>Ga0302326_10009460_pt1 | contig 21296 bp, 19 predicted proteins | sample Palsa_T0_3_FD_202264 | JGI IMG/M metagenome (GOLD analysis project Ga0302326, IMG submission 202264) | Peat permafrost microbial communities from Stordalen Mire near Abisko, Sweden - Palsa_T0_3 | ecosystem: Environmental > Terrestrial > Soil > Palsa > Peat permafrost | place: Sweden: Abisko... | reverse complement strand
GAATCGGCACGCCGGCCCGCTTCATGGCCGCGCGGGCTTTTTCTTTTTCTCCCATCAGCCGCGTCACTTCCGGCCGCGGACCGATGAACTTGATCCCGCTGGTCTCGCACACCTCGGCAAAATTGGCATTCTCCGCCAGCAATCCGTAGCCGGGATGCACCGCCTCCACGTTTGCGATCTCCGCCGCGCTAATGACCGCCGGAATATTGAGATAGCTCAAAGCCAGTTGCGGCGGCCCGATGCAGATGGCTTCGTCCGCGAAGCGCACCGGCAACGAATGGCGATCGGCCTCGCTGTATATGGCCACCGTGCGGATGCCCAGTTCCTTGCAAGCGCAAATGACGCGCAGGGCAATTTCCCCGCGATTCGCAATCAGTATCTTCTTAAACATAGTCTGATCAAATGTGGCGACAGCCGCCCTCGGCCGTCCGCCGGGCGCAGCCCGGCCCATCTCTGGGCCTCCTCAAACGCAAAAAGGCGCGCGAGGTGCGCGCCCTAATTGTCTACAAAGTGGTTTCTCACTACGCTTCACTTCTTCGCCCGGATCGCAAACAACTCCTGCCCGTATTCAATCGGCTGGCCGTTGCTCCCCATCTTCTTTACGATTTCACCCGCCACGTCCGACTCAATCTCGTTCAGCAGTTTCATGGCTTCGACAATGCATAGAACCTGGCCGATTTCCACCACATCCCCGACCTTGACGAAGGGCGGTGCACCCGGCGACGGCGCTTCGTAAAAGGTTCCAACGATGGGCGACTTCACGAGGTGCAGGTTTTCTTCCGGAACCGCTTCGACACGCGTGGTGGCTGCCGTCGGCGGCACTCCGCTTGCCGCATGGGTCTCAGCCATGGGCGCCGCCGCAGGCCTGGGCATCTCCGCGGGGGCATACACCACGGTGTGCGCGCCCGCCCGCTTGATCTTAACCTTGACATCGCCGCGCTCCAGTTCAAACTCGGCAATATCCTTTTCGATTAAGAACTCAATGAGTTCTTTCAGCTCTTTTTGATTCATCCGTGTACGGTGGGACTGCTTGCTTCGTTTCGCGCCGGAGCGGCGCGGCAATCGCGCCAGGCCTTCATCCAGCCCGCATGAATTGAAACTTGAAAGAACTAAACCACGACGAAATCCTTGCTGGTCGGAGTCAACACATCACAACCGTTTTCGGTGACGGCCACCATATCCTCGATCCTCACGCCCCATTTTCCGGGGAAGTATACTCCCGGCTCAATCGTGAGAACCATGCCCGGCTTCAACACTTCCTTTTGCCCAGCCGCAACCCTGGGCGCTTCGTGGATCTCCAAACCCACGCCATGCCCTGTCGAATGCGTAAAATACTTGCCCAGTCCGGCCTTGCGCAAAACTTTGCGCGCCGCCGCATCCACATCTCCGACGCTCACGCCGGGCCGCACTGCAGCAATCGCCGCTAGCTGCGCCTCCCGCACCCCATCGTATGCAAAGCGCGCCTCTCTTGCTTTCACACCCGAGTTCGCGCCCACCCACACAGCACGGGTTTCGTCGGAACAATAACCACCGAGTATAACACCGAAGTCGCAGACCACGAATCCGCCAGCCGCGATGGCATGTTCTGAAGCCCGGCCGTGAGGCAACGCCGACCTCGCTCCAGAAGCGATGATGGTGGGAAATGACATCGCCTCCGCCCCGGCCCGACGCGCCGCGTACTCCATCTCCGCCGCCACTTCAGATTCCTTTATCCCCGGCCGCAAGACTTCGAGCGCACGGTCGAATAAACTTGCCCCTAACTTCACCGCTGCTCGGATGCTCTCCAGTTCATCGGCATCCTTCACCATGCGCGCCCGCTCCACCAGCGGCGGCGCATCTTTCAGGCGAACGCTCGAGGGCAGGGCGTCGGCCGCGCGTTTTCTTTCCGCCACGGTCAGGTGTTCGGCGTCGGTCCCAATCGTCCGGACCCGCAATTTCTTGCCCTGGGATCCAACCCACTCTCCAATCGCACTCAGCAGCGCCTTGCGCGCAATGACAACCTTCGCACCCTTCACTTCTTCGCGTGCCTGCGTGTCGTAACGCACATCCGTGAAGAAGACGCCGCCTTGCTCCGCGAGCAGCAGCAAACCAGCGCTGCCGGTAAAGCCGCAAAGATACCGGATGTTGGGAAGAGGGCTCACCAGCAATGCATCCAGTCTGCTGGAAGCAAGTTGCTCTCGCAGTTTTTTCTGACGAGCAAGGTAGTTCATTGCGTTTCGAGTTTAGCAGGAGAAAGATGCAGAAAGTACCTGGTACCCAGCACCGAGCAGCCAGGCCGCGGAGTTGATTCGCAGGGCAGTTGGCTCAGCGCTAGGTGCTCGGCGCTGGGTACTCAGAGCCCAAAAACAAAACCGCCGGCCTGACAGGTTCTTCAGGCCGGCGGCTTCCAATCTTCAACCGCGCTACGTCTGACGCTCTTACGTCTGACGCTGTTATGTCGGACGCATTTATGTCTGAATGATTCGCGGCGTGATGAAGAAAATTAACTCCTGGTTGGAGGTCTGAACCTGCGTGTGCTTGAACAGGTTGCCCAGGATCGGGAGGTTGCCCAGCAACGGCACCTGCGTGATGTTGATCGAGTTCTGCGTCTGGATGACGCCGCCGATCACCACCGTGCCGCCGTCCGTCACCAGCACCTGCGTCGTAGCCTGCTGCGTGATCAGTTCCGGGTTCCCTTGCACTTCCTGGCCGAAGTTCGGTGTCGTATTCTCCACGTCGACGTTGAGGAAAATCGTATTCTCCGAAGTGATCTGCGGAGTCACCGTCAAGCGCAGGAAAGCGTCTACGTAGGTCACGGTTGGCGGACCACCCAACTGCGCCTGGGTCACAATGGGTACCCGCACGCCCTGCTTCACCAGCGCCTGAATGTTGTTCTGCGTTACCACTCGCGGGCGAGAAAGAACTTTCAGTAGACCGCGGGATTCGGCCATCGAAAGCACGGCATCGATTCGCACGGAATTGCTGGCGTTTATGAACGTTAAACCGCTGCTTGGAGACGTGACGCCCAGGTTGGAGAACAGCGGAATCGTTGATCCCGTCTGCGATCCGGTGCCGGGCACCGTGATATAACCCGGGGTCAAGGCGCCAACGGTCGTCGGGGAAGTACCCGCGGTCGCGTTTCCGCCGACTGCGCTGTGGCCGTCGCCCCAGCCGAAACCAAGTTGCGTGCCGATGTCGCGCGCAAACTGTCGGGTTGCCGCCACTACGCGGGCTTCGATTTCCACCTCCTGCGTCTTGCGGTCCAGCTGCGTCAGCAGACGATCGATGATCGGAATCACTTTGGGGATGTCGTTGACGATGACCGCGTTGGTGCGCTCGTCCGCCACCACGTCACCGCGCAACGAGAGGAACTTCTTTACCGTGATGGTTACGTCTTTGGCGTGGGCATAGCTTAGGAACCGTGTGACCGAAACTTTCTCCACCGCCAAAGCTTCCGCTTCCACCTGGCCACGGCGTCCGTCGGCCTCCTTCTTCAGAGTCTCTACGGTCGCGATGCGTAAGACGTTGCCTTCCAGCTCCCGGGCCAGATCGTTGTTTTTGAGAACGATGTCCAGCGCCTGGTCCCACGGCACATCATCGAGCACGATGGTCAAAGTCCCGTGCACGTTAGGATCGAGCACAATGTTCAAACCGCTGATCTCATGAATCAGCCGGAAGAAGTCCTTCAGATCCACATCCTTCAGGTTCACCGAAATCGGCTCGCCCGTGTATTTCGGACCGGCCGCAACCGGTTGTTGTCCCGCCTGCGCCTTCTGCTCCGCCGCGAGATTGACGGCGGGCTGAATGCCAGTGCTCGAACCAACGCTCTCCGACGCCTGGGCGGCGTGCATGCTCACCGGCAAAAGCTCGGCAGCGGTTTGGTCGGCAAACTTCGCCGCCGCTTCCTGGGTGCGTCCGGTGGGCTCATCGGTCGTCGCCGAAGCAGCGGTCTTGGCCGCGTACGTCGGCTCGACGAAGACAAAGTCGCTGGACGAAGACGAAGACGAAGACGAAGCCGCCGCATCCGGTTTCGCCGTCACCGCCGAAGTCACACTCTCTGAAGCAGCCGCTTGGGCCGTGGTTTCCGTCTTGGGCGTCGCAACTTCAACCCCACGCGGCGCGAACGGAGACAAATTGTTGCTGGCCGTCACCGGAGCAGGAGCAGGTAGCGCCAAGGTCGTGGAGGGTCGCGCGCTGACCGCCGCCACCGTCTGCTGCGTGTGCAGCGTCAATACCAGCTTCCCATCCGCCCCGGGATTCAATTCGTAGCGGCACGCGTGCTCCAGATCAATCACCACGCGGGTGGTCGGCGGCGCCTGGCCGGCCATGCCGATCCGCACTCCGATGACCCCGGCCGTCCCCACCGCGATGTGCCTTTGCCCCGTCGCCATTACGGTCGCGGGAAAATCCATCACGAGACGAGCGGGCGAGTCCGCGCGGCTCAGCTTGGGTGTCACCGCTCCACGGGCGGTGATCTCAACCCGAATCTCATCCCCGCCGCGAACCACGTCGACTCGCTGCAGTTCGTTTCGTTGGCTCGCCGGCTGTGATGCCGGGGTTTCGGCGGCTGATGCCACCATCCCCAGGAGCAGCAACGGTAGGATCGCACTCAGTAATTGCTTTCGCATTTCCTCTCCCCCAACCCGCGAGTCGGACTCGCGCGTCCTTGCTTGAACTCGATTTTTTTTGTGGCGCCCCGGCCTTCCGGCTGCGCCTCTCCCAGTTTCTTAAACCGCCGGCGTGAAGATCTTCTTTACAACTTCGTGCGTGAGCGGTTTGCCCAGCTTGTCTTGCCCTGTCTCCTGGAAAACCACCGAGTCCCCGGTTATTTTGACCACATAGCCGTTGAACACGGGATCGTTTTCGTGCAGGAAATAAGCCTTGTTCATGCTGTTGGTCACCACGGCGATAAAGCCAGCCTCCGACTTGACCACGCCGCGCAGGTTAATCTGTCCAATCTCCAGGCATTTCTTTCCCGTGGAGCATCCCGAGCCGCTCGGCTGCTGCACCACCGGGCTGAAGAACGGATCGCGCTTCCCGCTCATCGCCCATTTCTTTTCCTCGGCCTTGGGCGCCTTCGCGGCATCGCTCTTGCCATCGACGCTCTTGCCATCGACCGAAAGCTTCGTGCCGGCAGCGCTCTTGGTGGCGAAGGGATCCGTTTTCTTGGCCCCGCCCCCAACCGACTCTTGGGCTGCGATTACGGAGTGGGTTACCTTCATTTTCCTGGGCGCGGGAGCAGAGTGCTGCTTCGCAGTCGAAGCCACCGGTACGGGCTTGCTTGTCGTTGTGGCCGCGGCCGTCGCTGACTTCGCCCCCGAACCCGCGCCCGGTTTGTCGGATTGGGCCGGATCGGGCGTGCCAGTGATCCCCAGTGCCGCGTTCGAATCTGCAGTTTTCTGCTGCTGCACCGCTGTCATCTTGCTCTGCACGTTGTCGATGATGTTCGGATTCTGTGCCCAGGCTCCGCTCGTCATCATTGCCATTGCTACTGCCAGAGTGCCTTTGGTTAGCTTCATAGCGATTCCTATTTACCCGCCCCTGCCATTGCGGGCTTGGCTCCGGTGCTGGCTACGGCCGGTTCTAGATCGTGACTGAAGAACGTCGTCGCGGTGAACGTGGCTACGACGCTTTCGTTGGGTGCATACTGATACGTGTGCTTCGCTTTCGCATCGCTGGGATTCTTCGTGTTCGATACCATTAATCCGCTGATGTTTACGATGCGCTCCAGCTTCCCGACCCGGTCAAAGAAATTCAGCATCGAGTAGTACGGGCCGTCCAGTTCCATATCAAACGGCAGCTCAGAGTAGTAATCTTTTGTGCTGACCGGTTTCGCAGTGTAGCGGCGAAGCTCCACGCCCGCCTTCTGCGCTTCTGCATCCATGGTTTCGATGAAGCTATCCACCGCCTTCTCGTCCGGGATGATGCGCCGTTCGATCTCCAGTTGCTGTTTCAGGTTGGCCAGCTGACGTTCCATATCTTTCAGCTTGGGTCGATAGGACTCCAGTTCGTTGTTCTCCCGAACTTTGTCTTGCAGGGCGTGCTGCGCCGCTTCATTCTTGTCGCTCTGCGCCTTGAACAGCGTGAAGTAAAGCGCCACCGTTACCAGCGCCCCCCCGGCCAGCACCGCCGCCCACTGTTTCAGACCCGACAGTTCATTGAAATTCATAGCCATAGGTCCGCCTTTTACGACTTTCCCTTCTCGCAGGTCAGCGTGAACTGGAAGGCCTGCATGTCCTTGACCGTCTCGTCTTGGTAAGTTTCCTTGATCTCAACCGTCTTGAAGAAACCGGTCTTTTGCAGATTGCCAATCAACGTAGCCACGGCATCGGCGCTCAGCGCGGTTCCTTCCAGGCTCACAGTCGCCCCGGTGTCATCCATTTTGCGCAGCCACACCGCTTCGGTTCCGTTCACGGTTTCGCCCAGCATGGCCAGTAAAGTGACCGGACCGGTCTGCCCGCTGGCGTGCAGTTGCTCGATCACGTCAACCCGGCGCTTGTAGTTGTTGGCTTGCGTCTGGCGCTCGAGGAAGCGCGCCTTGACGTCGCTGAGTTCGCGATTCTTCTGCTGCGCCGCTTGCATCTGCGTCGCGATCGCTTTTCCCTGACGGTCCAGCCGGTACCAGTAGCCAAAATTCAACAACCCGGCTAGCAGTATTACCACCAGCACCTTCAGCTTGGGCGAACCCATGTCGCCCATTTCCATCGTGGGCATGGACGGTCCGCTGCCACCGGCCCGCCTGTTCTTCCCTTTCGAGTTTTCCAGCAGATTGATTCTGATCATAGGGATTCAAAGCTCCTCAAGGCCAGTCCTACAGCCACCGCCATCTGGCCCGGATTCTGCTCCACCAGCTCCGCTCCGGGACCGTCCGCCGGCGGCACGATCCGCTGGAATGGATTCAACAATTCGACCGGCATCGAGAATTCCTGCCGCAACGCTTCCATCAATCCCGGCACTTTCGCAGACCCGCCCGCCAGATAAATCTTCTCGATGTGCTCGCCCGCCGCGCTGGCCCGGAAGAAATCGAACGTCTTCTGAATTTCCAGCACGATGATCTCAGTCACCTGCTGCAGGATCGGCGCCTTCGCGTCCTCACTCACCGTTCCAACCTTCTCGCCCAACTTCAGCTTCTCGGCATCTTCGAAATTCAGGTCGAGCTCCTTTTGCAGCGAGTCGGTGTACTGGTGTCCCCCCACGCTGACGTCGCGCGGAAACAGCGGCGTCGTCCCTTTCACAATGTTGATGTTCATGACGCTGGCGCCCAGGTTCAACAGCGCCACCACCTGGCCGGGCGCCGGCTGGTAGTTGTACTCGTAGCAGTTCTGCAGAGCCAGCGCATCGATATCCACGATAGCCGGAGTGCGTCCTGCCATCGAGAGTACGTTGGTGTAGTTCAGAATCTTGTCCTTCTTGACCGCGACCAGCAGCACATCCATCTGCGGGCTCCCCGCTTCCTCCGACAGAATCTGATAGTCGAGGCTTACGTCCGACAGATCGAAAGGAATATGCTGCGCCGCTTCCTTCTCGATGGTCTCCGCCAGCTCCTGATCGCTCATCGAGGGCAGCGAGATCTTCTTCACGATCACCGAGTGGCCGCTGACCGCCGTCGCTACCGCCTTGGTTTTGATCAGACAGTCGGCGAACAGCTTCGAGATCGCGCTCGACACCGTTCCCGAATCCACGATCATCGAGTCCACAACGATGTCAGAGGAGAGCGGCTCCAGTCCAAGATGCGACACTTCAATCTGACCGCCCTTCTTTTTCAATTCCACGGCCTTGATGCTCGAAGAACCCACATCCAGTCCCACGATCGCCTTTGATCCCATTCCAAACATGTGCCCGCCTTTTGTAGCTCGTTTTGTAACGCCGGCTAAAAGTACTGCGAACCGGCGGCTTTCGTTGCTGCCTTCGGTTTACGTTTCGCTCCCGGCTCCATCTGGCTCGACTTCTCTTCCATCCACTGATCCAGCCTCGACTTCTTGAAGCGCCAGCGGTTGCCCAGCTTGAAGGCGGGAATCTTTTGTTCCCCGACGTACTTGTAAAGCGTGTCCGGACTCACTCCCAGGTACTGCGACGCCTGGCGAATGTTCATCACTTCCCGCGAGTCGGCCATATTTCCTCTACCCTGTTCCTTACCTGCCCGCCAGAACCCTTCCGCGCCAGTATGTCCGGCCCACGACTAACCTTGAGTGTTGTCCCTGCCCTCCCTGCCTGTCGGGGGGCTTTCGGTGTCCCGAGCATATATCAGCCCGGAAAAACCCTGCCTCCAAGCGAATTTCCCCGTTTTGTTGGGTTTTACGCCCGTTTTCTGGAATGAAGAAAAGGGCGGAAAGGAAGACACATCTATAAGTTGTGGTAGCTTCCTCCAATAACGCAATTAGGAGTAGTCCGCGCGCCGGCCGTGCGAGGTCATGCCTCGACCGGTAACTGAAGTACTAGAGACGGTACGGAAGTACTATGTCGCCGGCTCAAGTCACTGCATGGGCTGAGTTTAACTTCCTGGTCGTTCCTTAACCTGGAAATCTCTCGCTGCCCCTTGATGTCGCTGCCCCTCGATTGACGCCTCGACTCTCGAACCCTAAGATGGTCGCGCCAAGGACGGACTCCCCTGATCGGACAAACCATCTCGCACTACCGCGTCCTCGAAAAGATTGGCGGCGGAGGAATGGGTGTCGTCTATAAAGCGGAAGACGTCAAGCTCGGCCGGCTTGTGGCTCTCAAGTTTCTGCCCAACGACGTGGCCCAAGACCCGCTAGCGCTGGCACGTTTTCAGCGCGAAGCCAAGGCCGCATCAGCCCTGAATCATCCCAACATTTGCACCATCTACGAAATTGATGACCAGCATGGTCAAGCGTTCATCGCCATGGAGTTTCTGGACGGCATGGCGCTGAAGCATCGCATTGCTGGCAGGCCCATCGAGGCGGAGGTTCTGCTGCGCATGGCGATTGAGATTACCGATGCCCTGGAAGCGGCCCACTCCGGGGGAATTGTGCATCGGGACATCAAGCCGGCGAATATCTTTGTAACCAAACGAGGTCATGCCAAGGTTCTCGATTTTGGATTGGCCAAGGTTGCACCTCCGCTTACGGCTTCGGGGCGACTTGCTCTGGCGAATACTGCCACGCTGGAGTCGGAGCAGGAGCACCTGACCAGCCCGGGGACGATGCTGGGCACGGTGGCTTATATGTCACCGGAGCAAGTGCGGGCCAAAGAGGTAGACGCGCGCAGCGATCTGTTTTCCTTCGGCGCGGTGCTCTACGAGATGGCGACCGGGAAGATGCCCTTCGACGGTTCGAGCTCGGGAGAAATCTGCGGAGCGATTCTGCATCAGCAGCCGCGGCCCGCGTCGCAGATCAATCCGCAGCTGGCGTGGGGAGTGGAAGCAATCATCGACAAGGCGCTGGAGAAGGATCGCGACCTGCGCTATCAACATGCCGGGGAAATTCGCGCCGACCTGCAGCGGCTGAAGCGCGACGCCGAGACCGGGAAGATTTCGGCGGTGAGCACGGGCAAGATAGCCGCGGAGGCTGTTTCCGCAGAATCTCCGCGCCCGGACCAGGGGGGAACGGCCACCCGCGGCCGTTCACGCCGAGCCAGGCTCGGCTATATCGTGGCCGCAGTCTTATGCGCTGCCCTGCTCGGGGGTGGACTTTACTATCGTTCGCGGCGGGACCAGAGGCTAACCGATAAAGATACGATCGTCCTCGCCGATTTTGCCAACAGCACGGGGGACGCGGTCTTTGACGATGCGCTGAAAACGGCGCTGACTGTTTCGTTGCGGCAATCCCCCTTTCTCAACGTGCTCTCCGACAGCGAGGTGGCGAAGACGCTGCAGGAAATGACCCGTCCGCCGGGCACGAAACTTACGCCCGAAGTGGCCCGCGAGCTTTGCCAGCGGTCGGGCAGTAAGGCATACGTGGCGGGATCGATTGGCAGCCTGGGCAGTGAGTACGTGCTGGGGTTAAAGGCGATCAATTGTGCGAGTGGAGATACGCTGGCGCAGGACCAGGTGACGGCGCAAGCGAAGGAGAAGGTGCTCGATTCGTTAGGAGGCGCCGCCTCGAAGCTGCGCGAGGAGTTGGGAGAGTCGCTCGCTACGGTCGAGAAGTTCGATGTTCCGCTGGCCGAGGCGACCACATCATCGCTGGAATCGCTGAAAGCTTACAGTCTGGGACAGAAGGCAAGCCGCGAGCAAACTTCAGCCGCGGCGCTGCCTTACGATCATCGCGCCATTGAGCTTGACCCGGATTTTGCCTTGGGCTATTGGGCGGTGGGCTGGGACTACTATCGCATGAGCGAACAAGGCAGGGCCGGCGAGTATTTTACGAAAGCGTTCCAGTTGCGCGATCGGGCCAGCGAACGGGAAAAGCTCGCGATCACGGCCGACTACTACCTGAATGTTACCGGGGAGTTGGAGAAAGCGGCGAAGACGTTTGAAGAGGAGATCGCGAGCTACCCGCGGGAGGCGGAAGCGTATGGAGGTTTGGGGAACGTGTTCGCCGCTCAGGGGGAGTATGACAAAGCAGCGCAGATGACGAAGCGGGCGGTCGGGTTGGCGCCGAATTTTGTGGGGTGGTACGAGAATCTGGCAAACGCCACATTCGCTTTGCAGCGTTTCGATGAGGCGCGGCAGATCATCCAGGGGGCCCAGAGCCGACAGATGGATGATTTTGTGATGCGCTATGCGCTCTACGCGCTGGCTTTTCTGCGGGCCGACGCGGCAGCCATGACTGAACAGGAACAATGGTTTGCGCATCAGCCCGAGTACGAGAGTCTGGGATATTCTCTCGAATCTGATACTGAAGCGTATGGCGGTCGTCTGAAGCGAGCGCGGGAATTGACCAGGCGGGCTGTCGACTCCGCGATGCGATCAGACAATAAGGAGGGCGGCGCGATCGGGCTGGCGATTGCGGCGCAGAGGGAAGCAGCTTACGGCAATCCCGGGGAAGCACGTCAGGCTGCGGAAGCGGCCTTAAAGCTGGCATCCGCAGGTCAAGGCGTGGAGAGCGAAGCAACGCTGGCTCTGGCCTTGGCGGGCGATACCGCACGAGCCGCATCCCTGGCGCAAGACCTCGCGAAGCGCTTCCCACTGGATACGCAGATGCAGCGGCTTTGGCTGCCTGCAATCCATGGACAGCTGGCGCTGGAGCGAAAGCATCCGGCGGCCGCGCTGGATGCGCTGCAGGCCGGCTCGAGCGGCGAGCGATCATCGATAGGTTCTGCCCTCGAGCTGGGGCAAATTGAGTTTGTCCTGAACCTCTCCTGTATGTATCCGGTGTACGTACGGGGAGAGGCTTATCTGGCGGCCGGACAAGGTCGGCCTGCCGCCGCCGAGTTCCAGAAAATTATCGATCACAGCGGCATCGTTTGGAATTGCTGGACGGGAGCATTAGCTCATCTGGGAGTGGCGCGAGCAAATGCCCTGGAAGCCGGATATGCTCATGTTGGGACAGCCGCCTCGGCTGTCCGGTCCGGGCAAAGCCCGGCCGATGCCGATGCCGCCCGCGTCCGCGCGCTCGTCGCTTACAAAGATTTCCTGACGCTCTGGAAAGATGCAGACCCCGATATCCCCATTTTGAAGCAGGCCAAGGCAGAATACGCCAGGCTGCAATAAGATTTTCCTACCAAGATCCATCCTACAGCAGGTCTTGGTGGTGGCTCAGTTTGAATCTGTCTTGAAAGGCGCGGTTTCAATCGCGGCGTCAAGCCGCCGAGGGAATGCGATTTTCAAAATCGACCCACTCCGCCACTTCTTACTGCACGTCAGAAACCTTGCCATTCAGAAAGGTCACTTTCAGGTCTTTGTACACGTAGATTTGTTTTGACCCGAGATTCACAATCTTATCGGGCTTTCCCATCGCAGCCTGAACCTGGTCCGGCGTCATCCCCTTATCGATGCTCTGCGGTTCGGCCTGCGCTTGGTCTTGCGCCGCCCCTTGCTGCCCGCCCTGATCTCCGTTCTGCTGCTGCCCGCCGCTCTGATCTCCGCTCTGCTGTTGGCCGCCCTGAGCCTGCTGTGAGTCATCGTTGCTAATCGAGAGCAATTGTCCGATTGTGTCTTCCACCTCGCCGGCGCTCGCCTTGGCCAGCGCGCCCTTCGCGAACTGGAAGACCACGTTCGCCTTATTGTAGGTGGGAGGGTCGGTCTTGTTGCAGGTGTCGCAGGCAACAATGCTGAGAACCACCAGATCCTTGTCCAGCTTCACGTCGATCTTTGTCGGATACACCTTATCCCCCACCTTGAACAGGTGAGTTGCTGTTTCGTCACTGGCCGAATCGGGCTTGCTCGGGCACTTGTGGGTTAGCCCGCAGAATTTTTTTCCGATGTCGGCCGTCTTGCCCGAAGTCGCCGTCTGCACGCTCGAAGCATGAACGGTTCCATCCTGATACGTCGTGTTGGGCCAGATCGTGCTCTTATAGGGCAGCCCCATTACTCCACCCTTTTGAATCGCCAGGGTCGTGCCTTCCTCGATGACGGAATATCCACTCGAATCCGATCCCATCTTAGCCAGTTTGTATTGCGCGGCCAATTGCTCCTGCAGGGTGGGCGCCTGCGCCTGCGCCAGCACGGCGGTAAGGATTGCAGCCGCTAGCAGAACACTCCCTGGGACGAGACCTCGGTATTTCCGCAACATCGTGAAACCTCCGATTTGATTCTTCATTCAGTTCGCACCCAAAGGGCACACTAAAAAGATAGTCAGGCAGTTCAGGGTCGTCCCTTTTACCAGGGAAGCTTAAGCGCCTCTACTGGAAACAGGGAGCGCCGTCTCCGACGCTCCCTGCGATTGACGATGATCAACTACAGCCGCGACCCGGCGTCGGCGCTACTGCCCCCCGCCAGCGACTTCCTGCTTCACCTGAGACTCCGTCTGATCAGCCTGTTGTTGCTGGTCCTGCAGAGCCTTGGCAGCAGTGTTGTCCGGTGGTGGAGGTGGCACGTCCGAAGCCTGAGTGCCGGTGTCCGGCGCTTTCGGCATGCCGCCCGTGCCCTGTTTCTTCGCCATTTCGCTCATGCCGTTGGTGAGGTTCTCCTGGAAGTGGTTGTACATTTCCTGGAGGTCGTCCACTTTCACGGCTACGGTTTGTCCCGAGGCGCAATCCCCTTTCTTTGTCGCCGCAACGCTGGCATTCACCGTCTGGTCGGCATCCGGAGTATCAGTAAGGCGCGTGATCACATCACCCGAGGTCAGCGCGCATTCCTGTCCGTTTGCCACCACCGTCACGTCCGAATTCACCACAAACGTGCGCTGCGATGGATCCAACGCAGGCGGAACCGCCCCGTTCGCCGCCGCCGGTGCTGCTTGTCCGCCGGCTGGGGCCGCAGGAGCTGCCGATGCCTGCCCACCGTTCTGGTCCACCTGGGCCTGCTGGGCAGCCAATTGCGCTTTCACTTCCTGGGCGATCGCCTCCTTCACCTCGGGAGTCAGCGCCACTCCGCTCGAGGCTGGCGCTGGAGCGGCATCTCCTCCGCCGCCTCCGCCCCCGCCGCTGTCGCCGGCACTGGCCTGCGCGTCGGCTGCCATCGCATCGGCATTTGCTTCAGCGCGCGCCGCATAAGCCGCCTGCAGGCTGGATGAAATCATGTAATCCGTCAGCCAGTAGTACGGTGCCGCGTAATACGGATACGGATTCCACCACCCGCCATAGAAACCCCACCACGGCGCTCCTCCCCAGCCCCAGGCCCCAACGCCCCAGTAAAGCGGAGCTCCCCAGGGATGCCAGCCCCAACCATAGAACCCTGCGTGGAAATAAAACCCGGGATGCCAACCGTAATAAGCATGCCCGCCGAAGTAGTAAGAGCGATAGACTCCGACATGCACGACGCCGCCCGACACATACGTTCTCGACACGAAACTCACTCCGCCGCGTGTCACGTAGGCGCGCTGCACGTACCCGCCATGTCCGGTGGTCACGATGCGAGCTCCGTTGTGTTCGCTCACAACCGTCCGGCCCCCATTGACGCCATGGCTGATCTGCATTCCGTTGCGATTGATGGAGCGAATCTGGCCGTTGGGGCGAACGCTTGCCGTTCCTCCACCCTTCAGCGATACCGTTCGGCCGGGAGGAGTATGGCTAGTCCGGCTGGCGGCCGCGTTGGTGCGGCCCGCAGGTGTGTTCCCACGCCCCGCTGCCGTGTTCGGCCGCCCTGTCGTTGCCGGGCGGTTGGTAGTTGCGCCGCGGCCCGTCGTCGTGTTCGGACGGGCGGCCGTTCCCGTATGCCCGGTCGTCCCGCTGGGACGGTTCGTGGTGTTCGTGCGGCCGGTGGTCGCCGGATGGGTGGTCGTCGAATGCGAAGGCGTCGAACTGTGAGTTTGGGTGGTTCCATGGGAGGGTGCCGATTGATGCGGCGCCGACTGATGTGCCGGTGCACTCGCCTTCGGCGCCGACTGATGTGCTGGCGCGCTTGCCTTCGGCGCCGACTCATTCTTGTGCTGAGCAAATGCCAGCGCAGGTACCATCAGACAAACCAGAAACGCTGCCCAATACCGCAGCGCCTTTTCGATTCCCAAAGTGCGTTCCATTTACAGCCTCCTGGCCACTCAACCTCAATAGTTTTAATCCTACGTACTCCAAAGAACCCCGCCGCTGCTGTGAAGTTGCGGCTTGCCTCGGCGACATCCGATCAAACCCCTGCCTCAAACGACCAGAATCGCCGAGTTACGATCGCCAAGTAACGGACGCCAACTTCCCCGCGCGGTCGAACCTGACTCCAAGAACGAGAGAGAATACCGGGACACGGAAGTCGCGCTGAGAACCCGCCAGCACGCGCATACTGGGGCGAAAGAACGTTACCAGAAGACAGGCACCCGGCGCAATCCGTTGAATTAGGTTCCGCGAATCAAGTTGAGAGACGACGCACAATTGCCCCTGCCGCTCCCTGGCTTCCTTCTGTATCACTGCTGTATATTCCTCTTTCCGTTGGAGGACCCACGTGCGCTATTTAGATCGTCTGCAGCCTCTCGCCCTTTTTGTCATGCGCCTCGCGCTTGGCGCCGTCATGGTCGGCCACGGCTATCAAAAGGTCTTCGGTGGCCTGCACCATCACGTTCAGTTTGTCGCCAGCCTTGGCCTGCCGGCCTGGACCGCCTATCTATCCGCCTTCGCCGAATTCCTTGGCGGCTTGCTTATCCTCCTGGGCCTGTTCACCCGCATCGCCGCGCTCGCCATCTGCATTGACCTCTCCGTTGCCATCGCCAAGGTGCATTTCCATAACGGATTGATGGGAAATGGCGGTTACGAATTTCCCCTCGCTCTAGCCGCACTCGCCTTCGCGCTCATCTTCTTCGGTGGTGGCCCGATTGCCTTCGATCACATCCGCGCTCCCGGAGCTAGTGCGAAATCCAAATAAAGGCGTCTTTGGCCTTCCGCGGAAGCTGCAAAAAATCACTCCGGCTCCGCGACTTATTAGCGCATTCCGGGTTTGTTGGCGATGGCAGCCATACCGTAGGTTCGGCTCCTTGACGTTTCTTTACAAGCAGTTGAATCTTGGTTCTGGTTGAAATTATTATGAGCTATGGGACGCCGGCGCGCATCTTAACGATTTCGCCAGTGCATCTTATCCCGTGCAACGAACTTATTGGAGGTCTCTCTTGAGAAAGTTGGCTTTACTGTTCGCTGTCTGCGCTTCCTTCCTCTCCATTAACTCTGCCTTTGCCCAACAGGGGGACATTATGTTCGGCGGCGGCACGCTGCTCTCGTCGGCCCCTAGCGGTACCTCGCAGGCGTTTCAGAACCTTGCGGAAAAGGGCGGCACGTACCTCAATGTCAGCGGAGATGTGGTCGGTTTCAAGCGCCGTATCGGCTTTAACGTCGAAACCGCCTGGAGAGCGACTCAGGCCAGCTACTACGGCTACGAAAGCTATCGCCCGATCCTGACTGACTTCAACGCGCTCTTCCAGCCACGTCTTGGAAAGAAGCTGGGCCTCGACCTGATGGGTGGCATCGGAATCGCCAGCACACGCTTCTACGTACCGTTCGCCACCTCATGCAGCTTCTTCTCCGGCTGCATCAACTACACCAGCAGCGATCACTTTATGGAACATCTCGGCGGCGGTGTCCGCTACTACGTTTGGCACCATTTCTTTGTCCGACCCGAGGTGCACTACTACCACATTCAAAACAATACCGACGAGTTTTACTCCAACAGTGTGGTTCGTGTCGGCGGCTCCATCGGCTATACCATCGGTCCGGAATAAGTTCCGGCGATGAGAATCGCCAACACAAGAGGTAACTGCTCCCGCCATAGCAGAAAAACTTAAACAAAAAAGGCAGCGTCGTCGCGGACGCTGCCTTTGTTTTTACGATCCAGATCTCTGCTACGGCTCCCTTTCACAGATCTCAGCTTCGTGAATCGCGCGATCCAGATGCTCGATCGCTTTGTCGCGATGGCCATGGAACTCGCCCTCCGCGTGCGCCATATGATCCCGCGCGGCCCGCATCGCTTCGATCGCCTCATGCACCCGCGGATGCGGTGGCATAGCTGGGGCCGCGGCAGCAGTCGCCGGACTGGCCGCCACGGGAACTGCGGATGCCGCGGGCGCTTTCGGTCCAGCGGCTGCCGACAAACCCAGAGTCAACAACAGAGTTACTGTAATCAGCACGATCAGGAATCCAGTTTTCTGCACATGATCCTCCTCCACTGAATTTTCAGGAGCAGATTGCGCCGGACAATTTATGCCCCGGGCAGCGGCTTGGCATAGAAACAACCGCGACCCGGCCCAGTATAGAAGCTCTGCCGCGAATCGACCGGTGTCTAAGTTGATTCTCGCGCTCCCGCTTTAACCCTGTTTGATCCCCTTCTCCCCCACAAGACAATGATCACCAGAATAAATACCGCTCCCAGCGCCAGGTCGAATCGCTTGACGAAATGCATCAGCAGTCTCTCCTGACTCCCAAAAAAATATCCGGCACACGAAATCACGCTCACCCACAAAACTGCGCCCAGCAGATTGAAAACCACAAACTTTTTCCAGTGCATGCGCAAAACGCCTGCCAGCGGCCCGGCGAGCACCCGCATGCCGAAAACAAATCGCGCAAACAAAATGGTGACCGAGCCATAGCCGCTGAATAACCTCTCCCCTCGCAGCAACGCGGAATCGCCGATCCGAAAAAGCTTGCGGTAGCGCTCCAGCACCGGCCTTCCCCCGTAGTGCCCGATGGCATAGCCGGCGTTATCGCCCACAGTCGCCGCCAACGTTCCCACCAAAATGATCCAGCCTAGTTTCAAGTCCCGCTGGCTATAGGCCAGAAAGCTCGCCAGCAATAAAACCGTTTCCCCCGGCAGCGGCACGCCCGCATTCTCCAGCAAAAGCGCCGCCGCAACCGCCCAGTATCCGTAGTGCAGTAGCGCCATGCGCAACAGATCGACAATGTGGTGGGTCATGATCTGAAAACCTTAGGTTCGCGCGCCCAACATCGTCTGCAAAGGGATCGAGGATTCGAATCAGGATATGCCTTCTTATCTATATCAGAATAGATGCTTCCAGATTCGCATCAGGGTATGTCTTCAGGCATACCGTAACCGAGCCTCATCAAACCCGCCTTCACGCGCTCGCAGCCACCACGCAGAAAACGCGGCCGCCGCTCAGACGTCAACTCTCTCGTTCATCAGGAAATCGATCAACGCCCGGTTGAAATCCTGCGGGCATTCTTCGTACGGAAGATGTCCGACCCCGGGAAAAGTAATAAGCCCGGAGTTCGGAAAGTGCGTGGCCAACGGCTCCGCCGACGAAGCATACACCGCGGAATCCTTACTGCCCCACATCAAAAGTGTAGGGATGCTCGCCAGCTTCGGAACAGTCGCCTCCAGCTCTCGCAGATCTTGCGTCCAGGTGCGCACGATTTGCAGGGCGTGCTCGAACAGCCCCGGCTTCGCCAGCGGCGCCACATACCCTTCCAACGTGCCCGGAGGAATTCGCCGGCGGTCGCCATACATGCGAGCGTGCCAATAGGGATACAAGAAGCTCATGCGCGCAATGCTGGCCCGGAACAATGCAGCGCCAAAATCACTGCCGAAAAACGGCGCCAACCACTTGCCATGCGCCGAGTTCGGATTCACCGGCGCCACCAGCACCAGCCGCCGCAACTGAGGACGAACATTTCCGCCAAGACACTCCGCGGCGGCAAACATCGCGACCGCCCCGCCATGCGAAGTCCCCAGCAGATCAAACGAGGAAATTCCCAGCCGTTCGATGAAGGTCAAAATCCGTCGCGCTGTCCCGCGCATCGAGTAATCGATCCCCGCCACACGATCCGAGAATCCCGCGCCCATCATGTCCGGAGCATAGACGGTTGCGTATGGCGCCAGCGCCGGCAGCGTAAACCGCCAGGAAAACGAATATCCCATTAGCCCATGAAGCAAAATCAACGCCGGTCCAGCACCCGCGCGCAGATAACGCATGCGCCCGCCCTCGATATCCATCCAGCATTCGTCCGCGCCGCCGCTCAACTCGGGATGGAGCGACACACAAGCTTCTCCGTCCCCCGGCATCACAGCCAAGGCTTCCCGCTCCCCAAATTTCTGGAGTTCACCATCCCGAGCACAGCCTACGCCGCCACCGGCCGCTTCTTCTTCAGCAGCTTCTTCAGCACCCGGATCCCCTTATCCACATGTTTCTCCTCCAGCAGGTATGGAGGCAGAAACCGCACCACGGTATCGTGCGTGCTGTTGAAGAGCACGCCCTCCGCCAGGGCCTCATCCACAAGCGGCCGGGCCGGAATCTCCAGATTGATCCCCTGAATAAATCCTCGGCCGCGTACTTCTTTCGCGACCGCGCTCTTCTCGGCGATTGCTTTCAGTTCCTGCTGCAGATACGCCCCAACTCGATTCACATTTTCGAGCAGCTTCTCATCTTCCACGATCGCCAGAAACTCCAGCGCCACGCGGCAAGCCAGCGGACCACCACCGAAGGTCGTCCCATGCTGTCCCGGAGAAATCGCGTTGGCAAACTCTTCCTTCGCCAGAAAAGCCCCCAACGGCAACCCGGCCGCGATCGGCTTGGCAATCGCCACAATATCCGGAGTCACGCCAAAACTCTGGAACGCAAACATCGTCCCGGTACGCCCCAGCCCGCACTGAATCTCGTCAAAGATCAAAGCCACGTTGAATCGGTCGGCCAACGCCCGGCACTCCTCGAGAAACTCCACCGAACACTCATAGATCCCGCCTTCGCCAAAAATCGGCTCCAGCACGATCGCGCAAGTCTTGTCGTTCACCGCCGCCCGCAAGCTTTCCAAATCATTCTGCGCAACAAACGTCACATCTTCGAGCATCGGCTCAAATCCCTTGCGATGCTTCTCCTGCCCGGTCAGCGACAGCGCCCCAAACGTCCGCCCGTGATACGACCCCTCGAGCGCCACCAGCCGCGACTTCTCCTCACCGCCCGCGCGATGCCCCGCCAGCCGCGCCAGCTTGATCGACCCCTCGATCGCTTCCGTCCCGCTGTTCGAAAAAAACGCCCGCGCATTTCCAAAAGAGACGCCCAGGAGCGTGCACAACTTCTCCGCCAGCGCCCCCTGATACTCGTGGTAATAAAGATTGGAGACGTGAATCAACCGCCCCGCCTGCTCCCGAATTGTCTTCACGATCCGCGGATGCGCGTGCCCCAACGCATTCACCCCCAGCCCCGAAACAAAGTCGAGATAACGCCGGTCGTCGAGATCGTAAAGAAACACGCCCTTCCCCCGCGTCAACACAATGGGATACCGTTGATAAGTCCCCAGCAAATATCGCTTTTCAAGGTCCGCGATTTGTTCAAATGTTTTCATAGGAAGTCTAGATTGTAGCGGATTCGACCCCTGTGCCGGGTGCCCCACTACTCGCCGCCATCGCGAGAAGCGGGCTTCGGCGGCTTGACTTACCTTCGCACCAGGAGGATGATTTCCGGCGACCGAAATCAAGGAGGTTTTATGCCACTGTTTATGCATCAGGTAGCGTATTCCGCCGAGGGCTGGGGCGCGGTAATTTCCAGCCCCCAGAACCGCGTCGAAGCCGTTCGCGCGGCCATCGAAAAGCTGGGCGGAAAAGTGGTCAGCGGATGGTTCTCCTTCGGAGAGTACGACGTCGTCGTTATCACGGAAATGCCGGATCACGTCGGCGCGGCCGCGATCGGCATAGCCTTCGCCGGAGGAGGCGCCTGCAAGAGTGTACAAACCACTCCATTGCTGACCCAGGAAGAAGCCTTGCGGGCCATGAAGCAAGCGTCCGAATGCGGCTATCGTCCACCGACTGCCCGGGCCGCATAAAAAAAACGAAGTCTCCGGGCTCGTGCCCCACTTCTCGCCGCCGTCGCGAGAAGTGGGCTTCGGGACGAAATCCAAACGCCGTTTTGACATCCCATTGTTGGAGTTGCCGCAACCCTAGTACAGCCCCTGTTCCCCCGGCGGCCGGGTCTTCCACCTCCGGTGCACCCACAGCCACTGCTCCGGATATTTCCGCACGTAGTCTTCAATCATCGATGTGAATTTCTGCGTGTTGGCGTGGATGTCGGATTCCAGCTCGCCCGTGCGCGCCAGCTCCACGGCCGGGTCAAAGCGCAGCCGGTATTTCCCCAGCTGCTGATCCCAGATGGTGAACGTCGGCACCACGGCCGCGTCGGTGCGCAGCGCAATTCGAGCCAGCCCGCTCGCCGTGCACGCCGGGATGCCGAAAAAATCCACAAAGATCCCCTGCGGCGGAGTCATATTCGTATCCATCAATATGCCCACCACTTCTCCGGCCTTCATGGCAGCCAGCAGCCCGCGCACGAAATCGTCTTTCTCTACGATCTGATTGCCGTGCATCGTCCGGTACTTTCGGATGAGCCGGTCCAGATAAACATTGTCCATCGCCCGCACCACAACATGCATCCAGTGCCCGTGGAGCGAATGCGTAAAGGCAGAGAGCTCCCATCCCCCAAAATGCGCCGTCAGGAACAACACTCCTTTGCCGCGCGCATAGGCCCGCTCGTAGTTCTCCAGCCCGTCGTAAACAACGACCTGCTCGACGTTTTCGAGAGTGTACGCAGGAAATTTGCAGACCTCGGCCAGCTGCCGTCCCAGCGAAGCGAACTCCCCGCGCAAAATCCGCGCCCGCTCCGACTCACTTTTTTCCGGAAATACCAGGGCAAGATTGCGCATTCCTACCTGCCGCAATCGCGCGTGCAGAAGATAAACCACCCAGGCCAGACCGAAGCCCATGGCTCGGCCCAGCGGGCGGGGCAAAATACCCAGAATTTTGATGAACGGCCAGGCTGCCGCGTACTCAAGTCGCTGCCGCATCGGGAAGCGTGACGGTACCACCGTCAAAAATCATTTGCAAACAGATCAAGGAAGCGAGC
>Ga0302326_10009456_pt1 | contig 21300 bp, 20 predicted proteins | sample Palsa_T0_3_FD_202264 | JGI IMG/M metagenome (GOLD analysis project Ga0302326, IMG submission 202264) | Peat permafrost microbial communities from Stordalen Mire near Abisko, Sweden - Palsa_T0_3 | ecosystem: Environmental > Terrestrial > Soil > Palsa > Peat permafrost | place: Sweden: Abisko... | reverse complement strand
CGTTCGATGCTGGCGACCAGATGTGCATCGTCGACCCGCCGTCGTTCTCGACCGGCCAGTGCCACGGGGACTCGGGCGGACCGGTCCTATCCGACGATGCGAGCGACATGCCCGTCGAGATCGGAGTGATCAGCTGGGGCGATCCATCCTGCTCGACGTCCGATCCGGGCTACGACACGAGAGTCGACGTCTTCTCAGGCTGGATTGCCGATTGGATCGCAACCATGCGGCCTCCAAGCCCCACAACAGGCCTACCGTCTGGCGTGTCGACAACGTCCGCGGTGCTCAACGGGACGGTTGATCCGCACGGGAACGACACTTCGTACTGGTTCCAATGGGGCTCAACGAGCGCCTACGGCTTCACGGCCGGGACCGGGTTGACGAACAACGGTACGACCCCGTTGGGAGTCCAGGCTCAGCTAGGCGCACTTTCGCCCGGGACGACGTATCACTATCGCCTCGTGGCGAGCAACGGGAACGGCACGGTAGATGGGGCCGACGAGACCTTCGCGACGGCTAGCCCGCCAGCTTCGTCGACGACCACGGCCACCACCACGACGACAACGACGACTGCCTCAACTCCGACCACATCGACCACCCCAACGACGGCGGCGTCCCCTACAACAACCCCTGATCTTCCGGAGTACGGAACGTACAACGGCCGAACCTCGCAGCGGTGGCCCATCACGATCCGTCTGAATGGCTCGTTACGGCTGACGCACCTCAAGTTCAGCTACAGCCTCAGGTGCACCCACGGGCGGGTCTCATACTCGATGTCGCCGTTGGGCGATGGCGTTACGTGGAAGCTGAACGCGGACGACGGGATGGGGTTCCGTGACCTGTTCAGGGACACGAGCGGGACGAGGTACACCATCGCGGGACTGTTCACGACCACCGGAGCCGCCTCGGGGACGCTCAACGCGTCATGGTCGACCCGGAAGCTCGGCAGCTGCTCGACTGGCAAAGTTCGCTGGTCGGCCCACTAGCCGCGCGTCTTTGCAAGCGCGCGCCTGCGCTGGCGTGGTCACGGTCAGGTTGACGAGCTCTCGGCCGCGCTGGCAGCGCGGGATAACCGCGGACATATGGAAACCGAGTGGTGTCAGCGGGGACACGGTGGCAAGTGCCCGGCTACGGCACGGCTTGCTCGAGCGGGAGGGGTTTACCGAGTTGGTCGCTATGCTCGCGCCGAGATGCCGAGGGAACGAGGCCCCGCGGGGAACGACGGGCGTCGGTGCGCATCGCGAACAGGAGAAGGCGTGGGACGGCTGACGACGTCCGGAAAGCTGATTGCAAGACGAGACGGTCGCGGCATAAGAAACCCCGGCCGCTCCGAGGAGCTAAGCCGGGGACTATGCAACGAAGAGTATCGCCCTGACGGACGGTCGATCAACCCGTGAGCGGATCCGTGAACATCAGCCAGCTCGTCCCCGCCTCTCGGCTCGCCCGGTTCCACGCGATAGTCGGCTCGGACGCCGGCGCCGTCGATGCGCTCTACCGATGGGCCCAGGACCTCGCGCTGGCGCTGTTTGCCGACATCGCGATCCTTGAGGTCGTCATGCGATCGGCGATGGCCCGCCAGCTCTCCCACACCTACGGCCCTACGTGGTACACCCGGCACGACCTCTTCGACGACTCGAGCACACGAGCGCTCTCGTCCGCCTGGAACGAGAACGGCCTGGGGACGCTCAGGGACGCCGGCGCGACCGACGACGTGATCGAGAGCAAGCTTGTCGCTGGGCTCACTTTCGGTTTCTGGGTGCAGATACTCGGCCGGGGCTCCTACGCCGGAAAACAGCCCGTCAGGCAGCGGCGGATCTACGACACCCTGCTCTGGCAGCCCGCGCTCGCCAATGCCTTCCCGCACGCCCCCTCCCGCACCGACACTGAACGCCGGGCGAACGTGGTTCGCGCTGCCCGCAACCGGACCGCTCACCACGAGCAGATCGCCTGGGGCATCCTTCTTCCCGGGCAGCGCACACGCCTGACCGTCAGCGAGGTCCGTGACCGGCTCCTCGAGCTGGCCGGCTTCGTCAGCCCCGAGGCAGAGTCCTGGATCAGGACCAACAGCACTGTCCAGCAGCAGATCAATGCTTGCCCCGTCGACATCAGCCACCTGAGCCTGTAGAGCCGGCGGCTTCGTCGCTCCTCGTTTGGCGGCCCCAAATGAGGAGACCGTTTGGTACCCACGAGTGGTACCCGCGGCCAGGATCGCGGAGGTCGTCTAAGCTGCGTCAGGTGCAATCATGGGAATTTCCAGGCACTTCTCGAGTACCCCCAGCCGGGTTCGAACCGGCGATCTCCTCCGTGAAAGCCAGCAAATGGAGCTGCATGATGTCCGGGCCCTTCCCGGACATCACCCGTTCGCCGCATCGGAGCGTACGCGGCTGCCCGCTCTTCAGCGCATATCCGGCAACACGAGCGAGCGACGAATGATGCCCAATGGTGATGCCCAATCCGGCGGCGATCATGATCCGCAGCCCACCGAAAATCAAAAAGCTGGCGATTACCAGGCACTTCCTGAGTGGAGCCAACCGGGATCGAACCGGTGACCTCCTGCTTGCAAAGCAGGCGCTCTCCCATCTGAGCTATGGCCCCGCGAGTGGTCGAGTTTAACGCGGCGGCTCCGGCGGTCCGTCAGCCGTCGAAGTCGAAGTCCTTAGGCGGTCGCTGCTCGAACCAGAGGCGGTCGTGCTCGGGCGTGTCCTGGAGGAACTCAGGGGTTTCCTCGAGGACGTCGCCGGCAGTGGGCTCCGCCGGAGCTGCGAAGGCCGCCTCGATGTCGTATTCCGCGGTTTCGCGAGGGTCGTCCGGAGCCGGGGGTGATGAGCCGGGCGCAGCGACGGGGGGTGGCGTGCCCGATGCGGGAGCGGCGCCGCCGGCTGGATCCGGCGCTTCGTGCTCTTCGGGCACCAAGTGCGGGCTCGTTGCCTCGGGTTCGCGAGCGTCGATCGAGCTTAGGCTGTCTTCGCCCAATTCTTCATCGGGCACGTCCGGCGATGACGGCACTAGGTCTGCATAGAAGTCGGGCTCCGGCGCGTGCCGGCGACGTAGCAGGCCTCGCCGGCGATGAGCCTGGCGCGGCTCGTCGATTGTGAGACGGTGCGGCTCAGCGTTGGCCGTGAAGTCGGGCGATCGATCGTCGATCGTCATTGAGGCGGTCAACGAGTCCCGTCGCACTGGACCGAGCGCCTCATGCTCAGCTCGCTCGATCTCGGCGGGATCGGCCCCGCGCCGTCGCTTCAGGTCAAGGTGCTCGCGGATCGCGTCGTCAAGCAGACCCATGGCTAAAGCCTACTCGCCGACCCGAACGGACGCACGACGCGCAACGTCTCTCGCACGGGCCAGCCACCGACCTGCGGGGCTACACTGTCGCCAACCGCGCGGCCCGGCCGCTGCACGGGGCTATAGCTCAGTTGGGAGAGCGCCTGGATCGCACCCAGGAGGTCGCCGGTTCGAGCCCGGCTAGCTCCATCACAGAACGCCCCGCAATTGCGGGGTTTTCTCTTTTCGTTGGGTGGCTGAGCGTCATCCCCGGAGCTGCTAAATGGCTTCTGTGGACCACTCGCGTGGACCACGCTGACCATTATCTCTCCTACGCACGCCGATCGGCGTGTCGTGGGAGGCCGACTTGGCTGTCGGCTGGAACATCTTTTCGCGACCTTCGGTCGGAACTTCAACGACCTCCTCGACGTCTGCCAGCAGGTCGTCGAAGGCCTGGTGAACCTGCTTACGGCTGAGCCGCTGCTGAACCTGCGCGTAGACCTCGAGGGTGGTTCGCGAGTCCTCGTGTCCTACCTGCCGCATCACGTATGGCAGAGGGGCCCTCGCCTCGATCAGCAGGCTGATGTATGTGCGCCGGAGCGCGTGAGGACTGATCGGCGGAACCGCCGGAAGCCCTCGCCCCTCGCGCTGCTCATTGGTCTTCTGGACGACGGCAGCGAGTCTCCGCCGCACGTTGTCCTTGTCTCGCGGTTGACCGCTCTGTGTCGCGAACACGAACCCGTCTGGCGAGGCGACCATGTGACTGCTCCGCCAGGCCATCAGCTCCTCCATGAGATCGAGGCTGAGGTCTACGTCGCGGACGCCAGCGTCCGTCTTCGCCTCTCTGATGATCAGACGCTGGTGGTGGACGTCGACGTCTCGCCACCGCAGCTGACACATCTCCGTCACCCTCAGCCCGGACTTCGCCATGACGGCGATCATCGGTCGTCGCCCAATCGGGTACCGAATCGAGATGCGATCCATCTCCCCCGCCGTTCGCAATAGATCCCTCAGCTCGTCTGCCTCCAGAAGGCGCCGGACGGGCTTTGACGTCTTCAACCGCCGGCGCTTGCTGCTCGCCGGATTGCTGACAAGGAGCCCTTGCTCCACTGCGCTCTCCAAGATCTGTGACAACGTCGACAGCGTCGTGTTGATGCTGCGATTGCTCATCGACTTGCGCCGCTGTCCACGTTTGTCGCGAAGCGGTTCGCCCGCAGCCGCCATTGCGTCGATGTGCTCACGCTCGATCAGCTTTTCTTGCCGGTATCGCTCCACCGCCGCGGTGTCGATCTCCGAGACCTGATGGTCGGCGAAGAAAGGCAACAGATGCTTCCGCAACTGCCACTCGTAGTCGAGCTGGGTCTTGGGACGCAGACCCTCGGCCTTTCGGGCGGCCCACCACCTTGACGCGAACTCGTGAAAGGTCCCGTCAGTGTGATCGGATGGCTCCGGCGGCGCTGCCGGCTGCCATACGCCGACTCTAACGGCAGCAAGGATGTCGTCGAGCTTGCGCTCGGCCTTGCGCATCGTCCATCCGTCGGCGTCTGTGCCAAGTGTGATGCTCCGCCTCTTGCCCTCGACGCGGAAGCGCAGGCTGTACGTGCGCGAGCCGTCAAGGCGCTGGTGCACACGGACCTCTCCGCGCGCTCTCTTCTCCACAGGGTCCTCCTCGTGATGGCGTTCCGCCCGCTCGGCGTCGCCGGCTCGCGGGCCGTGCCCGTCGAGTTTATGAGCGTGGGGGTTCATGGCTCGCGGTCGTATTCGATCAGCTCGTAGCCTCGCGCCTTCGCGCGACGTTCCCGGCTGGTTGCTGATTGGCGTCGTCGGGTTCGGGGCGTGGCGGTCGGTGGTGGTGCTCTGAGGGTGGACCATCGGTCGCGCACGGTTTGTGGGTCGAACCGGAGTCTCGCTCGCGGTCCGCCGCCGAGGCGGATGCAGCCGAGCTCGTTCGCGTGCTCGTAGACGAACCCAGCGCCGACGCCGTAGTGCGCGGCCACTTGGCGGGCGCTCCAGAGCTCCGCTGAGTCCAGACCGCCGCGAGTGGCGAGGATCGCGTGTCCGCCTGGAGCTGGGGCGAGCGGGTCGAGCTCGACGAGCAGCTCGGCGAGGGCTGGGCCGAGGCGTTGGGCGAGCCGGTCGGCGATCTCGTCAGCGAGCCGGGCCAGCTCGGTCCCGGCGAGGTCGCCGGGCTTCTCCGGAGCGGTGCTCACGGCGCCTGCTCGTCACGGAGGGGGTCTTCGTCTGCGCGGGCGGTGCCGTTCACGAGCCGTGCGCTCGCGTGTAGCGCGACCGCGCTGCTTGGGTCGGTACCGTGCTTCCCATTGAGTTGAGCTGATTTACTCTTGTTCATATATGTTTGTATGTTATCTTAGCTGAAATGACTTCTAGTCCATTGAATTCATCTAAGCACCCGTGGGGAGCCCGAGACGGTTGGGCGACGCTCGACACCCCGTCTGAGCTGGACGGGTCTCGTGATGGGCTGGGAGATCTCGTGGTCAGCGAGCGCGACCGGGATGTGGCTCTGTGGTGGGTTGGCGTGCATGGCGGCGCTGGGGAGACCACGCTCGAGCGGCTGTTTCGCGGCACTCGCGCGTCTGGGCATCGGTGGCCGGTCGCGCCGCCGCCCGCCAAGCCGGTGGTGGTGTTGGTCGCCAGGACGGACGCGCGGGGTTTGCGTGCGGCGCAGAGCGCGATGCGCGACTGGCAGCTGCGGGAGCTGGATCTCGAGGTGTTGGGGCTGGTGTTGATGGCAGACGCGCCGACGCGGCGCCCGCGCGTGTTGCGTGACTTTGAGCGGGTGCTGAGTGGTGGTGTGCCGCGGGTTTGGTCTGTTCCGTGGGTTGAGAGCTGGCGGGCCGGCGAGGTTGCCTCGCGGGCCAATTCACCTAAAGAGGCCGAGCGGCTGCTCGCGGATCTTCGCTCCGCCGGGCCGCTTGGCGGAGAGGCGGGTATGTGATGGCGGGAGCGTTCAGCTCACTGGTGTTGGCGGTGATCGATCCCGGCGAGGGGACGGCCCCTCCAGGGTCGGACAAGCTGACGACGCTGGTTGGCTATGTCGCGTGGGGGGTGTTCGCGTTGTGCGTGGTCGGGGTGCTGGTCGCTGCCGGCCGAATGGCGCTGGCGCACCATCGCGGTGGCGGTGGTGGTGAGCAGGCGACATCGCTCGGGTGGGTGCTGGTCGCGTGCGTGGTCGCGGGGTCGGCGTCGGCGCTGGTCGGCGCGCTCAGCTGATGGCCAGGGTCGAGATCGAGCGGACGCCGCGGCAAGGCCGCGGGTTTGTGGCCGCGGCGGCGCTGTTGACCGCGATCGCGACCGCCGGCGTCGTGGTCGCGACCTGGAACCTGGCCAGCGGCGGCCCGGCGCGCGCACACGCCCGCCCGCGCGCGCCTGTCACGTTGCCGTCGCGGTCTCCGTTGCCGTCGCGGACCGCGACGCCGGCTGTGGCGGGTGCCGCTGCCGGGTGCTGGCCGTTGTCGGGCGGCTCGCAGGCGGTCCCGACGACGACACCTGCGGATACGCGGTGGGTGCTGGTCGGCGATATGGCGGAGCCGAGCGCCCCCGCGACGTTCGGGCCGGAGCGGCGGGTGGATGGGTTTGGTGAGTGTTACGCGCACTCGCCGACAGGCGCCCTGTTTGCGGCGGTGAACATGCTGGCCGCCTCGACCGCAGCGCCCGCGAGCGTGTTGCTTGAGCAGTTGGCGGCGCCGTCGCCGGCGAGAAGCCTGGCGGTAAGGCAGGCGCAGGAGACCGACCCGCCGTTGCTTGCGCAGGTTGTCGGTGGGGCGCCGTCGCTTGTGGGGTTCAGTTTCAGCAGCTACTCGCCGGCGCAGGCGGATATCACGCTCGCGTTTGCGCTTCCGGACGGCGGCAGCGACGTTGCGCAGGCGGGCGTGCTGGTGTGGGAGGGCGGGGATTGGCGCTCGGTCGTCTCACCCGGCGGGCTTGACGGCGGCCCCCCGACCGTGGAGCTGGCGAGCCTTGACGGGTTCGTGCCATGGGGGGCCGGCTGATGCTTGGGATGGCGTGCTCGTGGCTTGACCCGCTGTGCGCGGCCGGGAAGCTGCTCGCCGGCGCGGGGTCGACGATCGCCGCGCCCGTCTTGGACGCGATCGGCTCCGCGGTCGGCGGCGCCGCCGCGTGGATGGTCCGCTCGATGGCGAGTTTCTGGATGAGCACCCCCACGCCGGCGCTGGCGACGGGCGCCGGTGACCAGACGCCGACCTCGACGGTCGCGTTTATTCAGGGGCATTTGTGGTGGTACATGACCGCCGCGGCGGTCGTCGGGGTCCTGTCCGGGTGCGGGCGGATGGCGTGGGAGCAGCGCGCTGACGCCGGCCGCGAGGTGCTCCGCGGACTGGCCGTGTATGTCGCGACAGCCGGCGCGGGGCTGACGGTGATCGCGCTGGCGAGCAGCGCGGCTGATCAGTTCTCCGGATGGATCATCGCCGACTCGACCGGCGGCAACTTCGCAGCGGAAATGGGCAAGCTCGCGTCCCTGTCGGCGCTTGGTGGGGGTGGTTTGAACGGCGTGATCTTGGTCGTGATCTTCGGGGTGCTGTTGATCCTCGCCTCGCTTGTGCAGATGGTGTTGATGGTCGTCCGCGGCGGGATGCTGGTGCTGCTGGCGGGCGTGTTGCCGACGACGGCGGCGTTCACCTCGACGCAAGCGGGCAGGCATTGGTTTCGCAAGAGTTGCGGGTGGCTGGTCGCGTTCGTGCTGTACAAGCCGGCGGCCGCGATCGTGTACGCGACCGCGTTCAGCCTGTCCGGCAACGGCGCGTTGGGGTCAGGCAGCGTGACGAACGTGATCACGGGCCTGATGCTGATGGTCCTCGCGATCCTCGCGTTGCCGGCGCTGATGCGGTTCGCGATGCCGATGGTCGGCGCGACCGCCGCCGGCAGCGCCGCAACCGTCCTGGCCGCCGGCGCGGGAGCAGCCGCCAGCGGGATGCTGCTCCGCGGCCCGACCGGCGCGCTGCGCGGGCTCGCCACGGCCGGCAGCACAGCGGCGGGCGGTCCGGCTGCAGGTCCGGCGGGACCGCACGGGTCAGATGGCGCACCAAACGGCAGCAGCGGCTTGGTCAGAGCGCCAGCCGCCGCGGCGGCACGCAACGGCGCCGGCGGCCAGGCAGGCGCCCACGGCGCAGACGGAGCCTCCGGCACCGGCGTCGGCGGCGCTGCAGGTGTGGCCGCCGGGGTGGCCGCGGCGGGCGGCGCGGCCGTCGCGGTGAAGGGTGCGGTCACCGGCGCGGCGGCCGCGGCAGGCGCAGCGGTTGAGCCGTCGAACGCCAGCGAGGCGCCGAGCGGGGGTCGGGTTAATGGCTGACCAGGTTGGGGAGCGGACCTATGGGAATTGGCGTCTGCCTCGGTCGGCCGGGTTGTGGGGTCTTGGGTTGTTGGGGACGGGCGTGTTGATGGGCGGGATCGTGGTCACGATCATCACGGTCGCGACGGTCGGCGTGATCGCAGCGGTCGGCGTGCTGGTCGCGCTCGCGGTGGGGCTGGGGTCGTTGATGGTCCGCGACCGTCATGGCAACACCGGCCTTGAGCTGATCGGGGTGCGGGTTGGGTGGTGGCGGGCGCGGTCGGCCGGGTCGCATCTGTACCGCTCGGGACCGTTGGGCCGCACACCCTGGGGTACCTGCCAGCTGCCCGGGCTGCTGGCGCAGTCGCGGTTGAGTGAGAGCCGGGATTCGTGGGGCAGGCCGTTCGCGATCGTGGAGCTGCCGTCGGTGGCGCATTTCAGTGTCGTGTTCGCCAGCGAGCCCGAGGGCGCGTCGCTGGTTGATCAGGAGCAGATCGATATCTGGGTCGCGCGCTGGGGCGAATGGCTGTCCTCTCTGGGCGACGAGCCGGGGCTGATTGCCGCGGCCGTCACGGTTGAGAGCGCGCCGGACACGGGGCATCGACTGGCGCAGTTGGTTGAGGCGAAGATCGATCCGGGCGCGCCCGCGTTGGCGCAGAGCGTGCTGCGGGAGGTCGTCGATTCAGCGCCGGTCGGGTCGGCGTCGATCCGGCTGTGGGTCGCGCTTACGTTCACCGCGACCGGGCACGGGCGGCGGCGGGCGGCTGAGGAGTTCGCGCGGGATCTGGCGGCGCGGCTGCCGGGACTGGGTCAGCGGCTGCAGGGGACGGGCGCGGGCGGCGCGCGGCCCGTCTGCGCGCAGGAGCTGTGTGAGGTCGTCCGCGGCTGCTATGACCCGCAGGCGTCAAGGACGATCGAGGAGGCCTACGCGCACGGGGTGACACCAAGGCTGCGGTGGAGCGATGTCGGGCCGGCCGCGGCGGAGGCGTCGTGGGGGTCCTACCGGCATGATGGTGCGAGCTCGGTGTCGTGGATGATGAGCGCCGCGCCCCGCGGGGAGGTGCACTCGAGCATCCTTTGGAAGCTGCTCGCGCCGCACCGCGAGATCGCTCGCAAGCGCGTGACCCTGGTCTACCGGGTGCTTGACCCGGGCCTCGCCGCCAGGGTTGTTGAGGCTGATAAGCGCAACGCTGACTTTCGGGTGAACTCGGCGACGCGTCCGAGTGAGCACTCGCTGCGCGAACAGCGCTCAGCGCTGTCGACCGCGCAGGAGGAGGCCCGCGGCGCGGGGCTGATCGATTTCGGGGTGATCGTCACCGCGACCGTCGAAGGCGACGCCCGATCGGCGCTTTCGGAGGTTGAGGCGACGGTCGAGAACCTCGCCGCGACCGCCAGGCTCACCCTACGCCGCGTGTACGGCTCACAGGACTCCGCGTTCGCGGCATGCCTGCCGTTGGGGCTGGTGCTCGCCCGGCATCTGAAGCTCCCGCAGGAGATCAGGAGCGCCCTGTGAAACCCCGGCGCCACCGAAGGCCACGGGCGGGATCTACCGCTGGTCGGGTGGGGGTGCCGGGCGCGCGCGGCTACCCGGGACGGGGTGCGGGCGGGTCGGTGTTGGTGCAGGCGCCTTCGGAGTGGCGTGGGACGAGTGTGCAGGTGTGTGGGTTGTGGCCGTTCTCGACGGGGACGGGCACGCCGATGATCGGCGTTCCGTTGGGCCGCAGCTTGATCTCGGGCGCGACCCTGTGCGCTGACCCGGTCAGCTGGTTTCAGGACGCGAGCCTGATCAGCAACCCGAGCGTGTTCGTCCTCGGCCGGCCCGGCCTGGGGAAGTCGAGCCTGCTCAGACGCATGGCCTTGGGATTGGCGGGGTTCGGGGTGATGCCGCTGGTGCTCGGCGATCTGAAACCGGACTACGTGGATCTGGTCGGCGCGCTGGGTGGGCAGGTGATCCGCCTGGGCCGCGGCCGCGGATACCTGAACGTCCTTGACCCCGGCGAGGCACAGGCAGCCGCCAGCAGGCTGACCGGGAGGGCGCGGGGTGAGGTGCTCGCCGACGCGCTCGCCCGCCGGCACACGATGATCGCCACGCTGATCACCCTCGCGCGCGGCGAGCAGCCCAGCGACCGCGAAGAGATGATCCTCGACCGCGCGCTGCGAGTCCTTGACCACCGGCATACGGGGATCCCGGTGCTGGCCGACCTCGTGTGCGTGATCGCGCAGGCGCCGGGTGAGCTGCGGGATGTGGCGATGGACCGCGGCGACCGCGGGCGGTATGACGACATCACCGAGCCGCTTTCGGTCAGCCTCCGCGGGCTGCTCGGGGGCCGGCTCGGGGAGATCTTCAGCCAGCAATCAACGACACCGATGCGGCGTGATCTGCCGGTCGCGTTTGACGTCTCGGCGATCGATGATGGCGAGACGGCGTTGCAGGGCGCGGCGTTGATGGCGTGCTGGTCGACCGGGTTCGGCGCGGTCAACATCGCCAACGCGCTCGCGGACGCAGGCCTTGAGCCGCGCCGTCACTACTTCGTGGTCCTCGACGAGCTGTGGCGCGCGCTGCGCTCAGGCCGCGGGATCGTCGACCGCGTCGACGTTCTCACCCGGCTGAACCGTCAGCGGGGGGTTGGGGTCGCGATGTGCAGCCACACGATGAGCGACCTGCAAGCCCTGGCCTCTGAGGAGGATCGTCAGAAGGCGCGCGGGTTTGTGGAGCGCTCGGGGATGGTCGCGCTCGCCGGCCTGCCACGGGCGGAGATGGCGATGCTCACCCAGGTCGTCGCCCTGTCGGACTCTGAGCAGCAGTTGTTGTGCGGCTGGCAGGACCCGCCCGCGTGGACCACCACTGGGGCCGGCGGCACCCCGCCCGGTCGGGGGAACTTCCTGGTCAAGGTCGGCGGCCGGCCCGGGATCCCGATCCACGTCGCGCTCACCAGCTCCGAGCGGGACCTGCACGACACCAACAAGCTCTGGCGCGAGCACAGCCGCGCGCACACAGCCGCCGAATTCGCGACCCCAAACCAGCAGCAGGCGATCGCCGCCGACGCGCGCCTGGCACTCGGTGAGGTGCCTGTTCGATCGTGGCGACCCGCCGAACCCGACCGGGGGGCGCGGGCCCTGCCGCGCGCATCGACGGTAGGGAGTGTTGACCGGAACGGGGGGCGGGGGTGAGCAGCACCTCGCCACGCGCGGGCGGCCCGCCCCCCGACCCCGAGGTCGTCCTGCTATGGACCGCGATCGCGGTGAGCTGCGGGGCGGTCGTCGTGCTGTTCACCGCTGCGCACCTAGCCGTGCTCATACGAGGCGGCCGTCAGCGAATCCCGGGAAACCCGGTGTTGTTCGCGATCGATGTCGCGAACGGAACCGTCAAGCTGCCCGCACTAACCGCCGCGATCGCCGTCGGCCTCGCCGTCTCACTCGCCGCGGCCGTCGCCGGCGTGTTGTTGCGGTTTAGGCGTTGGCAGCGCCGGCATGTCGACCGGGCGGCGAGGTGGATGGGCGGCGGGCGCGAGATCACCCGCCTGAGCGTCAGGCACGCCGAACGGACTGCCAGGCGGCTGGGGGTCGAGCAGCCGGGGCTGCCGGTCGCGCGGACGGTCGGGACCGGCGAGCTGCTCTACATGGGTTGGGAGGATGTCGCGGTCGACGTGTGGGGACCGCGGACCGGGAAGACAACGAGCCGGGCGATCCCGTCGATCCTCGCCGCCCCCGGCCCGGTGCTCGCGACCTCCAACAAACGCGATCTCGCGGACGCGACCCGCGACGTCCGCGCCGAGCGTGGGCGGGTGTGGGTGTTTGACCCCCAGGGGATCGCGGGTGAGCGGCCGGACTGGTGGTGGAACCCGCTCGGCTATGTGACCGATGAGGTCAAGGCGATCGAGCTGGCCGACGTGTTCGCATTGGCGAGCCGCGAGGTCAGCGCCCGCACCGACGCGTTCTTTGACACCGCCGGGCAGAACCTCGTCTCCCAACTCCTCCTCGCCGCCGCGCTCGACCAACGGGAGCTGACGCAGGTGCACCTGTGGCTCAGCGCCGAGACAGACCAAGAGCCCGTCGAGATCCTCAAGGAGCACGGCTACCGGGTGATCGCAACCGCGCTGCAGGCGCAGATCAACGCGCCCGAGCGCCAGCGCGGCGGTGTGTTCGGGACCGCGCGCGAGATGTGCGCGTTCATGACCAACCGTCAAGCGATGCGCTGGGTCACCTGCCCGCACGCGCAGCGCCCCCAGTTCGACGCACGGGAGTTCGCTGTCTCGACGGACACGTTGTACAGCCTGTCCAAGGAGGGGAAGGCCGGCGCGGCGCCGCTGGTGACCGCGTTGACGCTCGCGGTCTGCGAAGCCGCCGAGGAGACAGCCAAGACCTGCAGGGGCGGCCGGTTGGCGATGCCGTTGGTGGCGGTGCTTGATGAGGCGGCGAACGTCTGCCGGTGGCGAAAGCTCCCTGACCTCTACAGCCATTACGGCTCGCGGGGGATTCTGTTGTTGACGATCTTGCAGTCTTGGTCTCAGGGGGTTGAGGTGTGGGGGCGTGAGGGGATGCGCAAGCTGTGGAGCGCCGCGACCGTCAAGGTGTACGGCGGCGGGGTCAGCGAGGTTGAGTTCCTCGAGGAGCTCTCAAGGCTGATCGGCGACCACGACCAGCTCACCCGCTCGGACAGCCACTCCTACAAGCAGGGCCGCTCCAGCAGCCGCTCGGTCCGCCAAGCCCGGATCCTTGACGTCGCCGATCTGGCGGCGATGCCGCAAGGCCGGGCCGTGGTGATCGCCTCAGGCAGCCGCCCGACGCTCGCCGTCCCGATCCCGTGGATGGCCGGCCCCGACTCAGACCGCGTCCGCAAGTCACTCCAAGCGCACGACCCGATCAACGACAGCTCGCACGAGGCGGCGCCGCGATGGTGACCCCGGATCTGCACAGCGGCTATGAGGAGCTGGGCGATCCGGCGGGGCCGGTGGCTGTGTTTGGCTCGCTTGAGGCGTTCGTTGGCGGGTATCTGCTGCCGCTGTACAGGCGGGGCCTGTCGGGGTCGGGCACGACCTGGTGTGCACAGTGGTGGCGCCACCCCGAGGCGTGGGTGCGCCTTGAGGCCTTGTGGCGCTCGTGGGAGTACCTGCGTTTGGATCCGAGGATGGGGATGTCGGTGTGGCTGCGAGACCACGCCGACTACCACATGGCGGTGCTGCTCTCAGGTGACGGGCCGTTCCGCGGCTGCAAACCCGATGAGCACTCCCGCCGCCCGCTCACGCCGCTGCCGTCAACCCCGATTCCTGAGGGCGCGAGCGACCCGACCCGGCTGGAGATGGACGGGAGCTGATGCGCGCGCTCTGGCTCACACTCTCCTTCGCGCTACTCGGCATCGTCGCGCTGATGCTCGGCCTGGCGGTGTTGATCGGCGCGGTCGAGCAGCCAGCCGGGTGCGATACCGGCGCTGCGAGCCAGGCTGGGGAGCCGCCGCTGATCGACTACTACATGGCCGCGGCCGCGAGGTACGGGCTTGGCGTGGACGGGTACGCGTTCCTGGCGGCGATCAACCAGGTCGAGACCACGTTCGGGACCGACATCGCCACCTCGACCGCGCGCGCTGTCGGGTGGATGCAGTTCGAGCCCGCGACATTCGCCAAGTTCGCGGTGTCGGTCACCGACCCGGCCGCGCCCGCGGACCCCGACGACCCCCAAGACGCGATCTACACCGCCGCCAACTACCTGCACGCAACCGGCGCGCCGGGCGACTGGCCCGCCGCCATCTACGCCTACAACCACGCCCGCTGGTATGTCAGCGAGGTGGCGGCGTACGCGTTGCGCTACAGCGGTCCCGCCGGCCTGCAGTTGCTCGCCAACGACATCGCCGAAGCCTGGGGCAACCAACCCCAGACGCCACCCGCGACCACGACGCCGTCGGCGGTTCAGGTGAGCTACCAGACCTCGAGCAGCCCCGACATGGCGGCTGGGTGTCCGGCGGGGCCGGTGCCGGCGGTCGCGCCGGTGCCGGGTTCGGTGGCGGTGATCATGCCCAACGGCCTCGCCCGCCCGCCCGCGCAAGCCCCGGTACCCGTGCAGAGGCTGATCGCGGCGGGAGATGAGATAGTCGATCAGCCCTACCTCTGGGGCGGCGGGCACACCCAGCCACTCACGCAGCTGGCGGCGGGATACGACTGCTCCGGTGCGACCAGCTTCGTCCTCTACCACGCGGGCCTTTATCCGGGGCCGATGGCGCAGGCCGCCGCCGCGTACGTGAGCTGGGGGGTGTCGGGTGACGGGCAGTGGGTGACGGTGTTCGCGAACACCGGGCACGTGTGGCTCGCGGTCGCTGGGATCGTGTTGAACACCGCCTGGTACGCGCCGGTGCAGCCGAGGACCCCCGACAGCGGCCCGCGCTGGCAACCCTCATCGACGATCCCGCTGCAGCTCGCCGGCGACCTCTACGGCGCCTTCGCGCGCCGCCACCCCGAGGGGTTTTAATGGCGAGGCTGATCACCACGATCGCCGCCGGCGCACTCCTCGCCGTCGTCGTCGTTGCTGTGACCCAGCTGCCGAGCGGCGAGGCCTCGCACCGTCGCAATAGTCGTGTGAAACATCCTGCACCGGCAACCGCCGGGCAGCCGGCGCCCACACCACAAGAAGGGTCGCTGGCCGGGGTCGAGCGGGCGTTCGCTTCAAGCTACGCCGCCTATCTCGACGGGCAGCCCAGCGGGTCGCTTCGTGACGCGAGCATCACCGCAACCGCCCAAGCGCAGTCCGCGGGGCGGATCCCGCCGGCGTTCCGCGACGGGCGGCTGAGGATCACCTCGACCTCCGAGTCCTCGACGTCCTATTCAGCGCTGGCGTCGATCGTGCTAGCCAACCGGCAACAATCCTACCCATTCGCGATGCAACTGCTGCGCGAGCAGCACGGCTGGGAGATCGCGCAGGTACAGCCGGCCGACCTCAGCGTCGACGACAACACGCGACCGCCGATCGGGGTCGCGATCCCACAGGCGGGCAAGCGCGCCGCACGGCGGTTCGCGCTCGCCTACGCCGCCTACCGCGCCGGGGTCGCGCCAGCCCCGAGCGGGATGATCGTCACTGCCGCGACCGTGGTCAGGGACGGTCAGGACTCGTTGTCCGGCGTGCGGTTGGGAGCGGGCGCGCGGCGCCTTCTGTCGCTGAGGTTTGGGCCTTTGAACGAGGGCGAGTTCGCCGTCACCGCGACGGTCCGGTTCGGTGTCGGCGCCGAGCAGTTCTCGCTTCTCATGCAGCTGCAAAAGCAGACAGGAACGTGGCTCTGTGCCGGCTTCCTGTGAACCCCGGGTCACCTCAATGGTGGCCCTGAACTAGAACCCTCAAGGGAGGGAGTCGTGAATCACATTCAGTTGACTGGGCGTTTGGTCCAGGATCCGGAACTCAAGGCGCTGGCGAGCGGCAGCTCTGTCTGCCAGCTGCGCCTCGCGGTCGAGGGGATGGCACCCGGTCGTGAGACCGGGTACGTGAACGTCTCGAGCTTCGGAGCGGCCGGGGAGGCCGCCGCCAGGACGCTCACGAAGGGGTGGCTTGTCGCCGTCGACGGCCGGCTTGAGCAGCAGAGCTGGGAGAAGGACGGCCAGAAACGCACAGGCTACGCGGTCATCGGAAACGTCGAGTTCCTGGCCGCGCCACGCAACAGCGACCGCGACCTGCAAGCCGCCAGGGAGACCCAAGCCGAAACCGACAAGGAGCCAGAGAGACGATCCGCACCTGAACGGGCAGCCGCGGTCGCGATCTCCGGCTCGCGCGGCCCCGCGGGCGCCCAGGCGTCCGCCGGCGTCGATTGGTAGCAGCACACCGGCTGAGGGGCGTCCGGCTTGGATCACACCGGACGCCCCCCCGGCCACAACCCTAACTGATGAGCAACGACCAAACCAACAACGACACGGCGTACACGGTGCGCGTGGTCGAGCACCGCTCCGAACCACTCGCGGGACTGGGCGACTGCGAGTACCACAGCCCCAAGCACAGCCTCGCGCACGCGCTCGCGCTGCCGCGCGTGCTGCTCGGCACAGAGCCGGGGAGGTGGACGGTCCCGATCGCGGGCGGCCGCCGACAAATCGATCTTGAGGAGGTCAGGACAGGTGAGTGACCTAGAGCGCTACCTGGAGCTGCTCGCCGGCCCGGAACCGGACGGCCGGTTGCTTGAAATCCGCTACCGCCGCCAGCGCGGGATGGGACAGCAGTTCGTGCCCGCCCGCGAGCTGCTGCACGCCGCCAAGCTGATCCGCCGGATCGCCTCGTCTTGTGATGTGTTCTGTGGCGTGCTGCTCCGTGACCGGCCGGCCGGGGGCCGCGACGCGGTCAGCGTCGCGCGTCTGGCGTGGGTCGAGCTTGACGCTGACGCTGGTGTCAAGTTGCTCGAGCGGGCGCCGGCGCCGCCGACAATGACAGTAGCGTCTGGGAGCCAGGGCCATCTGCACGCCTACTGGCTACTTCACCATCCCGTGAGCGCGGAGCGAGCGCAGGCAGCCAACCGCAAGCTCGCGCTGCGCCTCGGCGGTGACCTGCAGAGCGTAGACGCTGCCAGGATTCTCCGACCGCCCCAGACACGAAACCATAAGCACGACCCGCCGCGCCCCGTCCGGCTGCTGACACTACGGATGGGACTGGGGTATGACCTTGAGGCGCTTACGGCCGGACTCGATGATCCGCGCGACCTCGCGCACCTGGCGCTATCACGCGGCCCCGCCGCGCCGTCAGTCGGGCGGGTTGGCGCGCGGCGCGGTGACACTGTCTATGAGCGGCTGCGCGCGATCCCGACTGCCGAGTACGTGACACGGCTCGCGGGCCGCGTACCGAACCGGGAGGGGAAGATCGCCTGCCCGCTCCATGAGGATCGAACGCCGAGCCTTCACTGCTATCCGGACGGCAGCTTCTGCTGCTTCGGATGCGGCCGCGGCGGCACGATCGTCGACTTCGCCGCCGCCCTGTGGTTATCGGGCCAATCTCCGGGCGTGAAGCTGCGGGGCAGGCGGTTCATCGAGGTTCGAGATCGGCTGGCGGCGATCTTTTTGGATGGCCGGTTGTCGGTTGAGTTGTCGAGGCCTGGCATCAGTGGTTCTCGAGCTCGGCCTGGACTTCGGGGTGAAGGACGACCGTCAGTGGAGCGTTGATGAGCTCGTCTTCGGTGACTTCGATGTTGTGCTCTCTGAGCGTTTTGATCAGGTTGCCCCATGAGAGCCGGGGTGGACGGTGCAGTTCCGGGTCTCGTCCGAGCATCTGGTTGATGCCGTCTTCGATGTCGGCGAGGCCGACGTGATGGTGGCGTCGGATGTACTCGTCGAGGTCCTCGTCGTTGGCGGGGCGAGGTCCGTGGTAGCGGTGCCAGATCCCGTTGATGCCGTGTCGTCCGCCGCCCATCCCGAAATCTGGGCGTCCGCTGCTAATGCGTCGCCCGTCGCTCGTTTCGGCCGACAGGCTGACGTCGACGTTCAATCGATCCTCGCCCGGCTGATTGCGGTTGATGATCGTCCGTGGCGCGTTTGGGCCCTGCGTGGCCTCGCGGTCCCGGATCTCCTGGATCACGCGGTCTTGGAGCTCGACAAGCGCGACGACACGCTCGATGGTGGCTGGTTGATCGTCAGTGTTGGTCATGAGTCAGGCGGCGTTGGTGTTGGTGATGATCGCATCGAGACGGTCGACGAGCGCGGCGTGGCGGCGCGCTTCTTCGTTCCAGCCTCGGCGCTGGGCGTCCTCGGCGAGCGCTTGCGCGTCGACGCGTTGGGCGGAGAGGATGTGGAGCATCGCGGGCTCGGAGCGGTAGTTGGGGCAGTGCTCGCAGATGTTGGTGTAGGCGCAGACGCCTTGGGACGGGGTTCTGAGGCAGTAGCCGCCCGCGAGCCGCGCTTTGATCAGCGGCTGCTCGCGCCATTGGCTGTCGTGCGTGTCGGCGGGTGCTTGGGGCAGAACGGGGCCGAGGCGTTGCTTGGTGAGCTCGAGCGCGCGTTCGTAGTCGGCGCGGACGGTCGTGTCGAACAGCCGGCCGTAGCGCAGGCTCATCTCCGCGCTGCTGTGCCCGAGCAGTGCCATCAAGGCTTGGAGGCTGATGCCGGCGTTGATCAGCGCGGTGGCGTAGGTATGTCTGAGCTGGTGTGGGGTGACCGGGTCGATCCCGGCCGCGGCTGCCGCTCGCTGGAGTGCGGAGCGCAGCGCTTCCGGGGAGACGCGGCGGCCGTAGCGGGTCAGCAGGAAGTCCACGAGCCGTCCGTCGCGCGGGTGGCGCAGCGGTCGGCCGGGAGCGCGGGCGGCGACGATTCGGTCGATGATCGCGAGGGAATGTTCGTCGAGCGGGACCATCCGCTCGGTGTCGAGCTTTCCGAGCGGCACCTTGAGCCACGCGCCTTGGCGCGGGACCTCGTGGACGCAGTCGAGCTCGAGATCGAGCAGCTCACCGAGCCGCAGTCCGGTCGCGCGGGCGAGCAGCAGCGCGTTGGCCTGGAGCGTGTCCGGGGAGCGCTCGAGCGCCGCAACGAGCCGCTGGTCGGCTTCTGCTGGCAGGTAGCGCGGCAGCGGCACGGGGCGGCGTGGCGTGTCGCGTGGAAAGATCAGACGTCGGGGTGGGGCTTCAGGCCAGCCCCATTGGCCGATGTCGTTGAGGAAGCAGTGCAGCGCGATCACGCGTCCGCGGCGGTGCTCGGTGGCGATCGGCGCTCCGTCGGCCTGACGGGTGGCGGTCCTGATCGCCGTCAGATAGGTCTCGATGTGCCGGCGGCGGTCGAGGTCAGCGATGCTCGGGAGAGACGGGTCGACGTGCGCGAGGTGCTGCCCGAACTGCCCGAGATGGGTCGCGCGCCCGCTCACGGTCGCTGGCGACAGCGTCGCCTGGAGACGCTGGAGGTAGGTGACGAAGGTTGGGCGGATCCGGTCGGTCACCCCGAACCTGAGCAGCCGTTGATCGAAGCTTTCGGCGTCCGTGACAGCGCGGCGGGTCGGTGGCCGGGACAGCATCCCGAGGTGGTAGAGCACCGATCTGATCGAGAACAGCGCCCGGCTGTAGTGGTTGGGGTCCCGTCCGGTCCGCTCATGTCGCTCGTGCAGCGCTGCGGCGAAGTCCGAGATGTGCTGATCGGTCAACCCGACGAGCGGCTGGCCGGTCTGGATCAGCAGCCGCGCAGCGATCATCCCGGCCGCGCCCTTGGATACCTCCGCCGTGAACCCGAGCGCCTCGGTCGTCGTGCGAACGCGCTCGAGGTCATCGTGCATCGGGCTGGCCGGGAGCTCTCGCCACAGCGGCAACAGCGTGATGTCGAGCAGGTAGTCGTATCCGGGGCGAAGCTCCCGGTGCAGCATCAGGAAGGTGAGCAGCGTTCGGGCGCGGCCGCGGACCGCGCGGCGAACCTCCAGCGGCTCCGTCGCCCACACGCTCAGATCGGGCCAGCGCGCGAAGAATCGCTCCGCCGCATACCGGTAGCGCGGGTCGCTCGGCCGGCCGGTCCGCACCAGATACTCGACGTACCGGTCGATCAGCTCGGCGGGCGGCGGCCCGCTCGCGGCGTCAGTGCTGTACGCGAGCGGCATCGTAGGCAGCACGGACGTGCGCGGGGGCGAGGTGAACGTAGGTGAGCACGGAGTCAACGTGGTCGTGACCGAGGAGCGCCTGCATCACCGGCAGATCGACGCCGGCCTCCGCCAGCGCGGTCCCGAACGTGTGACGAAGCGCGTGCGGATTCCCGGCCGGCACCCCAGCCCGTGCGCGGTGGTAACGGAACACGGTCCGCAGACCGGCCGCGGTCAGCGGCTGCCCGCGGGTCGGGCCCTTCGCGACCAGGAACAGCGCGCGGCTGGTGCTGTCGGGCCGCTCGGTCAACAGATAGCTCTGCACCAACGCGCAGACCTCCCGGTCGACCGGGACGCGGCGTTCCTTACCGCCCTTCCCCGTCACGCGTACCCACCCGAGCGCAATATCGACGTCGTCGGCCGCCAACCCGCGCACCTCGGCGCTCCGCAGCCCAGAGAACAGCATCAACCCCGCGATCGCGCGGTCACGAACGGTGTGGAAGCTCGCGAGCAGCTCGGCGACCTCCTCCGGACGCAACCCACGAGGCAACCGGCGCGGCTCCCGGACCCGCAGCCCCGATCGCGGCACAGAGCGCGGCGCGAGGTGCCCGAGGAGCCCGGCTCGCTGCCCCGTCGCGGCGCGTGCGCCGGGAACGCGGCGGCCTGGCATCGGGTTTCGAGCCTGGGGATCGCGCATCTCGCGCCAAGCGAACAACCCCGAAAGGGCCGCGAGCCGGCGATTGACGGTCCGGGACGAATAGCCGACGTTGCGGCCATCACGAATCGAGAACACGTTCCCGCCGCGCTGATGGGCGAGCAGCTTCGTGCGGCAGGCGGTCAGGTAACGCAGCAGCACGTCAGTGTCGACCGCGTCGATGCTCAGCCCTTCGCTAACCATCCACCGCGCGAAATGCAACAGATCAAACGCGTACGCCCGAACCGTCAGCGCCGCGTAGTTGCGGTCGACGAGATAGCCCAAGAACTCGTTGACCAGCGCCACCCCGTCGAAGCCCGCGCCCGACAGCACCCACCCGCCATCCCCAGGATCGACCCGGAGCTCCCCGCCATCAGCCGACATGACCGAACGATTACTCTCCGCCTCGGACGCGACCCCGTCCCGATCGGCGCGCCCGCGCTCGCTCGGGTAGCCGGGGCGGTTACCCGCCCCGGCTCCCACAGAACCGTACGTACGCTGGTCGTATACGGCTCCTCGGGACGGCGGGTTATGACCCCCG
>Ga0302326_10009452_pt1 | contig 21303 bp, 18 predicted proteins | sample Palsa_T0_3_FD_202264 | JGI IMG/M metagenome (GOLD analysis project Ga0302326, IMG submission 202264) | Peat permafrost microbial communities from Stordalen Mire near Abisko, Sweden - Palsa_T0_3 | ecosystem: Environmental > Terrestrial > Soil > Palsa > Peat permafrost | place: Sweden: Abisko... | reverse complement strand
GAAGACGCGGCCATGATAAGCGCGGATCCCCTCGAAAATGCCGTCCCCGTACAAAAGCCCGTGATCGAACACCGAGATTTTGGCGTTCTTCGGGTCATAGTACTTGCCGTCGATATAAATCTTCATTGCTTCAATCGAGCGCAAAGTACCGCCGGAGCGCGCCGGAAGAAAGGAAAATCAAGGAGCAAAATGGGCCGTGCTCCAGTAATTCTGGGAGCGCGCAGGTCCGATCATCAAGGTGAGCGGGTTTCATCGCCAAAAGTACCGCAATGTCCCGCCCACATCTGAATAGAGATGCACCAATATCACGGGCAGTATGCGATTTGTTTTCGCATAAAACAGGGAAAGAAGAAGGAAACCTGTTCCGCTGGCGATAGCCATCGGCCCACCCTGATAAGAGTGGTAGCTTGTCTGCAGCACGGTGCTCAATATGACTGCTTTAGTCCTGCTGCCGGTCAGTTCGAAAACCTCTGTCATCAAATAAGCTCTGACAATCAATTCCTCGTAAAATGGGTTTAGGAATTGGAAAAAGAATAATGTGGCCGATTTGGTTCCATCAAAAAGACGATCTCCCACCTGGCGCACGGCGGTCGCTTCGTCAACGTGGAAAAAGTTCAGTTGGTGAAGAAGATTAAAGGCCTCCCGGAACGCGAGATGGAAACCCAACCCTAGAATTACCGCCGTGGGAAGATCTCGCAGTTTAAAGGAAAAGCCGAGGTCCGAAAATGATTTCGCCCTTCGTGATAACAGATACCAGACGAGTGCCAACGTGGATGCCTCATGCAGAACGTTGTTTGTCCAACGCATCGCCCCCGGTACTGTATTCGGGGAATTGGGGTGAAGAAAGTAGTACGTTGAGGCGAGAATCGAGCCGCCGAAAGCGACGACGCAAACGATCAACAATTCGATAATACGCATCCGCCGCTCCCCCGATCCAGGAGGCGGGCGGTTTCTTGGGTCGTTGGCTGGATTTGATTCATGTTCGTTCGCAAAGGTCTCTTCAGGCACGGCCCGGAAACTAGCCATCCACCGGCCGAAGGGCCAGCTTCTAATTCGCCTATTTGATGCGCCGCTCCTTCAGGAAGCGGATCACGCTTTCCCGCGGCAGGCGGTAACGGGTAGGGCCGCCAACGTCCTCCAACACATGGGTCGATACGAGCCGGTAAATGTGGTCCAGGTCGCATTGCAGGAGCCGCGCCAGTTGCGGGGCCTTGAAGGAGAATTGCGTTTCCGGCGCCACGCGTTCCAGGAACGGCGCCAGATCGGCCGACGGAAGGCGGACCCGCTGCAACGATACCACTGACGCCGTGGCCATCCGAATACAGACCCGGTCCGCGCCGGGCCGGCAAATATCGAAGGCCAGCGGGAGACGGCCCTCTTGCACGTAATGATAGATTTGACGCTCCGTGCAGTCAAGCATCGTGGCCGCCTGCCAGACCGAACTGAAGGGCCGCCTGAAGGCCAGACTTTGCTTCCTATTCATGTTGTTTCCTTTCTGTTTTTTCTTTGGTTTCAATGTCATCAAGATATGTTTTACCACAAAAGAGTGGTAAACGCAATATTTATTTCACACTTTTTTGTGGGACGTGTAATGTGTGCGTCTATGCCTCATAAAAGTGGATTAGTGGATCAACGAGAAATTGACATCGGCCGGCGCGTGCAACAGGTGCGCGAATATATCAACTGGCCCCAGCCAGCTTTCGCCGCCGAGTTGGATATCTCCCGCGACCGCCTGGCCAGCGTCGAGTATGGCCGGACGCCCTTGCGCTATCCCGTCGGATACCGCCTATGCGTCATCTTCGACATCAGCCCTGAATGGCTGGCCAGCGGCACGGGCAACATGAAATCCGAGCAGGTTCTGCCGGATTTGCCTATGCCCGAAGGATTGCCCGCCAAGGCCATGTTCAGCCGGATTTATGACCAGGCCGTCTCCGGCAAGCCCATCGCGGCGAAGAAGGCCACGCGCCGCACCTCAGCGGATGAGGATTTGGTTCCGGATTTTGACGCGACCACCTACATCGTGCGCGGCTTGACCGATTTGTTATCCAAGGAGAAGTTCCGCAACCCGCTGGAACGGCAGGAATTTGCCTTGGAGATTACCAGCTATGCGCGAGACCTGGCCCTGCGCCTCCGGCGCGACAAGACGCGTGAACGGGCCTTGGCTGTCGCTACGCGCCGCGGCGGTTCCTCCAAACCGGCGGATCTGGCGGCCATCCCGGCCCGGAATGCCAAAATGGTGGTGCAGTTGCGCGATGGCATCAAACGGTTGGAAGAGGAAATTGACAAGCTGGACGCCGCCATGAAATCCCTCAATCCCGTGGCCATCGACCCGTCCCGCCTCCCGCGTCCGGAAGCGATGGAAGTCGTCCGGTTGGAGGGCGCGATGGACAAGATCGCCCAGCAGATCGAGGAAGCCGAACGGAAGATCAAGGCCGTGATGTCCCGCCGTCCGCCAACAACTCTTTAGGGCGGTTATTCCAGCGAAAAATTGGCGCGCGTCTCGCCTGCGGCGGCGTTATTGATCGGCTTGGGCGCCAGGATGAAAACGCGCTCCGCCGGAATCTGGCCCGATTCCAGCAAGGCCATTTGCACCGCCCGCGCCCGCGCTTGCATCAATTCGCGCAATTCGTCATCTGTGACGGGGATTTGCGCCAGCAGCCGTTGCTCCATGTGCGCGATGTCCGGCGCGGTCGGCGTCGGCGGGGCTGCGGTTGGGAGCGATTGAACCGGAGCGGCGGGTGGTGGCGCAGCGGCCATCGGAGTGGGGCGTTGGGTGTTCTCATGGCGCATCATCAGCTCCCCGCCCCGGACGAACAAGCTGTTACGAGTGGAATCCGACTTCGTCACCGACGGCGGCTTTAGGGGCGGCGGGGCGGCGACCACCGGGGGAGTGTTGGAGGGTGCGGAGGCAGGTTGGTTTGTGCTGATGGGGCCAAAAGTCTGCTCGTAAAGCTTTTGAAGAAGCCGCGCATAATCCGCCGAATCAAGCTTGATGGACTCAACGCTTTCCACCGGCTGGCTGACGGCCGCCTGTTCGTCGGCGCGCAATTTGTTGATCCGTCGTGTCAGATGACGCCGCGCCAGCACGGCGCTGTCCGACTGTGGCGCGCACGCGCCGGCGATTTGCAAAGTGAGCGCGGGCCGTTCGTAAAGCGCCTTGGCCAACTTCTTGAGTTTTGCTTTTTCCGACGGCGCAAGCACCGACTCTCCGGGCGCAAAATCCACGGAACTCAATTCATTATCCGCGCCCCCGCCGATTGCTTTGCTCAGCAACGTGAAGGGCGATGAGGCCGCCTTCCCTAAAAGGTTTCCCAAAACTTTCTGGATCAAAGGGAGAAACCTGAAATCGGGATCGTCCAGACTGCCGGAAAGAGGGATGTCCAAATCGATTTTTCCCTGGCGATCCTTGAGCAGCGCGACGCCTAGTTTGACGGGCAAGTGCGTCGCATTGGTGCTGGAATTTCTCGCGCCCAAGGTCAGGTCGGCAATCACGACTTTGTTCGAGGCGGCCAGTTTACGCCCGGCCACGTTATATTTCAATTGCAGCAACAATTTCCCTTTGTTGAGCGGATACCCCCCGTACCGCTCCATATAAGAAGTCATGGAGGTTAAATCGAGGTTTTTGAACACAACCGCCAGGTCCAGCGAGAGTTCCTTGGCCAGCGGATCGACGCTGCCGGAAATGGAATAGGGAGAGAACTGGTCCACGTAACCCTTGAAGTCCAATGAGGCCGGCCCTTGGGGTTGAGTCGAAAGGCCTTTGATGGTCCCGCTCAGTTCCTGCAAGTCGAGCGTGGCATGGGGATTGATCGATTGATCGGCAAAATGGAAGGACGCCTTGTCGATGACCAACGCCCCCAATGTGGCCGCGGCATCCCGCTGCTGTTCCGGCGCGGATGGCGGAGCCGCCTCGGGCGGCCCGTTGGAAACGACCGCCAGGAGGTTCATTTGCCCGTTCGTATCAATCACCAGGTTTGCGTTTAATCCCGCCAGCGCGACTTCCTCGATTTGAAGTTTGACCGGGGGATAGCTGGCTTTGATCCCGCTGATTGCCAGATTGTCGAATTTAAGCAGGTCTCTGTGATGCACGGCATCGGAGGCGGCGAAATCCTTTAAAGAAACGTCTCCCGCAAAGCTGCCGGCAAGGTTGTCGTTGGCCATCGCATATTGCGCGTGGCCCTTGACGTTGAGTTGTCCCTTGGAAAAGGCGAGCTTCAATTGGCTTGGGAGATAAGGCGCGAACGGCGGCAGTTCCAACCCCGCCAGATCGACGGTTAAATCGCCAGATAAGGGAGTGAGCGCAAGCGTTCCGTTCAATGACAAGCTACCTTGGCCATTCAAACGCATGGAGACTTCGGCAGAAAGAGGGGAGTTGCTCGCGGTATTGAACCCTTTGACCTTGAAAGCCAGCGCGGAGACACCGAGCTTGACCGGGTGCAGGGGTTTTTGGTCCTCGACTAAAACGCCATAGCCATCAAATGCAACTTCATCAATCTGCGCCGTCCACGGAGTCGAAGCGGCGGCAGGCGAGGGCGCGGGCGCGGTGTTCGTCATCATCAAGGCCAGCAGATTCATGGTTCCGTCGTGATTTTGGCGAACCAATAACGAGCCATCGGAAGATTTGATCGAATTCACATGCACCAACTTCTTTGCCAGACTCGCCTCCGCTAATTTGACGGTCAGCGTGGGAATGGAAAGGACGGTTTCAGCGGAATCAGACGCTTTGACCTGGAGGTTGGTCAGTTGCAATGTTCCATTGGTCACCGTAGCGTCAAACCCATTTGGGCCGATGGCTGCCTGGTAATCCGCCCCCACATCCAGATTGCCGCCAGTGAGTTGCGCGGTCGTGAGCGAGGCCAGGTATGGGCCGTATCGCTTCAGGTCCAGTCCAGCGCCTTGGACTTTGCCAATAATTTGAGGCGGTTGGAGCGTAATCTTGCCCGATGTTTCTATTGTTTCACCCGCATCGGTCGAGACCGAGAAAACGAAGGTTGAGGCCGCATGGAGTATGATGGTAAAATTAGTCAACTGCAAATTAATGGGAGACAATTTATCATGGAAGGCCGCCGCCGGGGTCAAGTCGTCCGCTTCCAGGCTTGCGCCATGGATGCGCAGGCTTTCGACCACCAGAGGCGGCAAGCTGGAGGGTGCCGAGGGTTTGGCGGGCGGCGCCGCGTTGGTTTGCGTCAAATTGTCGAAATTGAACGACCCGTCCTTGCGCCGGATGACATGCGCGAACGGATGAGTGATGGTCACGTCCCGAAAAACCCAAGCCCGGCGTGAAAGCGAAGCGAGCGCCTGGAATTGCAGATGGAACTCGTCCACGCCCGCGAAAGCCTCGCCGTTGCTTTCGGTCAGCGACAACCCGCGCATCGCAAACGCGAAGGTAAAGGGATTGAAGGTGACTTCACGAACCGCCGCCTGGCGCTTGGTCAAGGCCGGCAGGCGTTTGAGCATCTGCGATTTGACGATGGCTGGCAAGATGAGAAAGCCGGCCACCGCGTAGGCCAGGACGAGTCCCGCCGTCCAGATGACTGCCTTGATCTTGCGGGGAAGTTTCGGTTTTCTGAGGGATTCGCTCACATTTTGTCCAGGAACCTGTCACTTCGACGCCGCCCAGCGCACCGCATTCTCGACAATTTTCAATGGATATTCCTGCTTGAAAATCGGATACGTCTCGTGGCCGGGCCGGAAATAAAAGACCTTTCCTTTGCCCACGCTCCACGCGCAACCGCTGCTGAAGGTCTCTCCGCCGTCCCAGTATTCTCCGAACACCGTCGCGTCGGGTCTGGGCACGTGGAACGGACCTCCATAAATCTCCGTTTGCGGAATATCAAACGTGCCCGGAATCCCGGCCGCGATGGGATGCTGGGGCATCAAGGTGTGTATGTGACTCGGTTGGCCCGCATTGTTCACCACTAGGAAAATGCACCTTGGCAACTTCACTTCCAAGGTGTCCGCCCCATTTTCCGCCTTGTAACGCCGGAAAGAAGGCGTGATCGGATCATTCTGGCCGGGCAGGGCGTGTTTGGGTTGGATTTGCACTATTTTAAGTCCGGCGCGCTCCGTTTCTGGCACCGCTTGCAGAGCGTCCTGGATAGACCGTTGGCTCATCGCGGCGATAAATGGCTTAGACCAATGGGCCGAGTGTAACGCGATGAGCGAGAGTCGCCCCTCCTTCAAACGCCGGATAATGGCCTCGACGTGCGCGTCCGTGACATCGTCGTGTTTTTGGTGGCCCCACCAGATCAACACATCACACTGATCGAGAATTTCGTCCGTCAGCCCTTGATCGGGATCGTTTAACCCGGCCGATTTGACGGCAAAGTCCGGTTGAGCGGCCAGAGTGGCCGCCAGGGTATCGCCCAGGAAACCGCCGTAGGCCGATTTCTGCGCCTCCTGCCGTTCATCCCAAACCACAACGCGAATGGGCGCGGCGACCGCCGCCAAACCCAGGACTCCCAATAAGACCAAAGCGTAAAGGATTCGTTTCATGCGCATTGCTTAGGGTCGGGCGATCTGAGAGTCAATCTGCATTCTTGCCCGACTTTCTTGGAATGATGTTTCCCGCCGCGTCGACTTCATCCGCTGTGATGAGGAATGCCATGCGATTGGTCGGTGACTCCGGATGACGGACATCGAGCACAAAAAGGGCATGGCGCTGAGGAATCTGAGCGCGCACGGCGGCGACGAAATTGGTTTGTGCCGCCGAAGTGACAACAAGGCGCGTCGAAAGATCAACCGTCTCCTTCCCCAACCGCGAAAACAAATCCGCACTGTAGGCCATAACATTGTCCGTGGTCATCACCTGTGCCTGCATCCCCTCGCATGTAGTGACTCGCGGCGCACTGCCTATGGTCGCGGCGCCTTTTGGGCGTTCTAGGAAAGCCTCCGGCACTATCCAAACTGCCAGGCCGTTGCTTTCGGCCTGGGCTTGGCCGAGAGAATTCCGGGCGACAATCGAAGCCACTGTCTCAGAAGACTCCATGAATCGGAAACTGCGGGTAATTACTCTTGTCCTCCCCCAGAAAAACAGGCAAATGCGTTGCAACCAAGCCCATTTGACGGGAATCAAACGATAAGGGTTCAAGTCATTCTTAACAGCCAACGGGCCAGGCGGCAGAAACATCACCGATGCCAGGGCGGGAGGTTTGTCAAAAATAACAAAAAGAAGCACCCCGCTCAGCAATAACAGCACAAGAATGATCAGCCGTTTTCGTTTCATGGGTGATGGTTAGGGCTTGGGGCGGCGGGTTGCCAGTCCGGCATGACGAAGCAGTAAGCGTCGTAGCGCATTTCGCTCCAGGCCAACTCAGGCCACGGATGGCCGGGAAAAAGCGGAATATCCACCGGCACAAAGGTGACGCGCACGCGAATCGAATCGCGCCCTTGGGTCAACGGTCGCGGCACCAGAAATTCATCGTCGCGAAAACGCCGGTTGGAGGTCTTCACAATCTGCTGGGCCGGACCCAATTCCTCTTTGGGATCGGAAAAGACGCAGACGTTCGCGCCGGCCAGATACCACGTTCCGGCGTGGTCCCATTGCGCGCCTTTGGCGATCCACACATCGGCGCGCTGGTTGGGAAAAACGTAATCGAGCTTGCGGCGCAGGAGAACCCCGAAATTTCCCGGCGTCAGTTTGAGCGTGAATTCCGACGTGCCTGTCGTTTTGCGTCCAACATCCGTCGTGGCGGGATAAACTTCGCGGCCTTTGAAATGATCCACACCCCATTCGTAGCGCGACGTGACGGAGTAAGGAGCGGAGGCTTGCGGAGAAACATACTCGTGCGCCTTTTCGCTCGTTTCGTCGCCGATCTTCAATTCATCCGTCTTTACCAGCGACGCGGCGGGCGCGCCATACCAATATGTGACCGATTGATAATGCTCCGTCGAGTCATCTGCGCCGCCGTGCTCCAGTTGAATGCGGGCGTTGCGCCCGAAGGGCATCAAATCACCCAGCAAAAAACGATACGCCGATTCGACCATGTCTTCCGGGCCTTTGGCATCCTGCGGCGAACGGGCGCCGGCGGGATGACCGGCAAAGGGTAGCGTCATGTTGAGTCCGCCCCAATAATCGCCGCCACCGCCCCATTCCTCGGTGCCGGTGCCTTGCCCTTGCGGAGTCTGGCTGTCGTCGAAGAAAAAGCGCGGATCGCCCTCCAGCGTCCGCAGATAGGCGCGATCGGAAAAAATCCAGGACGTGCCGACAAAATTGCCCGACCAGTCGCCGCCGCCTTCGACTTGACGCGTGTCCAGCAGCACCAGGTCCTCGCCCAGAGGCGGCGGGTTGGGGTGGTCGCGATAGGTGGCGTGAAAGTAACCGAAGTGCGAGGGCGGCTCGAAGAAATATTGCGGGAGAATCGTAAATGAAATATTGGTCAGCGTGCGGCCGGACGGCGCGGCCAGTTCAAAACGCGCCGAATGGACAAAGGGCATGGGAAAATAGCAGGAAAGTTCGACGGTGTTTGTTTGATATTCCACCGTCATCGGAAAGGAGCGGACGAGGTAGCGGCGCTGGTCGCGATTGTAGAGTGTGCCTGCTCCGAAAAACAGCGCCACCGGCGCATCCACGGATGGCGCCAGTCTGTCGTCCCAGGTGATGCGCAAGCGCGCGCGGCCAAAATCAAGCGCTTCGGCCAGGGGAATGGAGAAGGACAACTTTCGAATCATTCTCGGCCCGCCTCGCCCCTCCACCAAAACACGGCCGTGTTCGTCGAGCGAGGGAATCGTTCCGGCGAGCACGCCGTTGGCGACCGTGTTTCTGGCCTCCGGCGCGATGTCAGTCCCCGATCTGCTAATCAAATCGAGCACCGCACGGTCGGGAACGGATTGCTCATTCCAGGCGGTGATGGGATGGGAGAGCTTTGCGCCGCCGACGTATTGTTGATAGATATAATAACCAGTGCCGTAATGAGTGCGGCTGTACCCCATGCGAAAGGATTTCTCAAATCCAATGGGCACCCATGACAAATCGGCGCCCTGAGTTTCCGCCCATGTCACAGCCAAGGGTGGTGGAAAGGCCTTTTCCGGCAAAAATACCGAATTGGTCACAGGATGATTCGGGTCCGCCGTGGTGGTTTCCCGAATCAGGTGATCTGTCCCATCGACCACGTAATGCCACGGACTGCCGTGCCAATGATTGTAACGCACGAAGTAAAGAATCCCCGCTCCGGCCACGTCCAGGCTGACATTGTCATCTTCGGCCAATTGATAAAGGAAATGGCTGGCATCGGCCGCTTCATTGCCGCCGCGCCGATCGTACGTGCTGCGCATATACGCCCGCGCTCCAATGCGTTGCAAAGGCCACTTGTCCCATTGCAGATAAGCATCCTCGCCGACCGGGATGACGGGCGGTTCATCGGCGCGCGCAGCGAACGAGAACAAAACCACGGAAACTACAGACAGCAACCGATGCGGCTGAAAGACAAAACTATCTTTGGCACGGCCACGTTGATGAAACATACGCATTTTCAACATCTCAATACAAGTGCCCTCTTTGCCTGCTCGTTTTCAACCTGCAAAACAAAATAAGCTCCGTGCTGGACGCGCGGCCAACCGGCGGGGCATGATGACGCTCTATGACAAAAGGTATTTCCGCGCCGGCCCGCTTGAGCCGCCGGAGTTTTCTTAAAATGACAGGCGCCGCCAGCGCCGCCATTGCGTTCCCAACTATAATTCCCGCCTCGGCTTTGGGCCGCGATGGGAAGCCTCCACCTTCCGAACGCATCACCCTGGGCGTCGTCGGCTGGGGCATGCAAGGGCCGGAGAATACCAAAGAATTCATGAAGCTGGCCGATGTCCAAGTCGTCGCCTCCTGCAACATTGACAAAGGACACCTCAAAGAATCCGTCGATGTCATCAACAAGCACTATAAAAAGAAGGTCGTCAAAACCTACCACGATTACCGGAAAATGATGGCGCGCCACGATATCGATGCCGTCATGATCGCCGTGCCGGATCACTGGCATGAATTGGTGTCGGTTGAGGCCGCGCGGAACGGTAAGGACATTTACGGGGAAAAACCGCTGGCCAAAACCATTGCCGAACAGCAGCGCATCGTCCAGGCGGTGCAGCAACATGGCCGCATCTGGCAGACAGGTTCGTGGCAGCGCTCCACCGGCAGTTTTCACAAGGCGGCGGAGATTGTCCGCAACGGGTTGATCGGCAAAGTCACTCGCGTGGAGGTCGGATTGCCTTCCGGGCACACCGATTTCGCCAAGACCGCCAAATTTGACCAAATCTCCAAACCGCCGCATGATTTGGATTACGAGAGGTGGATTGGCCCCTCCACCATGATGCCTTACATCAAGGCTCGCGTACACAGAAATTGGCGCTGGAATTACAACACCGGCGGCGGCCAGCTCATGGATTGGGTCGGCCACCACCTGGACATTGCCCATTGGGGCTTGGGCTTCGACCTCAGCGGGCCGTCCGAAGTGGAGGGCGAAGGCGATTTCCCGCCGCCGGATGCCATGTGGAACACCGCCACCAAATTCAGTGTCGAGATGAAATATCCCGACAATATCCGAGTCACCATGGCCGGCGGGCACGACGACATCAAGGGAGGGACAAAATGGATTGGCACCGACGGATGGGTCTATGTGGATCGCGGCAAGTTCGATTCTTCCAACGATGATTGGATGGACATCAAGGAATTGCCCGACAGCGACGCCAAGATCAAGCTCTACCGTTCCACCAATCATCAACGCAATTTTATCGATTGCGTGAAATCCCGGCAGCCGACCATCACTCCGGTCGAAGTGGCCCATCATTCGACCACGCCCGGCCATCTGGGCTACATCTCCATGGTGCTGGGACGAAAATTGAAATGGAACGTGGCGGAGGAGCAGATTCTTGACGACCCTACGGCGACGGCGATGATGTCGCGCCGGTTTCGCTCCCCTTACCAGAATTGGTAAGCACGCGTTGATGGGAATGCGGGCGCAAATCGGGTTTTGAACGCTGCCCGGCTCGGCTGGAGCCTCGCCCTACCGGGATGCTTGGTAGGGCGAGGCTCCAGCCGAGCCATCGGCGCCCTCAGCGCACAAAACCAGATTTACGCCCTGGGACAGCGCCGGTTGGAGACTACACTTGCGTAAGGTGTTGTCCCTAAGGCATTGCTGCGCAACAAAAACCACAAGCGCCCTCGCAGACGGCCGGCCTGGCTGGTTGTAGTGTCGCGCTGCTTGAAAAATCCCCACCTGCCAGCGGTGACAACTGGGATGCGGGGCGGCGGCGTGGCCACGAATATTCTCGTGGCCGCTGTAGTCGTTTTCCTCTTGCCAGCGGCTTCCAGCAACGCTCAAACAGGGACGATCCAGGACGTGAAACACGTGGTCATCTTGATGCAGGAAAATCGGGCTTTTGATCATTATTACGGCAGCATGGGCGGGGTGCGGGGTTTTAACGACCGGAATATATTATTGTTGACAAACGGGAACACCGATTTGTTTCAGCCGGTGGGGACGAATTATGTCCTGCCGTTTCACATGCCGGCTCCATGCATTGATGATGTGGACCATTCGGAGTCCAGCGGACTGGCGGCCTGGGATCAAGGAGATTGGGACATGTGGGTGCCCGATAAAGGCACGACGACGATGGGATATTTCACGCGCAGCGACATGCCGTATCATTACGCGCTGGCGGACGCCTACACCATTTGCGATGATTATTATTCTTCGTTCATCGGCCCGACTTTTCCCAATCGTTTGTATCTTTTCACCGGCATGATCGACCCCAACGGCACGGCCGGCGGGCCTGTGCTGGCCAACAGCCAAATTCCACCCAACGGCTTGACCTGGACGACGTACCCCGAACGGCTCCAGGCAGCCGGGATCAGTTGGAAAGTGTATCGTCAGACCGGCGATTGGTTTGGCGACGCGCTCATGTGGTTTACGCAATTCATGAATGCCCTGCCCGGCGATCCGCTCTACGACCGCGGCATGGACATGGTGGACAACCAGATCGCGGCGATTGCGTCGGACGTGACCAACGGCACGTTGCCGGACGTTTCCTGGGTGATCCCGAATATTGTCCAATCCGAGCATCCGAGCGCTCCGCCTTATGCCGGGGAAGTGTTTGTGCAGCAATTGTTGACTGCGCTGTCCGGCGACACCAATGTGCTCAATTCGACGGTGGTCATCGTTACTTACGACGAAAACGGAGGATTTTTCGATCACCTTCCGCCGCCGACACCTCCGCCGGGCACACCGGATGAATTCGTCAATGGCCAGCCGCTCGGATTGGGCATCCGCGTGCCGACTTTGTTGATCTCTCCGTGGACTCGCGGCGGACGCGTCTGCTCCCAACTCTTCGACCACACTTCCATCCTCCGTTTCCTGGAAACCTGGACCGGCGTGCAGGAAACGACACTCAGCGCCTGGCGTCGGCAGGCCGTCGGCGATCTGACTTCCGCCTTCAATTTTGCCCATCCCGATTTCAGCATTCCCGCTCTGGCAACCATACCCCCTGTTACTAATTCCACCATAGTCGCTCCGGCTGTGCCAACGACGCAAACACTGCCGTTGCAGGAAACAAATACAAAGGTGGCTTGCCCTCTGCCCTACCAACCCAATGCCAGCGCCACGACTAGCAGCGTGAGCAACCATCTGCTCATCACGCTGACCAATGCGGGAACGGCTTCCGTCCATTTTGCCGTTTACCCTTACATCGGGCAAACAGGCTACCCGCAACAATACGATGTGCCCGCCGGGGGTTCAGCCGGGAATTCGTTCGCCATAGCTCCTTCGGCGGGCGGTGCCTATGATTTCACCTGTTTCGGGCCGAATGGATTTCAACGGCGTTTTGCCGGCAGCTTGAGCGCTGATGCTGGGCAGATCGAAGTTTCCTCCGTCATCAATGGAAGCGCCGGAACACTGACTTTGCTGTTGACCAACGGCACGGCGGCGAATCTAAATTATACGATCATCGATGGCTACGGGGCCAACCCCCCGGTTACAATCTCGGTGCCTGCGAGCGGGACGGGCACCAACATTCTGGCACCCGCCAATGGCTGGTACAACCTGGCCATCACCAACAATGGTGACGTGAGCTTCCTGCGTTTGCTGGCGGGACACATCGAAACGGGTGCTTTCTCGACGACCGATCCGCAGACCATGGCCAGCAATTTCCCGCCTGCGACAGGGTCAGCCGCCTCCAATTCGCCGGTCAAATTATCGCCCGCCTCCTCGGGACCCAGCCTTGCAACCGTGGTCAGCAATCTCATCGCGAACAACCCGGTTCCGCCGATCACCAACGCCCCGACACTCCTCGTGGGGGCTTATGGCGGTGGTGTGGCTTTGCTTTATCCGGCTTGGGCGACCAATGGCGGCCTCCAATTTAATTCGAACCTGTCGCCATTTTCGTGGACGCCCTTGAGCGTGACCTCCAGCGTGGTGGGCAATTACAAGGTCTTCGCGCAGCCAACGACAAACGGCGCGGGGTTCTTCCGATTAACTAAATAAGATTCTTAAGAAAACCGAAAACTTCCGTCGAATCCATCTGCGGCGGGAGCGGAACATCCCGGCCTTCGCAAAGGAGAATCGGCTGTTCCTCCGGCCGGAGAACGCGCCGGCCATGCGAACCTTTGACCAGGCTTGCGTCAAGAGGAATAACGTCCATGAGCATCCGAAAGCCGAGCTTCTTTTGCGCCAGCCGGCGGATTATTCTCAGCTTCACCAGCGGGATTTTCGGGTCCAAAAATAATTCTACCGGATCATAGCCGGGCTTGCGATGAATGTCCACGCAGCGGGCGAAATCAGGCGCCACCGCGTCGTCCAGCCAATAATAGTAAGTAAACCACGCGCGTTCGGTTGCGACGGCGATCAAATCCCCCGCGCGCGGATGGTCCAGGCCGAGTTCGGCTTTTTCCTTCGCGCCCAGGACAGATTCAACGCCGGGTTCGCTGGCCAGCAAGTCCCGCGTGCGGGATTCAAGCGAACGGTCGTTGAGGTAAATGTGCGCGACTTGGTGGTCCGCGACCGCAAATACTTTGCTGGCGCCGCAGTCGAGCAATTCCAATCCCAGTTCCTCCTTGATGGCGAGCCATCCTTCCCGGCGGAAAATGCGGTTCAAATGGACCGGCGTGTCCACCGCGCCAATCCCATATTCCGAAAGCAGGACGACCCGGACGCCGCGGGATCGGAAAAAGGCGATGAGATCGCCCACGATGGCGTCAATCCTTTTCAGGTCCGCCACGATGCCGGGGCCGGCCGGTCCGTGTCGTTGCAAATTGTAGTCAAGATGAGGAAGATAGACCAAGGATAGAGTGGGCGAGTATTTTTGCTCGATCCATTTGGCTGACTCCGCGATCCAGCGCGAGACGGCCTCGGCGCTTCCTGTCGGTCCTGCCACTCCGGCCGCCGGTCCCCAAAAGGACGGGAATGGGAATTCGCCCAACGCGCTTTTGATTTCCGGGCGGATGGACGACGGCCAGGAGTAGATGTCGAAAATTTTGCGGCCATCCGCCGGATAGGCCGGGCGCGGAGTGATCGAGTAGTCGGCCGTGGAATACATATTGTACCACCAGAACAACTGTGCGCAAGTGAAGCCTGGGATGCGCGCGCGCAATTCGTCCCAGATTTTCGGCCCGGTGACGAGGTGGTTGGACTGTTTCCAAAAATGCACCTCTGCCAGCGCGCGATCGTACCATCCGTTGCCGACGATGCCGTGTCGGCTGGGATTCGTTCCAGTCAAATAATTTGACTGCGCCGTGCAGGTGACGGCGGGGAAGGCGGGCACAATGCGCGCCTGCCCTCCCTGGTCCCGAAACCGCCCGATATTCGGCATGTCCGGTCCAATGAGCGAGCCGGTCAGGCCGACAACGTTGATGACAGCCAGGCGGGTCAGCACGCTTTTAACTTCTCCCAAATCAGCACAAAACCGCTGGCGAAATCGCTCGGTTGGCGGGCTGTCCATTCGTTGACTCGAGCGGGCGCGAACCATTCGCCGCGCTCGATTTCCTCCGGCTGGAGATCAAACGGCCCTTCGGATTCCAGCCGATAAACCCAGACAAATTCGTAGCCGGTCTCGGCGCAGGCGGCGATTTTGAACAAGCGCGCCGGGGTGGCCACAACTTCCAGCCCCAATTCCTCGCGCAATTCGCGCACGGCGCACGCATCATAGTCCTCGCCACTATCGACGTGGCCGGAGGCCGAGGAATCCCACGCACCGGGAAAAGTGTCCTTGGTCATGGATCGCTTTTGCAGAAAAATTTCGCCGCGCGCGTTAAAGACAAGAGCGTGGACGGACCGGTGTTTGTGCCCTTCGCGATGCACCTGTGGGCGCGGCATCTGTCCGATGACTTCATCACGCTCATTGACGATGTCAAAAATTTCTTCACTCATAGGGAAAGAGTTTCGGTCAAACGCGCGAATTGTTCCAGGCTTACTTCCTCGGCCCGAATTTGCGACGCGAGGCCGGACTGTTCAAAGCCGCGCCGCAACGCGTCTTCCGGCCAATCCTGTTTCAAGAGCTTAAACATCATCTTGCGCCTTTGCGAAAAGCCGCGCTTGACGATGCGCGTGAACGTCCCGTGCAAGGCGGCGTCCAGCAGCGGCTCGGTTCGGCGCGACAAGACGATACACGCCGAATCAACTTCTGGCGTGGGAAAAAAGCACGAGGCGGGAATCTTGAACCATCCGCGCGACTCGTAGCGAAGGCGCAGCAGTAAGCCCAGCACGCCGTAATGTTCGCTGCCGGCACCGGCGGCGATGCGCTGCGCGACCTCCAATTGCAAGGTGGCGGTGAGACGCTCCGGCGGCTCCTCCGCCAGCGCCAATTCAACCAAGAGCGGGGACGCCACTGAATAAGGAAGATTGGCCGCCAACTTCCAGCCGCGCCAATGGCGATGGCTCTTTACGTATTCCAGCGCGTCGGCCTCGAGCAGTTTGAGGTGGGTGACGGCGGAAAACTTTTGCGAAAGATAATCAAAAAGGCGCCTGTCTTTCTCAATGGCCAGCACTTCGCCCGCTTGCGCGATCAGCAGTTCGGTCAAAGGTCCGAGGCCGGGGCCGACTTCCAGGATTTTGTCCGCCGGCCCGATTTCCGCCGCGCTGACAATCCGCCGAAGCTGGTTCTGATCGTGCAGAAAGTTCTGGCCGAGCGACTTGGTCAATTTCAAGTCATGCTCGGCCAGCGCGGATTTTATTTCAGATAATTTCACGCCAGCGCTTCCTTCAACGCGGAGACGGTTGCTCTCAGCTTCGATTTCGTAATAGTCAGCGGCGGGGTGAAACTGATGACCTCGCCGCGCGCGCCTTCCGGTAATAGAATGAATCCGCGCCGCAACATTTCCTTGATGGCGCGCATGGCCAGTCCGTCGTCGTTTTTGATTTCCAGCCCGGCCATCAATCCTCGCCCGCGAACTTCGACGCGCAGCCCCGGCCGGGAAATTTCCGCGCGCAGAGCGTCAAGCAAATACTTTCCCGTTTCCGCCGCGCGCTCCGGCAATCTTTTGGAGCGAATCTCCGCAATTTGCGCCAGGGCCATGGCGCAGCCGACGGGATTGCCCTGAAACGTGCTGGTGTGAATCGCTTCGCCGATGGAAGGCGGCCAGGCCGTGTCAATAACATCCGCGCGCCCGACGCAAACGGAGAGGGGAAATCCGCCGGTGAGCGCCTTACCCAGGCAGATCAAATCCGGCGTCACCCCGCTTTCCTCGCAGGCAAACCATTTCCCCGTGCGGCCAAAGCCGGTGTAAATTTCGTCCAGCACCAGCAACGCGCCATGTTGATCGCAAAGCGCTCGCAACATCGGCAGAAAATCGGGTGGCGGCACGTTGATGCCGCCGCGCGCCTGAATCGGCTCGACGACGACCGCGCCGAATTTTTTGCCGGCCAGCAACTTGTCAAGCCGAGCCCGTAACGCCGGTAAATCATCGTCGAATTTTGGAAACGGGGCGAAGCGGCCAAATCGTCCCAACTGCGATTGAAACGGCGCGCGAAAAAACGGTCCATAGGTGGCATTGAGCGCGCCGTAACCAAGCCCATGATAGCCACCGGTGAAAGCCACGATGCCCCGCCGTCCCGTCGCCAGGATGGCGGTTTTCAGAGCGGCCTCCACCGCCTCGAATCCGGAATTGTTGAAGATGGATTTGCCGCAGATGCGCCCCCCGCTCCATTTTTCAAAAGTGATCCGGCTCAATTCGCGGGCCAATTCCGCTTTGAGTGCGTGCGGATGCACGTCCCCCATCGCGTGCGGCAGTAAGCCCAACTGCCGTCTTCCCGCGGCGATGACCCGAGGGTTGGCATGACCCGCCGCCGCCACGCCAAAGGCCGCTGTCAAATCGAGGTATGGTTTGCCGTCGGCATCCCACACGCGCGTTCCTTTGGCCCGTTGCCAGACAATGGGCCACGAGCCATCCGGCTCGATCCAGAGCATATTGGGCGATTCAAAAGCGCGCAGCAAGTCGAGCACGTGCTTGGATTTGGATTTCATGCGCGCCGATACTGTGACAAAAATTTCTCGATACCCGCGCTACGCCAGCTTAGACCGCTGGTGCGGCGCGGCGAACAACCATAAACCTGGCGCAGCCCGGCAGCAACCAAAAGGAATTATGCGTAAAACAATTGTCTTGCACGTCCGCCGCATTTGCCTTACGATAGACTCATGAAAAGTTTGACCATTCGATTGCCGGATGAACTGGCCCGGCAAATTGAACACGCGGCCGTCGCCCGCGGCGTGTCAAAATCGGACATTGTGCGGGAGGGTTTGAATCAGCCGCGACCGCCCCTTCTCCTGGAAGGCGCGCTGCGCAACATCCTTGAGGAAAGTTGGGCGGCGCAAGTTCCCGGCAAACCCCTGCACTTTCGCTCCCCCAAGAAGCAAAAACTAGCGGAGATCATCCGTGCCAAGAAGCTGCATCGTTGATAGCGGGGCGCTGGTCTCGCTGCTCGACCCGCAAGAAGAACACCACCGCTGGGCACAGGAATCCTTTTTGCGGCAGCCCGAGCCCTGGTTCACTTGCGAGGCCGTTGTGTCAGAGGCTCTCTTTCTTTTGCACGAACCCCACGCGCGCGCCCTCGATAAACTATTGCGCCAGAGAAATCTGCTGCTGAATTTCAGCCTCGAGGCCGAGCTTGTGGCGGTACTCGACTTGCGCGCCAAATACGCCAACGTGCCCATGAGCTTGGCCGATGCTTGTTTGGTGCGCATGAGCGAAACCCTGCCCGATCCCTTGGTATTGACCACCGACTCAGATTTCAAAATCTACCGGCGCCACAGTCGGCAAGTCATTCCCTGCTTGTTGCCATGATGATCTAAACCCCCTTCTGGTCCGGCGGCCAGATGAATTTGTGCATTTGCAGTTGGAAGCGCACGGGCAGCGCGTCGGCGATGATGCGTTCCACCAATTCCTGGCGCGAAATGGCAACCTGGCCCGCCGGCACTTTGCGCAATGTTTTGTCCTGCTGATGCGGCAGCAACGGCGAGACCCAGGAAAATAAGACCGGACAAATGCCCGCCAAATCTTTCGTCAACACAATTTCCTTGGCCCAATCGTAATCCTGGCGCGTGCCGATGACGAACTTGACTTCGTCCGTGTTTTTCAAATGCCGGAGATTTTCCCAGCGATTGCGTTTCATCTCACCACTGCTGGGGCACTTCAAATCCATGATGCGTTTGACTCGCGAATCCACGGGCGCGATGTCGAGAGCGCCGCTGGTTTCGAGCAGGACGGAAAAGCCGGCGTCGCACAATGAGCGCATGAGCGGCAGGGAATTCTTCTGCCAGAGAGGCTCGCCGCCGGTCAACTCCACCAGCGGAAGCCGGCCCAGTGGCGCAGCCGTCCCGGCTGCGGGTTCAGGCGGCGTCTCGCCGTCAGGACGAACACCGGGCGGGACGCCCGCAGAACCCGCAGCCGGGACGGCTGCGCCACAATGGAAATCGAATGGCTTCGCCAATTCACCCACCCGCGCGAGGATTTCCGGCAGGGCCATCTCCCGGCCTTCGTTGAAGGCGTAGGCGGTGTCGCAATAGGAACAGCGCAAATTGCAGGCCGTCAGCCGCACGAAAATACAGGGCAACCCCGCCCAAGTGCTCTCGCCTTGCACGCTCACGTAAATCTCATTGATGACCAATGTCTCGGACACTCCCACAGTTTGCAGTTTACGATTGGCCAATTACGAGTCACAAATGTAGGCAGCAATGAAAGCAAATCCACTGTTTGGTCAGACCCGCGACGTGGTCAAGGAACGTTACGCGTTGCGAACGCCTTCCGGTTTTGTGCCGAGCTGCCTGCCGGGCTGGCGCGACTGCACGGCCATCGTGCAGATTTCTTCCGCGATGGGGGCGCGCTTTTGTCAATATGAAATCACGCTGCTCAAAAATGGCGAAGGCCGCGGCCAGACCGGCCTGCATGAAATGGCGGTTTATGTCGTCGAGGGCCAATGCGCCGCGAGTCTGGCGGGCGTGAAATACACTTTGAAGGCCGGCGGCTTTGCGTTCGTCCCGCCGGGAACGGATTTCCTTTTTCACGCGACCCACGGGGCGCGTCTGCTCATTTTCGAGAAAGTGTTTGAGCCGCTGAGCGGATGCAAGACGCCCGAAGTCCTGGTGGGCGACACGGCCAGAGTTCCTGGCCAACCCTTTTTGGGCAACAAAGACGCCCGACTGCAAGTGCTGTTGCCGGACGATGCTCGATTTGACATGGCCATGAACATTTTCACTTATCAACCCGGCGCGACGCTGCCCTTCGTTGAATCGCACGTAATGGAGCACGGATTGCTCATGCTGGCCGGCCAAGGCGTTTACCGCCTCGACGCCGATTGGCATCCCGTGCAAGCGGGCGACGTCATTTGGATGGCTCCGTATTGCCCGCAATGGTTTGTGGCGATGGGGACCGAGCCGGCCAGTTACATCTATTATAAGGACGTCAATCGCGCTCCATGACGACCCCTCTGAAAATTGACATCGGCCGTCTGCAAGGGGAAATCGATTCCCTGGCGCTCATTTCCGAAAATCCGCCGCCGGTGGTCACTCGCGTTCTGTTCTCGGAAGCGGACCTCGCGGCGCGTGCGCGCGTCAAGGACCTCTGTCGGGAGGCGGGTCTTGCGCTGCGGGAGGATGCTGTCGGCAATATTTTCGCCCACTGGGAGGGAACGCGCCGAGCCGCCCCCGCCATCGCCACGGGTTCCCATATTGACGCCATTCCTAACGCGGGTAAGTACGATGGCGTCGTTGGCGTGCTGGGCGCGATCGAAGCCATTCGCGCTCTGCGACGCATCGGTTTTCAGCCGGGCCGGGCCATTGAATTGATCGTTTTCACTGCCGAGGAACCGACTCGTTTCGGCATCGGCTGTTTGGGCAGCCGGATGATGGCCGGAGCACTCGCGCGCGAAAAGATCGCGTCCCTTCGCGATTCCGATGGCCGGGATTTGGAATTTTGGCGTCGGCAGGCGGCCTTGGGCGGCGATTTGGATTCCGTGCGCCTGCGGGACGGCGCCTTCGGCGGTTTCGTGGAATTGCACATTGAGCAAGGGCCAATGCTCGAGCGGGAAAATCTGGCCATCGGCATTGTGGAGAAGATTGCGGGTCCGTCGTCATTACGGTTGCGGCTGACGGGTGTCGGCGGGCACGCCGGGGCCGTTCTCATGCCTGAACGCCACGACGCCCTGCTGGCCGGAGCCGAAATTGCGCTGGCCGTGGAAAAAGCGGCCCTCTCCAGCGGCAGTCCGGACACCGTTGGGACGACGGGCGTGCTTCGTATCGAGCCGGGCGCCGTCAACAGCGTGCCTTGCCGCGCGCTGCTGGAAATTGACTTGCGGGACACGAATCCGGTCACTCGCGACGCGGCCCTGGCGCAAATTGAGGCGGCGGCGGAGCGAACCTGTCACCAGCGCGGGATTGGCCTGGAATTGGAGAGGGTCAACGTGGACGCCCCCGCCCTATGCGACCCGGGCTTGGTGGAATTAATCTCCCGCGTCTGCCAGGATTTGGAGGTGTCGAGTCGTAAGCTGATCAGCCGCGCCTATCACGACACCCTTTTCATGGCTCGGATGTGTCCCGTGACGATGATCTTCATTCCGTGCCGGGGCGGTGTGAGCCATAGGCCGGATGAATATGCCGGGCCGGAGCAAATCCAAAAAGGGGTGCTGGTGCTGGCTGAAACATTGCGTCGCCTGGCGGAGTGAAGAGGAAAGGGGGAAACGGAAGTGACGGAGTGACGGGGTAATGGAGAAAAAAAGAAGGGCCGGACTTTCGTCCGGCCCCTCCGTTATGAGAACAAACAACGGAAATTGTCTGGTTGACCACCGAGATGCGGGACACACCCTACCGCATCTTTGCGCCTTCAACTCCCAACAGCAT
>Ga0302326_10009451_pt1 | contig 21303 bp, 16 predicted proteins | sample Palsa_T0_3_FD_202264 | JGI IMG/M metagenome (GOLD analysis project Ga0302326, IMG submission 202264) | Peat permafrost microbial communities from Stordalen Mire near Abisko, Sweden - Palsa_T0_3 | ecosystem: Environmental > Terrestrial > Soil > Palsa > Peat permafrost | place: Sweden: Abisko... | reverse complement strand
GGACCCGGACCAGCCCCGCGCTAATGGGTCGCATACGGCCGTTGTTTTGGTCGTGCTCAGCCGACTCGGGGAAATACGGTCTGCCTGCCGTAGCGAAGAATCGAGCATGTTGGCCGAGCGCATCGATACTGAAGTGGCTCTTCACGAGGCTCTCTAATGGAAGTGAAACGGCTAGGGAGAAATCTTCGATTGGCGCATCAAGCCATCGGGAAGTCCTCGACGCTCGCGGAATCACTCTGGAGGTGATTTGTGCAAATTATCGAACCGTATATCGACGATAGCGGAGAAGAACCGCGAATTTGCCGGCGTGCTGTTTTTTCATCACGTGCAAAATGCAATGCAGAAATAGTCCTGCGCGACGAGCACGGTGAAGATCAGTTTCTATGCAAAACCCATGCCGCACAAGAGCTGAGAGCTAATCTGGATTTACTCGCAAGAGCGGTCATCGACATAGCACTGATGGCGAAACGACCACCGTAAACGCCGACACAACCACAAGTGCCATGCAAGGTCCTCCCCCCGCGGTCGAGTTCTGGCTAGGGGCCTAAAGATTGCCCTGTTGCCCCCCGAGTCAACACTAGGCCTGCGGTCGGCTCACCGATCTTCGCTGTTTTCTGCCGATGAAATCCTTACACAACTGCGATCATGTGCTTCTTCGCGATGGCTTCGATCTCCGGCTCGCTGAGCGCAGAAAGGTCTGCCGTCTCGACTCCCCTTACCCGTTGAGCGATCTCGGGATGATGCGTCTTGAGATAATTCATCAGGAATTCGGCCGCATTGCTCTTGCCCGTCCCGTGGCCGATCAGCACGATCTCGTTGGCCGGCATGAGATCCTTTGCGATCTCCTCATAAAATGAAGCCTCTTCCGGTACACGTTCCCCGCGATAGTGGGCTTCTTTGCGATGGATGAGATGGTGGTGGAAATGGAATGGGTCATGAGGGCGAACCGTCACTTCATCTTCCGGGCGGCTGCCATCGACATCCTGGTAAATGTGAGCGGCGTGGTGGTCGATCACGACGATGATGCGATTCGGCTGGGTAGCATTACTAGCATCGCCGTTCGGGCCGGCCTCTTTCAAGAGCTTACGCAGGCGTGAAACCTCCTCAACACCGAGTTCATGATTGTGCGGCTTCTTAAAGAAGGCTCTTTGCGTACCAACGACGAAGGAGAATTCATCGCCTCCATGCGATTCCGCGGTACCGAGATGTTGAATCAGTTCAACCGCCTCATTCCAGCTCAAATTGCGCGGCAGCTTGCCGTCCAGAAGACTCCGATGCCGCAGATCAAGATCGTGCCGAATATGTTCACTCATCTAGGTAGGATTACAGCTTTCACCAGGAAGATCTGGTCAAGTTTGCTCATCTGGTTGCAACCTGCAGCTGCTCTGAAGGTTTGTCTGCAGCATCTACGCTATGGCTCCAGCTCGCGATGGCGGCCAGGGCCCTCTCCGGCCGCTCCACCAGTGGGGTGAGGCTGCCGAGGTGGACGGCGCCGGTATTGCCGTCCAACGATAGAAAATCGCCTTCGTTCAACACTGTGCCACCAATCGTGCACTGGCGGCTATCCAGGTTAATTTCGAGACCAGGACACGCGACCAGGCAGACCTTACCCAGTTGGCGCGCTACCACTGCGGCGTGCGAGGTGCGCCCACCGGAAGCAGTCAGGATCCCGGCGGCCAGGGCCATGCCCTCGATATCGGTGGTCACCGTATCGCGCCGAACAAAGATTGCCGGGGTACCCGCTAAGGAGAGACGCTTCACGGTTCCGGAGTCGAGCGCCACGACGCCGCTCGCCACGCCCATGCTGGCTACCTCCGCCACCGCCAAAGTCCTGGGCACCGGCGGAGCAAAGCTGGTCCGGACCACGGCGTTCAGGTCGATGCCGTCCAGGTGCGCAAGAGCTTCGGCCGGGGTAAGCAGGCCTTCGTTGACCATGTCCGCGGCGATGGCCAGAGCGGCCCAATCAGTCCGCTTGGCTCGCCGCGTCTGCAGCAGGAACAGTACGCCCGCTTGCACTGTGAACTCAAAGTCTTCCGCTTCTCGGAAAAGCGTTTCCAGATCGTGGCGGACCTCGTTCAGCCGTGTCCACACGGCTGGCAGCACGAGACGCAGCCGGTCCTTATCGCCCAGATGCTGGCGTCCGGACACCACATCCTCCCCCTGCGCGTTGAACTGAAAGTCGAAATACAACTCGTTCGTGCCGATCGCTGGGTTGCGCGTGAAGGCCACCCCGGCACCGGACTCTCCGCCGGCATTTCCGAATACCATGGTCTGTACGGTTACCGCTGTGCCGGCTTTGTCGTCGATGCCATTCAGGCGCCGGTAGGTGACGGCTTTCGTCGCATCCCAGGAGCGAAACACGGCTGCGGCCGCAGCGGCAAGCTGCTCCGGGGGATCGGCAGGAAAAGCATTGCCGGTTAGTGTCCGATAGCAATCTAACATCGCCAGTGTCAGCGTGCGAAGGTCTCGATGGTCGAGGTCCCGTTCATCGTCTACCTCACCGCTCTTGAGCGCATCCGCGACTAAGGCATCGAACGGAGCCGTAGGCAGATAGGCCACCACCTCGGCATAGCTCTGCACCAGCCTGCGATAGCTATCCCAGCCGAGTCGCGGATTCCCAGTCAGGCGAATAAGAGCTTCGACCGTCTCTGCGTTGAGGCCGATATTCAATACCGTCTCCATCATCCCTGGCATCGACACTGCGCCACCTGAGCGAACAGAGACGAGCAGCGGACGGCGGGAAGCACCGAATTCGAGGCCTGATGCGAACTGTAGGTGCGTGATGCCTGCGGCCAGTGTTTTTCCGAGCGCCGGTTGATCCGCCGCCTGCGTGCGCTGGCACCAGGCTGTGGGCAAGACGAAAGCAGGGGGTATCGGCAGGCCAGCCTGCACCATGCGCAATAATCCCCAGGCCTTATTGCCCACCTCCTGCGCCCCACCTTTCGGCAACGGCGACCCAGGCAAAATCGTATAAAGGTCAGGCATCGATCACATCCTCAAGCATGTGGTCGCGAAGAATAAGGCTCGCGTGCCTCATCGCGTCTGAGGCTGCCTCTAATTGGGCGCCAATCGCCGTGAACAGATGCAGTTCCCGGAAATCGCGCGCGTTCTGCATGGCGCTCGCTGTTAGCTCTCGCTCCGCGTCGTCGGCCTGCCGCTCGATGATGCCAAGACGGTCGATCGCAGAGAGAAAGTCTTCAGTTTCGAGGGCGCTTGCCGCCAAGCCGATTTGCGTCGCATGGCCGACTGCCTTGATCCACTCTTGGGATGCTTCCTCCAGCAGGCCGGCCAGGCTGTGTAACAGGTCCAGTGGCTTGCCGTGCAGGGCATTCAGATCGAGCAGGAAAGACGCGTTCTCCAGCCCATCTGCCGCATCGTCTGCAGCCTCCAGCATGGGAAGGAAAATTGCGTAGTCCGGACGGAGCCGGACCGCATTCCGTGTCTCGATGACCAGATGGTCGGCATCGCGCTCAAACCGGCGGGCGCGCCGGCCGCGCTTGGCGGCATCGTCGGCGCCGGTGTGGAGGCCATCACGGACCAAGCCGGCGAGTTCGAAGATCAAACCGGCATGACTGGCAGCGAGACCGAGAAGTTGTCGCTCCTCGTTGCTGAACTGCGCCGCCAACGTCACACGGATCCGGTCATGGATGAGTGCCGGCGACTGGTTCGCGAGCAGCCCCTCGGTGGCAGCTTGAAAGACAAACTGCAAAAAGCTCAGTGCCTCTGAATCGCCCAGGACTTCGCACAGCCTATCGCCGAAGTGCATGGAAGATCCGGCAGTCGCTTCGATCGCCTGGTTGACGAGCCGCGCGCCCCCCAACTCCAGAAAACCGCGATGCCCGACCTCCATCTTCGTCGCCCAACTTAGAAGGTTCACGCGATCCGGTCCGCGCAGAAAATCTCTCAGTTGCTTGCGTGCCTGGTTCCAATCGATCAGAAACACCAGCCGCGAACCGAGGAATTCGAGATAAGCGCGGCAGCTATCGGTGTCTTTGGCATCCAGGTGGCCCGTCGCCATGAAAAATGCCGATCCCGCGGCCAGCACGGCGGTGCTCTTCTTGTCCCATATCACTGCCTGCGGCTCGAGCATGTGCTTGAAGAATGCCAGTCGCTCGGCATGCACATCGGTATAGGTGACGCTCACAGAGAGTTGCACTACGTGAATCACGATCACGTGCGCGTCCGTCGTGCCGATATCGTTTTGGATGACCAAACGGTCGCCCGCGCGCGTCGCTGTGGTCGCGAGCCCCGGGTGATTGAACTTGAGCTTTGCGGTGCGATTCACACCGGCCATAAACGCTGCAACCAATGGGCGATCCGGATCAGTGAGGCCGTACACAGCGGCGCCGTCCAGGGTCTCCTCGGCGATCTCCGACTGCATGGCATTGAGCCGCTTGTGCAGATCCATGACCAGGCGATGCAGGCTGTCCGGATGGTCATGCCCGGCCTGCATCATTGCGGAAATAGCTTCCGGATCCAGCAGGTCGCCGCTTCCCGCAGGAAGAGCTTTGAGCAATCCATCGAGCCTCGCCTCCAGACCGTCCTCATGACTGGCGAGGACCGGTGCCGCCATCAAGCGCGCGTCTGCAGCGATGTGCGCCAGGATCCGCGCGGCGCCAGGAACGTGGCAGTATTTGCCACTGGCGCGCGCCTCTGCCACCACAGTATCGAGATCGGGATCATCGATGCCGCAGGCGATCCGCTCTCGCTTCAGAGTGCCTGCTGGTTGGTTTGGATGCTCGGCATAAGACAGAGCAAGCTGCAGTAGCGAGAAAAAATACTTGATCCGGTCGTTGGCAGCCAAAGCCTCATTCATGAGAGCCGCCGGCTGCAGTACCGTCTCGCCGATTGCGGCCAGAATCTGCGTCTTCATCTGTACTTACCTTGTAATGCCTATACACCTTGCAGACAGACCCTTGATGAATGCGAGCAACTAAGCTGATTTTCACTTATAGTCGCTTGCATGCAGCCAAACCAATTATCGCAATCTGCGGAGATGTGCAATATGGCTCAGTCTTCGGAGCGTGACCCTGCAATGCTTTGATTGCGATCCTCCGGCATGGCACGGAAACACTATTGTTCGTTCAACCAGAAGAAGAAGGTCACCCAATGAAAATGGCGGAAACAATTAAAAACGATGTGGAGCAGGAATTGCGCTGGGAACCGAGCGTTTGCGCAACAAAGATTGGTGTATCGGTCAACGGCGGCGTCGTGGAACTTGACGGGCACGTAGGCAGTCTGTATGAAAAATGGGCGGCAGAACGCGCAGCCCTCCGGGTTGTCAACGTTACCTCTGTTGCAAGTGAGATCGTCGTCGATTTGCCATTCGAAAGCGAACGCACAGATCAAGACATCGCGGCCGCGGCTACCAACCACTTTACATGGAATTTTCAAGTGCCTAACACAATCAAGGTTCTCGTTTCGAATGGTTGGGTTACGCTTCAGGGAGCCGCTGAGTGGCAATACCAGAAAGCAGAAGCTGTACGTGTTGTAAGGTCCTTGTTCGGCGTGAAGGGTGTGACAAACGAGATTGAACTTAAGCCGGCCCTGAACGCGACGGGAGTCAAGATCAAGATCGAGGATGCTCTGAAGCGGGATGCGGCGATCGAGGCTAAAAATATAACCGTCGAAACCAACGGAAACGCAGTCACCTTGACCGGGCGTGTACATTCCTGGACAGAGCGTGATGACGCCGAGCAAGCTGCGTTCGCTGCCCCCGGGGTTGGTAGCGTTTCAAATCTACTCACCGTCAGTTACTAAGACCACCTAACTGCCGTCTGGATCGCAGGTTTCGGGCAGTTCCTCGAGCGGCGCTGCCCGATGCGCCCGACCTTGCAGCATGTTTATCCTTCCTTGTAAGTTGGACTCAGCCATGAGACCGAGCGATTCCGACGGAGCCCTTGAGACACCCATAGTCTGCGTGGTAGTGGATGGTGCTGTTCCTCCAACGACTCCCGCACCTTCGCAGCAACCTCTGATTCCGAAGCAGGCAAAAGATAAGAAGATCAGTGTTGCCCCCGCTGTACTTGCGGCGGCTTCGCAGGAGGAAGCGGCTCTCTTCCAGGCTCTGCGGACCGCACCTCAGGGTCTCACCCAATCGGATGCAGAAAAGCGAGCGCGAACGGACGGCCCCAACGAAGTAGTGCCAGAGCGCCGCCAGGGCTGGGTGCTGCGTTTGCTCAAGATCATACGCAACCCTCTGGTGATTTTGCTGGCGGCTCTATCGATGATTTCCTTCGCAACCGGCGACGCGCGCGCTGGTATCGTGATGGCGGGCATGGTAGTGCTTAGCGTAGTCCTCCGTTTCTGGCAGGAGGCAAGGGCAGACGCCGCCGCCACCAAGTTGAAGGCGATGATTCACGTGACGGCGACGGTCCTCCGCGACGGCAACGCCAGCGAGATGCCGCTCCGCGATCTGGTTGCCGGGGACATCATTAAGCTCTCCGCCGGCGATATGATCCCCGGGGATGTGCGCGTGATCTCGTCGAAAGACTTATTCGTCAGTCAGGGCACCCTCACCGGGGAGTCACTGCCGGTGGAGAAGTCTCACCAGCCTGACGAAAAAGCCCTCGCCTCGCCGACAGAACTCAAGAACATCTGCTTTATGGGCACAAGCGTGCAAAGTGGCACGGCGACCGCAGTCGTGGTGGTGACGGGACCTCGAACCTATCTCGGCAGCATGGCAGACTCCATAACCGCCGAAGCCCCACCCACCAGCTTCGATAAGGGCCTCAGCCGTTTCACCTGGCTCATGATCAGGTTCATGGCGGTGATGGTCCCCCTCGTCTTCTTCATCAACGGTTTCTCCAAGCACAATTGGAAAGGTGCCTTTTTCTTCTCCATGGCCGTGGCTGTCGGCCTCACACCCGAGATGTTGCCGATGATTGTCTCGGTGTGTCTTTCCAAGGGGGCGATCGCGTTAAGCCGCAAGAGAGTCATCGTCAAGCGTCTCAATTCTATTCAGAATTTCGGAGGCATGGACGTCTTGTGCACCGACAAGACGGGCACACTCACCGAGGACCGGGTCGTCCTGCAGCGCCACTGCAACGTCGCCGGGCAGGAAACCGACGAAGTTCTCTTCGCCGGCTACCTCATCAGCTACTTCCAGACTGGACTCAAAAACCTGCTCGATCGGGCCATTCTTGACAGCACCGAATTCTGTCAGAAAACGCTGGTCGAGAAATACAAGAAGCTGGACGAGGTTCCGTTCGACTTCACCCGACGCATGATGTCTGTACTGGTTCAAAATCCTGAAGGCAAGGCGATCCTTCTCAGCAAGGGCGCCCCCGAAGAAATCTTTCACCAGTGCTCGCATTTTGAGCTGGATGGAAAGCTCTCGCCGATGGATCCCGAGCTGATGAGCGGGCTCAGAGAAGAATACGAGAGTCTCAGTAGCGAAGGCTTCCGTGTTCTGGCGGTGGCAACAAAAGAGATGGTGGGCAAGCAACTCTGTTCCAGAAATGACGAAAGTGATCTCGTACTACGGGGCTATGTCGCATTTCTCGATCCACCTAAAACCAGCGCCGCCCATGCCATTGAAGCCCTTCACAATCATGGTGTCGCGGTGAAAATCCTCACTGGAGATAACGAGCTCATAAGCCGCAAGGTATGTAGGGATGTGGGACTCTCAGCCGAGCCGATACTGCTGGGGGAAGACGTGGAAAACATGTCCCAGGAAGAACTGGGCAAGGCGGCGGAAAAGACCACTCTCTTTGCCCGGCTTTCTCCTGCCCACAAGCAGCGCATCGTTCAGGTCCTTCGGAAGAATGGGCACGTTGTTGGATTCCTGGGCGACGGCATCAACGATGCGCCTGCCTTGCGAGCCGCAGACATCGGCATTTCCGTTGATACAGCGACTGATATCGCCAAGGAGTCGGCGGATCTGATTCTGCTGGAAAAGGACCTGATGGTGCTCGAAGGGGGAGTCATCGAGGGGCGGAAAGTCTTTGCAAACATCATCAAATACATCAGGATGGGAGCCAGTTCCAACTTTGGAAACATGTTCAGTGTACTTGGCGCCAGTGCCTTTCTTCCTTACCTTCCGATGGCGCCGATCCAGATATTGACCAACAACCTGCTCTACGACTTCTCCCAGGTGCCTATTCCAACCGACGCCGTAGACGAGGAGCAAGTGATGCGTCCTCGACCCTGGAATATTAAAAATATTACCCGTTTTATTCTCTTCATCGGTCCAATCAGCTCTATCTTTGACTACACCACTTTCTTCTTCATGCTCTATCTGTTCAAGTGCTGGGATCCATCCCGCGCTGCGGTTTTTCAGACAGGCTGGTTCGTTGAATCACTGATGACACAGACACTTATCATCCATGTCATCCGCACCAACAAGATACCCTTTATCCAAAGCCGTGCGAGCTGGCTACTGACGGGGACAACGCTTTCGATCATGGCCCTGGGAGCATGGCTGCCCTATTCGCCCGTCGCTTCTTCCTTGGGCCTGGTGCATTTACCCTCGCTGTACTGGCCGATCTTGATGGTCACCCTGCTCAGCTACATGGGCCTAACGCAGACCATCAAGTTCTGGTTGCTTAGAAAGAGCTGGATCTAACGCAGAACGTAAACCCAATTCTAACCGTGATAAATTGCACAACTGAAGTTCTCTAGTAAAGGCAGGGAGATGTTGCGAATGTTTTGCTAGAGGTAAGCGGATACTGTTGAGGCGACTGAAGTGACTTCTCTGATAAAGGATCATATGCTCGTCGATCCTGCGCTGCAGCAGGAGATCATGCGCCGGATTGCGATGGCAAACATCTGCGTGAGCCAGCCTCGTCACACGGCGGATCCCCTGGGCTTGCTCGGAATGCCTGGCGGCAAGGAGGTCTCTGTGTATTTGCGGCATGCGGCGGATGCGGTGCTGCTGGACGATGCAGGCAAGGTGGTGCTGATCACGCGTCGCAACCAGCCGGGCATGGGTCTCGCTGCGCTGCCGGGCGGCTTTATCGATTTGAGACACGGGAGCGCCAGCATGGTTGAACAGCCAGCTTTGACGGCGTTGCGTGAAGCCAGGGAAGAGACCGGGATCAGTGAAGACATATTGGCGGCAGCGAACGTAACACCTGTCGGGATGCGCGCCTGTAACCGTCCCTTCGACATTCGCGAAGCGTGGGGCGATATTGCGGGAACGCCCATCAAACGTGGGGATCTGTTTGCGGTTTCGACGCAAGCCTTTTGCGTTCGGATCAAGGGGGATTTGTCGACCATCTTGCTGCATGCGGGCGACGACGCAAGCCAGGTGCGGGTGGAAGAAGTGGCTGCACTACGAGCGGAACACTTCGGCGTACCGGATCACCTGGCGATGATCCGGCAGGCGGTCGCATTGCGCTCATGAACTTTACTGGCCTCGCTGCGGTCGGCGTCTACATGAGGTGCCACTCCGACGCTGCGCTTTCGCAGAGTCTGCTGGTAGAGCACAGTTGCAGTGTCCAAATGAGAGTGCGCGGACGTCACCCTGGCCCTTGTTGCGATCACTTGCATATAAGTACCGCACACCGCAAGGACGACCATCTCGCGCGCATCCTGCGCTGCGAACTTGTTCGCACAATAAACGTCTCTTGAAGACCGATAGTTGTCGGCGGAACTTCAGTAACGACGTATGGCCGGGATCGCATTTCGCGGCGGGTTCGTATCGAGGGCAGCACGGGCTTGGCGATTGTCTCTAACCCATTTGGATTCTCCAAGGCCCGCGCTGATGCGCTTTCCACGAGGCTCTTCTGCTGGATTGACGCCAAGGCCACCACCAATGGCGCGCGATCAGGCCACGAGGCATGCGCAGTCACAGCGCGATCGACCCAGTCAGCCGTTTTTATATCGAGCCAAAGTTCGTGGCCCCCAAACGACTATCACGACTGCGGCTGCGAGTGCCGTGATGACACCGTTGACACGCTGGTCGAAGTACGAACCGTGGATCGGAAACAATTGCCAGGAGACGTTCATCATGGTGTGGAAGACGGCCGCAGCGAATACGCTCTTGCCTGTGTTGTTATACAGCCAGACGATGAGAACCCGAGCCGCCACTGTACCGAGACACCACCAAGCGATCCATACTGGCGACCGGTGCAGTTGCATCAACGGCACGAAGTGCCAAATGGCCCACACCAACCCCAGGAGGATGCTGGCCGGAAGCGCGCCCCACCGATCCTGCATAGGATCGATGACATATCCCGACCAGCCCAACTCCTCACCCAGCGCCGCAACGAACATCGCAATGGACATGCCTAGCGTCGCTACAACCGGGATTCGCGGGACTGGGAGCGGTACCCCCATCCAGCGGATCAGCCCATACTGCAAGACCGCAAAGCCAGGTGCTAAAAGGACGATCGGCGCGTACCAGGTCTTCGCTCTGATTCTCTTGAAGTCGAAGGATCTCTTCAGCAGTTCTCTCACGCCCGCCGTCCTGCTCTCCAGACAAACCAGGATGACGGCGGCTGTGGCCGGACAGAAAACTGCTATCAGCGCAGTCACCGGGATGCCAGGTAGCAGCTGGAATGTGGTGAAGGCTCCGGCGAAAAAGAACGGCAGGGAAAGAGCGAACACCAACAAGAAGAACCTGAGAGGTGACCTACGCAGCCGTGGGACTGTATTCACGGAATCCTCGGGTGCTGCCCCTGCAGAGTCTGGAGGAACGATGTGATCTCGCGCAGGGTGTCGGCATAGTGGCCGACCAAGGCATGACCGCCGGTCGGAAAGAGGATGACCCTGACGTCGGGTACGTTGGCGGCGATGTACATCGCCCGACTGGCGGTGCCGAACCGATCGCCTTCGGCGCTGATCGTCAGCACCGGGCAGGCGATCTTCTCGATCGGATACGGGTCGTGCATGGCAGCGGTCTTAATGTCGAACTGCATCCCTGCGATGCGCTGGCTTACCGGCTGAAGCTGATCAAGAGTTTGCTGCACTCGCGCCTTCTCGCTGGGCTCGGCGGCACGCACCACGGTGGCGTCTGTGCCCAGCATCATCCGGGTCATTCCGCCAGGCATGATCGGCATCAGTTTCAAGAGTGTCCAGGCGACGAAATTGGAGTGAACCATCGCGCTGACCACGGCGCCGCCATGGATGGTCGTCCCTGCCGGCAAGTAATTGGCGGGGACGAGAAGCACCAGCGCACGGCAGCGATCCGGATGACGGATGACGAACTGCAGGGACGACCAGGCGCCGGCAGAGATGCCAACAACGACCACCTTGTCGATGCCAAGATGATCGAGGAGTTGAACATAGGCATCGGCCTGCGTCGCGGTCGTCGGGTTATTGGGCATGGTCGAACGGAGAGAGCCAAAACGAGACGGAACGATGAGCCGATATCCGCGCCCAGCCATCGCGCCGGCCATGTCGATGCCCTGATCGAAGCCGCCTTCGGCGCCGTGGACGACTAGCATCGGCTTGCCCTCACCAATCACGGCGTATTCCAATGTGCCGACGGACGTCTCTATCGTTTGGCTGCGGCCAACGAGGCCTGCTCGCGCGGCCCTCATGTCACGCGCAAAGACTGCGTAGACACCAACGGCGGCTACGATCAGGATTGCGAAAATGACAAAAAGAATTCGGCGCATCACATCAACCGGTTTCGCTGAAATAGCTGATCATTCACCAACGGGGTATCCATCTCCCAAATCAGCGGAACGGACGGGGCGGCGGTCCGTCATTGGGTATTCAAGAACGGCTGCAGGTTGTCGGCCGCACTCGCTATCGACCTGGCCAGACTGAGCTTCGCTAAATTATGGGCGAATACACTGTTGATCAGGTCAAGCTCGGCGGAGGTGAGGGATTCCTGGGCCTGGACGACTTCCACGTTGTCGGTAACGCCGGCTTCAAACCGCTGTCGCGTCAGGTCCAGCGTTTCTCTTGTTACCTGAACATTCCTTTGACCCAGACTCACCTGACTCGCTGCCGCCCGGAGATCGAGGTAGGCGTTCCGCACATCACTTTCCACCCGGCTCCTGGTGTCTTCGAGTTCGGCTTGCCGCTGGGCCAGGAAAGCCTTCGCCTGTGTGATATCGCCCCCCGTGCGACCTCCCGGCCAAATTGGAATATTGAGGCTGGCCGCGCCCAAATACGTCGTTTGGATCCGCGACGGGTTGGTTCCAACTGCTCCGTAGTTGCCACTCACTGAAAGGGCGGGCAGGCGCTCACCGCGAGCAGCCGCAAGCGCGTGTTCGGCGGCATGAATCTGCGCTTCCGCGGCCTTGATATCCGCTCGGCGCTCAAACGCCTGTTTGAGCGCGTCATCCATGCTGAGATCAGGCGCAGCCACGAAGGGCACATCATCGGTAAGGTCGTATCCGTCGTTAGGAGGCAGTCCAGTCATTCGCGCCAACCCGATCTTCTGTCTGGCTACTTCGTTCTCCAGCGAGATGACTCGTTGTTGCTGCGTAAGCTTTTCGACTTCGCTGCGGTCGACGTCTACTTGAGGCGCCACTCCCACGCTTCGCTTCTGCAGAGTCTGCAGGTAGAGCGCAGTTGCAGTGTCCAATTGAGAGTGCGCGGTCGTCACCCTTGCCTTGGTTGCGATCACTTGCAGGTAGGTACCGCACACCGCAAGGACGACCATCTCGCGCGCATCCTGCGCTGCGAACTTGTTGGCGCGATAAACCTCTCTTGACGACCGATAGTTGTTCCACGCGGTCAGATCGACGATCGATTGAGAGACAGTGCCCCGCATGTCGATATTGTTAAAGGGTCCGATGGTCGCCGGGATGGCAAAGCCGGGAATTGTGAAGCGAAACCCTTCCGCCGAAAGGCTGATCTGTTGAATCGTCTCGGCCAAATAGCCGCTTACATGGGGAAGCAGAGCGCTGCGTGCAACCTGACTCTGGCCTTCAGCCAGGCGCACAGCGTTGCCCTGGCCCACTGTGCCAAGGTTATAGTTGAGTCCTCTCGCAATGGCTTCACGGAGCGAGAGCTTACCCGAAAACGGCAGTTTCGCCGTGCTCCAAGCGCTTCCAGAATACGGCCCCTCAGCCTGAACCGTTGGGTTAATCGTATTTACGCTGTCTGTCGTTCCTGCTATAGGCGCCTCAACCGTGGTCACCGACCCGCTCTGTCCGGCGCGCCCGGAGAGGGTAAGCGGACTTGCTTGCGAACTCTGCGATTGGCCCGGCCTCGACGTGATTAAAAAGATTCCCAGGCACAGGATCGCGGTGGTTTGCCCGAGCCGGCAAATTGGTAAGGTCTTTCTCTCCTTCTCATTCATATCAACGTTCCTCGTTGCTAGCTGAGCTGCTTTCGGAACCGCCAGACACTGAGCGAGCCAAGCGCCAGCGTAATAAGCAGCAAGCCAAGGAAGCTAGGCCAAAGCTCCATGACTCCGCTGCCCTTAAGCGTGGCTCCGCGAGCGATGGTTGCGAAATGATGAATCGGGTTGAGTACAGTAAAAGGTTGTAACCACTTCGGCATCGCCTCAACCGGATTAAGCGCTCCAGACAAGGCAGAAAGAGGTGGATTCACGAAAAAGCACAGTAGCTGTGCTTGCTGAGCCGACTTGCTGAACGTGGCGATAACAGTGCCAATGCTGATGCCGGACAAGATGCACAGCGCGCCACCGGCAAGCAGAAGGAAAATGTTGCCGTGGAATGGAACTTCGAACGCAAATTTGAGGACGCCAATGGCCGCGAGCATCATCAGGAAGAGCAGCAAGAACAGAGGCGTGATCTTGGCGATGATGATCTCCGAACTGGAGGCGGGGGACATGAGCAACTGTTCGAGCGTCCCGGCTTCCCGCTCCCGAACCATAGCCGCAGAGCAAATGAGGGAACTATCCAGGATGAGCAGCAAACCAAGTACACCGGTCACGATAAACCACGAATCGACCAGACCGGGGTTGTAGAGAAACGCCGGTTGCAGTTGCACGTGCCCGCGACGGGCGAAGTCCGTTCCGGCATCTGGTTGGACGCGAACATGAATGCCCTGGTTCTGTAGACCTGTGTTGAACCTCTGGATAACGCTTTCCGCATATCCGCGGCTGATCGTGGCTGTATTTGCATTCGTAGCGTTGAGCAGGAATTGAATGGTCGTCTGGCGGTCGCGCGCCAGGTTCCGCGCGTAGTCGTAAGGAACGACCATCCCGGCGTCGGCTTTGCCCCGGCTGACCGCATCTCCAAGTTGATCGACCGAGGAATAGTAGCCCGCCAGCCGGAAACTCTTGCTCTCGGTCAACGTCGCAATCAGCTCCCGGCTCTCAGGCGACCGGCTATCATCTAGGACTGCGAGAGGAACGTTTGTGACCGCCGCACTCAGCGCGAAGCCTACGAGAGTCAGCTGCACGACGGGCATCACCGTCATGGAAAACATCAGTTTCCGGTCGTGGCGGGTCTCGTTGAACTCTTTCTTGAGCAATGCGCGCAGGCGATAGCTGAACAAAGAGTTCAAAAGCTTTCTCATATTCAGGCCTTCACCTGCATCCTTCTCATGCCGAGCCACGCACTTGCGTAAAAGATGGCTCCTATGACGGCGATGACGAGAACCTTGAACCACATGGCGGCCCATCCCCCACCCTGCAGGAACGCATCCCGGACGATCTCGATGTAGTACCGGCCCCAGACGAGGTCCGAAATCCAACGGAGCCCGGCCGGTATGTTTTCGACCGGAAAAATCAGGCCTGTGAACAGGTACACCAGCAGAAATCCGCCGAAGGCCACCGCTTGCATGGCCGCGGCCTGGTTTGGGATGATCGCTCCGATCATCGTTCCAAACGCCGCCACGCAAAAGACATAGAGGACGGTGGCGATCAAAGCGGGCGTGGGATCGCCGGCAAAGCCCAGGCCAAAAGACGTGAAGAGAAGCAGTGACATGACAAGACACTCCGCCAGCGCCACGGCCATGAACGCGATGATTTTACCCAGCAGGAACTCATGCGCGGAGATGCTCGATACGTATACCTGTAGGATCGTCTTCTGCTCACCCTCTTTCGCCATGGCAAGCGCGGCCAGCAGAGGCGGGAACATGGAGATGCCAAGCACGAATATCCCGGGAGCGAAGAACCTGGTCGAAGAGAGCCCGGGGTTGAACCAGAGGCGAATGGCGGTCAGTATCGGTGCTGCTTGCGCTCCACCGGCCTGCTGGGCGTAAGCGCTAGTGATTTGGCTGGCGTATGCCGAGACTAACTTGGCCGTGTTTGCATCGGAGGCATCCACCATGAATTGGACAGGCGCGTTGACGCCCCGTGCCATGTCTCGACCAAAGTGGAACGGGATGATGAGCACGGCTCGCGCCACATTGGAGGCGAGGGCCGCCTCGGCTGTCTTGTCCACCGGCCACGAGACTACGTGAAGCGTTATCGAAGCCCGGAAGCCGTCGATAAAATCATTCGACGCCGTGGAACCGTCAAAATCTTGCACGACGATCGGAAGCTCGTTCACCGTGAGCGAGAGTGCGTTGCTCATCAACACAAGCAGGAAAACGGGGAGCGCCAGCGCGAGGGCCATGGTACGCCAATCTCGAACGATCTGGGTTAGCTCTTTGCGTGCTTGGGCAACGATACGCCTCATACGCGCCGCTTCTTAGTCATCCGTGGCCGCCTTGCCCTGCGGACGCGCCTTCTCAACGACAGAGATAAAAACGTCTTCGAGCGAGAAGCGGTTTTCTCTCGCGCTGATCACGTGCATTCCGTTCTCTTCCAGGTGCTTTGTGGTTTCCTTGATGGCGTTTCCTGGCTCTTCGTCCGTGATCACATGCAGTCGTTCGCCGAACAGCGACACTCTCCAGCTATCCGTCTTTCCCTTCAGCAGGTCAGCGGCCAGTTGGGGCTGGTCGACGAGGAATTCAAGCAGGTGTCCCGACTGCTGGGCTTTGACGCTGCTGGGTGTGCCCTCGACGACGAGCTCGCCCGCGACCATCATTCCGAGACGGTTGCACTGTTCCGCTTCCTCGAGATAGTGAGTTGTCACGAGGATCGCCGCGCCGCCGTAGGCCAGGCGATTGATCATCGTCCAAAAAGCGCGCCGCGCGAGAGGATCCACGCCCGAGGTCGGTTCATCGAAAAATAGAATGTCTGGTTCATGCATGATGGCTGCGCCAAAGGCCACCCGCTGTTTCCACCCGCCCGGCAGGCTTCCCGTGATCTGGTCCTGCTTTCCATCGAGCCCCGAAAATGACAGCACCCATCGAATCTTCTCTTCGCGCTCCCGTTCAGGAACTCCGTACACTCCCGAAAAAAAATCAAGGTTCTCGAGAATCGTCAGGTCGTCGTACAAGGAGAACTTTTGCGACATATAACCAATGCGTTCGCGTACAGCTTCCGATCTCAAGTTGCCAGCTGTGCCACCCAACTCCATCGTTCCGCTGGTAGGGTCCAGCAGGCCGCAGAGCATTCTGATCGTGGTTGTCTTGCCCGCACCGTTCGCTCCAAGGAGCCCATATATTTCGCCATTCCGAATCTGCAGGCTGACCTTCTTTACGGCTGTGAATGCCTTAAACTCTTTGACGAGATCTGTCGCTCCCACTGCAATCTGTCCCCGCAGGCTGCTGTGATCGTGCTTCGCGGGAAATGCGACCGTATCGGCTTTTTGGCCCAATGCACGCAACTTCGCCACAAAGGTGTTTTCGAGTGTCGGCTCATCGACACGCATATCGTCGACGGATTGGCCCTTCAGCTTTTCGGTAACCAGGTTCCGCGCTTTGTCCGGGTCCCGCACCAGCAAGTCGAGCCGGTCGCCGAACCGCTGAACGTCCATGATGTCCTTATCCGGCCCGGCCCCCTCGGAGAGTATGCTCTCCGCCTTCCTCAGGTCCGCGGTGTGAAGCTCGATTCGCTTCGCTCCCAGGCTTGCGCACAGTTCTGCGGGCGTGCCGATTTGAATGATTTCGCCCAGGTGCATAAAAGCGATGCGATGGCACCGCTCGGCCTCATCCAGGTAAGGAGTAGCCACGAGGATGGTCAACCCCTCCGCGGACAAGTGAGCAAGTACATCCCAGAACTCTCGTCGCGACACCGGATCGACGCCGGTGGTTGGCTCATCGAGCAGCAACACCTTAGGTTGCGGAACGAGCGCGCAGGCGAGGGCCAGTTTTTGTTTCATCCCGCCGCTCAACTGTCCGGCAAGCCGGTCCACGAATCGGTCCATCTCAAACATGCGGAGATATTGAAGACCGCGCTCAGCGATCTCCTTCGACGGAAGGAGTCGCAGATCGCCGTTGTAGCGAATGTTTTCCGTCACCGTCAAGTCGGGATACAGGCTGAATGCCTGCGTCAGATATCCGGTTTGCGACCGCATGTCGCGTGCCGGTTTGCCAAAGATACTCGCATCGCCGGAGGTAGCTTCCATTACCCCCGCGAGAATCTGAAACGTTGAAGTCTTTCCCGCGCCATCCGGGCCGATCAGACCGAAGATCTCTCCGGGGCATACCTCAAAACCAATTCCGCGGACCGCCTCACGTTTGCCATAGCGTTTCGTTAGACCGCGAACTTCGATCGCCGGCCGCTCGGCTGTGTCATGGCGTTTATCCACCGCGTGGTCTGGGCTTGCAGTGATCATTTGCGCTGGACCTTCGGCCACTTGTCCCCTTGCACCAGGACTTCGCCATCGACAGGCATGCCCGGCTTGGCAAACCCGAATCCGCCCGTCAGCTCCAGCTTGAGTCCGACCACCTGCTTGACTCGGTCGTCGCGGAAGTAAGTATTTTCGGGAGTGAAGGTCGACTGTGGGTCAATCCTGGAGACGTAAGCGTAGATAGGCTTCTGCGAACTGGAGTCGAGGTAAACACGCGCCGATTGTCCAACTTTCACTTTGCCGATTTGGCCCTCAGGGACGAAGCCGCGTAGATACACCTTGCGCAAATTCAACAGCGTGATAACGGCCGTCCCGGCGACCACCACCTCGCCCGGCTCCGCCGCACGCGTAACCACCGTTCCGGAGAACGGCGCCTTGATGGTCAGGTCTTTGCGGTTGTCTCCCGCTTCTGCAAGCTCGGCGCGAGCCTGTTCGGTCTGAGCCGCTGCGCTCGCCACCTCGGCTTCCTGCTGTGCAATCTGTCTGCGCACCAAACCAACCTGAGACTCGCGGATACCAGGGTTGGATAAGCTTGCCTTTGCCGTCGTCAGCGCGCCCTGTGATGCCTCAACCCGGCGCTTCGAAGCGGCAACCACCGCAGCTTGTTGATCGGCTGTCGTTGAAGCCTGAAGTCCCTGCCGCTCCGACACCGCGCCGGACTTCGCAAGACGGGTATAGGCGTCTTTATCGAACGCGGCAATCTGAAACGCCGCCTGCTGCTGAGCCAATTCCGCTTGCGCGGTCGCCAGATCGGCCTCCGCTTGCCCTACATGCCCTTCTGTATCGAGCTTTGACTGTCCCACCTGCAACCGGCTTTGCTCCAATTGCTCTTGAAGGACGGCAATTTGCTCCTGTGCGGCGGCGCCCTTTGCTATCGCCTCCGAAAGAGCATCGCGAGCCTGGTCCTCGCGCGCGCGAATCTGCGCGTCATCAAGAATGGCGATCGTGTCTCCGGCGTCGACAGTGTCACCCTCGCGCACACGAACTTCAAGAATGCGCCCCGTTGTTTTGGAGGCAATTGCAGAGTCGTCCCCTTCGATCCGGCCACTGACGACAACGATGCTGTTCGGGATACGTGGTACCGCAAAAAAGATCTTCCAAATTAGAACCACCGCCGCAATCAGGACTACGCCAGCGACGATCATCAACATTAGGCGTCGTCGCGTCGCGGCCTGCTTCGTCTTATCGTCTGCTGCCTGCCTGGCTTTATCGTCTGCTGCTTTCTTTTCACTTTCCACTGAGGCCGGCTTGGCTCTGTCCGCCGCGGCTCGATTCGCGCCGCCGGCTACTGTCAGCTTTGCAGGATCACTAGCGGCAAGCTTGCCGCTTTCCACTCGGGCCGGCTTTGTACCGGCTGGTTCCGGCTGTTTTGTTTGCTCGGCCTGTTTCGGCGCGCCTTCAAATGTGGGTGTAGTCATTTGCTTACCCTCCATTTACTTGCCAGTGTCATCTTTCCATGCTTCGAGCGAAAGTTCTGGAGATACGAAAGTGAAAAGTCCGCGATGTGATCCGCAACACGTTCCACTGCGTCAGGTGTCATCCTTAGTTCCGGCCAAATCTCGGTCAACAATGGACCTGGCAGATCGTAAGCAAGAACCTGTCCCACCACGCTGATCGCGCAGAGCCGGGTGTGATCGTCATTCGGAGGCAAGCCAATCATTTCTCCGATGAGATCCAGTAATCGCCTATAGGTCGGTCGAGCTACATTCTTGAGAAGCTGTCGGAATGCCGGTGTAGGCTGAAGTAGCTCGTGCGCCAGGAGTCGAGAATGCCAGCCCGGTACATCTTCCCCGGCGATGCTCTGCAGTCGCGTGCGAATCAAAGTCCGCAAGATGTCTTCAGGGGGTGCGCTTTGATCAAGTACGTTTCGGACGGCCTCAAGCTGGACAGCTCGCACAGATTGCTGCAATATCTCGGTTATTAAATCCCAATTTATCGCCGAAGTGATAATTTACAGCAGCAACATTCGCTCCCGCTTCACCACAAATTTCGCGAATCGTGGTGGCCTGATAGCCCCGATCGGCGAATATCGGACCAGCAACCTTCATTAACTTCTCACGTGTCACGTCCAGGGTGGGCAAACGGTTGCGCTTCGCTGGCTTACGCCCCTGTTGTACGCGATAACTATTCATATTCAAACGCGAGTTTAAAACAGTAGCGTGCTCATTACTGTATCGAAGTGCTCATTGAGTCAGCTCGCGGAAGGGAAGCCACATGCGCTCAGTTCTGGGCACCGCACATGCAGATAGCCTAGAACTCTAGCAGGGCCATGACCGGGCATGGAGCGTCGATCAGCACCTCGGCAGCAGTCCCAGGATTAAGGTGTGTGGCCATCGACGAGGATGGGTGCGCGCCCATCACAATAAGATCGGAACGACGCTGTTTGGCGAGGTCCACGATACTGGTCCCGTGAGCCGTGGTGGCAAGCCGCGTGCGCAACCACGAGCAGCTTCCAAGATCTTCTGAAACATAGTGATGGAAGGCATCCTCAAATGCCACCCACTCTGTTTCTTCCTGGCTCTCCGGATTCAGCGCGTTAAAGAGAACCAACTCTGCACCTTGCTGGGTGGCGAGTTTGTATGCGAACGCGGCAACATGAGCGGAGCGCGGATCGAGCGTCGTGGCGCATATCACCTCGCGCAGACGCCAAGTCTCGTCATCCAGCGCGCGGGCCTGCGGCCCTACCAGCAGCACGGGGCAATGCGCGTGGCGCAGAATGGCTTCGGCGTTCGAGCCAAGCAGGAGCCGATCATAGACGTTTCTCCCATGGGTTCCCAGGACAATCAAGTCCACTTCGTTATGCTCGACCGCGGAGAGCACCTCATCGTAAAGCGGACCACTTAGTGAGATGGTCCGGGCTCGATAACCTTCGGATCGCAGAGCGGCTCCGCTCTGTTTCAAGCGTTCTTCCTGCGCTACCTGGATTTTTCCTTCATCGATCCAGGTAGGCGCCGGCGGAGTGACCAGGTTGACTGGTGGACTGACATGAACAAGCAATAGCTGTGAATCATCCTGCTTGGCGATTGCTTTTGCATACTGCAGCGCGCGCTCCGACATTTCAGAGAAATCTGTTGTGACCAGGATGCGGTCGAAGGTAACGGCGACGGTATTGACGGTGGCCATAGACGCTCCTTAGCGAACCCGCCGTTTCATTGGCTCGATCGGAATCACAACGGTCCTTGGCGCTTACTCCTGTGTTCTGCATCACAGCTCAATCCAAGACAATGCTGGAGGCTGTGTGGAGATGCTCCGTGACCACTACTGAAACGGCTTGCCAGCTCGCCCGCCTCACATTCACTGCGCCAGACATGATTCTCGTCGCGACGGACCGGGTGTGATCGAGAACGGCCTTAAGCTGGACAGCTCGCACAATTGCTGCAATAGTTTCGGTATAAAATCCCAATTTATCGCCGGAACGATGACTTACAGCAGCAAAATTCGCTCCTATTTCTCTTACTGTGAGCGATAACTATTCATATTCAAGCAAGTGTAAAGCAGTAGCGGGCTCATATCTGTATCGAATTGCTCATTGAGTCAGCTCGCGGAAGGGAAGCCTGGAACCGCAAGCCCCAGCCCCAGCCTTTGTCATCCCGACCGAAGTGGAGGGATCTGCGGTGCGCCCCAGGCCCACCCGAATTCTCCCTCTAGAAACCTCAACCCTCAAACAGAAGTGTCATCCCGACCGGAGCGCAGCGCAGTGGAGGGACCTGCTGTTCATCATCCCATTCGCAAAGCCGAATGGATGCGCAGCCCCAACCTTTGTCATCCCGAGCGATCTGCGGTGCGCCCCATGCCCACACGAATT
>Ga0302326_10009449_pt1 | contig 21305 bp, 18 predicted proteins | sample Palsa_T0_3_FD_202264 | JGI IMG/M metagenome (GOLD analysis project Ga0302326, IMG submission 202264) | Peat permafrost microbial communities from Stordalen Mire near Abisko, Sweden - Palsa_T0_3 | ecosystem: Environmental > Terrestrial > Soil > Palsa > Peat permafrost | place: Sweden: Abisko... | reverse complement strand
GTCCCGTGGGAGGGAGAGACGTGGACCCACGGTACGCTGGCTTCCGCAGAATAGTCCGCGGGCGACAGGCCCCGGTTGAAAACCTCGACCCAGGTCGCTCCCTTTCCGGCCGTGCTGAGCTCCGGCAGGACCGGCGGCGCGCCTCCGTTGTTCGACGGCCACGCATATTCGCTCCCGTCGATGGCGACTCCCAACGACGCTCCCGGGGAGACGTGCACCTCCGATACCGGGGGCATCACGTCGCTGAGGGGCTCCTGCCAGCTCGTGTACCCCAGGTGGGTCTGGTCCATGAAATGGTCCCACTTGCCCCCTGAGAGCCTCGTGTCCCAGTACACCTTGAGGGCCGCATCCCGGGCAAAGAGATCGCGCGTGCGGCCCGCCCATGCCGCGGCCGAGGCCCGCCCCTGGACGGCGTAGACGCGGTTGCGGGCCGCGGCGACGTTGATCTCGGTCACGGTGGCGCTGGCCGCAACCGGGTGCAGCACGAGCTGATAAAAGGCGTCACGGGCGGCGGCAGGCAGCTCGTCCTCAATCTCCTTGGCCCTGTTTGTGATTCGCTCCCAATCCGCGACCACCGCGTCCGCCTCGCCATAGTCGACGAGGCTGTAGGTCTCCGGCGCCACATGCTCGGGCTTGCGCCTCCCATTGTATTTTGTGTACGCAGCCATGATGCCGGCGATATCGGAAGCGTGCTCCGGTCCAAACTCCCGGGCCGCCCAGTCGCGCCCAAAATCGCCGAGCCGCTCGCTCGGCCATTTGTCGGGTGCCCAGGCGTACCGCAGGAAGAACTCGATCGGGAACTCCATCGGCTTGAGGTCCCCCACATTGACGATCCAGATGCGGTTGGCGCCCAGCTGGGACGCCAGGTGCATCTGCTCCCACACCTTCGTGATGGGATAGGTGCCCAGCCACTTGTAGGAGCGCGGGCCGCCCACGTAGTCAAAGTGGTAGTAGATACCCGCGCCGCCCGGCCTCAGGCGCTCAGCGGGCGTCGGCAGCCGGCGGATATTCCCCCAGTTGTCGTCGCACCAGAGGAGCGTGACGTCGTCCGGCACGCGCATCCCCTTCTCAAAGTAATCCTGTACCTCTTTGTAGAGCGCCCACAGCTGGGGCACCTCGGTCGGGTCCTTGCCCGTCTGGCTCGAGATGATGCCCCGTTGCACGCCGACTATCTTCTCAAGCAGGCTGATGTTGCTCTCCTGGGACATCGGCAAGTCCCCGTCGCCGCGCATGCCAATCGTCACGATGCTCTCGTAGTCGCGGTTCCGGCGGATCCCCTCCGTCCAAAATCGCGTGAGCTCGTCGGCGTTGTCCGCGAAGTTCCAGGGTCCCGTCCCATGCCGCTTCCACTCCTGCTGCGCGCGGAGCATCGGTTCATGGTGGGACGTGCCCATGACGATGCCGTATTCGTCGGCCAACCGCGGGTTCTCCGGGTCGTCCTCGTTGAAGGCATTGTTCCACATCGCCGGCCAGAGATAATTTGCCCGCAGGCGGAGCAGGAGTTCAAACAGCCTCACATAGAACTCGTGGTTGTAGCCGCCGAACTTCTCCTTGGTCCAGCCGGAGAGCGCGGGCGCCTCGTCGTTCAGGAATATCCCCCGGTACCTGACCGCAGGCTCACCCTCCACCTTGCGGATTGGCGCGATGTAGATCGAGTCGTGATGGCGCACCGGCACATCGGCCCACCAATACCAGGGCGAGACTCCGATCTGCTCCGAGACCTCGTAGATGCCGTAGATGGAGCCCCGCTTGTCGCTGCCCGCAATCACGAGGGCCGTTGCCATTCCCGGAACCGGATTGGAAACGACCTCAACGACGAATGACTCCCATTTCCCGCGTATCGCCCCGACGTCCAGCTTGCCACTGGCCACAAGGGCGTCGATGAGCGCGCTTCGGCCCACCGTCCCCACTATAACGGCGTTGGAGCCCGACGCCACCGCCCCGGTTGATAGGGCCGGCCTCGATCCCGTGACGCGCTCGACATCGGCCTGGAGATCGTGCGCCGCGCGAATGACGCCCAGCCAGTCGCCTTCGGAAACGTAGACCGTCGCGGCCACGCCGGGCGTCGCGAGGGCCACCGCGCCAGGTGACGCCACATCAGAGGCCATGGCGGCATCCCCGAGCGCCGCCCTCACGCGCTGACCCGAAACCAGGAATACCGCGAGGCCGAGGGCGAGCCCAAGGCCGACATTGGAAACGGGGCGGGGTCGATAGGGAGTCACGAGCGGAGGCGATGTTAGCGGAATGTCGTAGGGAGCCAGCAGGAAACCCGTCCGAAATCAGTCCCAGATTCGGGAACCCCAATTCTCAAATCCGGGGCGACACAAAGCAGAAATGACCTTAGCAAATGATGCAACCATTTACCCATGTGAGTCTTGCAGCTAACATAGCGCGCTGGCACGTCCCCTGCATATTGGACTCCCATGCTTACCGGACTGAAGTTCGCGTTTCGCCAGCTGGTCAAGACTCCCGGCTTTGCCGTCACGGCCCTCGCCACCCTAGCGCTGTGCCTGGGCGCGAACCTCGCCATCTACGCCGTCGTGGATGCCGTGCTGATACGCTCGCTCCCGTTCCCCGAGTCCGAGCGCCTGGTCGCCGTCTACAACTCGTATCCTGCGGCGGGCGTGGATCGCGCCGGGGCCTCCATCAGCAACTATTATGACAGGCGCGGAGCCATCAAGGCGTTCTCGGCCGTGGCCATAAAGCAGGATTCCAGTGATATCGTCGGCCAGTCCGGATCGCCCAGGCGCGTCTCCGCAGCCAGGGTTTCCCCTGACTTCTTTTCCACGCTGGGCGTTCCTCTCAAGATGGGTCATTCCTTCACGGACGACCAGATGACCTATAAGACGGATGGCGTCGCCGTGCTCACCGACGCTTTCTGGAGAAGCGAGTTCGGCGGCGATCCCAATGTCCTTGGCCGCACGTTCCTGAACGATGGCCTGACCGTCCAGGTGATCGGCGTCCTTCCCCCGAACTTCCGGTACCTTTCCAGTGAGGCTGACTTCTACAGGCCCTTGTCGTCGGATCCCAACCAACACGACGCAAAGTCGCGCCACAGCAACGGCTGTGAAATGCTCGCGCGCCTTGCGCCCGGCGTTACCGTGGCGGAAGCGCAGGCGCAAATGGACGCTTTCAACCTGAAGCAGCTGACCGACGATCCTTATGCGCAGATCGTCAAGCAGGCGGGGTACCACACCGTGGTCACGCCCCTCCAGGCAGACCATGTGAGCGAGGCGAGGCCCATGCTCCTCCTGCTGCAGGGCGGAGGACTCGTTCTCCTTGCGATTGGAGGCGTCAATCTCGCCAACCTGCTTCTCATCCGCGCCAGCGGACGGACCAAGGAGCTTGCCGTGAGGCAGGCGTTGGGGGCGAGCCCGTACCACGTCGCCCGTGACGTCCTCACCGAGACGATGCTCCTCGCGGTTATTGGTGGAGTCATCGGCATCCTCCTCGGCGCGTTTGGCATTCGGCTCCTCGCGCTGCTGGGCACGAACCACCTCCCTCTGGGCGCAAACATCCGGTTTGACGCGCGGGTCGGGGCCGCGGCCTTCGCCGCATCCGTTTTGATGGGCGTGCTCCTCGCCATCCCGCTCACGTGGTTCAATGTCCACACAAAGCTCCTGACCGGCCTCCAGAGCGAGGGAAGGAGCGGGACGCCAAGCCGCGCGGCGCAGGCGTTGAGAAATTTCTTCATCGTCGCCCAGGTCGCCCTGGCCTTCGTGCTCCTGTCGGGCGCCGGCCTCCTTGGTCTCAGCCTAAGGCATGTGCTCAACACACCCTCCGGCTTCAGGTCGGACAACCTCCTCACGGGTGGCCTTACGCTGCCATGGAAGACCTACAAGGATGGGCCCTCCCAACTGGCCTTCGTCGAGAAGCTCGTGCCCGCCCTCAGCTCGATTCCGGGCGTTACCGAGGCGGCCGTGATCAACGGCCTCCCGTTCACAGGCAACATCAACGACAGCGCCGTCACCGTCGAGGGTCACATACCCAAGCCCGGCGAGTCCCTCCGCGCCCACTACCAGACAGGGGCGACCTCCCAATACTGGAAGGCGATGGGCATCCCCCTCCTCGAGGGACGGTTCATCGAGGACCGGGATGACCACCACATGGAGAAGACGTGCGTCGTAGACAAGGGATTCGCAGACCGGTACTGGCCGGGGACCAGCGCCCTGGGTCACCGGCTCTCAAATGGCGGGGCTTTCGACCCCAAGGACTGTGCCACCGTTGTCGGTGTCGTCGGCAACGTGAAGCAGAGCACGCTCGTCGAGAACGCGGTCCATGGGACCATCTATTTCAATTTTGCCGCCGCGCCGTCGGGCAGCTTCCATTTCGTCATCCGCTCGACGCTTCCGGCCGCAACGATTGCGCCGATGGCCCGAAAGGCGATCTTGAGCCTGGACGCGGACCTGCCGGTGGACGACCTAAAGCCGATGCACGAGCGCGTGGACGATACGCTCGTGACACGCCGTTCGCCGGCGATCCTGGCGGGCATATTCTCGGGCGTGGCGCTTATGCTGTCGGCCATCGGAACCTATGGCGTCCTCGCCTACGCGGTGGGCCAGAGGCGAAGGGAGATCGGTGTCCGCATGGCACTCGGCGCCCAGCCCGAACAGGTCCTCAGGCTATTCATGGGCCTCGGGGCGTCGCTCCTCGGCGTCGGCCTGGCCCTGGGAATCCTCGGGTCGTGGATGGCGGGACGGGCCATGCAGCGCGTCCTCTACGGCGTCGGTTCCTTTGACCCGCTTGTCGTCGCTGCTGCGACCGGGGTCATGGTCGTGGTCGTCTTCTTTGCGATCCTCCTTCCTTCCCGCCGGGCCGCCGGTGTGAATCCCATCGACGCCCTGCGGGACGACTGAGGCAATAGCGGCGCTACGCGCGCAGGAATATCCCCCGCTTGTAGAGGAAGCGCGCAAGCGCCACGAAGATCAGGACCGCGACTGACGAAACCACGAGGTCGCCAAGGCCCGAGGCGACATGGGCGTCGAGGCCGTCCCTCACGGATCCACCCACCAGCCTTGAGGCAAGCCCCTCGAACCCGTTCAGGAAGGCGCTCAGGAGATAGAGAGTGATCGGGTTCATCCCGATCCAGACGAAGGGCTGGCACCAAGCGGTCTTCTTCTTCACCTCGACGACCCAATAGAAGAGCCCGAGGAGCATTGCGCTGTAGCCGCCCGCCACGAGGACGTACGAGGAAGTCCAGATCTTCTTGATGACCGGGAACTCGATCCCCCAGAGGAAACCGAGACCGACGGCCAGGGCGCCCGCGCAGAGGAGCAAGCCCGCCTTCGCAGCGTCCGGGACCGACGGCCTCCGCAGGAAGAGTCCCGCCATGATGCCGAGCAGCCCGGTCGCGAAAGCGGGAAGCGTGCTCAGGATCCCCTCGGGATCATAGGTCCCGTCATACTTGCGGCCGGGAAGGTACTTCTGGTCGAGGTAGTTTGTGAGATTAACGCCCTGGACGTAGCTTCCCTTGATCCATACCTGGCTGTCCATCCTCAGCTGCGACACGCTGGTGAATCCCGCATCCTTGGTGATGACGCCGACGCCCGGCACGGGGCGCACGTCGCGGAAGGGGACCAGGGCCATGAGCGCCCAGTAGCCAAGCAGCAGCGAGGCCGCCAGGGCCACGAGCGCCTTCGGCCTGACGAAGCAGAATGCAAGGCCTCCGAAGGCGTAGCAGAGCGCAATGCGATTGAGGACGCCCATGAGGCGCATGTCCGGCCACGGATTGGTCAGTCCCCCGGAATAAATCAGGCCAAGGGCAAAGATAAGGGTTCCCCGCACCAGGACCCTCCGCACCGCCGCGCCGCGCCCCCGCGCGCCAATGATTCTCGTCAGGGAAAACACCGTCGACACGCCCATGATGAAGACGAACAGGGGGAATATCAGGTCGTAGAAGTGAAACCCCACCCATTCCGCATGGTCGAGCTCGTCGGCAACGAACTTTGTGACGGGGTCGCCGCTCATCCGGTGCAGCGCGTAGGCGAGCGAGTCGCCCCCGAGTATCCAGAACATGTCGAAGCCGCGGAGGGCGTCGATCGAGACGAGGCGCTGGCTGGGCGGGGGTGCGCCGGTAGCCTTGGACATGCGGCGATTACGCGGGCGGCACCCCGCCTCGGCAAGTCAAAGACGGCGCGGCCGGCTCCCCGCCCTACCGCGCGATGTTTCCGGCATCTATCCCGGACTTCAGGTCAAACGACGACCCGACGGCGGCTACGACGCAGTGCTCGCGGCCCAGGTGGAGCGCCTCGCGGAAGCGGTATACGGGCTCGATGCCCGTGCAGTGGCCCCCGAGGAAATTCTGCATGCCGAGCTCCGCGAGCTTTCCCGCAGTCCAGTCGAGCGTCGCGTCGGACGCCGCGAAAAGGTGGACGCCCCCGATGACGGCGTAGATCCGGGCCGGTCGCACGACGGCGCGGGCGTAGTCGAGAGTGTTGATGATGCCCGCGTGCCCGCAGCCGAAAAGCACGACGAGCCCCTCGTCCGTGTTGAAGACGAGGGCCTGGTCCTCGGGGACGTTGTCCTCGACCCATCCTTGCGGCGTCTGCACCCGGCCGCTGCCGCTCCAGTTGCGCTCGGGGTATTTCCGGGGCACGGGGCCCGTGAGCCAGATGCCGGGATAGAGCTCCGTCGGCTTGGCGTGGACAATGAACACGCCTCCCGTCTTCTCGTACTCGGGCTTGAGGAGGAGCGCGGGGTTGTCAGGTATGCCCGGGTTGAACGACGTCCGGGGATAGAAGATCCCCTCGGCCACGTGCACGCGGCTGAGCGCGCCGGGCGTTTTCTCCACGACTGACCGGCGAAGGGTCAGAAGTCCGCCCACGTGGTCCCAGTGGTTGTGAGAAAGGACAACGTCGGGGACGGTGGACAGGTCCACGCCGAGGGACCGCGCATTCTTGAGGACGACGTCGGTATGGGCCCCCGTGTCGAACAGTATCCTGTGCCCGTCCGCCTCCACCAGCGCCCCGAAGCCCCATTCGCCAAGCTGGTCGCTGCCGTCGGCCAGCATTGTCGAAAGGATGGTAATCCTGAGAGAATGGACCGCGTCCCCGCCGGCGTCCTGCGACCTCGCCGGCACGGCGCAGGTGAGCAGGGCGACAAGGAGGATACGCACACGCATCAGGGGCCGAGCCAAAGCGCGCCCCGCGGGCGCCGCAAACCTTTCCTCCGGCCGCGGGACTCAGCTTTCCTTGCCGACCAGCGTCTTCACCCTGGCCAGGTAGTCCTCCACGGCGTCCGTCCGCTCAATCGAGAGGGCCCTCTGCAGGTATTCGACCGTCTTCGCGTAGTGCCGGTTCTTCATCTCGATGTTGGCCAGTTCCAGGCTCGCGACGTACATGCTGGCCTTCACCTCGTAAGCCGCCTCGAAGGCAAGCGTCGCGCGGGCAACGTCGTCCTCGGCGTCGTAGGCGCGGCCGAGGCTGATGAGGGCGCGCCCGTTAAGCGGCTCCGTGGTCAGGATCTGGTTGATCACCTGGCGCTCCTCGCGCCACTTCTTCTGCGCGGCGAGCAGGTCCGCCCTTTCCTGGAGCACGTCGGTTGCCGTGTCCTCGGGTCCGAACTTTGCCAGAACCTCCTCGGCCTCACCCAGCCGCCCGCTCGCTATCAGGATCTGGGAATAGCGAAGGAGCTTCGGCTGGCCCATCTCCGGAGACGCGGCGAGGAGTTTGGCATAGACGGCGCCCGCCTCGGGGATGAGGTCCTGGTCGGCATAGAGGTCCCCCAGCAGGCTGAGCTCGTCGTTGCTCGAATAGCCGAGGCCGATCGCCGTCTCAAGGATCACGGTGGCCTCCACCTTGCGGTCCTCGGAAAGCAGGATGTTGGCGTAGGTGAGCCAGTACTTGGTGTCGGTCGGGCGCTCCTTGATGAGGTTCTTCACGAGCGATTCGCCGCGCGTGAACTGCTTGCCCGCGATGCAGATCTCGAGGAGTCCCTCCTTCCAGTCCACGTTTGCCGGGTCGCCCCCGAGCGCCTGCATGTAGGCCATCTCGGCGGAGACGAGGTCGCCCTCGCGCTGAAGGCTGTACCCGAGGAGGCCGAACGTGGTCGAGTCGCGGTCGCCAAGCTCCACCGCCTTCGAGAAGCACGGGACGGCCTGCTCATACTTGGCCGTGGAATAGTAGAGGATACCCAGGTTCACCCAGGAACGCAGGAACGTCGGGTAGCGGGTCACGGAGCTGCGGTAGTTCTCCTCCGCCTTGTCGTACATGTTCGCCGCGTAGTAGGCGTTTCCCAGGATGAACTCGAACGCCGGGCTCGGCTGCTGGGTGTCGGACTTCATCGCCTCGAGCAGCTTGACCGCGAACTCGGGGTTGGATGCCACGAGGGTGACGACCTTCTCGTACAGGGCATATTCCTCCTCCGTCATCTCCGGCTCGCGCTCCTTCAGGAACGAGCTCGACTCGTTGATGATGCGCTTGGGGTTGACCTGCGGGTCCGCCAGGGCGGCCGCCGGGAGCGCGGCCAAGATTGCGGCAAGGATCAGTCTCGGGTGCTTCATGCGGTCAGAGCGTGAATTTGTTCCCGTCGGTCCACTTGTACCACACGGCCTGCTGGACCATGCAGCGCACCTTCTTGCCGCGGCGGATGGCGGGGCTGAAGACCCACTCCTCCTTGACGCATTCCGTCACGGCCTTGTCGAAGAGCTTGTTGCCCGAGGGCTTCATGACCTTGATGCTCTCGATGCCTCCCTCCGCATCGATGACGAGGAGCAGGGTCACGCGGAGCTCGTCCGCATTGTCCCGGATGTAGCTGTTGACCTTCGCGATCGTCTTGACGATTGCCTCGGGGACCTTGTCCACCTCGTTCTGCTGGTAGATGTGCTGGAAGTCTCCCTCTATCCCCATCTTCGGGCTCAGGTCCGTCAGGAGCTGGTTGAACTGTATCGTCGCCCGCGGGGGCAGGTCCGTCTGCGGCATGATTTTCGCCAGGTCCGGGGGCACGACGGCGATCTTGACCGGGCTCTCGGCGGCGCCGATCTCGATGCCGGTCAGGGGAACCGTGCTCACGGGCTGCAGCGGGTGCTCCTCGACCTTCGGGGGCGGGGGTTCGACCACGGCTGTGACGGCCCTCAGGTCCTCGATCTCCTGGGCGGGCGCCTGCGTCCTGACATTCTCGAAGTGCGCGATCCCAAAAAACAGGCAGAAGGTCAGTCCCCCTCCGAAGAGCAGGCTGACGGCCTCCTCGGCGGCCCATGCGGCGCCCTTGCCCATGCGGGGCGGTGGGATCGCGGCTGCCATGGCGTGGGTCATGGCTCGCCTCCCCGTGCCGTGGCGAACTCGACATGCTCGATGCCGGACCGTTTCGCCTCCGTGTACACGGCTGCGAAGACGCCCAGGTTCGATGACCGGTCGCCGCGGATGATCACCGACGGGAAGCGCCCGATGGCGGCTTGCTTGAGCACGGCGGCGACCTGGTCGGTGCGGATCTCCTGGCCGTCAAAATAGATCCGGTTGTCCGCGGTGATGGCCAGCAGGAGCGAATTCTGGTCGCCGCTCAGGGATCCGCTCACGTCCGGCTTCTGCACCTCGACGCCCGGGTCGTTCACAAACGCGCTGCTGATCATGAGGAAGATCACGAGCACCATGATGCAGTCCACCATCGGAACCATGTCGATGTGGGTCGCCTCGATCCGGTGCTTGCCGCTGTTTCTTCCGATCATGGGCTTTGCTGGGCCCAGGAGGCCCGGTCGATCTGGTTGGCCCTCTGCAGGTACTTGCGCAGGCTTCGGTTCGCCAAATGCACGACCAGGAGGGCGGGAATGGCGACGACGAGCCCCGACTCCGTGGCGACCAGCACCTCGGATATGCCCCGCGCCAGGCCCCCCATGATCTTTTCCTGGGTGTGGCCCGACAGGCTCTCAAAGGTGGTGACCATGCCGCTCACCGTGCCGAGGAGGCCAAGGAGCGGGGCGGCCGAAATCATCGCGCCCAGGGCCAGGCGCTGCTGGCGGAAGGACTCGTGGACCTCCTCGCTCGTCAACCGCAAGCCCTGGCCCGGCGCAGGAGGAGCGTCGAGCAGGCGCCGCGAGCGCCGCAGCGAGAGGAGCAGCTTGAAGCAGCGGGAATACAGCACGACCGAGAGCGCAAGGATGGCGATCATCACGGGGCCGCCCCGGTGGACGAGCTCGACGAGCGCCCTCACGCGGTTACCGCCTCCCCCGCCGGCTTCGATGCCTGCGCCGCCGTGACAAACTCGAGGGCGTACCGCTCGAGCATCGAGAGGTTGCGCTGGATGCGGTGCGCCAGGAACCCGTGCGCGATGAGCGTCGGGATGGCGACGACGAGGCCGAGCTCGGTCGCGACGAGCACCTCGGAAATGCCGCTCGCGAGCTTTCCCGCGTTGCCGGTGCCGAAGACGGTGATGAGCGCAAAGGTCTTCACCATGCCGACCACGGTCCCCAGGAGGCCCATGAGCGGCGCGGCGGTCGCAATGACCGACAGGAGCGAGAGCCTGCGCTCAAAGTGGAGGCGCTGGCGAAGCAGCACCGACTGGAGGTGCTCCTCGAGGACCTCCTTCGGCGCGTCGCGGAACTGCAGGCCGACCAGGAACAGCTCCCTCACCGACGGCCTGAGCGCGCGGGCCGCCTGCTCGGCCGCCGGGCGAGACCCCGACGCCACCGCGGAAAGGCACGCGCGCACGGCGGGCGGCGCGTCGACGGCCAGCCTCGATAGGTCGGCCGCCTTCTGGATGATCATCAGGAGCGAGACGAGGCCCACGCCGATGATGGCATAGGCCACGAGTCCGCCCTTCTGGATATGCTCAAGGAGCGTGCCCTTGGTCTCCTTGAGGCGCAGAGCCTTGCCACCCGACGCGTCGGCGATGATCGTCCCCTGCCTGCCCTGGAAGAACGCCGTGGCGTCCTCCAATCTCCAGGAAGGCACGACGTACGCGATGGGATAAGTCGACCCGGCGCGAGGCCGGACCGTCCCCGCCACCCCGCCCTGCTCCGCCTGGAAGAACGTCTCCGGGCCGACGAAGGCGAACGTTCCCTTGAAGACCTGGCTGTTGCCCTCGATGAGGGCGCTGCCTGGCGCGGTATATCCCCCCAGCTCGCGGCGCGTGCGGTCAAGGAGGTACTCGGCGACGTCGAGCGCCGCGTGCCCATTGGGGCCGGCCGACGCGTCATCTACCTTCCGGCCCAGCGCATCGAGGTCGTCGGCAAGGAACTGGCTCTCACCCGGCGCAAGGCTCTCGCTGTAAGCCGTGAGGCCGTCGTGGGCCAGCGTCCCGATGTACGTCGTGTTCTTGCGGACCGCGTCCAGGTCCATGAGCAGCTTCCTGCGCATCTCGCCCGTGTCCGCCTTGCCGGTCTGGAGGCGGTCGATCTCGCTCTCGGCTGTGACGATGCGGTCCTCCGCGGCGCGCATGTCCTGGAGCAGCGGCGCCTTCTCGCCGACAATCCGCGCGCGGGTGGTGTTCAGCTCGTCGGCGGCCTTCTGGAGGCGGTCGGCGTAGTCCGTAGTCGCGCGCTTCATAGCGTCGTCAAAGGTCTCGTCCGCGCAGAGCCGCGGGACCAGCACAAGGACCGAGAAGAGGGCTGTGAGGATTCGGGGATTCATGCCGTGTTACTTGGCTGCGGCATCCGCCACCGGCTGGGAGAGCATCGCCGGCACCGGCACGAAATCCGGGTCGGCCCTGTCGTTGTAGATGGCAATGAGCCTCGTGACGGGCGCCGTGCCGCCGGGCAGCGTGTCCCATTTCCAGCCGCTGGGCCCGGGCGACCCGTACCAGGCCTTGTCGGCCTTGCGGTCGAGCGCATAGCCGTGGCTCAGGCCCCAGTAGATGACCTCGAGCGACCGCGCGCCATCCGCGCCATCTATTGTCAGCACCTCCTCGCCGCTCGTGACCGTGCGGTTGAAAAGCAGGCACCGGTTCAGCATCGTCATCGTCAGCTGCATGCGCTCGCCCGTGCCGAGCCCCGGGTTCGCGAGGCTCCTGTAGGAAAGGTCGAGCGCCTCGGAGAGGCGAGGCGGCAGGAAGGGCCTCAGGGCCGTGAGCTTCGCGGTCAGGGCGACCAGCCTGTCATTTGACGCATGGAGGTCGTCCACCGCCTCCTTGTTCTTCGCCTGCAGGGTCGCGATCTCATCCCGGTCCTTCGCCGTCTGGGACATCAGCAGGTCACGCTTCTCCTCCAGAGTCTGCGCGTGGTCCTTGAGGCTGCTGACCGTCGACTCGAGGAGCGGCTTCTCGGAGGTCCACGTCGTGTCGAGGCGCGCCGTCTCCAGGCGCACCTTGATCCATTCGGTCGCCGCCTTCTGCGCCGGCGCGACCGGATCGTCGTCCTCCGCCGCAGGGGCCGACGCGGCGAGAAGCAGCCCCGGGATCAGGAGGAGCCGGATTCGGTGAAGGGAGGGCGCATGCATGTTTGGGGTGCTGGATCCGAGGCAGCGTCGGGAGGGTTATTGCGCCGCCGGAGGGAGAGGTAAAGGGTTGAGGCAGCGAAAAGCCGGATCCGGGGCGCCGCTGCCACGCTGCGCGCAAAAATCCAGCGCGCGAGCGGCGGCCCGTGCAAGACCGAAAGCACAAGGGACGCGGCAGGCCCGCAGGCTGCGGCAAGTGTTGGTAGTCCGTGTCAAAGCTGGAAATCTTTGACGGCTTGGGGAAGTGCCACGGCTCACTCGATGCACGCCCTGTGCCAGTGCCTTCCCATTGGGCTTAAATCGTTAGGCCGAAGGCCGTAGCAATTTAATGGTTCCCTTGCTAATCTCCCAGCCATGGCAACTTTGGTTGGCCACAACCAAGTGAAAGCTCTGTCGCGTCCAATTTTTGGATGCGGCCAACCAATCCCCTGCCTTCGGACTTTTGGATCTCTTTGCGAATTATGTTGATACCCCTTCGCTGATGGGTCGCATTGCCTGACCGTGGCCCCAGAAAATGACCCCCCGGCGGGGTGCGAGGTTCTCCTGCTGGAGGATGACGCCATCCTGCGCCGCCGCCTCGTCGCCCACCTGAGAAAACTCGGGGCCGAGGTGATCGAGGCCGCATCGCTTGCGGAGGCGCGCCGCGCGCTCGGCGAGTTTCGATTCGAGTTTGCGCTCGTCGACCTGCACCTGCCGGACGGGGACGCTCTTGAGCTCCTGCGCGAGGGCGCGTTCTCCGAGAACACGGGCGTCGTCGTCATGACCGCCTTCGGAGGCATCAAGGAGGCCGTCGAGGCGATGCGCCGGGGCGCGGGCGACTACCTCTCAAAACCCTTCGAGCCCGACGAGGTCGCGCTCGCCTTCATGCGCTGCAGGGAAAAGCGCGGTGTCGCCCGGCGCGAGGAGTTCAACCAGAAGGAGCAGTCGCTCGGCGCGCCGCAGGAGCTGTTCTTCGGGGAGAGCCTCGCCGAGGTGCGCGCAAAGCTGGAGACGATCCTCGAGACGGAGCGCCGGCTCGAGAGGGGCCTGCCCCCGATCCTCATAGAGGGTGAGACAGGCACGGGCAAGAGCGTGCTGGCCGGGTGGCTCCACCGCCACGGGCCCCGCGGCGCCAAGCCGCTCATCAAGGTGAACTGCGCCGCGCTCCCCGAGACCCTCGCCGAGTCCGAGCTTTTCGGCCACGAGCGCGGGGCGTTCACGGACGCCAAGACGGCGCGCATCGGCCTCTTCGAGGCGGCCGACGGCGGCACGCTCTTCCTGGACGACGTCGGGACGCTCTCCAGCTCCACGCAGGCGAAGGTGCTGATGGCCGTCGAGGACCATGCCGTCCGCCGCCTCGGGGCCGCCCGGGAGATCAGGGTCGACGTCAGGCTGATCGCAGCCTCCAACGAGCCGCTTGCGGACCTTGTCGAGAGCGGGGAATTCCGCGAGGACCTCTACCACCGGCTGCACCTCCTCCACGTGGAGTTGCCACCCCTCAGGCAGCGGGGCCTCGACATCATCGCCCTTGCACGGCATCTCCTCGAGCGCATCACGAGGCGCCACAGGCTCAGGGATGTCTCCATTTCCCGCGACGGCGAGGGCAGGCTGATCGCCTATGCGTGGCCCGGAAACGCGCGGGAGCTGGCGCACGTCATCGAGCGCGAAGTGATATTCACCAAGGGCAAAGTCCTCGGGTTCGAGACGCTTGGTGCCCCCTCCCAGCCCGAGGCCATGGGCTGGCGCAACCCGATGTGGCGTGTGCCTGCCGAGGGCTTCTCCATCGACTCGGTGATCACGGACCTCGTGAGCGACGTCCTCCGGGAAACCGACCACAACATATCGGCGACCGCCCGGCGCCTCGGGGTCACGCGGGAATTTCTGCGCTATCGCCTCAAGAACAAGAAGGCCCAATAGTTCGTTGCGGCGCGCCGTATCCGACCGCGCTCGCCCCAGCGCCCCATGACATCGCCAGCAACAGGAAGGCCCCTTCGACGCCGCGCCCTGCCAGCGGCATTCGCGGCCCTGGGCCTCCTGGGCACGTTCGCCCGCGCGCAGTCCGGCGACGCGGATTCCGTCCCCGACGCGGCTTCACTCGTCGACAGCCATCCCGAGCTCCAGTGGGGCGCGAGGGACAAGTTCGACCGCGTCAGGTTCATGAACGGGTTCTCAGTCCACTTCACGGTCAGCCCGCAGGAGCCGACGCCCGAGGACGACCTCTTCTTCCCCCCCATCCCGCCCGTCCTTGAGTCGGACATCCCCGTGGTCGCGCCGCTGGGCGCCGGCCCTCCCGCGCCCCTGGAGATGTCCGGATTCGTCGGCGAGACCTTTTATCCCTTCCTCGCCGCGAGGCTTGCGCAAAACGAGCTGTCCCAGGAGATGCGCGCGCGGATCCTCGCCTACCGCGATGCCAAGGGCGCGCTGATCTACGAGTTGCACTCCCGTCTCCTCTCCCTGAAGGACGCCGATCCCCAGGAACAGGCGCGGCAGCTCGGCGATCTCGCCAAGCAGCAGGACATTAGGATAGCTGAGCTCTCCTGGACCGCGGAGAAGATCCGCAACGAGCTGCGCCCAAAGAACGTGTTCGGCGTCGAGCTCGACAGCCACGACATGAAGAAGCCCGGGCGCCTGCGCATCGGCCCCGCGTCGCAAACCCCGTCCGACCCGGAGGGGCTCCTCAGGGAGTCAGAGGCGCTCAAGGACGCCGCGTTCTACCAGGACGGGCTCTCCGATGACCAGAGACACCTCCTTTTTGAGTGCGCCATCGAGATGCACGCACTGGCGCTGCCGCCCCAGTCGCCGCCACCAGCCGCCACCCGCGTCGTCAGCTTCTCGCCGGAGACGGCGCGCATCCGCCTGCCGGCCGACCTCGCCGCAGACGTCGAGCAGAGGATCAGCGTCTACGTCGCCGCCAAGGATCGGCTCAAGGCCGAGCTGCGCGACGCGCTCCACGAATATGAGGACTCCGACCCGGGAGCGAGGAGCGACGCGCTGGCGGCACTCGCATCGGCCGAGTCCGAAAGGTTCTCGGAAATCCACTCCATGGCCGAGAACATCCGCTCCAGCCTCGCGCAGCTGCCAAACCCGCCAGGGCCTCCCGTCCCGCGATCGCTTCCACCCGACCTCGCCGCGCGGATCTCCGCCTACCACGCCCACAAGGTCGAGCTCCTCAAGACGCTGAGGGGCATGCTCGCCTCCCCGACGCCGGCGGGCAAGGGCGCCGCCGCTGCGACGACGAATGCGGAGGACCCGGTCAGCGGGTCGCTCGCGTGGCTCCACGACGGCACCACCTCGACCGAGATCCAGCCGGCGAACCTGGCGATTTCCGTCGACGAGTTTCATCGCGTCCAGTCCGAGCTCATCGAGGAGATCAACAGGGAGGAGGAGGGAATCCGCGCGAGCCTCGCCGAGTACATGCGAGGTAGCAACGGGCCGTCGGACCGCAAGTCGATCAACGACCTGCTCAGGGACTTCGAAGACGCCCGCCAGCGCGAGGAGGCCTGGGACAAATACAGGGACTACCAGACGGCGGTCCTCATGCCCGGTCTGTCACCCCGCCAGCGCCAGATCCTCTTTGAGGCGGCCGTCGGCGAACTGGACCTGCCACTTCCACCGGGGGAGAACGCCAATTGACCGCGCGACCACCCGAGACGCCGAGTTTGCGTGGGCCCGGGCTCAGGTACTCCGCGGCCGCCGTGTGCGTGGGCACCCTGCTGGTCGCCATCTTCTCCGCGCTCGTCATCTGGTTCAGATCGGACCTGCGCCGCGAGATTCACCTGAAGATCATCGAGAGGGACGCGGCCGTCCTCTACCCGATGGCGCTCCAGCAGGTGGCCGAGAGTGCCGAGGCCACCGGGCCGAACGCGCCTTCGCCCCTGACCGCCCTCCTCAAGAGCGCCAGGCAGAAGGGCATGCTCGCCGTCGCGGTCTTTGACGCCGACGGGAACACGATCGAGTCGGTCCCGGCCACCCAGCTCTTCGTCGAGCTCCCGACAGAGGACTTCCTCCGGCTCCAGGGCGGTGTGCCCATCAGCCGTTACCACCCGGACTTCCCCCTCGACCAGTACTTCGCCGGGGTGGCACCGGACGAGAGGCAGGCCCCCGTCCTCGAGGTGCTCCTGCCGGTGCCGGGAGCCACCTCCGCCACGCTCCGGGGTTTCGTGCGCTACTTCATCGACGCGCGTCCGCTCTCGCGCGAGCTGGCTAACATCGACGCGCGCATCGACCGCGAGACAGCGGTCACGCTTCTTGTCGGCGCGGTGCTGATCGCCGCCGTAACCACCGGCGCGACGTTCAGCGTCGTCCGCGCCCAGCGGATCGTCGCCGAACGCAATGAGCGCCTGACCCGCGCCAACTTTGAGCTGACGCTGTCGACGAAGGCCTCGGCTGTGGGCCAGATCACCTCGCACCTGATCCACGGGCTCCAGGGCTCGGTCGAGGGCCTGCGCTCCGTCGTCGCCGGACACGGGTCCGATGCGGACAACCCCGCCTGGGAGTCGGCCGCGGGCTACACCGAACGGCTCCAGACTATGATCCGGGAAACGATCGCGCTTCTCGCCGACTCCAGCGCCAATGCGACCTACGAGCTGACCGGCTCGGAGCTCGCGTCCACGATCCGCGTGCGCAACCAGGCGTTCGCGGAGGAGAGGCGCGTCCGCCTCGAGGTTGACGCCGGCTTTGCCGCGACGATCGACAGCCACCGGGGCAGCCTCCTGTGCCTCATCGCGAGCAACCTCGTCCAGAACGCGGTGGTCGCCAGCCAGCCCGGCGGCCACGTCTGGGTATCCCTCTCGCACTCGGGCTGGGCCGTTGTCCTGGCCGTGCGCGACGAGGGCACGGGCATACCCGAGTCCGTGCAGAAGCACCTTTTCCGGCCGGGTCGCAGCGGGCGGCCGGGCGGATCAGGCCTGGGTCTGGCGATCAGCCAGCTTATGGCGCGCCAGATCGGCGCCGAAATGGTCCTCCTTTCGACGGGTCCCGAGGGCACCACGTTCAGGGTGACGTTGCCCCTGCGCGACTGAGCCCCGCGGCGTCCTAGGAATCCCGGCGGCTGATGGGGTGCGCCGCCCAGTAGCCCTCGTGGATGACGAGGCCCTCCTTCTCCATGAGGGGGCCCAGGACCTTCGTCGATGGAGACGTCCTCGCGAACACCTCGCGGCTGTCGAGCGGGTGCGCGTCCACCGGCAGGCCCATGACCCGCAGGAACTGGACCTCCGTCGTCCCGAAGACGACGCGCCCGATCCCGGCAAAGCGGATCGCGCCGCAGCACATGGTGCAGGGCTCGCTGCTGGTATAGAGCGTCGACTTGGCGAAGGTCGCCCGGTTGATCGTCGGGCTGTAGGCGGAGATCAGGCCGGTTTCGGCGTGCTTGGTCACGTCGTGGGTCGCCCATTCGCAGTTGGAAAATTCCGCGATGACCTTGCCGTCGTTCACGAGCAGGGCGCCGAAAGGGGCGCCCCCGTGCGTCGTCGCGTAGCGCGCCAGTTCATAGGCCCTCTCCATGTACATGCGGTCGGTCGCCGTGCACGCGGGGTCGTCCGGGAGCGGGGGAACCTCCGCCCGGGCAAGGGGCGCAAGGAAGGGAAGCGCGACGCAAAGGAGCAGCCTTGGGGCGGGTGATTTCATGCCTGGGGCCGAGCAGGCGACATGCCACCCGCGCCCGGGGAAAAGGGCTGGCGTCTTCCGCGGGCGGTTCGTTGATTTGCCCGGTGAACCCGACGCCGACGCTCGGGCGCAGCGGGCTGCAGATGACCTCACGCGAGAGCGTCCCGGGCTGCATGGGATTCAGCCCGCCGCCGAACCCGAAGCTCATCGCCTCGTACGCGACCCGCGGTCCGGCTATCGCGTTAACCCGAGGCCTCGACCGCGACTGGGTCGTCGACGAGTCGGGCAACAAGACCGTCGTCTTCGGCCGTTGCGGGAGCCGGCCGGTCACGGCGCCGGAGTTCGACGCCTTCCTGCGCCGCTACGGAAAGCTCTGCCAGGTCGAGGACGTGACGACAAGGGACGGGGCGCTTTTCACGGCCTCGGGGCACGCGCTCTGCCCGACCAACACCTTCGTCCCCGAGGCGGGACGCCTCACGCGGCGGCCGCCCGACTAGCATCCCCGTCGGCCGCCCGGCATTCGCGGGTCAACCTGCGCAGGAGGAAGAGGTGGGTGCTCATGAGGATCGGCACCGCCCAGAATGGGACCAGGCAGAGGGGAAAGGAGGCCATCTCCGCCATGGCGCCGGGACGCACGACGTTGAGCCATCCCGCCGTGCCCACGGCGACAACGAGGTCCAGCATACCGAGCAGGTTCCACAGGATGAAGGCCGGCCTGAAGCCAGGCCCACCATTCCACAATATGAGGACAAGGGCGCCCGCCGCCGCCACCACGTCACCCCACCCGGCCCTGTCCGAGAACTCCACGGGCAGGCGGCCCTGGGTGTGCAGCCAGACGAAGACGAGCCCGACGATGCGGCCAAGGTTGATGGCGAGGAGACCGCGGGGCCCAATGGCCTCGAGCGCCGGCCCGAACGGCCCGCGCAGGACAGCGAGCGTCAGGAGAAGCGTCGCGCCGCCAATGAACGCCAGGACGGCGGCGGGCGGAACGTGGACGATGAGGTGGAGGGCGCCGGCAGCGGCGACGGCGACCGCCCATGCGGCGCAGAGGGCGAGGAGCGAGGAGACGGATTTGTTCATGGAGGGAATGTATAAGTGACTTTCAATTTGAAAGTCGCTGAGCGTACCCCGCGTCACTTGCCTTTTACAAGTCTTTTGTTCACCCTTCCCGAATGGCCAAGTCCCGCCCTATGAAAAACAGCCCCCGCTCGCCCTGCCCGGTCGCCTGCTCGCTCGACCTTGTCGGCGACCGGTGGACCCTGCTTGTCATCCGCGACCTCTTCTGGGGAAAGACCCGGTTCGGGGAGTTCGAGGCGTCGCCCGAGGGGATACCCACGAACATCCTCGCCGAGCGCCTCCAGCGCCTCGAGGCCGCGGGCCTCGTGGGGCGCAAGCCCTACCAGTCCAATCCCCCGAGGTTCGCCTATGCGCTGACGAGGAAGGGCCGCAGCCTCGGGACCGTGCTCAGGAGCCTCGCCGACTGGGGAAAGCGAAACATTCCCGGCACGCAGACGCGCGACGAGTTGGCCGCGCAGGCTTAGGCACCCATCGCCAAGATCGCGGCGTAAGCCTGGGCGGAAAGCGGCATGACGGAGAGCCGGCTGTTGCGCACGAGGAGGATGTCGGAGAGGCCGGGCGCCGCCTTGACCTGGGCCAGCGTGACGGGCCTGGCGAGCGCAGCGCCCGCTCTCAGGCGGACGGAGACCCAGCCCGGCTCGTCGGCCGTGGGGTCTTCGTAGGCGGTCCTGGCCACGCTCGCAATGCCGACGACCGCCTTGGCGTCGCCGCTCGCGTAGAAGAGGACGGCATCGCCGCGAGCCATCGCCTTGAGGTTGTTCCTCGCCTGGTAATTGCGGACGCCATCCCACGAGGTCTCCCCGTCCCGCGTGAAATCCTCCCATGAGTAGCTCTCGGGCTCCTGCTTGACAAGCCATTGGCCCTTGCCTGCCGCGCCTGGGGGTTTCATGTGGGCGAAAGCATGGCCCCGGCCCCGCGACGGGGGCAAAGAAAATGTGGGTTGTAGGGTTGCCCGGGGGGCCCCCATGGGCTTTGGTGGCAGCACCCTGCCGGGCGGCCACGTACGGCCAGCCGCGGTCCCGCAAAATGCCATGATGCTTCGCCTCCCCCTCGCCCTCACCGTAGCCCTCATGCTGGTTGCGCCCCTGGCGCGCGCCGACGACGCCAACACGCTCACCGACGCGGAACGCGCGGCGGGCTGGCGCCTTCTATTCGATGGCAAGACGCTCACGGGCTGGCGCAGCCTGAAGGGTCCGGAACCGGGGGCCGGGTGGGCCGTCGTCGACGGCGCCATCGTGCGGACCGCCCGGAGCGGCGACATCCTGACCAACGGCGAGTTCGGCGACTTCGAGCTCTCGATCGAGTGGCGCGTCGCGGACGAGACCAACAGCGGCATCCTGTACCGGGTCGCGCTCGGCGAGGACCAGACCTACTACACGGGCCCCGAGTACCAGCTTCTCGACAACGTCAACGGGGGCGACCGGCACGACCCGAAGCACCTCTGCGCCGCGCTCTACGACCTCGTCGCCCCTCCCAAGGACTTCACGCGCCCAGTCATGCAGTGGAATCAGACCCGCATCGTGGTCCGGGGCTGGCATGTCGAGCACTGGCTCAACGGGGAAAAGGTCGTCGACGTGGACCTCGGAAGCCCCGAGGGCCGCGACCTCATCGCCCACAGCAAGTTCAGGGTGATGCCGCACTTCGCCACGTACGCGAAGGGGCATATCGCGCTGCAGGACCACGACAACGAGGTCGACTTCCGCAATATCAAGATCCGCGACCTCACCAGCGCGCCCTGACGGCTGGAGCCATGGCGTGGATCCAGGCCTACTCGCCGATTGCAGGTAGCGTCGCGGCGTCGTCGGCGGTCGCCTGCCTGCCGCTGGCCGTCGTTTTCGTGTGCCTTGCGGTCCTGAGGATGAAGGCGGTGCAGGCCTCGTCGCTTGCGCTCCTCGCAGCCTTCGCGGTGGCCGTGCTCGCCTGGGGCATGCCGGCGCGGCTCGCGCTCCTCGCCACGCTTCAGGGCGCGGCGTTCGGACTCTTCCCCGTCTACTTCATCGTCCTGACCACCGTCTTCCTCTATAATATCACGGTAAAGGGGGGGCAGTTCGAGGTCATCCGCGCGTCGCTCGCCAATGTCACCTCCGACCGCCGGCTCCAGGCCCTCCTCATCGCGTTCTGCTTCGGCGCCTTCATCGAGGGTGCCGCCGGGTTCGGGACCCCCGTCGCCATCGCGGGCGCCACCCTCGTCGGCCTGGGCTTCAGGCCCTTCTACGCCGCCGGCATCTGCCTGGTCGCGAACACGGCGCCCGTGGCCTTCGGAGCGATTGGCACGCCGATCGT
>Ga0302326_10009448_pt1 | contig 21306 bp, 19 predicted proteins | sample Palsa_T0_3_FD_202264 | JGI IMG/M metagenome (GOLD analysis project Ga0302326, IMG submission 202264) | Peat permafrost microbial communities from Stordalen Mire near Abisko, Sweden - Palsa_T0_3 | ecosystem: Environmental > Terrestrial > Soil > Palsa > Peat permafrost | place: Sweden: Abisko... | reverse complement strand
GAGGTTCTCGTGCGGGTCCGCCTCGATGTTGGTAAACTGAACGGCCACGTGCTCGTAGAGTCCGTCGTCGGTTGCGACCGGGCCGTTCGAGACCTCGCTCGTGAGGTACCAGCTTCCGTCGATGAGCGTGTAGCCAACCGTCCAAAGGCCCGAGCCTGTATCGCTCGCCGTAAAATTGCCGTCGGTTCGCAGCCGGACTGTCTGATACGATTTTTCGTCCACATAGAGGTCGCGGAGCCGGTATTTTCCCGGGTTTCCGATCGGCCGCAGCAGCAAGTGCCAGCAAAGATCGCCGTCGACCGACTCTTCGCGAAAGAGCCGGACGACGTAATTGCGCGCGGTGGCCGTCACGGAGATGATCGTCCGCAGGCCGCTTGCGCGCGGCGACCCCTCCGCGCTCGGCTCGGCCGGCGGAGCTGCGAGCCCGAAGGCATAGGTCGCCGCGAGTTTCGGGATGCCGAGGATATCGTGGCTCTCGGCCTTCGAGGTGCCGAAGCCGAAGAAGCCGATGTTGATGCCGTGCGGCCTCGACGGGTTCGCCGCCTCCTCGTCGCTTACCGAATGCGCGATGACACTCACCGCAGGCCAATGTTCGAACGCTCGATAACTGCGGCCGGTCCACGTACCGTCACGAAAGCCGCTCACGCGCACCTCGTACGCAATCGTCGGCGGATACTGGCGCGCCGCGAAAGCCGCGCGCGTGCGCGCGAAAATCTCTTCGGCTCGCGCGTCGGGCGACGGGGCGGGGGATGCTGCAACCATCAACGCAGCGCGCGTGCCAGCCGCGCGATCGCTTCGCGCATCGGGGCTTCGGCGAGGTCGCCAAACCCCAGACGCAGCGCGGGGGTCCCGGTTCGGGTGGGATACCACGGGTCGGCCGGCATCGTCAGCACGCCTTCGCGCGCGCACGCGTCGAATGCAGATTGCGTGGAAAAGCGCGACGGCAGCGGCAGCCAGAGCGTCGTGCCCGCCGCGGGTTGCGCGATCTGCGCGCGCGGCAACGCGCTCGTGAGCGCGTCGACGAAAGCATCGCGCCGCGAACGGTACAGCGCACGCGCGCCGCGCAGATGTCGCGCGTAGGCGGGCGAACTCATGAAGCGCCACAGTGCGCGCTGCATGAGGGTCGAAGTGAACGAATCGGCGCGCATTTTCGCGGATTCGAGCGGACCGCGCAAACCTCCACGGGCAAACACGTACCCAACGCGCAGTGCCGGAAAGATCGTTTTCGAAAAGCTCTCGATCAGGATCACGCGCCCGTCCGTATCGTGTGCTGCGAGCGGCGCGGGCGGCTTGCCCTCGTACGTGAATACCCAGCCCGTCTGATCCTCGAGCACCACCACGTCGTAACGGCGCGCCAGCGCCACGATCGCCTTGGCGCGGCGTTCTGGCAGCACGGCTCCGGTGGGATTCTGTGCGAACGGGTTTACGTAAAATAGACGAGGCCGGTACTCCGCGAACACGCGCTCGATATCGTCGATGCGAATGCCCGCGCTATCGGCCGCGATCTCGACGTACGTCGCCCCGCGCGCATCGAAGACCCCGAGCGTCGGGGCGTACGAGGGTGATTCCGCCGCCACGACCGCGCGCGTTTCGAGCAGTGTCGAGGCCACGATATCGGCGGCTTGCTGCGCGCCCGAGCAGACAACGATATCGTCCGCCGTCGCGGGGACACCGCGCGCGATGAGGGCGCGAGCCAGCGTGGCACGCAAATCGGCGTCGCCGTTGCCGGAGGCGTACTGCATCGTTTCGGGCGGATCGCCCGTGAGCGTGCGTTGCACGCACTTCGCGAATTCCGCGAGGGGAAAGGTTTCGGGGGCGGGATGCCCCGTTGCAAGCGAGATCGTGCCGGGCGCCGAGGCGCGCGCGAGCCGATCGAGCACGCCCTCCATGCGAGCGCGCGAAAATCCGCCGATATCCGGCTCCCAGCGCCGCGCGAACGGCGCGCTTGGTGCGCTCGCCGCCGACACGTACGTGCCCTTGCCGATCCGCGTGACCGCGCGCCCGCGCGCAACGAGCGAATCGTACGCCTGCGACACCGTCACGAGCGCGATGCCAAGCCGCCCGGCGAGGTCGCGCATCCCGGGTAAGCGTTCGCCCTCGACGAGCTCCCCGCGTTCGATGCGCGCCGCGAACTCGTCGGCCAACTGCACGTACAACGGCCGTTTGTCCCGCGCATCGAGAACGATATCCCCACCGCCTCCGGCCGCGACGCCGATCGTCACGGCGCGTCTAAACGGTATCCGATTCCGCGGACTGAGGAAATTTGTAATTCAGCTCCGACTTCTCCGAGCTTCTTTCGCAATGCGGCGACGTGCACGTCGACCACGCGCGTCGGCACGCCCGACACGTCGTTCCACACCCGTTCGAGGATTTGGGCGCGCGTCAGCAATCGTCCGTCGGCCTCGCCTAAGAACCACAAGAGGCGAAACTCGAGCGCCGTGAGGCTGACCGAACGTGCGCCCTTTTCGAGCGTGTGCAGATCGCGCACGAGCGCGGCATCGCCCAGTTGCAGCCGGCCGTCGTTATCGCGCAGACGCGCGCGTTCGCGGCGGCGCAAGAAGGAGCCGATGCGTGCCACGAGTTCGTTACCCGAGAACGGTTTACTGATAAAATCGTCGGCTCCCAGGCCCAAGCCCGTCAACTTGATGTCCTCGCTCGAATGCCCGCTCACCATGAGAATGTACGCGTCGGCCGTTTCCGCGATCGAGGTGCACACGTCGAGCCCGGACATATCCGGGAGGCCGATGTCGAGCAACACGACGTCGGGCCGGTAGCTCTTCGTGAAATCGAGCCCGTCCGCACCGGTATGGGCAATCTTCGTTTGGTAGCCGGCACGGATCAGCATCGTCTCCTCGAACGAGGCGATGTCCGGATCGTCCTCGATGATGAGGACGCGAGCGCGCTGATCCTGTGTCGTCATGAAGAGTGTCGCCTGCCTTAAACGGTGGCCGGTAGATCTTCACCTTCGGCGACCATCAATTGACGCCTGGCAACGCCGTCTTCGGCCGCCGCCGCCGCCACGTCGCGGGCGACCGCCGTAACGACGCGCGTATCGAACACGCTCGGAATCACATATTCCGGGCCGCGTTCGGCATCGGTGATGATCGCCGCAATGGCCCTGGCCGCAGCCAGCTTCATGTTGTCGGTGATCCTGGCCGCTCGGCAATCGAGCGCGCCGCGGAAGATTCCCGGGAAAGCAAGCAAATTATTGACTTGATTGGGATAGTCGCTGCGGCCCGTGGCCATCACCGTTACGTATGGAGCGGCGATATCGGGCATGATCTCCGGCGTTGGGTTCGCCATGGCGAACACGATGGGATCGCGTGCCATGCTGCGCAAATCCTCGGGCCGCAGAATGTTCGGCGCGGACACTCCGATGAAGACGTCTGCTCCGCGCAACACCTCGCCGAGCGACCCGCGCTTGTTCTCGCGATTCGTGTTTTCGGCGAGCCACGCCCAGTGCGAGTTGTCGTAGGTCTCGGTGCGATTGATGGCGCCTTCGCGATCGACCGGGATGACGTCGCGCACGCCTGCTCCGAGCAGCATCTTCATCGTCGCGGTCCCAGCCGCGCCGCTGCCCGCGACGACCACCGTGAGATCTTGCATCCGCTTGCCGACGACGATCGAGGCATTGATGAGTGCCGCCAAGATGACGACGGCCGTGCCGTGCTGGTCGTCGTGCATCACGGGAATATCGAGACGTTCTTGCAGGCGCCGTTCGATTTCGAAACAGCGCGGCGCCGAAATATCTTCCAAATTGATGCCGCCGAAAATCGGCGCGATGCGCACGACGGTTTCGACGATCTCGTCGACGTCCTTCGTATCCAGGCAGATCGGAAACGCGTCGATATCCGCGAACTGCTTGAAGAGCATGCACTTGCCTTCCATCACGGGCGCAGCCGCAAACGGACCGATGTCGCCGAGGCCGAGCACCGCCGTGCCGTCGCTGATCACCGCGACGCTGTTGCGCTTGATCGTGAGCTGGAAGACTTTGTTGCGGTCGTTCGCGATCGCCATCGAAATGCGCGCGACCCCGGGCGTATACACTTTCGAAAGATCGGCACGCGTCTTCACCGGAATTTTCGGCTGGATCGTGATCTTGCCACCGAGATGCGCGAGGAACGTCGAATCCGAGACGCTGACGAGCCGTACGCCCTCGAGACGTTCGATCGCCTTGCGCACGGCATTCGCAACGGCATCCGATGCCACCATGACGCTGACGTCGCGCGTCGAGTGAGTCTTTCCAACGGAACGCATGTCGACGGCGCCGATGATCCCGCCGGCATCGCTAATCGACGACGCCAGCATTCCGAAGACGCCGGACAACGTCGACATCTCGAGGCGCATGACGAGCGTGTAGCCAATCGCTGGTGAAGCCATGTCCAGTTGTTAGGCCACGGGCGCTCCCGTCCCCTCGCGGGGCTCGCGGCCCGGGATCAGCCGACGGTCATTTCCGCCACGCGAAACGTGGGGGACACGATCGATTGATCGAAGACGAGGTCGCTCGCGACCGCGTCGATGCCGGCAAGCATCTCGAGGAAATTCCCCGCGATCGTAAACTCGTCGATAGGATATGCGATCTCGCCATTCTCGATGTAGTACCCCCGCGCGCCGCGACTGTACGTTCCGGTGACGGATTCCGTTGCGAAGCCGATCGTTTCCGTCACGAACACACCGCGCGGCGTCGCTGCGACCAGTTCTTCGGGCGTCCGGCGGCCCGCTTCGAGGTAGAAGTTGTTTGGTCCGATGCCACCGCCCGATGCATTTCCGGTACTAGCGGCTCCAAGTTTGCGGCCGTAGTACGTGTCGTAGAGAAACGAGCGCAGCACCCCGCGTTCGAGCACCGGCGTGCGTCCCGTCGGCACTCCCTCCGCATCGAATGGCGAGGTCCCGAGCGCGTGCGGCAGCGTGCCGTCGTCCACGATCGTCGCGAATTCGCTGCCGATGCGCTCGCCGACCTTCTCGAGCAAGAACGAGTTACCGAGCGCGACATTGGCTGCGCTTACGGCCGAGAAGATATCGCCGAGCACGCTCGAAGCGACGTCCCGATCGAAGATGACGGGACAACGCATCGTGGCCGGTTTGCGCGCACCGATCAAGCCGAGTGCGCGGTGCGCGGCTTTCGAGGCCACCGCCCCGACTGCTTCCAGGGTCGCGTAGGAGCGCGACGCCGAGCCGTAATGACCCGTGAGTTTCGCCGCGCCGTCCTGCGCGATCGGCGACGACCAAATCGTGGCGCTCGATGCGCGGTAGGCGTGCGCGAAATCGTTCGAATTCGCGAGCGCGAGCGTGATCGAGGCATCGAACACGCGCGAGCCGCCCGAGTTCACGATGCGCGGGCTCGTCGCGCGCGCGATGCTTTCGAGCTCGAGCGCGTCGCCGATCTTCGCTTCGGGAGTGCGCGACGCAACGTCTTCGGCGTACATGCCGAGCCCCGCATCCGACCGCAACGTTTGCGGCAGTTCGGGCAATCCGCCGAACTCATCGCCGTGCACGAAGCGAGCCGCGTCGACCGCTTCGCGAACGAACGACTCCAACGCTTCGCGCGAAAAGTCGGTCGTTGCGAGCGAAGCTTTCGCGCGCGCGACGAACACGCGCAGCGTGAGACTGCGGCCGACGGATTGTTCGAGCTTCGCGATCTCCCTGCCACGGGCTTCCGTGCTGAAGCGGCGAGCGACCACGAACGTCGCCTCCGCTTCCTGCGCGCCCGCGCGTTTCGCGAGTCCGACCACGTCGCGCGCGATCTCGAGCTCAGCCTCCAACGCCCGACCCTCCGACGGTGACGCCCGACAGTTTCACGGTCGGCATGCCGACGCCGACCGGAACGTATTGACCGCCCTTTCCGCACGTGTAGTGGCGGCTCGCGAGGCGCGCGTCGTTGCCGACCATCGTGACGCGGTTCATCACCTCGGGCCCGTTCCCGCTCAGACTCGCACCGCGCAGGGGCGCCGTCAGCTTTCCATCTTCGATCAAGTAGCCCTCGGCCAGCATGAACACGAAATCGCCTTTGCTGATCTCGACTTGGCCGCCCGCGAACGAGGTCGCGAAGATCCCGCGTTTGACGGACTTCACGATCTCCTCGGGCGTCGCGTCACCACTCGGCATGTAGGTGTTGCACATGCGCGGCTGCGGCATCACACGGAACGATTGGCGCCGGCCGCTGCCGGTCGAGACCGTTCCCATCAAATGGGCGTTGAGGCGATCGTGCATGTAGCCGCGCAGAATACCGTTCTCCACGAGCACCTTGTGTTGGCCGGGCGTGCCCTCATCGTCGACGCTCAGGCTGCCGCGCTCGCCCGGCAGGTTGCCGTCGTCGTAGATTGTGACGAGTTCGCTCGCCACGCGCTCGCCGACGCGTCCGCTGTAGAGCGACGTCCCTTGCCGGTTGAAATCGCCTTCGAGGCCGTGCCCGACCGCTTCGTGCAAGAGCACGCCGCCGCTACCCGCGCCCACGATAACTTCGAATTCGCCCGCCGGTGTTTCGCGTGCATCGCTATTGACGCACGCGATCCGGGCGGCTTCGCGCGCCAGCTGCTCGGGCGTCCGTTCGAGAAAAATTTCGAGACCCGAGCGGCCGCCGTCGCCGCTAAATCCCGTCCCGCGCACCGTCCCGTCGGCCGTGCATTGCACCGCGAGCGAGACGAGCGGCCTGCGATCGGTCACGTACCGCCCATCGCTCGTCGCGATGACCACTTCTTGGATCTCGCAGGACACCGAGGCGTTTACCGTTCGCACGCGCGGATCGGCGGCGCGTGCCGCGATATCGGCGCGCGAGAGCAAGTCGACGTACTCGGCCGACGTCGCTGCCCGAGAGGCGTCGCCGGAATCGCCATACACGCTCGGCGGCCGATCCGGCTGCGATGCTAAGCGCATCGTGTCGGTCCGCGCCGCGCCTTTTGCGATCAACGTTGCAACTCGCGCCGTTTCGAGCAACGCGCGCTCGGAGAGATCGTCCGAGTGCGCGTAACCTGCCCGCTCGCCCGAGATCACGCGGATCCCGATTCCCGACACCACGGAGATCCCGGCTTCGTGAATCCGTCCATCCTGCAAACGAAACGAACGCACGACGCGACGCTCGTAGAACGCATCGGCAAAATCCCCAGCCCCAAGAGCCCTGGTAAGAACCCGCTCGAAGAGTTGGGGATTCGGATGCATCGTCGCGGCGATTTTTTCGTGAACCCGCGTCAAGCCTTCAATAAGGAAAGCGCTGATGGGCTATCGGGCACCCCGGAATCAGCGTCGGAGGCTCGAATAGGACGGCTATTATGACGAATTCCGGCGGAAGCCAAGCGGCCGCGAGGAACCGAGCGGAACCCACGCCGCGTTCGGATTTTCGCTTCGCGCACCCCCTGCGCGTGCGCTGGTCCGAAGTCGACCCGCAGGGCATCGTTTTCAATCCAAACTATTTCGTCTATGCCGACGTGGCCTTCGCCGAGTACATGCGCGGCGCCGGTCTGGCTTATCCGCAAGACTTGCACGCGGCCGGCTCCGATCTGTTCGCCGTCGCCGCAGCGGCACAGTTTCGCGACTCGGCGCGCTACGATGACGTCCTCGCGATAGCCGTGCGAGCCGCGGAGATCGGTCGTACGAGCTTGCGTTTCGAGATGCACGTGTACCGCGACGACGCGCTCCTGGTCGCCATGGAGCTGACCTACGTCAATGCGGGCCTCGAATCGCGTCGCGCCGAGCCCGTTCCCGAGGCCTTGGCCGAGCGCATCGTCGCCTTCGAGGGAACGGCTCACGCGCGCCGCTGAGCGTTCAGTATTCGGCTAGGGCGTCCAGCGCGCGGTCTTCTTCTTCGTACACGACGTCGGCGTTGGCACGCGGGTCGTTTACCACGAAGGCGAAGGCGATGCGGCCGTGATGGATCGTCGCGATCGTTCCGGCGAGGCCGTTCACGTTTTCGATGTGGCCGCTCTTCGCGCGCGTGCGTCCAAGCGCGGCGTGGAGATCGTGATGCTTTACCGTGCCCTCGATGCCGACGAGCGGCAGGCTGCGAACGTAGAGGCTCCCGTTGCGGCCGCGCGCCTCGGCCGAGAGGAGCTTCGCGAGAGAGAGCGGCATGATGCGGTCGCTCGGCGCGAGCCCGCTGCCGTCGTAGACGTTCATGCGATCGCGCGGGACGCCGAGGCGCGAGAGCTCGCCCTCTTCCACCGCAATCCCGGCGCGGTCCGTGCCAGGTTGTCCCTCGTGCTCGCCGATTAGGCGCAGCAGCGTTTCGGCCGTGTGGTTATTGGAGTTCACGAGCATCTCGTGCACGATGTCATCGAGCGGTGCGGACTTGTGATCCCAAAGCACCGTCACACCGGCGGGCGCCACCGAGGTGCCGTATCCGCCGCCGAGCGTGATGCCGCGCGACGCGAGCATGGTGGCTGCGACGGAACCGACGTATTCCGGAAGACCGAGCACGGGCTTCCAATATTTCTGCGTTTCGCCTTGCGCGATAGTGCCGTCGAGCAGATATTGGCTGCTCGCTGCGGGCCGGCTCGACCCGGTGACGTTCGGGACGCGCTCGATCGTCACGTCGGTATCGTAGTTCGGGCCGCCCGTGCCGATCGCGCCGGTAAATGTGATCGAATCGTTCTCCGGAACGGCGCGCACGCTCGCCTTGCCGCCGCCGGGATCGGGCGTCACGTCGAACTCGACGGTATCGCCGTCGAGCGAGATCGCGCTCGTTCCGGCCGCGTAATCGTACGTCAGATCGTCGGGATCCCAACGCGGATTTTGTTCGGGACCCGAGAAGGCGCTGCCGTCGACCTGAAGCGTTCCATCGACCTGGCGGATGCCCGAGCGATAGAGCACGCCGACACCGCGCTGCAGATCGTCCGAAACGAGCGACGGATCGCCGCCGCCGACAAGCCACACGCTGCCGTGGATCGTGCCGAGCGGTTGCTGGTCCGGCGTGTCGGTCACGAACTTCGTTTCGAAACGGTACTTCGGCCCGAGCAGTTCGAGGGCGCTGGCCGCGATCACGAGCTTGAGCGTCGAAGCCGGAGCGACCGGTACCGTGGCGCGCCGCGCAAACAGCGTGCTGCCGTCGCCCGCGACGACGGCAAGCCCCGTCGCACTCTGCGTGATATCGTCCGCGAAAATCGTAGACATCGTGCGCTGCAGGTCATCGCGTTGCGCGGCCGTCCATGTGGGTTCGGGGCGCGGAATCCAGAGCGGCGTCGGACTCGGCGTGGGAGCGGTTGCCACGAGCTGTGTCGTGCGGCTGCACGCGAAAACGGCGAGTCCCAAGAGCGCGGCCGCCAAGAACCGCGCGACGCGGATGTTCAAATTCCGGCTCCATCTTCGAACGTGTCGCGGAGCGTTGCGGATACCGATCCGTCTCGCGCACCGAGCGCGATCGCTTCGAGTAAAGCGATCCACTCGGTATCCCCGACGCGATCGCGAATCCGCTGCGACGGCCGCACGGCGCGCAGGCAGTCTTCGCGTAAGATCGTCATGCCGTAACGGCGCGCGCGCCGCATCCGCTCGAACGCAGGCGCTCCGTACTCGATCAATCCGACGTTACGCTCGAGTTCCCAGCGAAAGATCGCGCCCGCCGGCGCGACGAACGAAAAATGCGTGCAGTACGGCAGATACTTCTCCCACTTCGAATCGCACAGAAAATCCCCACGCGACGATTTGATTTCGTAGATGCGCACCTGCCGCGTATACTTCGCGATGCCGATCACATCGAAGCGCATGCCGGAGTTCGAAGGCGAGAATTCGCTCGCCACGTAGGCGTAGCCGAGATCGCGCATGCGTTGCGAGGCGAGGGCGCGGAGTTCCATTGTCGCCGCGGAGCGGCCCGCAGTGGCACTCAGCGGAATATAGTCAAGCATCGCTCCGCGGCAGGTTCGCGCGCGCGCGTTCGGCCTCATTCCCAGGTTCGCGTTCCCATCTCAGAATCGCGAGACCATCCGGCAAGAGACCTTCGCACCACGTGAAATAATATCTGCGCGGCGTCGTGCCGCCGAAGCTGTACGGATGTATGCCTCCGTCGGTAACGGTCGTGCACGCGCGATGCAAGTGCTTGGCGATATCGGGACGCGTCGCGAGCGGCTCCTTATCGACGAAGAGCGCCCGCACCGGGCGCCGGTCGTCCGGATACCACGAGCGCGATTCGCGCCCTTGCCAATTGTAGCCGATCACGACGGGGGCGATGCCCGCATCGAAATCCATCACGGAGGACAGCCCATAGCCATCGGTCATCACGACGGCGTCGCGCGACTGCGCGAGTTTTTCCGCATCGGTCGCGACCATCGAGTACGTCATGATCTCGAAGGGGCCGCCGTTGCGCAATTGGGCGCCCGTTTCACGATTGACATACTGATAAATCGGGATCGGCGCGAAGGTGACCGCGAGGATCGCGGGCACGAGAATGGCGCCCGGAACGACGCAGATCGTCGTCCACACGATCTTCGCGCGATGCGACACCTGGACGTAGGCGATTCCGAGCATCGCACACAGGGATGCAAGCGTCCCGAAAATCCAGTGGATCTCGACCCGCTCGAAGAGGCCGAGCAGCGTGATGACGACGAGTTGGGGAATGCCCGTCCACGCCAGAAACGCATTGCGCGGACGGAGTGCGAGCAGCAGCACGGCCACGAAGATTCCCGGCGAATACGCGGCCGCCTGAGCCGCGAGCAACTGCACCACGCGCGCGAACGAGAAGCCGTGATACTCTTCGTGCCGGTAGACGAGTCCGAACATGATCGTGACCCAATGATGGGTGGCGTTCCAGGCGAGGAACGGCGCGTAGCAAACCGCCGCAATCGCGAGGGCGAGCGGCAGTCCGCGGCGCCACACGTAGCGCACGCTTGGGGTGCACGCATACGCGCAGATGCCGAAGAGCAGTGCGAAGCCAAGGATGCGCGAGAGCAGCACGCCCGCGAGCGCAAATCCCAGGAGCGCCCAGTCCGAAAGCGCGTCGCGCTTGAGCGCGCGTGCACCGAACCACAACCCGAGCGACCAAAACATCAGGTACGGGCCGTCCGGCGAGGCTTGACCGTAGGCAAGAGACGAGAGCGGGGCGAGCGTCATCGCGAGGGCCGCGACGGCACCGGCGCGCGCGTCCTTCGTCAATTCCGTGGCGCATCCCGCGAGTGCGATCGACGCGATGAGGCCGCAGAGCACAAATCCCAGACGCACGAAGCCGGGCGACTGTCCGAACGGCGAAAAGAGGGCGATCGTTGCCGCGACCGCGGGTGGATGATCGACATAACCCCAGGCCAGGTGCTTGCTCCACTCCCAGTAGTACGCCTCGTCGCCCGTGAGCGGTAGCGTGAACGCGACGATGCCGCGCACGATCACGATCAGCACGACCACGATCCACGCGAACCAGATCACGGGCGCGCGATCACTCATGCGCCGCGACGAGACCGCCGTTGACGGCGAGCGTTTGGCCGTTGATGAACCCGGCCTCGGGCGCGAGCAGAAATTTCACGGCGTACGCGATATCTTCCCAAGAACCGGCGTGTCCGGTCGGATTGGCGGCCGCAATTTCGCGAGCTTGCGCTCGATCGGCCGTCTTATTGCGAATGTCGCCGGGTTCCACGACGTTGACGGTGATGCCGTGCGCGGCCTCCTCGAGCGCGAGCGACCGAGCGAACGCGACGACCGCCGCTTTGGCGCCGCCGTACAGACTCATCCGCGCGGAAGGCAGCGTCGCGCTCGAACCGTTCATCCCGAAAAACACGAGCCGGCCGTGCCCGCGTTCGCGCATGCCGGGAAGTACCGCAAGCGCACCCTCGACGGCACTTTCAAAATTGCCGTCGACCATCTTACGATAGTCGTCGAGGGTGGACTCGGCGAAGCTCTTTACTACGATCGGGCCGACGGCATGCACGTAGGCATCGATCGTTCCGAGCGCGTCCTCCGCGGCGCGAACGCTGCGTTCCGTCTCGCCCGGCCGGCCGTGGTCGGCCGCGATTATGAGCGGCTCCGCCGCTCCCGCGGCTTTCACCGCGGCGAGCGTCTCATCGGGTGAGGTACCGCCGCTACGGTACGTAAAGGCCACGCGATACCCCACCCGCGCGAGATCGACGACGATCCCGCGCGCGAGGCCGCGCGCTGCTCCGGTCACGAACGCGGTTCGGACTGAGGCCATGCGGGTCGTTATTGGGCCGTCAGCCGCAGTCGCTTCTCCGCGGCATCGTTGCTCACCGGATCCGTTGAAGTCACCGTCAGGCCGATCGACGCTCCGCTGACCGTCTGCAGCGTCGCCTGTTGCGAGAAGTAGCCGTGCGGATCGGCCGTGATATCCGCAACGTAGGTGGTTGCGCCGAAGTTGAATCCGTTGCTGCCGACGCCCGCGGTACCGGCAACGATGTGTACGTGCGCGTTCGGAACGGTGCGGCCCGTGATCGTGAAGCTCTGGCCGACCACTGCGCCCCAGGCCGGCGCCGTGACCTCGAGCGTATTCGCCGGCGCCTGCTGGCCGGTCGTGAATTGCCACGTGTCGGTGAACGGCCCCCCGTTCGCGACATTTCCGCTTACCATCGCCGTGTGCTGGATCGGCTGCAGCGGCGAGGGCGGCGCGTAAATGAACCCGGACGACGAGATCGTGGCCAACTCCGAGACGTCGCGCCCATCGAGGACGAGGTGCACCGACTGCGGATCGACGGGCTGGGCGAAATTCGCCGAAATTGTGGGGCGGCCCGAGAGCACGCTCCCATCGCGCCTGGGTTGGTGCCCCGTCACGATGCGCTGCGCCGGCCCCGGTGGGGCGGCGACGGGCGCCGGCTGGGAAACAGGGGCGGCCGGCTGGCCGCTGGTGGCGAGGGCGACGATCTGGTGGGCAGCATCGAAGTTCACGCTCGCCCCCAAAGCCTCGGAGACGAAGCGGAGCGGCACGTAGGTGCTGGCCCCGACGATGAAGGGCGCGACGTCGAGGGCCTGCGACTGCCCGTTGACGGTCGCGGTTGTCGAGCCGATGGTAAGCGAGATCGTGCGGCCGTTTCCGGTGGCGTTGATCACGCCCCCTGAGTACACCACGCTCGCGCCGAGGCTTTCGAAGACGCCGCGCAGCGGCACGAAGACGCGCCCCGCACGCTCGATCGGCGGAGGATTGAACGTCGTCGGCTGACCGTTCACCGTGATCTCGATCGCGAGAGCCGGGACACAGGAGGCGCCCAGGGCGACGCAGGTCGCCAGCGCCATCACGAAGTGGCGGGCCACGATTGGTGCATGCATGGGGGGATGCCTTTCTCGAGTTTTCGCGGGGACGTGCGGTGCTCCCCGAGGCTAACAGCCCGGGTCCCCTTCGCGTTCTCCTTTCCCGGCAAGCCCGACTTTTACTACTCGCGAGCCGCAAATACGGCGGTTCCGAGCGAGCGCTACAGGCCCGAAACACCCGCTCCGAGGCGGCGACCCGGGTCGAAGTCCGGCACATCGTGCTCCGCGGCTCGGGCAGCCCGCGCTTCTTTGCGCCGGCGGCGGCCCTCGACTGCCCCCATCACGTAGGTGTACATCACGGGTACGAGCGCGAGGGTGAGGATAAGCGAACTAAGCAGGCCGCCGATGAGCACGGTGCCCATCGAGGCGCGCTCCTTCGCCCCCTCCGTTAGGCCGAGCGAGAGCGGAAGCATGCCGAAGATCATCGCGCACGTGGTCATGAGAATCGGACGGAAGCGCGTGGCGGCCGCCGCTAGGATCGCTTCGCGGACGCCAAGATTGAATTTACGTCTTTGCTGGTTGGCGTAGTCGACCAGCAAGATGCCATTCTTCGCGACGAGCCCGAAGAGCATCACGACCGCGATCAGCGAGAAAAGATTGAGCGTCTGATGCCGGATCGCGAGTCCCGCGAGCGCACCGACGATCGCGACCGGCACGGAGAACATCACCACGAACGGCTCGACGAACGAGCCGTAGAGCACGACCATCAAGACGTACACCAGCATGAACGAGGTCAGCAGCGCGAAGGCCATGCTCGAAAACGTTTGATTGAACAGATCGGCATCGCCATCGGCCACGGCCTTCACGCCGTCGGGCAAGAAGCCGGGCTGGTTGAGTTTCTCTTGCACGGGCCCAAGGATCGTGCCGAGCGAGACGTGCGTGTTGGGATCGACGTCGGCCGTGACCCGGAGCACGCGCTCGCGCGCTTGGCGGCTGATGCGCGTCGGCGCTTTCGTCATCGTGAAATCGGCGACTTCCGAGAGCGGCACGAGCGTGCCGCTCGCCGCGCGCACCTGGAGCTGTTCGATCGTGCCGATCGTGTTGCGCTCCTGCGGCGGCAGCTCGAGGCGCACGTCGGTGAGTCCGTTTTCGAGGCGTACCCGGGTCGAGACCGTGCCGCCGATGGCGATGCGGGCCACCGTCGCGGCGTCTGCGGGCGCCACGCCGACGAGATTCGCGCGACGCGGATCGATCCGAATTTCCAGGCGCGGCCCTTCGTTATCCGCCCCGGTCTGCACGTTGATCGCGCCGTTCTGCGCCTTGATTAGCGCGGCGAGTTTCGTCGCCGCCTGGTTGAGCGACGCATCGGGACCGCTCAAATTGAATTGGATCGGCGAACCGCCGCCGCCGCCGCCGCCTTCGGTCGCGATCTCATACTCGGCCCCGGGGACGAGATAGCCGAGCTTACGCGCATCCGCGAGCGCACGCTCCGTATCGCGCCGCCGATCCTTTGCGAGAATGACGGTGAACTGCGCGACGTGCCCGCCCGTAACGTTCGTGAAGCCGGCCGCCTTGTCGCCGACGGTCGAGAGGACCGATTCCACGCCGTCGATCGCGAGCAGCGCCTTCTCGAGTTTTGCCATCGCGCGGGCCGTCGTCGCAAGCGGCTGGCCGACGGGATATTGCAGCGAGCCCGTCAGCGCCCCCGTGCTCGACGACGGCACGAACTCCGATCCGATGAAACCGAGCGGCACGAGCGCGATCGCGCCCACGATCAGGAGCAAGCAGACGATGGGCACGAAGATGCGATGGCCCAGAACCCAAGGGAGCGCGCGCTGCGCGTACCAGTGCTGCACCGCATCGAAGATGCCTTGAAACCAGCGTGCCCAGACCGGAACGGCAGGGCTCTGGCGTTTGACCGACCAGCGGCCGGCCAGCAGCGGCACGAGCGTAAACGACACGAGCAGCGAGAACAGCGTCGCCACCACGATGACGATACCGAACTCTTTCATGTACTTGCCGACGATGCCCGAGAGAAATGCGATCGGCAAGAACACCACCACATCGACGAGCGTGATCGCGATTGCGGCGCTGCCGATCTCGGTACGACCGATGTACGCTGCGTCCAGCGGCGCTTCGCCCAGGTCTCGATGCCGCGTGATGTTCTCGAGGACCACGATCGAATCGTCGACGAGGATTCCGATCGTGAGACCGAGGCCCATGAGCGAGATCACGTCGAGCGTGAATCCCATGAGCTTCATGACGATGAAGGTTGCCAGCAGCGACGAGGGAATCGAGATCATCACGACCGCGGCGTTGCGCCACGCATGCAGGAAGAGCAACATCACGATCGCCGTGAGCACGATGCCTTCGAGCAGGCTCTGCAGCACGCCGTTGACCGACGCGCGCGTGTAATCGGCGGATGCGTCGATCTCGGAAAATTGGACGTCCGGGTATTGCTTCACGAGCGTCGCGAACTTGGTCCGGGTCGCTTCGGTGGTCGTGACCGTATCGGCATCGACCTGGCGTTCGATATCGAGTAAGATCGAGGGCGCGCCGTTGTAGTGCGACGGGCGGCGCTGCTCGACTTGCCCGTCCTCCACGCGCGCGACATCGCCGATCTTCACCGTCGTGAGCGCCGCGCCGAACGGCAAGCTGCTGGTTAGCTGGAGCGGAATCTGCAAGATATCTTGCGGCTGCTCGATATCGGCGTAGACGGAGACCGTCGTTTCGGAGGTGGCGGCGTCCATGCGCCCGCCCGGCAGGATCGCGTTGTTATAGGAGAGCGCGTTGTTGATATCGAGCAGCGTCGCGTTCGAACCAAGCATCCTCGATTGCAGCGGGAACACGTGAATTTCGCGCGCCGTGTCGCCCGCGGAATCGACCTCGAGCACGCCCGGTACCGATTTGATATCGGGAACCAGCTTTTGCGTGACGAGATCCGAGAGCGCCGCAGCGGACATTTTCGTCGAACTGATCGCTTCTTCGAGGATCGGATCGCTCGCGGTACCGAGTTTGAACACCGTCGGCGGAACGAGATCCGTCGGCATGTAGACGCGCGCGGTATCGACGCGCCGCTGTACGTCGGTCGTTTCGTAGTTATAGTCGGAATCGAGCTTGAAGCGCGCGATGACGGTGGCCGTGCCTTCTTGCGCGCTCGCGGTCAGCCGGTCCAGGTTTTCCATCCCGTCGAGCTGATCTTCGATCGGCTTGATGACGAGCTTCTCCATCTCGGCCGGAGACGCGCCCGGATACGAAGCCGACACGCCCACGAACGGAAAGGAAACGTTCGGGAACAGATTGACGCCCAGCGTCGCATACGAGTACAGCCCGTACAAGGCGAGTCCGATAAAGAACATCGCGGTGATGACGGGCCGGGTAATAGCGAACCGGGTCAACCACATGGGGGAAGCGCTCCTGCAAGTGAGTCGCTCCGTAATACGGGACGACCCGCGCCCGTGTTTCGGCCGCTAGCGTAAAGACTTCGGGCAGCGGGGCGGCCGAATAGGGCGCGAGTGCGCCCTTGGGGGCCATCGGTGGCACGCCGCCCCGATCTTAGAAATCCACCGCGCCAGTTTTAACTGGCGCGGTGGATGCCGCACTCCGTTTTTTCGAAGCCGGCCCAGCGCCCCGAGCGCGGGTTGCCTTGCTCCAGCGGACGACGCGTGCACGGCATGCAGCCGAGGCTCGGATACCCGCGATCGAGCAGTTCGTTGTACGGAACGCGGTGCTCGTGCAGGTACGCCAGCACCTCATCGTTCGTCCAGTCGGCAAGCGGGCTGATCTTCGCGATGCCAGTTGGGCCGGAACCCCATTCGACGAATTTCGCCTCGGCGCGCGTATCCGATTGATCGCGGCGAATGCCCGTGATCCACGCGCGATAGCGCGCGAGGAACGCGCGGTTCGGCTCGACCTTTCGCAGCGCGCAGCACGCGTCGGGATCGCGCTTCCAAAGTTCCGGTCCATGCAGCAGCTGCTGTTCGGGGACCGTCAGCTCCGGCTTGACCGCAATCGGCTCGATGCCGTAGCGCTCGCGCACCCTTCGGATCAGGTCGTGCGTTTCTTCGAACAGGAGGCCCGTGTCGAGATAGAAGACCGGAACCTTCGCCTCGTGTTTCGCGAGCATGTCGAGCAGCACCATGCCCGAGGTCCCCCCGAACGAACACGCCAGCACGATCTCGTTCGCGTACGAGGTGGTGGCCCAGTCGAGCACGCGCGCGGCGCGGGTCTCGGGTGACAAAGTTGCGAGCATGTGATCCTGATCGAAAAAGAATCAAACAAAAAAACCCCCCGCCGCCGGCGAGGGGTTCCACGAAAGGCCGCTGAGCGACCGCTACGCGTGACCCGTCGACGCCGATCCTTTCGAATCGCCGCAACACGGACAACAACACAGAACACGTAGCACGGGCAGGTTATAACACGTTGGGCGATTGCGGTCAATGGCCGCGCGCATTCCCGCAAGTCGTGGCGAAAGCGTTTTCGATCGTTGCTTTCATCGCGCGCGCACCGTGGTCGAGCATCGTCTCGAACGTTTCGACGACGGTTTCCGGCAGCACGTCCGTCGTCCAGACGACGCGGCTGCGGCCTTCGCCGTCCGGAAAGACCTGCAGCGATGCGTTATGGTGCGCGATGCGTGGGGACGACGTGGCGTAGGCGATGCGGCGCGATTCGTGATCGAGTCCCACGAGCCGTTCGCTCGCGACGAGCCCGTTTGCGAAGGTGAGGACCCGCGTATCACCTTCGAGGCGCGACTCGAGCACGAATCCGCGCGCCGCGCGTTCGTGAACCGCCGCAAAATCGCTGATTGCCGCCCACACGTCCTCGGGGCGCGCATCGATGTAGACGATCCTTGTAAGTGAAGCCATGCGCGCAGCGTAGCACGTCGCAGGCACGCTCGCTCGCGGTTTTCGGACCTCATCATCGGACCTATCGGCTACAATGTGCCGCCGCGAGGTCTACGCGCGAGCGCCCGGCGCCGCTCGGCCACAAGCCCCGAAGGCTTTCCGCGAACCTCGCCGGGACCGTCCGGTTCGCGAGCCCTTGTGCCTTCAACTGGAATGCGGAACCGTGCTCGAGGCCGATGCTGACAAGAAACGTGGCCCGGGTCCAGCTTCGAAAGAAACGCTCCGCGGTCCGCGATTCCGCCGAGCGCCGCTTGCCTTTGCGCGGCAATGAGGAATATCCCGCATACGACAAAGGCGGTCATGACAAGAAAGACCGCGATCGCCAAAAATGGGGGGCGGCCAATCGCCAGCATAATCAAAATGGTGGCGATGAGGGCCGCGACCGCGAAAACAATCTGACCGGTTTCAGCCTCTGAGTCGCAAGGGCGAGTCCCGAGTGGAACTCCGGCTGGGAAGCTGCGTTAGAATCAAACAGCATCTCTCGACCGTGAAACAGCGGCGATCCATCGTTCGTATCAGCTCGCCTGAGATAGATATCGGCGGAAGGCGAGGACCCTTGATGAGAACGCCGGGCCTCGCGGAAATGGAAAAACCCTTACAGGGTAAGGGTTTTTCTTTCGTGCGCAAGGACCGGCCTGAGGGCTCCAACGGAAGTACCGCAGGCAGACCGCTTCTCTAGGCTATGGATTGCCCATGGCGTGCTGTTGGTTGGAGGTTCCCGCCGCCTGCTTCAGTTCGGCGCTCGCCTCGTCGAGCAACTGCATCGCTTTTACAGCATGGCCGCCCAAGTCGAATTCGTTGGCTTGCTGCGCGTCGTGGATTCGCTTATCGGCTTTGTCGCAGAGCCGCTGGGCGGCCGCGAGGTTGGGGTGTCTGTGTTTGCTAACGTTCATTGCCGGTGGCGAGGGATCGGCGTTCGTAAGGCCGGGCGTCATCGCGGCTAGACCAAGCAACAGGATGATTGCGGAAAGTTTCTTGAACATGGAGCTTACTCCTCGATAGTAGGCGGGGTAAAGTTGGGGTCACGGCCCAATTGGATACGTCGCTGCGGGGGACCTCGGGGCGCATATGAAGCAGCCATTAAAAATGGCAAAACCCGCGTGGTTACAGGGTTTTAGGTGAATAGCCCCGCCCCCTCGCGGCACCATCCCGGCGGCCGCACGCTGGATGAGCAGAAACACGCCGATCGCGTACGGCATCGCCGCGCCGCTTCATCCCCGAAGAGAGGCGTCGCGCGCGTCGAAGGAACATCCATGGAGCGACTTTCCCGACTTTTTTCCGCGATCGCAGCAACGGCGGCCCTCTGCGTTACGACTACGGCTACCGCGACGCCCCAGATTACCAGCGGCGACGTCGAGCGCGCGCTTCCGCCGGGCTCCGTCACGGTGCGCGAAGTGCAGGGCGGCGGCGCGCAGATTTATGCGTGCCACGAACTGGCGAACCAGTACGTCTGGATACTCGTCGGACCGCAGGCGGTGCTCGTGAACGACGACGGATCGATCTTCGGCGTGCACACCGCGGGTCCGAAATGGGTAGCGCAAGACGGCAGCTCGATCGTCGCGAACAGCGACACGCCGCTCGCGCGAATCTCGCACCCGGATGCGCTGCCCGCGCTCCTCTTGTCCGTCATCGCATCGGGCGGCCCAGGCGCCTTGTCCGGCATTCTGTACGTGAGCCGCACGAATGTTTTGGGCGGCATGCCGCCGGACGCCGGTTGCGATGCCGAGCACGCCGGCGCCACGGTGGCGCGCCACTACAGCGCAGTGTATCGCTTCTTCAAATAGCCGTCGCACCGCGCGCCCACGTTGGAATGGGAGACTCTTTCGTAGCGACGAGGTTCGCAGCTGCTGCACGGCTGACTATCACGTCTGGGTAAATATCCGCGGATCACAACAGGTCTTGACGAACGTATGCAGCGGTATCTGCATCCGGGCGATGATGTCCTACGCCTCGCTCATCCGGACACTTGGCCGGCGGCGCTTCGACTTCGCTCGCTGCGCGAGCCGCGGTCAGCGTGACAACGCGGGAGGTGATGGTGCGCGAGACTGGACTCGAACCAGCACGCCCTTGCGGGCGCTAGCCCCTCAAGCTAGTGCGTCTACCAATTTCGCCACTCGCGCACAGGGCAACCGGCAACGCCGGAAACGACCATGTGCGGCAAGACGAGTCGATCGTCCTGTCCTTCCGCACGAGTCACCAACCTATCATCGGGAAATGCAGCGGGTAACGTGAGACGAGCCGCCCTCGTCGGCGGCCGGCCCCCCGTCGGGGCCGCCCGAACTTTTTGGGGGCCATCGGGGGGCACGCCGCCCCGATCTTTAAGGAGACACTCGTGCGACGTAAAGACCTTCTTTCCGCGGGCGGCGGCATCGGCGGCGCGCTCGCACTTGGCAGCATTCCCGCCGCAGCCGGAGCCGCGCCCGCGGCGGCCGCGGAACAGAACGCCGCCGACGCCTACGAGGTGCAGGGCCGCATCGCGGGGATGATCGTGCAGCTCGAGGCGCTGCAGCCCGGCTCGAACGGTAACCGCGTCGCCGCGGTCGCAGCCCTCAAGGACGCGCAGGCCGAACTCGTCGGAATCGTCGATATCCGCGGGCCGGACGAGCAGCAAAGCGACGCCGTCACGCGCATCGTGATCGGCGAAATCGACACCCTCGTCGGACGCATCAACACCGATCTCGCCGATAACGCCCGCATCGAGCTCAAGACAATCAGTCTGCTGCAATCAGCGCAAGGGTCGCTGCGCGCATCGCTGTCGAAACCGTAGCGCCTACTTCATATTCGGGTCGAGCGCGTCGCGTAAGCCGTCGCCCAGATAATTGATCGCGAGCACCGTGATGAGGATGCACAGCCCGGGGAAGATCGCAACCCACGGCGCGATCGCCATGTTCGATTCCGCATTGGAGAGCATGTTGCCCCACGAAGCCGTCGGGGGCTGAATCCCGAAGCCGAGAAACGACAACGTCGATTCGAGGATGATCACGTTCGCGACCTCGAGGGTACCCTGAACGATGATCGGCGCGATGGCGTTCGGCAACAGGTGCCGAAAGATGATGCGTCCGTCGCGGTTGCCGAGCGCGCGCGCGGCCTCGCAGAACTCTTTTTCTCGCAGACTCAAAAATGAGGCGCGCACGAGTCGCGCGACCGCGGGCCAGGAGAGGCCGCCGATGATCACGACGATGACGCCGAAGCCCAGCGCAGCCTTGCTCGAGGTAGCCGAGACGATCGCCGTCAGCACGAGTAACAGCGGCAAGAGCGGAATTGAGAGAAATACGTCGGTGACGCGCATCAGCGCGTA
>Ga0302326_10009446_pt1 | contig 21312 bp, 19 predicted proteins | sample Palsa_T0_3_FD_202264 | JGI IMG/M metagenome (GOLD analysis project Ga0302326, IMG submission 202264) | Peat permafrost microbial communities from Stordalen Mire near Abisko, Sweden - Palsa_T0_3 | ecosystem: Environmental > Terrestrial > Soil > Palsa > Peat permafrost | place: Sweden: Abisko... | reverse complement strand
TGGTAGAGCACCGGACTGTGGCTCCGACGGTTGCGGGTTCGATTCCCGTTTCCCACCCCAGATTTTCTCGCGTCGGGACACCAGCCTCGTTTGATATCACGGCCCTGTAGCTCAACTGGATAGAGCATCAGTCTTCGGAACTGAGGGTTGGGGGTTCGAGCCCCTCCGGGGCCACCATTGAACTCTTCCGGCAATTACCGTGAAGCGGTGGCGCCCGTGGCATCGTCGGCCGTGGTTTCCGAAGCTACATCCTCAAGACCAGCCTCCATCAAGCCTGCAAGGTGGAAAATCCGCGAGGCGATGCCCCTTCCGCTAATCTCGGTCGCGCCGCCGTTTTCAAGGTTTCTCTGGATGGCGGAGATTTGAGGCTCAGCAAGATGCAGGGCCTTCATCGCCTTTACAAATCCAGAAAGTTTAAGAGCCCTAGTCGTGAGCGAGACTCCCTGATGCTGAAAGGGACGCGCATGCAGCCGATATGTGCCGTTTCCCTCGGCTTCGGCGCGGACCAGATACGATTGGTCTACATAGTCTCCGAAGCGGTGGATAACGACTGCCTGCCCGTCAGGAAATATGACCTGAACCTGAAGTACGCCCCCCAAAGCGTGGATGTAGTTACGCAGTGTGCTTAGATACATGTCGGCGCGCTGCTCGATGCGGGAGATCGAGCTTTGTGGCACGTTAAGCATTTCGGCCATATCCACCTGCGTAAGTTGCTTCGCGCTGCGGACCTCCTCTAACGCCATTCGCTCCAGTTCCTCGCGCACCGTTCGTATATTGTCCGCGCGATTTGCCAGATCCATTTTTGCCTGAAGTTCTCTGTAGTTCCGTGCCATATGCCTGTTCCCCTTAGCGCATTTACCTCAACGCGTAACTTCTCTGAGGTGCTACCTACTCGTTCTCCAATTCTCGCAAGTGCTGGTCGTAAATCGCATCCGCGAGCGGCACATATTCCTCGTACCACCGATCATTGCCCGTCTTATCTCCCCCAATCAGCAAAATTGCTGCGCGGCGTGCGTCGAACGCGTAAAGGACACGATATGGACGGCCTTCGTGTTGAATGCGCAGTTCGCGCATGTGACTATGCTCGGAAACCTGATCCCCGAAGAATGAGGCATCTTTAGTGTGGGTCCAACCTCTTGCAAGAGACTGACTGTGAAGTCCACGCTCTTCTGCTCGGCAGTGCTCAGGCTGTCCCACCATTGGCCAAATTCGGCGGAGAATTCAACTTCCCAAGCCACCTCTACAATATGCCATCAACGGCATTATGTCGTCAAGGGCATAAAAAAGTCGGCGCAGGTTTGCGTATCCGCGTCTTGGGCAGGGATGCGGTAGAATGCTCTTCGCTTCGCGCATGAAACGCGTCTTCCATTTCCGCGCATCTTCCTCTCCGCTGGGGCCGCTGGAGGAGCGCCTGCTCGAAGTCTTGTGGCAGCGCGGCCACGCCACCGTCCGCGAACTCGTCGACGGAGGCTGCGAAGACCTGGCCTACACCACGGTCATGACTACGCTCGACCGTCTCTTCAAAAAGAATTTGCTTTCGCGTCAAGCCGAGGGCCGCGCGTTCCGCTACTCCCCGTGCTTCACCCGCGAAGAACTGCACCGCGAGCTTGCGGGCGAAGCCTTCCGCCAGTTGCTGGATGCAAGCCCGTCTTCGTCGCTGCCCCTGTCGTATCTGGTTGAAGTGCTGACCGAGCGCGACGCGCAGTTGCTCGACGATCTGCGGCAGGTGGTCGAGGCCAAGCGGCGGCAGTTGCGCGCAGGCGACTTGCGAAGCGAATCGAAACCCAAGGAATCCAAACTCAAGGACAAAGCCTGATGTTCGCCCTGCGCGGCATCGCCGTCTCACTCTCAGTCTTCGTGATCGTCTATGGGGTTCTGTCGTTTGCCTTGTCGCTCGGCTGGCGTATGGTGTGGCAGCACAGCCAGGGGCATCCGGTGCGGCGTGTGGCGGATTTGCTGTTCGCCATGCGCATGTTTCCTCTGGTCACGGCGGCAGTCATCACAGCAATTTTCACCGTGCCATCTTTTCTTCTTTTGGAGCCGCGGGCTATTGACGAGCCGCTGGGCGCGATTCCTCTGGCGCTGGGGATCTTTGGCGCGGGGCTGGGATTTTTTGGAGTGGCCAACGCCGCACTCGCGCTCCGCAGAGTCTCTCGCACCGTTGCCAGATGGACCGCCGCAGCACAGCCGGTGGACTCTGGTGTTCCGGTGCCCGTACTGCGGATTTCTCCGGGTGTTTCCGCGATGAAGACGCGCTCGGCGAATCTTCCGGCTACAGCTTTTCCACCGATGACAGCTGCGGGCATTGTTCGTCCCAGAGTCCTGCTGTCAAGCGTGGCAGAGTCGATGCTGACCGCGAACGAGTTGCAGACGGCGTTGAAACACGAAGTCGCTCACGTGCGCCGCCGCGACAATCTGAAAAAACTGCTGCTGCGCTTCGTGGCTTTCCCCGGAATGGCCAGCTTGGAAGCGGCATGGCTCGAAGCCACCGAGATGGCGGCCGACGAGGCCGCAGTCTCAAGCGCCGGAGAGGCGCTCGACCTGGCCACGGCGCTGATCAAACTTTCGCGCCTGGTGAGAGCGGAGTCGGCCTCCGGCCAGGCAGTTGCCGATTTAACCGCGGCTCTGGTGCACAGCAACGTGTCGGTCATGAACGCGCGCGTGGAGCGCCTGATCGCCTGGAGCGACCGCCGTGTCGCCTCGTGCCGGGAATTTTCGGCGTGGTATGGATTGGCCGCAGCCCTGGCCACCGTCGCGCTGTTCGGCGTTACCTACACGCAGCTGCTGGTGCGCGTGCATACGGCGACAGAGTGGCTGGTACGGTAGGCCGGATTGCCCGCCACTTTGCGCTTAGGCGAGTTGGCGGGCGAATTCCATGTCCTGCCGCATGTCTTCGTTTACGTCGCCTTCTTTTTCGTACTCCACTGCCACCAGTCCAGCGAAGTTCTGCCGGTGTAGTTCCTGCATGACTGCGGGAATTTTCGCGATTCCTTTTCCGAGCAGAACGTTTACTTCGCCGTCCACGGCTTGAATGTCTTTCAGGTGTACCAGTTTCAGCCGCGGGCCCAGTTTGCGAACGGCGTCTACCGGATCATGCCCGCAGGAGGCGAAGTGACCCACATCGGCAGTGGCGCCTACGGTTGGCGAGAGTCCCTGCAGTGCGTTCAGCACGTCTTCAGGGCTCTCGTAGGCGAACTTCTCGCCCTTGAAGTAATGATTGTGAATTCCGAAGGTTAACTTTTCCTGCGTGCAGCGCTGGTCAATGCGCTGCAGGACGGCGCCCGTGGCGTCGCCGGTAATATTGCGCGAGCCCAGGATGTGGGCGAAGCGGAGCGCGTTGTCGAGATCGGCATCTTCTTTGATGGTCGCCGAGTAGTACGACACGCAGTGGATTCCAGCCTGATCAAACTTGGTTCGAGCCGTGCGAAACAAAGCGTCGCCAGGATGGTTCATCAGCATGAACTCGCCGCGCGACATTTCGATTTCCCGCACGTTGAGCGCGGTTAACTGGACGATCATTTCGTCGAGCGAAAGATTGTGATAGCTGTAGGTGCCGATGCCAACGTTGAGCTTTGAGGCGGCCCGCAGCGGGAGGGCGGTCGCGGCCAGGGCGGCGGATAGCATTTTGGCGAAAGTTCTTCTCGTGATGGAGGGTGTGTGCATTTGGACCTCAAAAAAATCTTTGAACCACAGAGGACACGGAGGACACAGAGGGTTCAACTTGTTCACGTTTTTCCTCTGCGTACTCTGTGGTTTAAGTTTTTATGCCGCTAATTTTTCGGCAGCGGGCGCGACGTTACATCCGCGCTCTCCAGGCCCATAGCCCATTTGATGGCCTCGGTCATCATCTGCTGAAATTCCGGCTTGTCCCAGTTGGCTTCCACGTGGCCCAGCGTCGTGTAATAGACGCGGCCTTTGCCGTACATCTTTGCCCAGGTTACGGCGAAGTCGCCATCGGTGCGGTGGACGTTCTTGTTCTTCATGTCGAGCTTGCTGACATCGAGGCGCATGAGCACGCGCACTTTGTCGCGCGAATAATTTCTCATCTGGTAAATCTCGTCGCGCAGCACAAACGAACGCGGCCATTGTTGCATTCCGGGAAAGTCCGAGTCTTCCACAATGATGGGCGCGTCGAAGGTCAGCCACGGATGCTCGTCATAGTAGCCGCCGATCATATCTCCGTATTCCGGCCAGTCGACGAAAGTAATGGCGGCGCTGTGCACTCCGACGAAACCCTTGCCGTCATCGTGGATGAACGATATGAAATCGGCTTTTTGCTGGGCGTCCATTTCAAGGTCGCCGCCGGTATAGAAAAGCACGGCATCGAAGTCGTTCAGGTTCCTGGCGTTGTATTCCAGCTTCTTCTTGGTGAGAACCTCGGTGTCGGTGCGCAGCGTGGTATCCCACAAGCCAGTTTCTTTTCCCAGGCGTTCGAGGGTGGCCATGGCATGGGAAACGGCTTCGTGCCGGTAGCCTTTTTCTTCGCCAATGACGAGAAGGTGCTTTTTCGCCGGAGCTTGCGCCGCAGAAAAGGTGCAGAGAGCGACGGTTAGTAGTGCGAGGGGCGTGAGTCGGATCATCGTCGGCATTATAGCGTTGAGCGCTTGCTGGGAAGAGGGTTCAGGTCGCGCGTCGGCATCGCAGCTTCTCTTTCGCCCCTTCGGGGCTCGGTTATCTTTCGGTGTGCTACCCACGGCTTACGCCGTGGGCTGCATTCTTTCGCCGCTGCGCGGCTTGGTTCCGAGGCGAATGACCGATCGTTCACGCGCGGGGTCTATTCAGGTGAGTTAGAAAATCACCCGCACGCCCAACTGCGCGGCGAAGGGAACACCTACGGTGGTGCCGGGGCCGAAGAAGTCTCCCAGCGCGCCTTCGGGAATTTCGAGTTGCTTCAGGCTGGTCACGGGAGCGGTCTGGGAGCAGTCTGTCACCGTGCAAATGCTGGTCACATTGGTGATGCCGGTGACGGGGTCAGGCTGCATCTGGGCGGCGGGAATCGGCAACTGCGTGACGTTCACAGCGAAGTTCGCGCCCGGATTGTTGCGGTTGAAGAGGTTGAAGAATTCGGCGAAGGGACTAATCTCCCAGCGCTCGCCGATCTTAAACGGCCGCGTGACCCGCAGGTCGGTCTGCATGTAGGGCGTGCCGCGAAATTCGTCGAGGCTGGTGTAGTTCCCGTTCACAAAAATGCGGCCGGTGTTGTCCGCGTTAGTGATGGTGATGGGGCGGGCGCTTTCAAACTGCGCCACGCCGCTCACTTCGAAACCGCCGGGGATGTGCAGCGTGCCGGCCAGCACAAAGCGATGGCGAACATCCTCGCCGGAAGCGCCGTAGTCGCCGGGGCCGAAAGCGTTCAGAATACCGGCGTTGGGAAATCCGGAAGGTACCTGGCAGACCCCGTCCACATAGTCAAAGAGTTCGCCGAGCAGGCATCCCCAGGTCTGCGCCTTGGAGAACTGGTAGTTCGCGACCAGGTTGAAGCGGTGGGTGTTGGCCTGCATATGCAGCATGAGAGCGTTGTAGCTGGAGCGGTTGTCGGACTCGAACACATTCACGTTCGGCACCACATCCGCTTGATCGTTGGCATAGCTTGGGTCAGAGGCCGGAATCAACGGAGAGGTTATGGTCGGAAGATTCACGCAGCTGCTTTGCGGAGAGGTAATAGTTGGATTGGTCACGCAGCTGGTGTAGGGAAAGGCGCGGTAACCGTGATTGCCCTGCTCATGCGTGTAGTCCGCGCTGACCAGCCAGTGCTCGTTGAAGGCGTGCTGCACTCCGCCCGTAATGTGAATGGCGTAGGGCGTCTTGTAAGGCGAGCCGACCAGATTGCCGGTGCTGGCGGAGCCGCCCGTCAGGCAGCCCGAACCAGTTAGCGCATAGGCGCCCGGAACGCCAGTGAAGGCGCAGGTTCCGGTGATAAAGTTCGAATTATTCACGCCTTGAAACGCGGTCGCCCATCCGTTCTGCGCGAGATCGTCGTAGAACATGCCGAAGCCGGCGCGAATCACGGTTTTCCCGCTGCTGCCCGGGGAGTAAGCGATGCCCAGGCGAGGCGCGATCTGCTTGCGGTAATCTTTCGGCACGCCGGGCACCACCGGAATCTGCAACGCCTGCAGAGTGACGTACGCGGCATTGTCGGCTTCGCTGCGGCCCGACCCCGTGAACAATCCCCAGGTTGTCTGATAACGCAAGCCGTAGTTGACTGTGAGCTGGTGCGAGACCCGCCACGAGTCCTCCGCATAGAACGCGAGACGTTGCACATTCTGCGAAAAGCTGCCGTCACCCGCGGGAGTAAACGTGCAAGAGATGTTGGAAGCGACGCTGGGCGCGGGATTGCACTGATCCGTCGGCGGGTTGTAATAAAACGGCAAGGCCGTCGTGATGCCGCCGCAGTCGGCGCCGGGTGGATTGATGTAGCAATCCGGATTTGAGGGATAGGTGGTGAACTGCTCCGCCGTGGCCGCGAATGCGCCGCTGAGCACCGGTTCGTGAACAAAATTAATGCCGAACCGGGGGGCGTGACTGCCCGCCACATGACTCAGGTCATAGCGAAGCTGATACTTATCCTGATTGCGCAAGTCGGGGAACAAAGTGATGGGCGTCGCGAATTGATTGTCCCCGAACGTCTCGAAGCCGGAGACGGTCAGAGCGGTCACGCTGAAAGGAAATTGCAGGGCTAAACCGAGATCCGAGTTGCGCGTCTGCGTCAGGTGCAACAGACTCGCGTCGAGCACAAGAGTGCCCAGCCAGGTCGGACTAAAAGTATAAGTATTGCTGATCACCGCATTCCAGTAATTGTTGTGCGTGGTCAGTCCGGTCGAAGGCAGCGTGGCCTGCTGCACCAGGGCGTTGTGCGTGAGGTAGCTGTCTTCAGAAACGCGCAGAAACCACTGTGACTTCGTGGACTGCGCCCAGTCAAAACGCAACGAGCCGAGGTAGTCGCGGAAAGGAATCGGAACGGTGGCCGGAACGGCAATGGAGGGGATGCCGGGGATCAAACCCTCGCTGGCCAGCTGCGCCAGCGCATCGAATTGCGCGATGCTGGCCGGACTGTAGGCGATGCTGGCGTCTTCATGGACATTCTCAAACGAGGTGAAGAACCATACTTTATTTTTGGCCAGCGGCCCGCCGAGTGTGGCTACATAGTTCTGCCGCGAGAACGGCTGCTTGGGATTGTCCACGCAGGTTCCGTCGGTGCAGGTTTGCGCGGGATTCTCAATCGGGAAACGGGCGTTGAGCTGGGCCGCGCGCTCATAGAACGCACCGTCGCCGTGCCATTCGTTGCTGCCGCGCCTGGTGGTGATCACCAACGAGCCGGCGGTCGTGCCTCCCGTGTCGGCGTCTTCGTTCGAAGTGCGCACGGCAAATTCCTGAATGCCGTCGGGCGAGAAGTTTTGCAGGAAGCCGCCAATCCAATCGTCGGAGTTGTCGGCGCCGTCCACAGACAGTTCGTTATTCAGGCCCGAACTTCCGCCGGTGGAAACGGCAGTGATGCGCGCCTTGGTGGGATCGGAAGGCTCGACCGGCTCGGTTCCGGGCACGAGATAGGCGATGTTAGCGAAGCTGCGCGCCGGCAGCGGGAGCGCTTCGAGATCCCGGGCGCCCACGACTCCCTGATGCACCGCGCTCGAAAGATCCATGGGCTGGGTGGTGATGGAGGATGCCTGGCTCAGCACGTTGACGGTTGTGGCAGTGGCCGCAGGCTTCAGCGTGACCGTGACGTCGCGCACGGTAGCGACGGCGACGGCAACGTCCGCCTCGGCCGGGGCGAAGCCGGTGGCGCTCACCGTGACGCGATAGGCGCCAGGGAGCAGATCGTCCAGCCGAAACTCGCCGCGGTCTTCCGTCGAGGCCTCGCGCCGAATGGAAGTACCCGCCGACTGCACCGCGATCTTGGCCGAGGCAATGCGGGCGCCAGTTGCGTCCTGCACCGTGCCGCGCAGCGAGCCACGTGGGTTTTGGGCTTGCAGTGCGGTCGCGAGCGCAGCCAGCGACACGAAGAGAAGGCTTGACCTGCGGAACAAGGAAAGTTTTTTCATCGGAACGGCGCGCGCCGGTAGAAAAAGAGATTAGCCCGGCGAATCAGCCTACTACCAGCAGTGGTAGGGTCCGTTCCGGTCGGATGAGACTAGTCCGACCACCTCTGCGGCGTGCGGTCCCAGCGATGTTTCTTCAGGTCCGCGAGCAGAGTTTTATCGAGCGGGCCGGCATCACTGGCGGCAATGTTCTGCCGCACGTGCTCAGGTTTGCGCATGCCGGCAATCGTCGTGCTCACCGCGGGATGCGACAGGATGAAGCGCATGGCCATCTCCGGCAGCGGCATGCCCGCGGGCAGAATCTCTTTCAGCTTGTCGACGCGCTTGATCGTCTTCGCCAGATTTTCCGGGCCGAAATATCCCGAACGCCAGTCATCTTTCGGAAAGGTGGTTTCGAGCGTCATCTTTCCGCCCAGGCTGCCTTCGTCGAGCGGCACGCGCGCAATCACGCCGATGTTGAGTTCCTGGCAAACGGGAAACAGTTCGTCTTCCGGCGCCTGGTCGAAAATGTTGTAAATCACCTGCACCGCATCCACCAGTCCCGTGCGGAGGGCCTTGATGCCGTTCTCCGGCTGCCAGCGGTTGATGCTCAACCCGAAGAAGCGGATTATTTTGTCGTGCTTCAGCTTTTCCACGGTCGAGCGGAACTCAGGCTCATTGGTCCAGGTGTCGTCCCAGACATGAAATTGCAGCAGGTCGATGGTATCCACGCGCAGCTGTTTGCGGATCAGGTCGGCGAACTTGAACACATGCTCCGGCGAAAAAACATCGTTGTACTTGTATTCGGGCAGCGCCGGCCAGCGGTCATTGGCGGGAGGAATCTTCGAGGCGGCGTAGAGGCGTTTTGCGGAATTGCGAGCCATGATCTCGCCCAGCAATCCATCGCTCTTGCCGCCGCCGTAGGCCCAGGCCGTGTCGAAAAAGTTGCAGCCCAGATCGACGGCGAGCTGCATGGCGGCCAGAGATTGCTGATCGTCCGAGCCGCTCCATCCACTCATCCCCCAGAGTCCGTGGGCAATGTCGCTGACGTCGAATCCGGTGCGGCCGAACTTGCGGTATTTCATGATGGCGTCCTTTGAGGATGGAATATCCGTTCCTGAGCCTCAGAAGCGGCCTGACCAGCATATATCGAAGACGAGTTCTCCGCCCAACCGACCGCCTCCGGCAGATCGCCGGGAGGTCGCCCCGTGGGTTTTTCGATAGCATGCATCGAAATTTTGCCGTCTCGCGCCCCTTGCCCGAGGTGTTTAATGAACCTATAGAGTAACGATCGTCCTAAGGAAAGATGGAGGACTCCCCAATGAAATCTGAATATCCTTTTATACCCACGCCCGGAAGGAAAGACGAACTGATGGCACCGCCGCCGTCGCGCTTTATTGACGAGAAAATCTCGGACGAGTCGGGCACGGAAACGAAAAGCGACAGCGCGCTCCAACCGGCAGGTCTGAAGAATCCCTTCTGGAATTAATCTTTTTCGACCGAATCTCGGCTGGCGCCGGTGGGTTGCAGCGCGGAAACATCGCAACCGCCGGCGCCGATCTTTTTTCGGAAATCCTTTCCGCGAACTCGCTACCCGGCCAACTCACCTCTGGCAAATTCACCTAGCGCAGGATCGGCAGGCACAGGCAGGGCCGGATCGCGAAATCGAGTCCCGACATTTCTTCCAGCGCGGGATGCAGCAGCGAATCGCGGCAGGGCTCGAGCGTGATGACGAACGGCAAGGCAGCCTTGTCGAACCCCGGATTTTGCAGCAGAGAATCAATGTTCAGGCGATGCACGGCCATGATCTGCGCCAGCCGGGCCACGATCCCCGGCTGATCGCGCACGAAAAACCGCAGGTACCAGGGCGTCTCGAAATCGCTGCTGATTCTGGGTGTGAAAATTTCTGGCGTCGAAATTCCGCGAGAAGGGCTGCTCGTGCCCGCGCCCGCCCTGCGATTTTCTGCCACGGACATCACGTCCGAAACCACGGCCACGGCCGTGGGGTCTCCGCCGGCTCCCGCGCCCAGAAAAGCCATATCTCCACCATACTGGCCCGAAGTCAGTACCAGATTCAGATTTCTCTCCACGCGCCCGAAGGGCGAAGCGGTCGGAACCAGGCATGGACCCACCTCGGCGAACAGCGTATTTTCCTTCGCGTCTTCATTATTATTCAAGCCGGCGCGATGCAGGCGGGCGCGCGAAATCTGGCGGATAGTGCAGCCCAGTTCCGCGGCGTAATCGAAGTCGACCGCGTCGATCGCGCGAATCGTGCGGGCACGAACCGCTTCTGGCGCGACCTGGGTGTGCAAGCCTGCCAGCGCCAGAATCGCCAGCTTGGCGCGCGCGTCGCCGCCATCCAGATCTTCCGAGGCGTCGGCCTCGGCATAGCCGCGGGCCTGCGCCTCTTCGAGCGCCTCGCTGAACGGAATGCGAGCATTCTCGATGCGGCTCAGAATGTAGTTGCACGTCCCGTTCAGAATTCCCGCAATGCCGTGCAACCGGTCTCCGCATAGCCCGGTGCGCAGCGCCGGAAGCACCGGAACTCCTCCGGCCACCGATGCTCCAAACTCGATCTGGCATCCCTTGCTCGCGGCCAGTTGCAGAAGATCGGAGCCATGCCTCGCAATCAGTTGCTTGTTGGCCGTCACCACCGACTTCCCCGACTCGAGCGCGCTGCGTACGATCTTCCCGGCGGGATCGAGCCCGCCAATCAGCTCGATCACGACGTCAACATCGGACTGCAGCACCGACTGCACATCGTCGGTCCAGATCACGTCGCTGGGAATGTTGGTTGGAGCGCCGCTCTGAAGCCAGGCCTGTTTCTTCTTTTCCGCGTTGCGGTTGCAGATGTGCGTAAGCCGCAACGATCCGCCGCCGTTCGCGCACAGGATTTTCGCTACCGCGCGTCCCACGGTTCCAAAGCCGATGAGCGCTACGCGGCAGGCGGAGTCTCGCGCCGGGTTCTTCGAAGCGGCTGGCTTTGCTGCAGCTGGCTTCGAGACGCGCGTTTTTGCCACCGGTTTTGAGTTCCGCTTGGGCAAGGAAGCTCCCGCTCCTGAAAATGGAATTCTCTATCATACGTGCCGCCCGCACTTCCCGGAAACTGCAAAGCGCGGGATGAAGGCGGCATCGCGGGCGGAATCGGCATCAAAGTTGGTAATATGGTGCCTGCCTGCTGCGAGCGAGATCCACGGCGGGAGCATCGCGGACCTGCTTTTCCAGAAGCGCTGTCTTGAGACGAATTTTGCGCCCGCCGTACGGGCCAAGCGCTGCAGTCCGCCACCACGCCCGGCAGCGGGAGGAGAATGAATGATTCGAAGGTTCGCGACGGTTCCCGGTTTCCGGGTCGTTCTGGCATTAATTTTGGCGACGACTCTGGCGGGAGCCACCCGTCTTCATGCCCAGCAAGCTCCGGCTCCACAAACTCCGGCCCCCCAAACTCCGGCCCCGGCAACCGACCAACAGCAGCCGGTCCCGGCGAAGCCTGATAGCCCGCAGCCCGGCAGTCAGCAGACTCCGCTCGAGGAGATCGGGCTGGGACGCAAGCCCAAGGTGAAAAACTGGACGAACTGGTCGTTCAACGCGGGCACTGGAGCCAGCCTCACCAGCGGGACCACGGAGAAGTTTGTGCGCGGCGGAGGTGGCATTGTGGCCGCCGGCGTCGCGCGCAACTACAGCGAGTACTTTGGATTCCGCCTGGATTTCCAATGGGATAACCTGCCTCTGCGCGACTCTGCCCTGCTCCTGGCGCAGGCCCCGGGCGCCACCAGTCACGTCTACTCTCTGCACCTCGATCCCATCATCAATCTTCCGTTTTCCAAGACCTGGGGCGGCTACGTTTTGGCCGGGCCATCGTATTTTTACCGGTCGGGCAAGCTGGACTCGACCACCGCCATTCCGGGCACGGCCTGCAATTCGTTCTACGGCTGGTGGGGAAGTTGTTTCGCCGGGAGCTTGCCTTTGAGCGGAGACTTTCTCAAGACCCATCAGAACGATCACGGCGAGAATTTCGGTTTGGGCATGACCTACAAAATACGCCCGCACATGGACGTCTACGCCGAATTCCGTTACTTCCACGGCAAAAGTGGCGTCAACACCACCGACCTGCGCCCGATTACTGTCGGCGTACGCTGGTGAGGCGAAGTGATTGCAGATTCTAGATTTCAGATTTCGGAGTTGCTGAATCGGCGATCCTTAACCTGAAGTCTTCAATCTGAAATCTTCAATCTGAAATCTGCGTTACTCGGGATTGGTGCGGTAACTCCACAGATCGCTCGTCTGCTTCTGCAACTGCACGAATGACGATGCAGTTTCGGGCTGTGCAACTTCAGTCCCGGCGTTCGCCTCGCGAACGGCGGATTCCACGATCGAATGCGAGGGCGCCAGTGAGCATGCCGGATCAGTCACGGTAGCGTCTCCGGTGAGCAGAAAGGCCTGGCAGCGGCAGCCTCCAAAATCTTCGGTGCGGCGGTCGCAGCTGCGGCAGGGTTCGGGCATCCAGTCCTCGCCGCGGAATTTGCGGAACGACGGCGACTCCTGCCAGATCCATTCCAACGTTTTTTCCCGCACATTCTCGAACGACAAGCCGGGCAACACCTCCGCCGCGTGGCAGGGCAGCACCTTGCCCGCGGGGTTGATCAGCATCAATCTTCGTCCCCAGCCTCCCATGCAGGCTTTGGGATACTTCGCGTAGTAGTCGGGCACAACGGAATCAATGCGAATGCGCCCCGCGAGGCGCTTCTCAGCCTCGGCCACAATCGCAACTGCTCTCTCCAACTGCGCGCGCGTCGGCATCAGCGCGGCGCGGTTGGCCAGAGCCCAGCCGTAGTATTGCGTGTGCGCGATCTCGATCCGCTCCGGATTCAGTTGCTCGATGAACGCGATCATCTCTTCGAGGTGATCGAGGTTCTGCCGGTGCACCACCAGGTTTACGGTGAACGCGAGCCTTTTTCGGTCAACCCGTCTTCGAATCGCCCGCGAGAGTTCTATCTTGTGCGCATGGGCCTTCGCGCCGGCGATCCAGTTCGCCGCTTCTTCCCGCGAATCCTGAAAGCTGATCTGAATGTGGTCGAGCCCCGCGTCAACGAGGGTCTGCAGTCGCGGCTCGTTCAGTCCCAGGCCGGATGTGATCAGGTTGGTATAGAGCCCGGCGTCGCGGGCGGCAGCAATCAGTTCCGCGAGGTCTGGACGAGCCAGCGGTTCGCCACCGGTAAAGTGCGCGTGCAACATGCCGAGCTGGCCGCATTGCTGGAAGACGCTGGTCCACTCTTCGGTGGAGAGTTCCGCTTGCGTTCCCGCCAACTCCAGCGGATTCGAGCAATAGACGCAGTGCAGCGGGCAACGGTGCGTTACTTCGGCGATGAGGGCGAGCGGGTTGGGGAGCATTTTGTAATTGAGTAATTGGGTAATTGGGTAAGCCGGCGGCTGCAGCCGCTGGGCTCAATTACCAAATTGCTCAATTACACAATTACCAAATTCTTAGTAGTCCACGATCCGCTTGCGCTGTAACTGCTCCAGAAAAATGCTGATGTCCGCGCGAATCTTTTCCGGATCAGCCACGGCGAACTGCTTCTGCAACTCCGCGATGATCTCTGCGAAAGTGCGCTGGCCGTCGCACTGCTCAAGTATCTGCCGTCCGGTGCCCTGCAGCTTGATCGCGCCCTCGGGGAAGAGGACCACTCGCTCCTCGCTCCCAGCCTTATTTTCCGGACCCCAGCGGCATCCGGCGGCGAGGCGCGGCTGGCTTGCGTCTAGCGGTGGAGGCATGCTGATAACCTGCGGGAAAAAGCAGGTTCCTCCACTTCGCTCGCTTCGCTTCGCTCCGGTCGGAATGACAAAGCTCTGTATTCCAATTTCTTTGGCACGCTAGCTGGCCTCGATTCTGAATGCCCCCGGGGGCGGCCAGCCGGGTTGCACATACGCGAAATAAAGCGCGTCGAGCTGCGCCCACAGAATGTCGCACTTGTCGCGCAGCGCCTGAATGGCCAGTTCCTGCTCGGCGCGCGTTTTCGCATTCTCGTGCACGTAGTTAATGGCGAACGCCGCGTCCTCGGGAGCCTGCGTCAGCCGTGCTTCAAAGTAATCCAGCCCGCCCGACAGCCACGGATAATGCTGGCGCATTTTTTCCATGCGCAGCGTGATCAAATCGCGCGAGAACAATTCCGTCAGCGACGACGCGACCGCCTCCAGCAAGCCGCGGCTGCGCACGATGTTCAAATATTCATTCACCGCGAAGCGCGTTGCCGGAAGAATCCCAATCCCGGCGCGCACCTGCTCGGCGTTCAATCCCGTGGCCTCCGCCAGTTTGAGCCAGCGCTTGATACCGCCGTCGTTATTCGTGGTGGCGTCGCCGTCGTGATCCACCACGCGCTTGCGCCAGGCGCGGCGAAACACCGGATCGGGCCCGCGCGACAGGATGATCGAATCCTTGATGGGGATGATGCTCTGGTAGTAATAGCGGTTCAACGCCCACGCCTGCAGCTGTCCGCGGCTGAGGCGGCCTTCGTGCATCATCAGGTGGAAGGGATGCTGGTGGTGATAGCGCTCCTCTCCAACCGCGCGCAACTGGGCGCGCAGTTCGTCGAGCGAGAGCAGGCCGGTGCTCGACCTATCTAGAGTTCGAACTCCCATCCATCCTCCGCGATCTCCCAGCCGGCTTCCCGTACCTGGGCGTATTCCGGCCCAACCTCGTTCAGCATGGGATTCGTGTTGTTGAGGTGCAGATAGATTTTACGTGGATGGCGCAGTCCCGCCAACTTGCTCAGGCTGCCTTCAGCCGACGAAACCGGAACGTGGCCCATCTGCAGCGCGGTTTGCCCTGACCCTTGAATGCGGATCAATTCGTCATCGCTCCAGAAAGTTCCGTCGAATAGCAGCACGTCCGCGGATTCAAATTCCTGCAGCAGCGCGTTGTCAATCTGCGGGACGGCGGGCATGTAGGCCAGCCGCTTGCCCGACGACGATGCGACCATCAGGCCGAGCGATGCGTCCCCGAGCGTCAGTTCAGACTGGCGGCGCGGCGAAACATACGCGGGATAGTGCGTGCCCAGCGAAAGCGCGCGGCAACGCAATCCGGAATCTTCGCCGCCGGGATTCTCCAGCGGGAAGGCAATTCCCGGCTCGAAGCTTCCCCACGTTACCTGACCGGGTACCCGCTGCAGCATGCCGAACATGGAATTGTCCTCGCAGAGAATGCGGCGGATGGAATCAGTCGCGTACACGCGCAACGGCTGCAACTCGCGCAGCAGCAGCAGGCCGAGCGCGTGGTCCACGTCAGCATTGGCCAGAACGGCACCCGCGATCGGCGATTGCCTGACGCCTTCTTTTTCTTTGCCCGGCTGCGGATGCAGCTCGCGCGAGGCTTCGATTTGCGCCCGCAAGTCAGGAGAAGCTCCCAGCAGAAACCACGACTCGCCGTCGGCGCTGATAGCAACCTGCGTCTGGCTGCGGGATTTGCCGCGGAAAGTTCCACTTCGCAGGCTGCGGCAGTTCGGGCAGGCGCAATTCCACTGGGGGAATCCTCCGCCCGCCGCCGAACCTAGAATCTTCACGCGCATCGCCACTGAGTCTAGCAGCAGAGAGTCCAGCAGCCGCGGGCAGAGGATCCGGCATCCTCGCGGCGTGCGGCCCTGCTCGCTCTAGTTCATATCCCCCAGCGAGCACGCGCCCGGCCCGCGAGGATCGCCGCACGATCCACAGGCGCCGCCGGGCGACGCCGACGGCGACGATCCCTTGGCCGACACTGCAAAGACCGAAAGCTGCGGCTCCAGCTTCGTCGCGTGGCACTTCGGGCACGCGGCTTTCTGTTTGCCATAAACCAGCGCCTCGAACGGGTGCTGGCATTCCTTGCAGACGTACTCAAAAATGGGCATGTCGGACTCCGGATCAGTCTCCATTAGAATCAATTTGTGGGCACTAAGCAAATTCCGCTTTCTGCAAGCCGATCTGCGTGGACCGATCGCGCGCCGTTCCGGGCGCGGCGCTGGCTGCGTGGCGGACACGTGCAAACCATTGCCAGCTTTCTGCTCCCACGCAACGTTCATTTGCCCGCGCCAGAAGAGCGCCTGGTTGAAGTCGCGCCCGGGATTAAGGTCCGTTGCTGGTGCTACTGGCAGGGCGCCAAGAAGGAACATCGCGTCCAGCCCCTGACCTTGATCGTCGTCCACGGGCTCGAAGGCTCCTCCGATTCACAGTACATGCGGGGCGTGGCGCGCGACGGTCTTGCCGCGGGCATGAACGTCGTGCTCATGAACCAGCGCAACTGCGGCGGCATGGACCACTTCGCGCCCACGCTCTACAACTCCAGCTTGTCGGGCGATGTAGCCGCGGTGGTGCGGAATGTGCTTGAAAACGACGGCGTCTCGCGCTTCGCCCTGATCGGTTTTTCCATGGGCGGGAACCTGGTGCTGAAACTTGCGGGGGAGTGGGGAAGCGGTGGGGGTGAAAATAAAAACGCTCCGCCGCAATTTCGCGCGGTCGCCGCCGTATGTCCGGCGATCGACCTGGCGGCCTCGGCCGACGCCCTGCACGAGCCCCGCAACCGGATCTACGAGTATTACTTCCTGATGCAGTTGTTCCGGCGCTTGCGCCGCAAGGCGCGGCTGTTTCCCGGCAAGTTCGACGTGTCGCGGCTGCGCGGCATTTCCACTCTGCGCCAGTTCGATGACCGCATCACCGCCTACTACTGCGGATTTACCGGCGCCGACGACTACTACGGCCGCGCCGCGGCCGCCAACGTGATCGATCGCATTGCTGTTCCCGCCTTGATCATTCATTCCGCGAACGATCCCTTCATTCGCCTGACGCCTGAGACCCAGCGCCGCATGGCCGCGAATCCCAACATCACCTACGTCGAGACCGGCGACGGCGGCCACTGCGCGTTCCTGGGCGAACGGAGTCTGGGTCAGCCGAATCTGGCCGAACGCAGCCGCGATCGTAATGGCGATTCCGCCTACGATGGCCGCTGGGCCGAGCGCGAAGTGGTCGAGTTTATAGCGGCTCAATGACCGCGACGCTGATCCGGCAAAGCTTTACATCCTGGTGACACATCCACTGGCCCCATGCGTTAGCTTGGTCGCTGAAAGTCGGTAACCTATTCGTTGCTACCGGTTCCTTGCAGCACCATGGGCTCTTAGGGCATCTCGGAGGGAAACGTGAGAATCGCATGCCTCTCAGGCGTCGTATTGCTGGTGTGCTTGACCGCCAGCGCTCAGACCAACAGCTATACCGTGACTCCTATCGTTAACAATACCCAGGATTCTTACCTGGTGAATCCCTGGGGCCTCTCGCGTCCCGTGAGTGCGAGCGTCACGGAGAACGAGTGGTGGACCTCCGACAACGGCACCGGCAACTCGACTCTGTATTACGCCAACAGCACCGGCGCGCAGTCGCTGGCCGGTCTGGTCGTCACCATTCCGTCCGCCAGCGGTACCGGCATCGGCTCTCCGACGGGAACAGCTTTCAACCCGGGGAAAGGGCCTGGGCCGTCGGCTGAAAACTTTACCTTCGCCACTCTGGATGGGACCATCTCGAATTGGAACTCCGGCCAGAAACCAAGCCAGGCCGGCACGGGATGTTATCAATGCCACGTCAACAACGCGACCGTCATGGTGAACCACTCCAATTCAGGCGCCTCCTATACCGGCCTCACTCTGGCCAAGAACGCCACCACCCATGCGCCCACCTACTACGCAGCCAATAACAAAGCCGGCGTGGAGGCGTATGACGCCGCGTCTTTCCTGCCCATAACGCTGCCGGGAAGTTTTTCTGATCCCCGCATCCCTTCCTCCTACAAGGCCTACGGTGTGCAAGCCCTGGGTTCGCTCGTTGCAGTGTCTTTTTTTGATGGGGTTTCAGGAGGCTACGTGGACGCTTTCGACACGAACGGCAATCTGAAGGGGCGACTGGCGAATGGCTCGTTCAGCCAGCCCTGGGGAATCGCGCTCGCCCCCGCCAATTTCGGCGCCTTCAGCAACATGCTGCTGGCGGCCAATACAACCACCGGCTGGATCGCTGCCTTCAACCCGAAAACCGGCGCTTTCGAGGGCTTCCTGAACGATTCTGCCGGAAGTCCCATCACCATCCCCGGACTCTGGGCAATCTCGTTCGGCAACTCCAACCCCGAATCCGGTCCCATCAACACGCTCTACTACACAGGCGGGGGCGATTACGCAACCGGCGTATTTGGCGCCATCACGGCGAATTAGCGCGGCGAATTAGGATGAAAGGGCGGGCCTGCGGCGCAACCACGCCAGCACTTCAGCGCCGCTCCCCTTCGTCCTGGTGCGAGCATAAGCCAGCGCCAGCATGGCCAGGGTTATCACCAGCAGCCCCGCCGACGCGCCGCCAATCCCCATCCGATGCTTGGGCAGGATCGATACCCGGCCGTAGACGAATTCAATGTGCACCCAGTAGACCAGCAGCGACGCCTGCCCCAGCAGGATCAGCGGACTGAATCCCCAGAGCCCCGCGCCCCAACGAATCGGGCCCCAGCGGCACCACGCATAGCCCCCGGTCAGAATCACCAGCAGCATCCCCACCCGAATCAGAAAGAAGCTCGGGCTGGTCTGCCAGTAATCCTGCACCGCATAGATCTGGCGGGGTTGCGCGTCCAGCCAGCGCGCGAATTCGATCAGTGCCGCGCCCGCCGCGCCCATCCACAGGAATGCCCGCGTTTCCCGCTCCCGCGCCCACTGGCTTTGCAGAATGAATCCCACCGCCAGCCCGGCGAAGGCGAAAGCCGTCCACGGAAACACCGGGAAGATTCCAGCCTGCGGCACTCCCAGGTTATGCACGCCGTCCACATACGACTCGATCGGCCACGGCAGCCGGCGCGGCCGCCACGTCGTCCACAACGGCGGAGTGAGCAGGGAAATGAGCAGGGCCGTGCCCGCGGCGACGAGGACAACCGGGATACGCGGCATCGTATCCCACCCTTGCCGCCAAGAACGCGGCAAGGATGGGGCGCCCATATTTTTTTCTTGTCCCCGGCGGCAGGACCATGCCAGCACCATCCAGCACATCACCCCCAGCAACATCATCGAGACCCCAATGGTGTTGAGCACATCCACCCGCAGCAGATCGCTTTTCGGCGCCCAGCCCCATGCGACCACATACTCCTGCACCCGAAACAGCAGCCCGTAGAGGAAAATCTCCCCCCCGCGCCAGATCGTTGTGCCCGCAATCTGCGCCGGCGGCAGACTCTTCCGCCAGAGTTTTTCCGTGACCAGCGCGAACGAAATCCCCGCCAGAAACAAGAACAGCGGTGCCGGAAACGTCCCGCCCAGCTGCGAGTACATGAAGAAGCGGCTTTGCCGCGCCTGCGGGCTCAGCCAGGAATCGTAGCAGTGGGTCTGGAACATCAGCACGCAGGCCAGTCCGCGCATCCAGTCAATGTAGGCGAGGCGCGATTTCGCGGCGTCGGGCAGGGTCATGCGCGGCTTGGTTTCGCAGGGGTCGTCAACCGATCGCCCAGTATACGGCAGCGCGACCATTCCTTCGCCTGAACAACGCCTCGCCGGGATGTCGCCCAAAGCGGGAAAATGGCCGCGGCATCCTCTCGAATCTTTGTTAACTTTCTGTCTATCGTACAACCTTCTGCGTTACAGTCTTGATCGAACAGAGATAACCCGCTATAAGCTTTAGCACAGCCCGTATTCGGATCTGCCCCGGAGCATTCCATGCGAATCGTGAAGTCAATGCTGCTTGCCGTGTTGCCCGCCCTCCTGATTGCCAGTCTTTCCGCCAGCCCGGGCTACGCCGCCGCCAGCGACCGCATCTCCGGAGCCCTAACCAGCGGGCAGACCGTGGTCCTGCGCGGCAACATCCGCCACCAGGCGAAGCCCCAGTTCGATCAGGGCGCGGTCGATCCCGCTATGCATCTTGGCACCATGACCCTGCTGACCGTGCCCACCGCCGCCCAGCAGAAGGCTCTGACGCTGCTCCTGGCCCAGCAGCAGGACCGCAAATCGGCGAGCTACCATAAGTGGCTCTCCCCCGAGCAGTTTGCCGACCGCTTCGGCCTCAGCTCGAATGACATGCAAAAGATGGCCACCTGGCTGCAGTCGCAGGGCTTTACCATGATTCAGCAGGCCCGTGGGCGCAACTGGATCTCCTTCACCGGCACCGCCCTTCAGGTCGAGAGCGCGTTCGCCACCGAAATCCACCACTATAACGTCGAGGGCAAGCTGCACTACGCCAACGCCACGGCGCCCTCAATTCCCGCCGCGCTCTCTGGCATTGTCGCCGGCATTCACGGGCTCGACGATTTCCGTCTCAAGCCGATGGGCATTCAGAGTCGCCGCCCCAACTACTACAGCTCTGCCCTCGAATCGCAGTTCATCGCGCCGGGCGACATTTACACCATTTACGACATCAACCCGCTTTTGAACGCCGCCACTCCCATTAACGGCACCGGCCAAAAGCTGGCAATCATGGGCGAGACCGAAATTTACCAGTCCGATATCAATGATTTTCGTACCGGCTTCGGCATGACTCCGATCAGCTGCACCGTGGAGGGTCCCGCACCGAACGATATCATCACGGCGTGCAGCGACCCCCACTTCAGCTATGTTGCGGCTGACGGCGGCCCCGGCGAGGTGTCATCTGGAGACCTCAGCGAGTCCGACCTGGACATCGAGTGGTCCGGAGCCGTCGCCCCCGGCGCGCAGCTCGTCTTCGTGACTACCGGCGATGTGTTCAATTCCTTTTATTACGCTATCGACAACAATGTCGCGCCCGTCATCAGCTTGAGCTATGGCGGATGCGAGTTCGAGGAGAACATTGGCGAAGCCAATGGGCTGGGGCCCCTGTTGTTTGAACAAGAACTGATGAAGGCCAACGGGGAGGGCATCACCTTCGTGAATTCCAGCGGCGACACCGGTGCCGCGGCCTGCGACTACAACGAGCCCCCCCCGGGCTCTCTGTCCAGCACCGGCCTCGCTACGCTCGGATTAGCCGTGAGTTATCCCGCCAGCAGCCCGGAAGTGACCGCTGTCGGCGGCAGCGCGATACCGCTGGCGAACTTTACCAGCACGTACTGGACAACCCCCTCCGTCAACGTCACCAACGGCGACACGGCGATTTCCTACATTCCCGAGCAGGGCTGGGACGACGGCGATGAGTTCCTGCAGTTGTGCCAGGGGGATCCTTCGAGTGCATTCTGCCAGAATGGGAACGGTTCGACGGCAGAGGTTCCACCCTGGGCTCCGATCACCACCTTGGCAACCGCGCAGAAAGACATCGGCCTTGCCGGCGGCGGCGGCGGCGCCAGCAACTGTGCCGTTCAGAACGCAGA
>Ga0302326_10009445_pt1 | contig 21314 bp, 22 predicted proteins | sample Palsa_T0_3_FD_202264 | JGI IMG/M metagenome (GOLD analysis project Ga0302326, IMG submission 202264) | Peat permafrost microbial communities from Stordalen Mire near Abisko, Sweden - Palsa_T0_3 | ecosystem: Environmental > Terrestrial > Soil > Palsa > Peat permafrost | place: Sweden: Abisko... | reverse complement strand
GACCCATCATCGATCAGCAACACCTCGACCTGATCAAACCCCGCCACCACCCGCGGCAAGCACGACAACGTCGCAGGCAGCTGACGCTCCTCATTGAAACTCGGAATCTGAATGATCAACTTCATCTCAGGCAAACGGCCTAGCGCGCCAAACAGCCAACATCGTAGGCCGCGGGCGGCCCACGAGCGAGGACGAACCCGCCGCCCAGACCGCGGGCAGGACTGGTGCGAGACGCTCGCGGCGCGTGTCGTAAACTCGCGTGCCAGTATCCCAGACTGACCGTCAGACGCCCTTGCGACGTAAGGCACCCGCTTCGTAAGCATCTGCAGGGGTACGACCATGGGCGTGCATACGGTTGGGCGACGGGTGACGCCGGAGCCTCCGTATACGGTATGGCCCGCCCGCGCCGGCCTGGCCCCTTCCGCCCACCACACTTCCGCCCTGACCGTCGAACCCCGCCCCCAGTCTCGCTTCGAGACACTGATGGAAGTCGCCACGCTGACCAGGCCGTCGGATAGGGCTTCTGCGCAACGGCCGCCGGTGCGACGCTCGCGTGACCCCCGCCGTCGCCGGCGCGTCGATCTGATCCATCTCGCCCTCGCGGTGCTGCTGATCGTCACGCTCCTGCTGCGGCTGTGGGGGATCAAGCAGGGTCTGCCGTACATCTACAACGTCGATGAGGAGTCGCACTTCGTCCCCAAGGCGCTGACCTTCTTCGGCCACAGTCTCAACCCCGACTACTTCCTCAACCCGCCGGCCTACAGCTATCTCTTGAACATCGTGTTCGAGGTCTGGTTCGGCAGCCGCGACGCCGTCATGCGCGCCTACACGAGGAATCCGACGGAGGTCTTTGTCGTCGCCCGCGTGGTCGCAGCGATCCTCGGCACGGTCGCGGTATGGCTGACATACCTGACGGGCAGGCGGCTGTTCGGGAAGGAGGTCGGGCTGATCGCCGCCGCGATCTTCGGGCTCGCCTTCCTGCCGATCTTCTACAGCCACCTCGCGCTCAACGACGTCCCCACGCTCGCTCCGGTTGCCCTGTCGCTCTACGGCGTCGCCGGCGTCCTGCGCCGTGGTCGTCTCCGCGACTACCTGATTGCCGGCGTCGGGATCGGACTCGCTGCCGCAACCAAGTACACGGGCGGATTCACGATGCTCTGCCTGCTCTTCGCCGCGGGGTCGGGCGCGGCCGGCACTGAGCACCGCCACACCGCGCGCAGACTCGCGGCCGCGCTCGCCGCCGCGCTCACGGCGTTCCTGATCGCCAACCCGTACGCGCTGCTCGATTTCTCGGCATTCATCCAAGGGGTCAGGCAGCAGGCATCGGAGACCGACGCTGCGAAGCTGGGCAGCTCGCCGGTCGGCGGGATCGACTACTACCTGTGGACGTTCACGTGGGGGATCGGCTGGGCGCCGACGGTCGCGGCCGTGATCGGGTCAGCCCTGCTCGCCGTGCGGCGACAGCTACGGGTCGCGCTTGTGCTGATCCCGGCGCCGATCGCATTCGTCATCTTCATGGGCGAGCAGCATCGCTATTTCGGCCGTTGGCTGATGCCCGTGTTCCCGATCGTCGCGATCCTGGCGGGGTACGCAGCCGTCGAGCTGATCAGATTCCTGTCGCGGGCCCGTGCCATTCCGGTCGCGTTCGCCGGCGCCGTCGTAGCGGTCTTGCTGCTCGCGCAGAGCGTGACCGCTGTCGTGCACAACGACGAGGTGCTCTCGCGTGCCGACACGCTCAACACGACCCGCGCTTGGATGGTCAGGCACATCCCGATCGGCGCAAAGATCGTGGTCGAGCCGATGGTGCCCGTCAATTGGGCCGAGGACATCGATCGCTCGCTGGCGAGCACCACCAACGGCGAGCGCTGGAAGATGTTCCCCACCTCGTTCACGAACATCTACCCCGACTACCAGGCGCTGCCCCCAGGTCAGCGCCGGCTCGTGCAGCCCGACCAGTACGAAAGCACGCTGCGGCCGCATCTCCTCCACCTCTATGTCGCCAACGACTACTGCTGGGTGATCGTCGGCTCGCTGCAGGCCGGCCGGGCGTACGTGAAGCCGAAGGTTCCGGAGGCGATCGCGTACTACGCCGCTCTAGCCAAGTACGGCACGCTGATGTTCCACCTCAGCCCGTACAACCGGGGCGCGAGCGCAGTGCCGTTCGACTTCGACTGGTCGATCGACTACTACCCGCGCCAGTACCGGCTGCCGGGCCCTGACGTAAGCGTGTACAAGCTGCGGGGCGACAAGTGCGGGCCGTAGGACCGGGGGCGCTTACGGATGCCTCGATCCGCCGCGTATCCTGAGGGGCAGATCATGGAGCTGAAAACGGACACCGATCACCGCCATCTGGCCCGCGCGATCGAGCTGGCCAGCAACGGCCGTGGCCGGGTGAGCCCTAACCCGCTGGTGGGCGCGGTGATCGGGCGCGACGAGGAGGTCCTCGGCGAGGGCTACCACACCGCGTTCGGCGAAGCACACGCGGAGATCGAGGCGCTCGAGGCCGCCGGCGACAGCGACCTGGACGGCGCGACGATGTACGTCTCGCTCGAGCCGTGCTGTCACCAGGGGAAGACGCCGCCGTGCACGAATGCAATCCGAGCCGCCGGGATCAGCAGGGTCGTCGTCGGCTGTGAGGATCCCAGCGAGCACGCGTCAGGTCGCGGTCTCGGGATTCTGCGCGACGACGGGATCGAGGTCGTGATCGCGGACGGAGAGCTGGCCGCCCGGGCGCGCCTGCTGATCCAGCCGTTTCGCAAGCGCGCACGCACCGGGCGTCCATGGGTCCTGTTCAAGTCTGCGATGACGCTCGACGGGAAGGTCGCCACCCGCGCCGGCGACTCGAAGTGGATCTCGGGTGATGCAAGCCGCCATCTCGCGCACCACTGGCGGGCGGAGTGTGATGCGGTCGCCGTCGGGATCGGCACGGCGCTCGCTGACGATCCGCTGTTGACCGCGCGCGTGGACGGCGTTCACCGGCAGCCGCGGCGGGTCATATTCGACTCGGTGGCCCGCCTGCCGGTCGGCTCCCGCCTGATTCGCGACGCCCGGACGACGCCGCTGACGGTCGTCGTCTCGCGGGCCGCGCGCCGTTCCTCGACCGATGCACTCGAGACCCACGGCGTCGAGGTGATCGTCGCCACCGGCGAGAACGAGCCCGCTCGTGTCTGCTCGGCCCTCGATCAGCTCGGCGCGGCCGGGATCGGCTCGATCCTGCTCGAGGGCGGTCCGCACCTCGCGGGGGCGTTCCTCGACGCAGGCGAGATCGACGAGATCAGGCTATTCCTGGCCCCGCTGGTGCTCGGCGGCCGGACCGCGCGGGATCCACTCGAGGGCCAAGGCGTCGAGGCGATCGCGCAGGCAGTGCGCGCGCTCACGCTCGACGTCGAGCGAGTGGGCGAGGATCTTCTGGTCTCGGCCCGCGTCAAGGAGTGGTAGCGGAGTGGTGCACTGATGTTCACCGGCATCGTCAAGGGGATTGGACGTGTTGAGAGCGTCGATCGCTCAGCCGACGGAGTGCGGCTGACGGTCGCGACGTCGCTCGCGGTCGAGCTCGGACCGGGAGACTCGATCGCGGTCAACGGCGTCTGTCTCACCGCCGCGTCGGTAAACGGCGGCTCGTTCGTCGCCGAGGTCATGAACGAGACGCTGGCGAAGACCTCCTTGGTCGAGGTCGAGCCCGCCGCGGAGGTCAACCTCGAGCTCCCGCTGCGGGCCTCGGACCGTCTCGGAGGCCACGTCGTCCAGGGACACGTGGACGGGGTCGGGGTGATCAGCGCAGTACGCGAGGACGGATTCGCTCGCCGGGTCATGATCGACGCACCGGCGCAGGTGCTCCGCTACGTGGTCGAAAAGGGTTCGGTGGCCGTCGACGGCGTCTCGTTGACGGTCGCCGCCGTCGACGAGGCATCGCTGGAGGTCTCGCTGATCCCGGAGACGCTCGAGCGGACGAGCCTCGGACGGGCGCTGCCGGGAACAAGAGTCAACCTGGAGGTCGACGTGATCGCGAAGTACGTCGAGAAGGCCGTTCGAGGCGCGGCATTCGAACACGGCGACCTTCGGTCCCTTGCGAGTTCGCCTGGCGGCGAACTCGGGGGGCTCGAGCGGGACCGGCATACTTCCGGTCAGGCCGATAACGATGCCACGGGGCCAGAGGCGACCAGAATGGAGGCAGCGGGATGACTTCGACCCGGACGCCGTTCGCGACGATCGAGGCCGCAATCGAGGACATCAGGCAGGGCAAGATGGTCGTCGTCTGCGATGACGAGAGTCGCGAGAACGAGGGCGACCTCACGATCGCGGCCCAGTTCGCCACACCCGAGGTGGTCAACTTCATGCGCAAGGAGGGCGGCGGCCTGATCTGCCTCGCGCTCACGCCGGAAAGGTGTGACGACCTCGGCCTCGACCTGATGGCGGCCAAGAACGAGTCGGCCTTCAAGACCGCATTCACGGTCTCGATCGAGGCGCGCTCGGGCGTCAGCACCGGGATCTCCGCCCCCGACCGTGCGCGCACGATCCAGGTCGCGATCGATCCGGCGACGAGCCCACGCGAGCTGGTCCAGCCGGGCCATGTGTTCCCGCTGAAGGCCAAGGCCGGCGGGGTGCTCGAGCGCGTCGGCCAGACCGAAGCGGCCGTCGACCTGGCGCGGCTCGCGGGGCTGATCCCGGCCGGGGTGATCTGCGAGATCATGAACGACGACGGCACGATGGCGCGGGTGCCTGATCTGATCCCGTACTGCGAGCGCCACGGTCTGAAGATGATCACCGTCGCCGACCTGGTTGCGTACCGGCGGCGTACCGAGCGACTGGTCGAGCGAGTCGTGTCGACGACCCTACCCACCGAGTTCGGCGAGTTCGTCGCGGTCGGATACCGCTCGCTCGTCGACGAGAAGCATCACGTCGCTCTCGTCAAGGGCGACCTCGAAGGCAAGGAGGACGTGCTCGTTCGGGTTCACTCGGAGTGCCTCACCGGCGACGTCTTTCATTCGCTGCGCTGCGACTGCGGAGAGCAACTCGACGCGGCGCTCACGATGATCGAGCAGCAGGGCCTCGGCGTGCTGCTCTACCTCAGCCAGGAGGGACGCGGCATCGGCCTGCTCAACAAGCTGCGCGCCTACAAGCTCCAGGAGGAAGGACTAGACACCGTCGACGCCAACCTCCGTCTCGGCCTGCCCGCGGACCTGCGCGACTACGGGATCGGCGCCCAGATCCTCGTCGACCTCGGGCTGTCGAGCATCCGCATCCTGACGAACAACCCGAAGAAGATCTCTGGCCTGTCCGGATACGGCCTCTCGGTCAGCGATCAGCTCCCGATCCAGCCCGTGCCCAACGCCCACAACCAGGCGTATCTGCGCGCCAAACGGGACAAGCTCGGCCACACGCTCCACCACCAGGGTCTCGCTCTCGACGAGGAGATGATCCAGCGCGAGCGCGAGCAGGACCGCAAGCGGGATGCCGACAGCTCGGAGCGCTGACCAGCGCATCGCCCTCTGTGTGGCGCGGTTCTACGAAGAGCTCGCCGACAAGCTCGAGGCCGGCGCGCGCGCGGCGCTCGCCGATGCCGGGATCGACGATGTAGACGCGTTCGACGTCCCCGGGGCGTTCGAGCTGCCGCTGATCGCGAAGTACGCGGCGCTGTCTGGCCGCTACGACGCGGTCGTCTGCCTCGGCGCGGTCATCCGAGGCGAGACAGATCACTACGACTACGTTTGTGGTGAGGCGGCCCGCGGGATTCAGCAGGTCCAGCTCGAGACCGGCGTGCCGTGTGGCTTTGGCGTGCTGACCGTCGATTCGATCGAGCAGGCCTCCGAGCGGGTGCGGGGCGGGTCCAAGCGCGACACCGGCAGGCACGCCGTCGACGCGGCCCTCGCGTCGCTGGCGGTCAAGGCGGCGCTAGCCGAGCGGCGTGGCCCGGCCGGATTCGCCGTGAGCGACTGACCTCGTATACTCGCGTCGTCTATGGCAAAGGTATGTCACGTCTGCGCGAAGGGCCCCGCTTTCGGCAACAGCCGCAGCCACTCGATGGTGGCGACGCGGCGGCGCTTCGACCCGAACCTCCAACGCGTGCGAATCGATGACGGCGGCACCCCCCGCCGCGTGTACGTATGCACCCGGTGCCTGAAGGCCGGCAAGGTCGCCAAGGCGCGTTAGTGCTGCTGTTCGGTCGGTAGTGGGGGTCGGGTGTCAGATCCGATCCTTGTCCGCTTCCGTGCCGTTGTAGAGGCCGCGCTCGCGCAGCTGGAGGCGCGCCGTGAGGAGGTCAACGACCTGAACGTGTTCCCGGTCGCCGACGGCGACACGGGAGACAACATGGTTCTCACGCTCCGTGCCGTGGTCTCCGAGCTCGACCGGCTCGCGACCACGTCGGAGGGCCGGACGATCGACGAGATCGGTCGCGAGGAGATCGTCAACTCTGTCGCCCGCGCCGCCCTGCTAGGTGCGCGCGGGAACTCCGGCGTGATCCTCTCGCAACTGATCCGGGGCGCCGCGGAGGAGCTGGCCAGTCGCCCCGGCGAGCTGATCGATCCGGTTCTGATCGGCGCGGCGATGGCGCGCGCGTCCGACCAGGCATACGGCTCGGTCCGCGAACCCGCCGAGGGGACGATCCTTACGGTCGTGCGCGAGATGGCTCACCGCGTCGCGACGGAGCTCGCTCACATGCCCGAAGCGCGCCTCGGTCCCGACGCGACGACCGGCGAGCAGAACGCCATCATCGCCGACGTGATCGAGCGTGCGCTGGAGGCCGGGCAGGAGTCGGTCAAGCGCGGGCCGGACCTGCTGCCGGTCCTGCGCGAGTCGGGCGTGGTGGATGCCGGCGGACACGGATTGACCGTCCTGTTCTCGGGAATCATCGGAGCGCTCAGGGGCACTGAGCCGCCGGTGATCGATCGCCAGGCGACCGCGCGCGTCAGCCACCCCCAGCACCTCTCGAGCACCTACCGCTACTGCACCAATTTCGCGGTCACCGGAGCGGAGCTCGAGGCGCGGCCGCTCATCCGCGAGCTCGAGGGGCTCGGCGACTCGGTGCTCGTCGTCGGCGATCGGACCACGCTGAAGGTCCACGTCCACACCGACGATCCCGATGCGGCGACCGCCGTCTTCGCGCCCCACGGCACCGTCTCGCACCTGGACATAGCCGACATGCGCGAGCAGATCGTGCGGCGCAGCGAGCGACTCGACGTCCCGCGGGCGCCGCAGGCATGCGGGGCGCTGGCGGTCACCTCCGGCGACGGCATGCGGACGCTGTTCGAGAGCCTCGGTGTCACCGTGCTCGACGGCGGGCCGACACTCAACCCCTCCACGTTCGACCTGCTCGCCGCGATCCATGCGGTTCCGGCCGAAGCGGTCGTCGTACTGCCGAACAGCCCGAACGTCGTGATGGCGGCCGAACGCGCGGCCGAGCTGTCCGAGAAGGAGGTCGAGGTCGTCCCGACACGCTCACAGCAGACTGGGCTTGTGGCCGCGGTTGGTCTCGATCCCGCCCGGAGCGCTTCGGACAACGTGGAGGCGATGCTGCGCGCGCTCGCGGGCGTGCGCACCGGCGCGGTGGCGCCGGCCGCACGCGACGACGCCCAGGGGCGCTTCCGTCGCGGGGAGGCGGTCGGGTTCGTTGACGAGGAGATAGTTGTGTGGGGCGCGGCGCGCGAGACGCTGCGCGGAGTGCTCGAGCGGCTCGCCGACCGCGCCGAGCTGATTACGTGTCTGCGCGGCGCCGACGCGCCGCTCGACGACGACGAGGTCAACCAGCTCGCGGCCGGCGACATCGAGTTCGAGCTGAGCCACGGCGGTCAGCCGAGCTACTGGTGGCTGCTGTCGGCTGAATGAGGGGCGGCTTCGCCGCCCTTAAGAGTTTGGTCGTGGTTTGGGTGGGGGTGGGGGTTTTGGGGCCAAACTCTCGGGGGTGGGGACCTTCGGTCCCTTGAGAGTTTGGTCGCGGTTTGGGTGGGGGTGGGGGTTTTGGGGCTAAACTCTCGGGGTGGGGACCTTCGGTCCCTTAAGAGTTTGGTCGTGGTTTGGGTGGGGGTGGGGTGGATCCGGACCGTCGCCAAGTTCAACCCGGTCAACTGGGCGGTCGAGGCGGGACGTTCGGCGGCGATGGAGCGGATCGACTGGGGCCTGGTGGGGGGCCGTGTCGGCTTCCTGGCAGCGCTGACGCTCGTGTCCGCTGCGTTTGCAACCCGCGCGTTCGCGAAGTATCAGCGCTCGCTGTGAGATCGTGAAATCGGCTGGCGGCGGAAGCGCCTGGCGACTCGGGATCGTCGTGGCCAGCCGATTCCATTGCGAGTTCGCCCGGGGGGCGAACGTCGCGGGCGCGCGCGCTGCGCTCCCCGACCGCGGGGGTGGGCATCATGGTTGGTTGATGACCGTCACGTCGTTCGCCTCCTCTCGGCCGCTCGAGCGCTCCGAGCTGCTCGAGGCGCCGATTCACTATCCGCGCCCGGAGCGGCTGTCGGAGCCGCTGCAGGCCGGCGGTCCGAAGGCTGCGGAGGCGGCAGCGAGCCTCGGACTGCTGACGATCGGCGACCTGCTCGAGCACCTGCCACACGATCGGCGAGAGGCCCGGACCGTCGCTCAGCTCGCGCCCGGTGAGAGCGCGACGGTGGTCGTCGAGGTCCGGGCGATCGCCTCGAGGCCGGTGCGCAGGCGCGGGATGCGGCCACTTGTCGAGGCGACCGTCGCCGACGCCAGCGGCTCGGTCAAAGCAACCTTCTTCAACCAGCCGTGGCTGGTCCAGAAGTACGCGCCGGGCACCCGGATCGTGCTACACGGCAAGCTCGAGGGCCGCAACCGGTTTCAGGTGCAGGCACACGCCCCGACCACCGAGGCGGCGGCTTCGGTCGACGGCGTCGCGCACTACGCCGCCACGGAGGGGATCTCTTCGACCCAGATCCACGCGCTCGTGCGCGGGCACGCAGCCGCCCTGGGGGACGTCGTCGAGCCGCTGCCCGGCCTGATGCGTGCTGCGGAGGCTCTGCCGTGCCGCTCCGCGGCGTTGGCGGCGGTCCATTTCCCTGAGCTCCCTACCGATCAGGCCGGCGGTCGTGGCCGGCTCGCCTTTGACGAGCTGCTGCTCGTGCAGCTCGCGCTCCTGCGCCGGCGCGCCGGCCGTGATGCCGGCGTCACCGCCCCTGTCCTCGCCGGCACCCGGGAGCTGACCGCGCGCTGGCTCGAGCACCTGCTGCCGTTCGCGCTGACCGCCGACCAGGAGCTGGCGCTAGCGGCGATCGACCGCGACCTCGGGAAGCCGCAGCCGATGCAGCGGCTACTGATGGGCGAGGTCGGCTCCGGCAAGACGGTGGTAGCGCTGTACGCGCTCCTGCGGGCGGTCGAGCACGGCCGGCAAGGGGCGCTGATGGCGCCCACCGAGACGCTCGCCGAGCAGCACTTCGCGACGATCGAGTCGCTGTTGGCCAGTGAGGCGATTCCAATCGCGCTGCTCACCGGCTCCACGCCGGGCGGCCGTCGCGCCGACGTCCTTCGCAAGCTCGAAACCGGCGAGCTGGCGCTGCTCGTCGGCACGCACGCGCTGATCGAAGAGTCGGTTCGGTTCGCGCGGCTCGCCGTCGCGGTCGTGGATGAGCAGCACCGATTCGGTGTGCGCCAGCGGGCAGCGCTGGATGCCAAGGGGGGTGAGGAGATCGCGCCGCATGTGCTCCACATGACGGCCACGCCGATCCCGCGAACGCTCGCGCTCGCCCGCCATGGAGACCTCGACTTCACGATCCTGCGCGAGCTTCCCGGCGGCCGACAGCCAATCACGACTCATCTATGTTCCACCGAGCGCGAGCGCGAGCGCGCGTACGAGCGCATCCGTGAGGAGCTTCGCGCCGGGCGCCAGGCGTTCGTCGTCTGCCCGCTGGTCGAAGAGTCAGAGCTGCTCCAGGCGCGTGCCGCAACAGCCGAATACACCCGACTCGCGGGCGGCGAACTGCAGGACTTCCGGGTAGCGCTGCTCCACGGGCAGCTCCGCCCCCGGGAGAAGCAGGCGGCGATGACCGCGTTCGCATCAGGGGAGAGCGACGTGCTCGTCGCCACCTCCGTGATCGAGGTCGGGATCGATGTCCCGAACGCGACAGTAATGCTGGTAGAAGACGCCGACCGGTATGGGATCTCGCAGCTTCATCAGCTCCGGGGCAGGATCGGGCGAGGGCCGCATGCCTCGCTGTGCCTTCTGTTCGGCCCCAAGGGATCGGCGCGCCTGCGCGCCCTGGCAGCTCACAGCGACGGCTTCAAGCTCGCTGAGATCGACCTCGAGCTGCGAAGCGAGGGCGAGCTGATCGGCACGCGCCAGCACGGACTGCAGCAGTTCAGGGTCGCCGAGCTGCCGCGGGATGCCGCGCTGCTCGAGCGGGCCCGGTCGCTCGCCGTGCGGATCGCGCACGACGACGCAGCACTCACCGAACCGGAACACGCACTGCTCGCAGATGCGCTCGACGCCGCGCACGGCCAAGAGACCAGGACTCCGATCCCGGCATGAGGGTGATCGCCGGCTCGCTCGGCGGCCGGGCCATCGCCGCCCCGAAAGGCCGCGCAACGCGGCCCACGAGCGATCGCGTGCGGGAGGCGGTGTTCTCGATCCTCGGCGACCTTTCCGGGCTCGTCGTGCTCGACCTGTACGCGGGATCGGGCGCGCTCGCGATCGAGGCCATGTCGCGCGGTGCCGGTGAGGCGACACTCGTCGACTCGGCGCCCACCGCGATCGCGGCTATCCGCCGCAACCTCGCAGACCTCGGTTTGGACGCCCACGTGCGCCGCCAGGACGCCCACGCCTTCCTCCGGACGGCATCTCGCGGCGCGCCCTATTACGATCTCGTGTTCCTCGATCCCCCATACCGGCACCCCAGCGAGCTCGGCGACGAGCTGTCGACGGCGCTGGCGCCGGTGCTCACACCGGGCGCGCGCGTCGTGGCAGAGAGCGATCGGCGCGCGCCGCTCAGGCTCGATCTCCCACTGCTAGACGAGCGCCGTTACGGCGACACCCTGATCTTGATCCATGGCCCCCGATAACCGAATCGCGGTCTGTCCCGGCACGTACGACCCCGTCACGAACGGCCATCTCGACGTGATCAGTCGCGCATCGGCGATGTTCGACCATGTCGTGGTCGGTGTGGTGAACCTGCCGATTCGCAAGATGACGCCGCTGTTCTCAGCCGAGGAGCGCATCCGTTTCCTCGAGAACGCGACCCGCCACCTGGACAACGTCACCGTCGAGACGTTCGCGACGCTCGTCGTCGAGTTCGCGCACGCCAAGGGCGCGAAGGCGATCGTCAAGGGCCTGCGCGCGATATCCGACTTCGAGTACGAGTTCGAGATGAACCAGCTCAACAGCATGCAGGCGCCAGACATTGAGTCGGTCTACCTGATGGCCTCGCCCAAGCACAGCTTCCTCAGATCGAGCGGTGTCAAGGAGCTCGCCGCATTCGGTGGCAAGATCCAGGGACTGGTTCCGGACGAGGTCGCGGCGAGACTGCTCGAAGAGCTCTTCCGCTGAGCCTGTGGAGGCGGCCGGGGCCGCGCATGGTGGGTGGAGCGGGACGCCCGTGGCGGGTGGGGCGAGGCCGGGTCGTGACCCCCAACGTCAAGGATCCTGCGCGACCTGAACGAGAATCGCCTGGCCAAGTACAGTTTGCAGAGGTCGAGGGTCTCGCCGGTCATGCGGCAGGACCCGCGATTTCATCCTATTGGTGGCCACCCGGCAGTTTGCAGGAACAGCAAGGCCGCTGACGAAACAGAGGTTCGTAATGGACGTCCTGGTTCTCATCGACAAGCTCGACGATCTCGTCCACAACGCCAAGCAGGTGCCACTGACCGATCAGGTGCGCGTGGACAAGGAGGAGATCTACGACATCCTCGACCAGATGCGCGCCACGATCCCAGAGGAGATCAAGCAGGCGCGCTGGATCGTCAAGGAGCGGCAGGAGATGCTCGCCGAAGCGAAGCGCGAGGCCGAGCGGATCGTCAAGGAGGCGCGCGAGCGGCAGGAGCGGCTTGTGTCCGAGGAGGAGGTCACCAAGCAGGCCGAGCGTGCCGCCGAGGACATCATCGAGGACGCTCGCGGCCGCGAGCGTGAGATCCGGCTCGGCGCGGAGGACTACGCCGACGAGATCCTCAACACGCTAGAGGTCAACCTGTCGAAGTTCATCGCGGCGGTCCAGCGCGGCCGTGACCGGCTCGCCGGTAAGGACGAGCCGGCCGAAGTGTCGTAACTGTGGAATCGCCTGGCGGCGATTCCATCGCGAGTCGGTCGAGGTTCGGGCGGGGGTGCCGAGATTGGCGCCGAACTCGCGACGGGCCTCTGTGGTCCGCGAGAATGGACCTGGCGTGATCGAGGTCCTTGACACGGATATCACCAAGCTTGCGGTCGATGCCATCGCGAACGCCGCGAACACGCAGCTATTGCACGGCGGGGGCGTTGCGGGAGCGATCTCGCGCGCCGGGGGCCCCGCGATCCAGCGCGAGAGCGATGCCGTTGCTCCGATTGGACTCGGCGAAGCAGTCGAGACGTCGGGCGGCCAGCTTCCGTGCCGCTGGGTGATTCATGCCGCCACCATGGAGCTGGGCGGGCCGACGTCGGCGGAGACCATCCGCCGCGCCACGGCGAGCACGCTCGCGAAGGCGCGAGAGCTCGGCGCCCGCTCGCTGGCGCTGGTGGCGTTTGGCACCGGAGTAGGTGGATTTCCGCTCGGGGAAGCGGCAGGCATCGAGGTCGCCGAGGCTCGCCGGCACCTGGAATCCGGCGACGAGCCGACTCGGATCATCTTCGCCGTGCGCGGTGACCTGGCCAGGGCGGTCTTCGAGCGGTCGCTGGAGGCCTGAACGACGTCGGCGCGGCGGTCTGCGCGGGCGGCGGTTTGGGGCGGGCGGCGGTTTGGGCGGGCGGCGGTTTGGGCGGCGGTTTGGGCGGCGGTTTTGGGTGGGCGGTTCAGGGTGGGCGGGTTGGGGAGTCTGTCCGCGGTCGCAGCTACCTTGCGGCCTCAGTGACGGTTGGTCTTAACCAGTCCTGTCCGTGCGGGAGCGGCGCCGAATACGAGCGGTGCTGCATGGGGCGCGAGACGGACCTGGGGCGGCTTATCCGTGAGCTCGAGTCGACGGTGGAGGAGCTCGGCCGCGCAACCTGGGATCGCCACCGTGACTGGTATCTGGCTCGGTTCGCGGAGTTCTACGACGGCGGGATCCAGGCCTTCGGGCTCGCCGGGCCTGCCGCCGCCGCACGTCTGGATGCCCATCTGTGGTTCCTGCTCGACTCCCCGCTCGACAGCGGCGACACACCGCTGAACAGGCTCCGACAGCGCGCGACGGGGCGGGCTGTCGAGCTGCTCGCGCGCTCGGAACTTCGAGCCTGGCGGATCGAGTCGAACGTTGAAACGGGCATCCTCGGCGTCATCTGTCCGCTTGGCACCGGACAGGCGCGACTCGAGACCGCACGCCGCGCTCTTGGTGATCTCATCGCAGGCGCGATCCTCGTCGCTAGATCGGTGCCGATCGGGCCTCGGAGATGGGCCATCCTCGGCCGAGCGACCGTGGTGGACCGCGCGGCGATTGCGGATTTCGACGCGCTCCTTGCCTCGCTCGACGCGCCGCGGGGTGAGTTCTGGCGCGTTCACGGCGGAGTGCTTGCCCGCGCGGCGTTGGCATGGCCGGAGGACCGCGAGCACACGGTTGACGGCCGCGTCGTCGAGGGATCCCTTGCTGCCTTTCAGCTCTCCGACCCTGTAGCCGCGGTCGCGACGCTGGAGCGCGATCCCGAGCTCGAAGATGGTGACGGAGGCGCAGATGCCGAGGCGGGGATCCGCCGCTGGAACTGGCTCTGGGATCCGCCGCGCGCCCGCACAGCCGGCGACGAACCTGGGGTCCGCAACAGGCTCTGCGAGGAAGATGCCGCAGCCCGGCCGTTCCTGGCTCGGATCCTGGTCGACCTCGACGCGCCTGAGGTCTGCCTGGTGGCTCCCACGCCCGCACGGCTCGCCCTTGCCGAGCGGCTGCTGGCAGACCGGCTGGGAATTGCGCTCGGGGCGGTGACGCTGCGCGCGGTCGACCCGCCGAACGTTGTACAGCGATGGAAGCGCGCGGCGTTCGAGCGCGACCTTCGCAACCCGCTGCCGTCGGTGTGGGGGGCGCGTCGCGCGGCGTAGGGAGGCAGGCGGGCCGGGCCGGGGCGCGCCCCCGCCCGCCCGCGCCGCCGTCCACCGCCCGCCCCGCGCGCCGCGCCGCCCTGCCGCCCTGCCGCCCCCGGCCTCAACAGACGCGGAAGCCGGTGACTCCCGCGGGCGGCTCTTCGAGGGTTTCGATCGCCTCGACGCGCGCGCGGGGAGGGCCGGTCTCGCAGAACCTCACCAGTGACTCGACGCCCGCTTGGGGTCCTTCGAAGACCGCCTCGAGCGCTCCATCGGGTCGGTTGCGGACCCAGCCGGCGACGCCGTGCGCCGCGGCGTGCTCGCGTGTCGAGTCGCGAAACCACACGCCCTGCACGCGCCCGCGGACGACGACTCGGCGGCGGACGACGTCGGGGGCCATGGTGATCGGATTCTTGCAAGCCGGCGCTTCCGATCGCTCCCGGCCGGTCGGGTCCCGATTCCGTCCGCCGGGCGCGCCATGCTGACTTGTCCAGATGACCGCGCTGTGGCTATTACTCGGATTGGCACTCGGTACAGGATTGACTGTGCTGCTGCTGCGCGGGCGCCTGCGGACGCTGGCGGTCGAGGCGGGTCGCTCCGGCGAGCTCGAGCGCGAGCTCGTGCGCGCGCGGTCCGACCTCGAGCATGAGCGCTCGCGGGCGGAGGAGCGCCTCGCCACCGTCCAGGACGCGGAACAACGCCTCTCAGCGTCGTTCAAGGCGCTGAGCGCCGAGGCCCTCCAAGCCAGTCAGGGCCAGCTGGTCGAGCTTGCGCGCGCCCAGCTGGCGGCTGCGCAGGCGGAGGGGAAGGGAGACCTCGATCGTCGCCAGCAGGCGGTCGAGCAGCTGGTGGGGCCGCTGCGCGAGCAGCTCGGGCGGGTTGACGCCCAGCTCGTGAAACTCGACCAGGAGCGTCGCGAGTCGCGTGGGCGCATGGATGCTCAGATTCGGTCGCTCGCGGAGACCGGCGAGAAGCTACGGACCGAGACCGGGGCGCTCGTGACCGCGCTTCGCAAGCCGAACACCCGCGGCCAGTGGGGACAGATGCAGCTGCGAAACGTCGTCGAGCTCGCGGGTATGGTCGCCCACTGCGACTTCGTCGAGCAGTCCACTCTTTCTGGTGAGGACACATCACTGCGACCCGACCTGGTCGTAAGTTTGCCGGGCGGCAAGCATGTGGTTGTCGACGCCAAGGCGCCTCTGCAGGGCGTGCTGGACGCTTACGAGGCGCGCGACGAGGAGGAGCGTCAGGGTCACCTGCGAGACCATGCGCGGCTGCTGCGTAAGCACGTCAAGGCGCTGGCCGACAAGGCCTACTGGGAAGGCCTTGACTCGACGCCTGACTTCGTCGTCATGTTCCTGCCCGGAGAGCACCTGTATGGCGCCGCGCTCGAGGCCGACCCGGCGTTGCTCGAGGATGCGATGGCCCGGCGTGTGCTGATCGCCACGCCGACGACTCTGCTGGCGATCCTGCGCGCGGTCGGGTACGGCTGGCAGCAGGAGCGGATGGCGGACAGTGCGAAGGCGATCTCAGAGCTCGGTCGCGAGCTGCATGGGCGCCTGGTCAAGCTGTCGGGCCTGTTCGGCACGCTCGGAGGCCGGCTCAACAGCGCAGTGCGAGCCTATAACGAGGCGATCGGCTCATACGAGTCGCGCGTGCTGCCGGGGGCCCGCCGGTTCGCTGAGCACGGCGTCGTCGCCGCCGGGCGCGAGCCCGAGACGCTCGAGCCGATCACGCTCAGTGCCCGTACGCTTCATGTTGCACCGATTGATGAAGAGCGTGAAGCCGCAGAAGAGCTCACGGCCGCGCGCTTCGCAGCTGCCGAGCGCCGCGCCGCGCCGTAGTTGCCCTGCCGGGGTGTCACGCCCCCTCGTCGGCCTGGTCTGTCGCGTCGGCCTGGTCTGTCGCGCCGGCCTGGTCTGTCGCGCCGGCCTGGTCTGTCGCGCCGGCCTGGTCTGTCGCGTCGGCCTCCTCGCCGGTCGCGCCCGGCGGTTCGTCTGCGTGGTCGGTGCTGTGCGTGTCCGGAGCCCGCTGATCCCACCACCGCTTGAGATCCTCGCGCTGCTCGGGCAACGGGTCCGCGGATGCCTTGCGTTCTTGAACCCGCTCCAGCGCCTCTTGGATTCCGACGCCCTCTCGAAGCGCCACGACGCCTGCGGCGACCGCCGCCGAGCGCTGCCACCCGGCGCGGCAGTGAACGTAGACGCGGTAGCCCTGATCCAGCCAGTCAACGACCTCTCCAACTGCCTGCTCGAGCTTGGCTGGCGGCAGGCGGCCGAAGTCGGTCAGGTTGATCCGTTGTTCGGCGATGCCCGCGTCGACGAGCGCAGCCTCAACCTCCTCGCGCTCACCCGGATCGTATTCCTCGTCCTCAACGAGATTGAGGATGCGCTCGATCCGCATCCAGGCGAGCATCTCGACATCCTCCCCATCGAGCGGGTATGCGCCGACCAGCAGGTCGGTCTGCACGTCCGCAAAGCCGTAGACCCTGAACCAGTTGGACATCGCATGAATGATGGAGAAAGCGCGGCATCGACGCGGGCAGCTGTCGGGCGTCAGCCACCGGGAGCACCGTCGTTACAGCCACCGGGAGCACCGTCGTAACCTGGCCACTCGTGTATCCCGAGGAGTCGAACAGACCGGCGACCAGGCTCACCCTCGACCTCGCGCTGGCAGACGCGGGCGGTGTACACGCTCCACGTGAGCGTTTCGCGGGTCTGCGCGCACTGGTGCTCGACGAGCTTCTGGCCGGAGCCGGCGAGCTCGAACGTACGCGCTCGGGATATGCGCGGCCGGTGGCGGTGGCGTTCGGTGCCGTATCCGAACCCGCGCTGAGCCCCCCGGCCAGCTCCGCCGAGCGGTCCGCCCCGAGCCGGGACCGCGACGCGCTGATTGCGATCGCGCCCGTCGATCAGGCGCTACGGGCAGACCCGGGGGCCGTCGGCGAGCGCGCTTGGCTGCTCGTAGCCGCACTCGTCGGGTCGATGGTCGAGGCGATCGCCGCCACGAGCTCGGTCGGGCACGCGGGAGCGCTCGCGCGCAGCCGGTTCGCCCGCGGCGGGTCGTCGCGCTCGTCGGACGCCCTGGCGCTCGACCTGCGGGCCGGCATGATGGGGAACTGGCTCGCGCTGGCGCTCCCGGTCCCGGTCCCGGCGGCCGACAGCAGCGACGCCGCAGAGCTAGCCGTCCTCGCGTTCGAGGACGAGTCTGCGGGGATAGATCGCCTGCGGGCGCGCGCTTACGCGCTTCCAGGAGGCGTGCTCGACGGAGTCACCGACCTGCGTGCGCCGATCGGCGACGACCATCCGCTCCGGACGGCGGAGGCGGTGGCGCGCCTGGGTGGTCGACCTGCCGACGAGGGCTCGGTGTCCGAGCATGAGGACGCAATCCTCGCAATGATCGGGACCGGCATCGATACGGTCCGTCCGCACGAAGAGCACGATCCTTCGCTGCGCGCCGCGCGGAGGATCCTCCAGCGCCTGGCGGGAATGGGGAAGTGGGGCGGTTACCACACCGATGTCGCTCACCTCGCCCGAGGCTTCGCCGGCAACGAGCGCGCGCTCGCGATCGAGATCGGCGAGCGGCTCGTCGATGCGGGCCTGCTGGTCGCGAAGCCGAGTGTCGGCCAGCGTCATGTGTTCCTGAACCCGCGGCGTGCCGGGGATATCCATGCCCTGATCGAGCGCGGCGTGGTGCCGGTGGGACTCGAGCTCCCCGGTCACTGAGAGCATGCCCCCGCCACGCGCGAAGTCCTGACACCGGTTGAGCATGGCAAGTTCACCCGCCGCTGTAGAACGCCAGATCGTCGCCGAGCGCCTGACCTCGCAGCTGCTCACCGGGCCGCCGTCCGCGACCGCCGAGGGGGTCGCGGAGCGGTTGCTGGCGATCCAGGGGCAGGACCCCCGCGGTGCGCGGCTCGCGGTCCGAGGCCGAACTGAGGGGCTGACGGCGGCGGCTGTCGACCACGGGCTCAGCGACGAGCGTTCCCTCTTGATCACGTGGCTGTGTCGCGGCACGCTGCACCTGGTCAGAACCGAGGACTACACGTGGCTCCACATGCTGACGACCCCGCCCCTGCGCACAGCCAACGCTCGTCGTCTCGCCCAGGAAGGCGTCTCGCCGGCCGCCGCCGAGCGCGGGGTCGACGTGATCGAACGCTCTCTCGCCGATGAGGGCCCACTCAGCCGCGCCCAGCTGCGAGAGCGGATCGCCGCCGCTGGGGTTCGGACCGAGGGCCAGGCGCTCGTTCAGGTGCTGCTGCTCGCCTCGCTGCGCGGTTTGATCGTGCGGGGGCCGATGATCGGGTCAGAACAGGTTTACGTGCTCGTGCGCGACTGGCTCGGCGAGCGGGGTGGCGCCGCCGCGCCGGGGGCGATGCAGCGCCGCGAGCGGGGTGGCGCCGCCGCGCCGGCGGCGATGCAGCGCGATCGGGCGCTAGAGGAGCTCGCCCGGCGCTATCTCAGGGGCCACGGACCGGCGGATGAACGCGACCTTGCAAGGTGGGCGGGTCTTCCGCTTCGGGACGCGCGTCGCGGGCTCGAGGGGATCGCATCCGAGCTCGTGCAGCGCCACGACCGCCTCGTCGACCTCCGCTCCCGCCCGCCCGCCGGGGAACTACCGCCGCCGCGCCTACTCGGCGCCTTCGACCCGCTGCTGCTCGGATGGTGCTCGCGCGACGCGATCGTGGGCAAGCAGAACACGATCGTGACAGTGAATGGGTTGTTCAGACCGTTTGCGCTCGTCCGCGGACGAGCCGAGGCCGTCTGGACCCTCCAGGGTGGCAAGGTGACGATCGCACCGTTCGGGCGCCTCACCTGCGCAGACACGGCTGCTCTGGAGACGGACGCGAGCGACGTCCAACGGTTCTTGGGGCGGCCTGAATGAGCTTCGGCGCACGCTAATCTCGGCGGTATCTCCCTGCGCACCGACACCTTTGATCTGGGCCGACTGCGGCTGACCGCGGGCGAGGGTCGGCGGCTCGAGCTGACGGTCACGATCAACCCGTTCGTGCTTGGCGGCGATCGCTACGTTGTCGAACCCGAGCTGGTGCCGATCACGGTTGACCTGTCGCGGACGACCGCCAACGGCTACGCGTTACGCCTTCGCTTCGAGGCCTCGCTCGTCGGTCCGTGCATGCGCTGCCTGGAGCCCGCGGAGCCGAGATTCCAGGTCGACGCGCGTGAAGTCTCACAGCCCGGCCAGGGCGAGGAGCTAGAGAGCCCGTACATCGAACGCCAGGTCCTCGACGTCGGGGCATGGGCACGAGATGCGCTGGCGCTCAGCCTTCCCGAGAAGCTGCTGTGCCGTGCGGACTGCGCAGGCCTGTGCGCTGTGTGCGGGACCGACCTGAACGTGGCGGGCGCAGAGCATGGGCACGAGCGAGAGCCAGATCCACGCTGGTCGAAGCTGTCGGAAGTGCGGTTCGATTAGCCCACGCTGACGTGGATGGTTCAGAGGCCGGACGGCGGCCTCAAGGTGCCGGCGAGATGAGCCGCGAGATCGGCCGCGCGCGGGGGGCACTACACTCTGCGCGCCATGGCTGTCCCAAAGCAAAAGCAATCACACGCCCGCACCGCCCAGCGGCGCGCCCAGCACAAGCTGACGGCGCCCACTCACAATGCGTGCCCACAGTGCCACAGCCCGCGGCTACCGCACCGGGTTTGCCCGGTTTGCGGCAGCTATAAGGGACGCACTGTCGTCGTCCCCGCGGGCGACGACGTCGAGTAGCCAGTACGACCGTGATCACGGTCGCTGTGGATGCGTGCGGAGCCGATCTCGGTCCCGCCGAGGTGGCCGCAGGAGCGGCTCTCGCCGCCGAGAAGGGCGTCGGCGTGCTGTTGTTCGGCCCGGCCCGCGAGATCGGTCCGGTGGCTAGCGGCGTCGAGGTGGTCGACGCCCCGGTGTCGATCGCGAAGGCCTCGGATCCGGTCGCCGCGGTGAGGTCGACACCTGAGGCGTCGATCGTCCAGGCGGCGCGCGCGGTCGCCGGTGGTCGCGCCCAGGCGCTTGTGTCCGGGGGCTCGACCGGCTCTGCGCTGGCCGCGGCACTTTTCAACATGCGCCGCGACCGAGGTATCCACCGGCCGGCGCTCGCGCTGCCGATGCCGATCCCAGGCTCGCCGGTACTACTCCTCGACGTCGGGGCGAACGTAAGCTGCCGCCCCGAGCACCTGTTCCAGTTCGCATACATGGGCTCGGCGTTCGCGCAGGCCGTGATGGGTATCGACTCGCCACGCGTGGCGCTGCTGTCAAATGGCGAGGAGCCCGGGAAGGGAACTCCCGACCTGGTCGCGGTCCACGAACGGCTCGCCGGTCCGGCGGGTGTGGGCTTGCGCTTCATCGGCAACATCGAGGGCACGCAGGTCGCCGCCGGCGCCGCCGATGTGGTCGTGATGGACGGATTCACCGGTAATGTCACGCTCAAGCTGATCGAGGGGATCTCGGGTCGCACGATGGTCGCGGTTCGGGACGCGGCGATGACCTCGTGGCGTGGAAAACTTGGCGGCGCGCTGCTTGCACCGTCGATCAGGCGGCTCAGGCAGGACATCGACCCTGAGTCGACCGGGGGTGCGTACATGCTCGGCCTTCGTCAGCTCGGCGTGGTTGCACACGGCCGCTTCACCCGCCGCGGCTTCGCGCGGGCGATCGAGGTCGCCGCGCGCGGCGTCCAGGAGGATGTGATCGCGAAGACGCGGTTGGCACTCAAGGACGTTGGGGCCTTGCGATCGCCGGCCGAACCGGAGGCCGTCTCGCAACCATCCGGCCCGACGGCTAGCGTGTCGGGATGATGACCCGCGAGCAGGTCTTCTCTTTGGTCCGGTCACACCTCGCGGACGAGCTCGAGGTGGACCCGGATCGCATCAGTGAGTCAACGCGCTTCAAGGAGGATCTTGCGGCGGACTCGCTGGACCTTTACACGCTTGTCCAGGAGCTCGAGGACTCCTACGGCGTGAAGATCTCCGACGAGGAAGCGTCGAAGATCCTGACCGTCGGACAGACGGTCGATTTCGTGCTCGCGAGCCGTGCCGGGGCCCCAGTCGGTGGCGCCCCCGCCGATCGCGAGCAGCGGCATTAATAGTGAGTGCCGGAGGCCGAACTCAGAATCAGGACGCGGGGCCGGATGCCCCGCGGAGCACTCCCTCTGCCGGAGGCCGAACTCAGAATCAGGACGCGGGGCCGGCTGCCCCGCGGAGCACTCCC
>Ga0302326_10009443_pt1 | contig 21316 bp, 16 predicted proteins | sample Palsa_T0_3_FD_202264 | JGI IMG/M metagenome (GOLD analysis project Ga0302326, IMG submission 202264) | Peat permafrost microbial communities from Stordalen Mire near Abisko, Sweden - Palsa_T0_3 | ecosystem: Environmental > Terrestrial > Soil > Palsa > Peat permafrost | place: Sweden: Abisko... | reverse complement strand
GGGCCGGGCGTACTAGGGCGGGGTGTGGGCTCAAGAACGGCCGGCGGAGGGGGCGACGGACGCGGGGGTTCCGGGGTGGGGCTGACGGACGGTGTTCCGGTCTGGTTGGGTTTCCACATTGCGCTCAAAGGTGCTTCCTTTTCTGTCCTGCAGGACGTGGGGATTCCAAGGCGGGGCCGTTCGCGATCAGCCCCGGGAAAAAATGAGGATTGCGAATTGCCTGGCGAGTTACCTGCATGGGCCCTTCATTGCGCTTGCGGAAGTGACTTCCCGCGGCGCTCTGATTTTCTCGCTGCCGCTATTGTAAGACGCGACAGGCACAATCGCGCAATGCCTGCGCCCCGGCCGCCGAGGGTTGCCGAAAAGGATAACAGCAGAAGACGGAAAGACGGGCAGTCTCCGCGAGAGTCTCGATGCCCGAAGGGAAGGCGATTTCCGGGTGTCGGCCTCGATAACTTCTTTTCGTAAGATATCGAATTTATGGCGATCGAAACAGGCGCCGCAGCACCTTTCCAGGCTTCACCCGCACAGGCTCAGGCGCCCACCTGCAGGGTAATCGCATGGCCTCAGAGGGCAATGAAGGCATTGAGATCAATTTCCAAGGCGTTGACAGGAGAAGAGTTAGATGCCCTCAATTTTTATTGAGAATATTTAAAGACACCATTCACGGGCCTGTGCAATATTGTTGAGGTTTCACAATGGAACAACATTGCAGCTGCCCGTTCCCCCCAGGGCTTATTGGCAATTGCAAAGTTGGGCCTTCCCCCTGCGAGGCAAAATCATGAAGCATCTCCCCCCTTCCCGTTCCGCAGGCATGGCTATCGCCCTGTCTTGTCTCTTCGCCATCGCCACGCTTCTGGTCAGCGCGTGGCCGACTCAGGCGCAGAGTGCCGCTTCCGCCCCCGTAAAACCGATCCTCGTGGCTCCGGGCGGCCTGGTCACCCTGGCCGGCCACGTGCCCATCCAGGTGCTGGAGGGGACCGCCACGCGCGTCAGCCATTACAACCCCCAGCAAAAGCTGCGCCTGGTGCTGGGCATCCAGCCGCCGCACCTTGCCGAAGAGGAGCAGTTCCTCCAGGAACTCCAAACCAAGGGCTCGCCCAACTTCCACCAGTTCCTGACTCCCGAGCAGTGGAACGCCCGCTTCGCGCCCTCGGCCGAGGACGAGCAGAAGGTAGTGGACTGGGCTGAGAGCCAGGGATTCACCGTCACCCATCGCTTCAACCATCGCCTCCTGGTGGACGTGGAAGCGCCCGCGGGGGTCATCGAGAATGCCCTGGGCGTGACCATCGACCGCTACCAGGTCCCCAGCGAGCCTGACTTGAAGTTCTCCATCGACCACGACCCGGTGATTCCCGCCAGTCTCTCCGGCATCGTCCACAACATTGAGGGCCTGAACAGCATCCAGCACGATCACGGTTCCCGCCCAGATTCGGCAGAAGGCCACCCTGCGGACTACGCGGAAGGTCCGCCTGTCGCGCGCGGGGGCGAAGGCCGCGCCGACGCCGACCCGGCCGTGATTCGGGCTGCAGAGACGGAGGCCGGCAAGCGGCCGCCGCCGTCGAACTTTGGCCCACCCATCGACAACAACGAGCTCACACCCGCGGGCGTTTACAGCTCGCAGGTATACAACTACGACGGCCTCGATAACCTGGGCCACTGCTGCAATCCCCACAACGACTCGGGTGGCTCGCCCAACGTTTCCAGCATCGCGATTGCCGCGTTCGGCAACTACAACGGCAGCGATATCGCCGGCTTTCACACCGCATTTCCCTATCTTGCCGAGAACTACAGCACCTGGCTCATCGACGGCAACATCGACTGTTCCTCTGACCCCACCGACTGCCCCAGCGGCGAGACCACCCAGGATCTGGAATGGACTATCGCCACCGCCAACAGCTTTGGCTCGTCCAACGACACGTCCCACATCTGGGTCTACATTGGCGCCAACTACAACAACGGCACTTTTACCGACTTGTACGGTTACATGCTGAGCGACAACGATGCGCGGGTGTTCACCACCAGCTGGAGCTGCACCGAGAACTACCAATGCTCCACCGGCACCATGGACGACCGCCACAACATTTTCAACAACATGGTCGGCGAGGGCTGGACCCTCATCGCCGCCTCCGGCGATCGCGGCTCCTCCGACGATTGCTATCTCCCCAAGGGCTCATCAACCTACAACACCGCGCACGAGGCTGTGGCCTATCCCGGCTCCGACTATCTCGTTCTCGCCGCCGGAGGCACACAGCTCCAGGTCTACAACGACGGAAGCTGGGACTACGAGCATGCCTGGCAGGGCGGCACCTACTTCGGCGCCTGCGGCCAGAACAACGGCGGTTCCGGCGGCGGCATAAGCTCCTACTATGCCAAGCAGGCCTGGCAGAGCTTTCTTGGCGGAAGCAAGCGCCAGTCCCCCGATATCTCCCTCAACGCCCTCGGCGTGGGCCAGAGCCTCTATTTCAACGGCAAGCTGCAGGGCAGCGCCAACGGCACCAGCGTGGTGGCGCCTGAACTTGCCGGCTTCTTTGCGCAGGAGAACTCCTACCTGAACTACATCGGCCACATCTGCGGTACAGGCGGCACGTCCTCCTGTACTCCCGTGGGCGATCCCATGTCGTTCTTCTATGCCCCCGCCCAGTACGGCGCTGGGTATGTCTCGCACTACCCCTTCTACGACATGACGGGAAATTACTGCAACAACAACGACGTCACCGCGTCCCAGGGGCTTGGCTACTACTGCACGAAGACGGGCTGGGACAATGTCACCGGCTGGGGCTCGGCGAACATGCTGCAGCTGGCCTGGGCCATCAACTGGTATCTCATCCCCGCCACTGGCTCTGGACCCACCGTGACCTTTTCCGGCCCGGCCACCGGCCGCTGGTACAACTCCGACCAGCAGATTTCCTGGACAATCAAAGACCCTGAACCGTCCGGCAGCACGGCCAGCAGCGGCGTCGCCGGCTTCACCCAGGGTTGGGACTCTCTGCCGTCCGACTCCTTCAGCAAGCCCCACGGCGGCACCGGAGACACCTATTGGAGCGGCCCCGAATATCCCAACTACACCGATGGCTGCATGACCCTGGTGGGAAATCCCACCTGTCCCGGCGGCGTCTCCCAGGGATGCCATACCGCCCACGTCCGCGGCTGGAACAACCAGGGCTGGACCACCGGCGACCAAACCTACGGGTCCATCTGCTACGACATCACCCCACCCACCATCTCCGTGAGCAACATCCCGTCCAATGCCAACACCAACTGGGTCAACCAGTCGGTCCAGGTCACGCTGACACCAACCGATCCGGGCAGCGGCAACGGCACCGGATCCGGCATCAAAAAGACCTACTATGCCATCAACTCCTATTGCAGCTCGGGCAGTCTCGGTTCCTGCTCGGTGTACAACGGTCCAATCACAATCTCAGAGCAGTTGGCGAACTACATCTACTACTTCACCGAGGACAACGCGGGCAACTTCAGCAACGAGTCCTTTGAGTATGTGTACATCGATACCACTCCGCCTGTTACCACGGTGGGACTTTCCGGGACCGTCTACAGCGGCAGCACATACGACACAGCCGTGAACGTAAGCTTCAACTGGTCAGACAACCTGAGCCAGGTCCACTACACCTACTATGAGCTCGACGGCGGACCGGCGATCACCTATGACGGCATATTTACCGTCTCCACGCTCGGCAGCCACACGGTCAAATACTGGAGCGTGGACTACGCGGGCAATATTGAAACCGCACATGTTGCAAGCTTCTCGATCGTCTCTCCCACGACCGCCGCGGTGGTGGCCACGCCCAGCCCGTCTTTCGTGGGCCAATCGGTGAAGATCACCGGCACCGTCAAAGCCACTGTCTCCGGCACGCCCACCGGCTCGGTGATCTTCTATAACGGCGCCACCAACCTCGGCGCCGGCACGCTCACCAACGGCGTTGCCAGCATCACCACCACGGCTCTGCCCGCGGGCGCACTCACGCTGCAGATATCCTATGCGGGAGCCGGCAATTACCTGGCCACCAATTCACCGCCGTTTGACCAGACGGTGGACGCTCCGGCTGCATTGACCGCGCCTGTGGCCAGCCAACTGACCGGCCGCAGCGCGACCTTCACCTGGTCGGCAGTCAGCGGCGTCGAGGCGTACGAGATCTGGATCGGCTCGACCGGCGCGGGCTCGTGGAATCTCTACGCGTCAGGCCCGATTTCGGGCACGTCCGCGACGCCCAACAACCTGCCCACCAATGGCGAAAAGCTTTACGTGCGGCTTTTCACCGAACTTGACGGCGCCTGGGAGTCGATCGATTACACATTCAACGCGGCTGCGCTGGGCGTGCTCACTACGCCGTCGCCGACCAGCACGCTGGCCGGTCCAGACGTTACATTTAGCTGGTCCGCCGGCAGCGGCTCTCCGAACTATCAGCTCTGGATCGGCTCGACCGGCGCCGGGTCCAACAACGTCTACTGGTCGGGCACTATCACCGGCACTTCCGCTACGGCGCCGAACCTGCCCTGCCTCGGGAAGATTCTCAACGTGCGGCTCTACACAGAACTGAATGGCACGTGGGTGTACGCGGACTACACCTACACCGAAGCCACGCAGGCGGCGCTGACTGCGCCTTCACCAGGCAGCACACTGACCGGTGCCGACGTTACGTTCACCTGGTCGGCCGGTATCGAGGCCACCGACTATAAGCTCTGGCTGGGCGCCACAGGAGTCGGCTCGGACGGTCTGTACGCCGGAGCGGCAACCACGACAACCAGCGTGACGCTCACCAACATGCCCACCACTGGCGGGACCATCTACGCCCGCCTCTTTACCAACTTCAAGGGAACTGTGGTGTACACCGACTACACGTTCAAGGCGGCATCTTCCGGAGCGGCAGCAGCGGCAGAAACTGCGCAGAAATAGCGCGCGCCAACACGGGCCGGACATGCTCGCATCGTTTGCCGGTAGGTAATCGATGCGAGCCATGTTCGGCCCATTCGTCTCCGTGGGCCGACTTTTGGATGAGGCTACACTGCGCATAATCCGCGAAGAGGTCTTCGCCGGCTTGGGCGAGGCCGAGGAACCAGCGGAATGAATGCTCGTATACTCGACTTACTGCGGACCCCGCGATGAGTACACGCCTCGACAATATTCTGGCCGCCACCCGCGCATCCATTGCAGCGGCAAAATCTCGCATGCCTGCTGCGGACTTGGAGCGTCAGGCGGCGCTGCATCAGCCGCGGGGATGGGCCGCGGCGCTGCGCAGGCGCGCCGATCACGGCATCGCGGTGATTGCGGAGATCAAGAAGGCATCGCCCTCCAAAGGTCTGATCCGCGCCGATTTCGATGCGGCGTGGCTGGCGGGAAGTTACCACGCGGGCGGCGCGGCGGCGCTCTCCGTGCTGACTGACGAGCCCTTCTTTCAGGGCAGCCTGCGCAATCTGGAGATTGCCTCGGCCGCCGTTCCTCTGCCGTGTCTGCGCAAGGATTTCATGCTCGACGAGTACCAGATAGTTGAGGCGCGCGCTCATGCGGCCGACGCCATTCTGCTCATCGCCGCGGCGCTCGATGACGGCGAACTCAAGCGTCTCGCACACGCTGCCCGCGCGCTCTCGCTCGATGTGCTGGTCGAGGTTCACACCGCCGATGAGCTAGACCGCGTGCTCAGCGTGCTGGGCGAAACGGGCGCAAACGCCATCGGCGTGAACAATCGCGACCTCAAGACATTTGAGGTCCGCCTGGAAACATCGCTGGACCTCATCGCACGCATTCCCTCTACCGTGATCCGCGTGGCCGAGAGCGGACTCTCCACGCCAGCGGACCTCGCACGCCTGCGCGCGGCCGGCTTCGATGCGTTCCTCATTGGCGAGAGCCTGATGCGCCATGCCGACCCCTGCGCGGCGCTGGCTTCACTTGTGGCGGGAACGTTCTGAGGCTTCGATTCCATAATCAGCTAACGCAAATCGGCGTAGAATAAGTTCATCGCATTTGTGTGGCGGAGGTGCGTCGTGGCGACCAATCCGATAAACCGCAGCGAGGTTGAGGAATTCTCCGATCGCTCGATGGAGGAAGACGGACGCATTGGGCCCAATGTCTCTCCAAAGCATCGTGCGATTCTTGAGGCGGCGTTGGCACAGACCGAGCACGGCTCGTTCTTCGAGGCCTTGGCTGCTATGCCGAATGTTGGCGAGGATCGCGACTTCGAGCGGAATCGAGGCTAGGAATGTTTCTGGTCGACACCAACGCGATCAGCGAGTTGTGCAAGAAGACAAACGCGGATCCGGGCGTTGTCGATTTCCTTTGACGTTCCGATAAGGACTTGTTCGTTCCAGTTCAGGTAATCCGCGAAATCAGGAGCGGTATCGAAGGACTGAGGGTTCGAGGCGATTTGCAGCAAGCCTTGGGAGTCGATAGATGGTTTCAGTCGGTGCTGGAGCGATCTGCGTCTCGAATCTTGGCGTTTGATCTCCAGTGCGCTCAAAGGTGGGGCATGCTGATGGGAGCCAACGATCAACACATTGTTGACAGACAGATTGCCGCCATCGCCCTCGTCTATGATTTGACGGTCGTGACTCGTAACACGGATCATTTTGAAGGAGCCGGTGTCCGGCTGTTGGATCCATTCTTCGCGGATTCCCTCCCCTCCGAGTCGACAAACTAGAACGTTCCTATGAGCTGAATGCGCATCTGGATTAAAATCTGCGCCAATACCTCCCTCGCCGACGCGCTCGTTGCGGCTGAAGCCGGGGCTGACGCGGTGGGCTTTGTGTTTGCGCCCAGCCCGCGCCGCGTAACGCCGGTGCAGGTGGCTGCCATCAATCCGCATCTGCCGCCGGAGATCGAAAAGATCGGCGTGTTTGTGGATGCATCGCTGGATGAAATTGCCGCGACCATCAATCGGTGCGGGCTGACTGGCGTGCAGCTTCATTCCGCCGCTGGCTCCGGGCTTCCGGGTAAGCTTCATGAGCGCTTCGGCCCGCAACTCAGAGTCTTGCGCGTGGTTCACTTCACCGCAGAAGCCGGAGAGCAGTTGACCGGCGAAATTGCACAGATCGATCGCGACCCGCATGTCCACGCCATTCTCGTCGATTCGCGCACGCCCACGGCGGTTGGCGGCACCGGCATCCGTTTCGATTGGCACGCGGCTCGCGCTGCCGTCTTCAGTGGCGATCCAGCGCGCAAGCCTCGCATCGCTGCCGGCGGCCTTGCCCCGGCCAACGTTGCTGAGGCCATCGCCATGCTGCGCCCATGGGGTGTGGATGTAGCCAGCGGCGTCGAAGCCGCGCCGGGCAAAAAGGACGCAGCCAAGGTCCGGGAGTTCATCCTCAACGTCCGGTCGAGTGAATGACCACGGAGGCCCTGTGAAAACAAACGATTCGGAAGAGCAACTGGCCGCCTTCCTGGCGAAGTACACGCCTGAGATCGCGTCGCTTGGCGAGGCAATTCTCAACGTCATGCGGAAGCGTTTTCCTACCGCGCTCGAACTTGTCTACGACAACTACAACGCGCTTGCCATCGGCTTCGGCCCCACCGAGCGCGCGTCGGACGCGATCTTTTCGATTGCGCTTTATCCGCAATGGGTGAGCCTGTTTTTTCTCCAGGCCAAAGGGCTTCCCGACCCCGACCGGATTCTGAAAGGAAGCGGCAGCGTAGCCAGGCATGTGCGCCTTGCGTCGCCCGCCACGCTGGACGATCCCGCCGTCGCAGCCTTGATGCGGGAGGCGGTATCGAGAGCCTCCGTTCCGTTCGATCCGCAGGGCGCTCACCGGGTCATCGTCAAGTCGGTGTCGGCCAAGCAGCGGCCGCGTCGACCCGTTTCGGCGATTCGCGGCGCCGGTAGCAGGGCCAAAGGGAAATCATAGCTCTCCGGCGTGAGCGAGTTTGGCGACGCCAGCCTTGTCTGCCTAGTACACTGAGTTGTCCCTCAGTTCTCTGGGCGCAGGCGCAGGAGTCTCCATGGCATCGGCAATTCTTCAATCCATTCCCTCCGAGTCGCGGCCCGGCCGCTTTGGCATTTACGGCGGGCGCTATGTGCCGGAAACCCTGGTGGCCGCGCTCGACGAGCTCGAACGCGAGTACGCAGTCGCCAAAGCCGACCCGGCGTTTCAGGCCGAGCTTGCCGACCTGCTGCACAACTACGCGGGCCGGCCTACGCCGCTCTACTTTGCCAAGCGGCTGACCGAGAGCCTGGGCGGCGCAAAGATTTATTTGAAGCGAGAAGACCTGCTGCACACCGGCGCGCACAAGATCAACAACGCGCTGGGCCAGGGCCTGTTGGCGCGGCGCATGGGCAAGCGGCGCGTTATCGCCGAGACCGGCGCAGGCCAGCACGGCGTGGCCACCGCCACAGTGTGCGCGCTCCTCGGTATGGAGTGCGTGATCTACATGGGCGAGGTAGACATGGCGCGGCAGGAGCTGAACGTGCTGCGCATGAGGCTGCTGGGCGCGGAGGTGCGCGGCGTTTCGGCCGGATCAAAGACGCTGAAAGACGCCATCAGCGAGGCCATGCGCGACTGGGTCACCACCGTGCGCACGACCCACTATCTGCTGGGCAGCGCACTCGGCGCGCATCCTTATCCCACCATGGTGCGCGACTTCCACCGCTGCATCTCGATCGAGATGAAGCAGCAGATCGTGGAGCGCGAAGGCCGCCTGCCTGCTGCCGTGATTGCATGTGTGGGAGGCGGGTCGAATGCTATCGGAGCGTTCTATGAGTTCCTGGCCGACAGACACGTCCGCCTGATCGGCGTCGAAGCCGGAGGGCGCGGCACTGTGCTTGGTGAGCACGCCGTGCGCTTCGCAGGTGGATTGCCCGGCGTGCTGCAAGGCACGTACTCTTACGTGCTGCAGGACGAGAACGGCCAGATAGCGCAAACGCATTCGGTGTCTGCGGGCCTCGATTACGCATCCATCGGTCCGGAGCACGCGGCGCTGCACGACACAGGGCGCGCCGAGTATGTTTCGCAGGACGACGCCGCGGCTCTCGACGCCGTGGTCAGGCTCGCGCGCACCGAGGGCATCTTGCCCGCGCTTGAGAGTGCGCACGCAGTCGCTGAGGCCATCCGCATCGCGCCCAACATGCCCGCCCATGACATACTGGTGGTGAACCTCTCCGGACGCGGCGACAAGGACATGGGCATACTGGCCCGCGAGTTGCGCCTTCAGGGAGTGTGAACCTGCGATGGCCCTTCAGTTTGAATCGAAGCCAGCACTGGTCGTGTATCTCACGGCCGGCGACCCCTCCATCGAGGGTACGCGCGCCATCGCGCTGGCCGCCATCGACGCGGGCGCGGCAGTGATTGAGCTCGGGGTGCCCTTCAGCGATCCCATTGGCGACGGCCCGGTGATCCAGCGCGCCAGCGAGCGCGCGGTGGAGCGCGGCACGCGGCTTGTCGACGTGCTCGTGCTCGCAAAGGAGATACGCGCGGCGCGGCCCGCGGCCGGCCTGATCGTGTTCAGCTATTTCAATCCCATCCTGCGCTATGGACTGCCGCGCTTCGTGAGCGATGCGGCCGCCGCCGGCGTGGATGGCGTGCTGATCATCGACATGATTGTGGAAGAGGCCGGCGAGTATCTGGTGGAGATGGAGCGAGCGCATCTGGCTCCAATTTTTCTTGCCGCGCCCACCAGTCTCGACGAGCGGCTCAAGGCCATCGCCGCGCACAGCAAGGGTTTCATCTATGCCATCTCGCGCGTGGGCATTACCGGCACGCAGCAGAGCGTGGCCTCAGACGCTGCCGCGTTGGTCGCCCGGATTCGCCGGTGGAGCACGCTGCCGGTGGCCGTCGGATTTGGTATCGGCAACGCGGAGCATGTGGCGCGCGTGGCTGAGTTTGCCGACGCGGCGGTGGTCGGCAGCGCGATTGTGGAGTTGATCGAGCAATCGACTGCGGATGCAGCGCCTGCCGCGGTGGCGCGATTTATCAAGGGCCTGCGCATGCCTCACGCGGCGCTGGCCCGGTAACGCGAATCAGCCGGCGGCGTGCGCCGTGGGCACTGTTCAACTCCTGTTCCTATGCATCCGGTGCGCGGCACTCAGTCGAGCCGCGCACCGGCCGCAACACGAGGATGGAATGACGCTCGAAGAATTGCGTGAACAAATCGATGCACTCGATCGCCAGCTGGTGGAGCTGCTCAGTGAGCGGGCCCGCGCCGCGATCATGATCGGTCACCTCAAGGTCGCAACGTCGCTGCCGGTGTATGAGCCGGGACGCGAAAAGGTGATCTACGCCAACGTGCGCGCGGCCAACAAGGGACCGCTGCCCGACATCGAGCTCATTCATATCTACGAGCGCATCATCGACGTGATGCGCGCGCTGCAGAGGAACGAGTTGGCATCGGAGAGGAACGCCCAGGCGCAGGCCTCGGGCGCAACGGCCGAATCGAAAGCGCCCGAGACTGGGGGTCGCCAATGATCGTTGCCATGCAGGAGAAGGCCACCGAAGAACAGATCGATGCGGTCATCGACGCGCTGGTCGAGTCCGGCGTCAACGTGCACCGCACCACGGGCGCATCGCAGACCATTCTCGCCGCAGTCGGACCCACGGCAAGCCTCGACCCGCACAAGTTCGAGCTGCTCACGGGCGTGCTCTATGTGCACCGCATCAGCTCGCCTTATAAGCTGGCCGGGCGTGCGTTTCGTCCCGAGGGCACCGTCGTTGAATTTTCGAACGGCGTCAAGGTTGGCGGTGAGCGCGTGGCCGTGATGGCCGGCCCGTGTTCCATTGAAAATCACGAGCAGATATTTGAGACGGCGGCGCGCGTCAAGGCAGCCGGCGGCACGTTTCTGCGTGGCGGCGCCTACAAACCGCGCAGCTCGCCGTACGCATTTCAGGGCATGGGCATTCCGGGGCTCAAGCTGCTGCGCGAGGCCGCCGACGCGCACGGCCTGCTCACCGTGAGCGAGGTCATGGAGATCTCGCAGATCGAGCCCATGCTGCCCTACATCGATTGCTACCAGGTGGGAGCGCGCAACATGCAGAATTTCAACCTGCTGCGCGAACTGGGCCACGCTCAGAAGCCGGTGCTGCTCAAGCGCGGCATCGCGGCCACCATCGAAGAGCTGCTGCTCTCGAGCGAATACATCATGGCCGGCGGCAACTACAACGTGATCCTGTGCGAGCGCGGCATCCGCACTTATGAGACGGCCACGCGCAACACCATGGACATCTCGGCGATCCCGGTGGTGCACAAGCTCTCGCACCTGCCCATCGTTGCCGATCCATCGCACGGCACGGGCCGGCGCGACATGGTGGCGCCCATGGCGCGCGCCTCGCTGGCCGCTGGTGCTGACGCGATCCTGGTCGAAGTCCATCCCAACGCCGACAAGGCCGCATCGGATGCCGCGCAGACGCTGTTCCTCGATCAGTTCGACGAGTTGATGGGGCAGTTGCGCGTGATTGCTTCGGCGGTGGGACGGTCACTGTGATTTTCATCTGAATTGCATCACCTTGAGAGGTAACCAATGAGCCGAATCAATATATTTTGGGATTGGTTCGGCACGATTGCTGACTCGTTAGCCGCCGATCCACATGATTCATCCCTCCTCAGTGAACTTGATCGCAGAGTGCTGAGTCTGGCACCCGGGCTCTCTTGGGAGATTGGACCGGGACTGTCAAAGCCATGGCAGCTTGTTATCTCCCCCGATTTGAATCGCGATCTTCGAGAAACGGCGAAGTCAATTGTGGCGAGGGCACCAAGCCTCGACCAATGGGAATTCCATCCGGCACGACAACCAAAGGAATGGGAATACAAGTTTGAATTTACAGACGAGACAGGCGCCGAAAGGCTGATGGTTGATGCGACAAATTGGCGGTTCGTCCTGTTGCGCCACCAAAGTGGGATTCGCGAAATGCTTCTGCTCGCGAGCGAGCTTTCCGCGCTGAGCGACGTGGAACGATGGCAGGCCGGGGCAATCCTTCTTGAGGGCATTCTTGGTGAGGATGTTTTTCTGGATGCTGTCGACGAGTTCGAGGTCGTTAACGAATTGGAGCCTCGATTTGCAGCCCATGCGAGGTCAATCCGAGATCTTCGAGCAGCGGCGATAGGGAAGGTAGGCTGAGGTGATCGAACGCATCGCCATCCTCGGCACCGGCCTGCTCGGCGCATCTGCCGGGCTGGCGCTGCGTGCGGCGGGCTTTCGCGGCTCCATCGTCGGATGGAACCGCAGCCCGCAGTCGGCGCAGACCGCGCTGGCCGCGGGTGCACTCGATGCCATTGCGACAGACCCATTGCAGGCTGCGCGTGAGAGCCAAGTCATTCTGCTCGCCACGCCGGTCTTTGCGATCCTCGACTGGATGGAGCAGCTCTCCGGCGTGCTCGGCCCCGATCACCTCATCACCGACGTGGGCAGCACCAAGGCGCAGATCGCCGCGGCTGCCACGCGCCTTTACAACCAGCCCGGCCGTGCGGCGTTTCTGCCCGGACACCCCATGGCGGGCAAGGAAGTGAGCGGCGCGGCCAACGCCGATGCGGCGCTTTATCGCAGCGCGGTGTGGCTGTTTACCGACGATCCAGGCGCCCAGCGCTCGGCGCAAGCGGCGGCGCTGGTCAAAGACTGGCGCGAGTGGGTCGCGGCCATCGGCGCGCGGCCCATCAATCTCGACCCCGCGCGCCATGATGAACTGGTCGCATGGGTCAGCCATCTGCCGCAGTTTGTATCGACAGCCATGAGCGCGCTGCTTGAGAGCGAGCTGGGCGATGCGCCCGAGCTCAAAGACGTCGGCGGCCGCGCACTGCGCGAGATGACGCGGTTGGGGTCGAGTCCTTATTCGATGTGGCGCGACATCGCGCACACCAACACCGCTCAGATCGAGGCCGTTCTCCACGCGCTCGAACAGCGCCTCGCGCACGTCCGCGAAAACCTCCGCACGCCCGAGCTGCGCGACGAGTTCGACCAGGCCAACCGGTTTCGCCGCCAATCGTGAATCCAGCACCAATCAACATTTACGACGGCGGGCGAATCTCGCTCGAAGTTCCGCCGGCCGCGGGCACGTAGCACTTCTGCGTGTAGTCCATCACCATGCGGTCGGCGTTGAAGCGCCAGCCCAGCGTGCGGATCGTGCGCTTCATGCGCTTGATCCAGCCGCGCGGCAGCCCGTCGCGATCGCGATTGTAATAGAGCGGAATCACTTCGTCGCGCAGCGCGCGATAGAGGTCCTCGCCGTCGCGCGAGTCGTGCACGTCCATGTTGGAGTGCGTGCGGCCCGTGCCGATGGCAAATCCGTTGAGCCCATCGTAGGCTTCTGCCCACCAGCCATCGAGCACGGAGAGATTCAAGCCGCCGTTGAGCACCACCTTTTGTCCGCTGGTGCCCGATGCCTCCAGCGGGCGGCGCGGATTGTTGAGCCACACATCCACGCCCTGCACCAGATGTCGCCCGACGTTGATGTCGTAATCCTCGATGAAAACAAACTTGTCGCCCAGATCGGAGTCGCGCATCATGCGCGCGATCTGCTGCAGCACGGTCTTGCCCGGTATGTCGTGCGGATGCGCCTTGCCCGCAAAGACAAATTGCACCGGCCGCTTGGGATCGTTGACCATTGCGGCCAGCCGCTGCATGTCGGCGAGGATGAGGTTGGCGCGCTTGTAGGTAGCAAAGCGGCGCGCGAAGCCGATGGTGAGCGCGTCGGGCGAGAGCACCTTGACGAGGCGCAGCGATGAGTCGTGCGGTTCACTGCGGCGCTCGGCCTGCTCCACGGCGCGGCGGCGCACGAAGTCCAGCAGCTGCGTCTTCAGGCTCAGGTGCGTCTCCCACAGCTCGCCGTCGTCCACGTTCTCGATCTCTTCCCAGGTGCGCGCGGCGCCGCTGTTTAGCTGCCAGCCCACGCCCAGATGGCGATCGTAGAGGCGGCACATCTGCGGCGCCAGCCATGACGGCACATGTACGCCGTTGGTAATGTGGCCAATGGGCACCGCATCCTCCGGCCGGCCCGGATAGAGGCACCTCCACATGGCGCGCGACACCTCGCCATGCAGCGACGACACCGCGTTGGCACGGCGCGAGAGCTTGAGCCCCAGCACCGTCATGCAGAACTGCTCGCCGCTGTCGGTGGGATACTCGCGCCCAAAGCCCATGAGGTTGTCGTGCGAGATGCCGAGCTGCTCGCGCAGGGGGCCGAGATGCTCCTCAATCAGGTCGGCGTTGAAACGATCGTGTCCCGCGGGCACCGGCGTGTGCGTGGTAAAGATCACCTCACGTGGAATCTGGCTGGCCGCCGCGTTGAAGTCGATGCCCTCTTCCTTCATGCGGTTGTTGATGGCCTCGAACACCGCAAAGCCCGAGTGGCCTTCGTTCAAATGCAGCACGCCCGGCGAGATGCCCATGGCCTTGAGCGCGCGAAATCCGCCTACGCCCAGCATCAGCTCCTGGCGGATGCGCGTACGGCCGTCGCCGCCATAGAGGCGCGAGGTCAGCTCGCGATCTTCGGGCGCGTTGCCTTCCACGTTCGAGTCGAGCAGCAGCAGGTCGATGCGGCCCACCTTCACACGCCACACCCTGGCGCGAATGGCGCCGCCCCTCGTCTGAATCTCCACCACTACCGGCTCGCCGTTGACGCCGATGGCCGGCTGCATGGGCAGCTGATTCACATCGGTCTGCAGATACTCTTCCTGCTGCCAGCCCTCGCCGTTGAGCCGTTGCAAAAAATATCCTTGCCCATAAAAAAGCCCGACGCCGACCAGCGGAATGTCGAGATCCGACGCGCTCTTGATGTGGTCGCCGGCCAGCACACCCAGGCCGCCCGAGTAGATGGGCAGCGACTCGTGCAGCCCGAACTCGGCGGAGAAATAGGCCACCGGCCGCGGCCGCAGCACTCCCGCATTGGCCGCGCCCCAGGTGCGGTCGCCATTCAGATATTCCTGTTGGCGGCGGTAGCAGTAGTTGATGCGGCTGTGCAGGACCAGCTCCGTGGCGCGGCGCTCGATCTCGCCGAGCGGAATCTCGCTGAGCAGCGAGATGGGATTCTGATTGAGCTGCCGCCAGCGCGTTGGGTTGAGATCGCGGAACAGCGCGACACAATCCTGGTCCCAGCTCCACCAGAGATTGCGCGCCAGAGACCAGAGCCGCTCCTGCGCAGGCCCAATGAAACGATCCAGCGTGCGCGCCTCACTCACTACCGGCGCCACCTGGTTGGCCGCCTCTCCCAGCATGCGGATCTCATCGTCGCGAAAAACGCGCGGTTCCTTGGTCTGCACAATCAGCACACCCTGCAGCACGCCGCGATCCACCAGGGGCACGCCGAGGAACGAGCGATACTCCTCTTCGCCCGACTCCTTGAAGTATTTGAAGCGTGGATGATGTGTGGCGTCCGCAACCGCAACCGGCATTACCCGCTCCGCGACCAGGCCGGCGAGCCCCTCGTTGATGGGCATGCGCAGTGTGCCGATACATCGCGGGTGCAGGCCCAGCGTAGCGGCCAGCACCAGGTTGGAGCGGTCCGGCTCCAGCAGATAGGCCGAGCACACGTCGGTCCTGAAGCGCATCGCGATCAGAGCCACCACGTTCATCAGCGTATCGGCGGGCTTGCCGCCTTCCCTGGTGAGGTTGGTAATCTCATCGATCGTCAGTACATGACGCTCGGCCATCGCTTCGTGAGACTCGGACATTCGCGGGCTCCTCGGCTTTGTTTGTCTTTGTGTGCCAACTGAAAGGCATCGACACGCGCGCCATGCCGCAACAAAGAGATGCAGCGATGCAAGGGGTCAGGAAAACTGATGTTGGAAACAGCGGGTGGCCGGTTGACGCGGTTGCCGCGCTTTCAGGCGTGCGCGTGAATTGAAGATACACCAATCCGGCGCGCGCCGCGAATCGAAAATGTGCAGCCGGGCGCTGCGCACCGGTGCTCCGGACGAAGTCATTTTATTGTGAAATGGATCGATGCTTCTTCGCGGCGGCTCATTTCACGGCGGTGGCGGCGGCCTGCACGGCTTCCGCTGCCGGCGTCCCGCGCGGGCGCTTGCTCTTCTTTGCCCGCTCCAGTTTGGGCGCGGGGCGGCACCCGTCCGGCACGTTCGTCATCTGCCTGGCGAAGACGCGGTAGCTCTCAGTGCGCGGCTGCAGCGTTGACCAGTAGCTCTTGCGCGAGAGCAGCGGGCGGTGCAGCGCAATGAGCTGGTTGTCCATAATCTTCACGCCGCACATGAGATTGTTCTTGGGCTGCAGGATGGTCTTGGAGGGATCCTTCTCGGGAAGTTCCTTGTCCTTGTCCCAGTCGAAGTCGCAGCCGTACCGGTCGGCATCCATATAAGTGAGCTGCAGCAGGCCCTCACTTCGCACCTTGCGCTTGGTCACGGTGTCTTTGACGTTGACCTCGGGCTCGGTGTGGCGCACGTCGGTGGTCGGCACCAGCCCGGCCTCCGCGCCGGAAAGCGCCTGGAACAAATACGCCCAGAAGGCGCGCCGGTCCACCTCGCTCATCTGGTTGAAGCGCGGGCAAAAGGGCTTCACATCGCGCGCTACCTGCGAAGAAAGCATCTCAGGCGGCAGCGCCTCCTCAATGATCTTGTCCCACTCCGGATCCCAGGAGGGTTTGCCCAGCTCTTCCTTCTTTTCGGCGATGGGCGTGGGCGGAGCCGTCTTTACCTCAGGCGGGGCGCCGTTCGATGGCTGCGCGGCGGGCGCCTGCTGGGCGGGCTGAGGCTGCTGCGCTGGCTGTGGTTGTTGCGCGGCCAGGCAGACGAAGGCAGGCACCGCGCAAAGCGCCGCAGCCATCCACAGCCTTGCCGTTTTTGATCCGATCATCGGTACCACCAGTGTGGTGAGATGCGGAATTTTCAGGGGATGGTGCGCGGGATTAAAGATCAACTCGCCTGTCGAGGCTTGGGCGAATGATTTTGAGGTCGACTCCCACGAGTGGCGAACGGCGCAGCGCCGCGAGAATGCTGCCCTTCCTGGTTGGGGTGGCCTTTCCATTGCTTTGGCCAGGGCGTCGGCTGGACTTCTTCGGACTGCTTGCTTTCGATGGCTCGCTCATTGGCGCCTCCTGTTTTCCAGGGCGTCCTCAGAAGACTGCAATTCCCGCATGGCGTGCCTCAGGGGCTGAAGCCCGCGCTGTTTGTTGCCTTTTCGGCACGACTAAAGTCATGCCCTGACACTTCTTGCCTGTTGGGATGAGTCTTTCCGGAGTCTTTGAGGTTCGTGTCCTTCAAAAATCTGCGACTCTTGCCCCTTACGCGGCCTCTTTCGCTGGGTCCAGCGCGTGAAACCCTTCGCTCCTGGCTGCATCCAGCAACTGCGGCGAGGCCGACACGAAGATGATCTCCGTGCCCTGGAACATGTCGCGGGCCACGCAGGCCGCGCCCAGTTGCAGCGTGTCAGGCCAGCGCAACGTCGTGCGGTCCAGCAGCTGACGCGCCGCCTCCAGCACCGCCGGATTCAGCGGCTGCTGCACCATGCGCGCCGCTTCCATGCGCAAGATCTCAAGCGCCGCCGCGGCGTCTTCCGCCGACACCGCTCCCGCGCGCTCTCTGCGCCGGATGGCCCCATAGACCTCCAGCGGCGTTGATGCCGAGATCAGCTTGCGGTTGTCTTCGACAGCTTCCATCAGCTTGATCAGAGCGTCGGTGCCCTGCTCCTGCACAAACAGCTTGGCAAAAGCGGTCGACTCCAGGAAGTAGCAGCTCACAGGCTCCCCCGTTCCTCTTCAATGGCCTCTGCAATGGAGTCGCCGTGGATGGCAACCGGGTGGAAGCGTTGCGCCTCCTCAGGCATGCCGGCCTCGGCGCGGTTGAGCCGGATGGTGGTGGTGGGATAAGCCGGCGTCTTGGGGTTGGCGATCTTGCTGGTCAGCACTACGCCGCGCTGGATAGCCTCGGCCAGCACCGCCTGGCGCGACTCCGGGTGCTGGTTCCAGCGGAACGCCTTGCGCGGCAGGAACGAATCGCGAAACCACTTGAGCGCGATGAAGGCGTGCCCGCCGCGCTCAGCCTCGGCCAGCGCCGCGCACAGCTCCTTCACGCGCGCATCCAGATCGGCCGGGATCACCGCTTCCTGGCTGTCGTCTTCTTCGTCGGCCGGTTCGGCAGCGGCGGCGCGCTGCGTGCCGCGCGCCGGACGCGGACTTGCCTCGCCCTCGCCCACGCGCTCAAAATAAATGCGCACCTCGTCCTCTTCCGGCGACCACGTGTCGGACGAGGCATTGCGCCGCTTGCTGCGGCCGTTTTCGCTGCACAGCTCCACGATGGCCTGGTAACCCGGCGGCGCCAGGAAGCGCAGCGCGCGCGACAGACCCGGATCCGAGGAAAACGCCAGCTCGTTCAGAGCTTCTTCAATAATCTCTTCCGCATCGGGAATACTCAGGTTGTTTACGTCTAGGCTGCCCTGCGCAGCTTTTGTCGATTTCATCTTTCTTCTCCATAATGCCGGTTCCGACAGTTCCTTCGTTCGGCAATCGGTTGCGGCAGCAAACGCCGCACACGACTGCGCGGTCAAAAGAGTGGAACAAGCCCGTGCCCCTAAATCCCGTGACTTCCAAGGATGTTTTCGTCCGGCCGGCAAAAATACCGGTCCATCCACAATACCCGGCTGGGACTGTAGCAGTTTAAGGGCATTTCTCGAGAAAATGTAAGGCGAACCATGCGACTCTGGGCGGCTTATATCCTTTGAGGAATCGGCCCCCACTTCACTTGTCTCCTCTACCCCACACGGCTCAAGAAATACTAGTTACGCCCTCAGTTTTGGCTATACTTCAAACAGTGTAACCCAGTCTAACCCAAATGCAAGGAGTACGTTAAGGGGAATTTTACGCCGAATCCCGGCAGTTCTCCTGTCATTTTGCCCTCGGATCCATCATCGGCAACCCCAAATCCATAAAGAAGTTGCCCCGATCCGCCCTTTTTTGTGGAGGCCGAAGTTCGTACAATAGACCCATGCGCCGTTGTCTGCCGCTGCTATTCTTCGCCTTTCTTGCCTCCGCAAGCCTCCTCCACGCCGATCAGGCGTTTGACCTCGCCGGACCCAAAGTCGATGTGCATGTGAAGCGCGGCGAGGTGACCCTACCCATCGGGGAGGTCCCCAACCTGATGCCCGGAGACCGGCTCTGGATCCATCCCGACCTGCCCGAGAGCCAGTCCATTCATTTCGTGCTGGTGGTGGCTTTTTTGCGCGGCGCCACCAATTCGCCTCCGGCCGATTGGTACACGCGCGTCGAGACGTGGAACCGCAACGTCCGCACCGAGGGCGTCTTCGTCACGGTGCCGGCCGAGGCGCAGCAGGCGGTGCTTTTCCTCGCGCCCGAGACCGGCGGCGATTTCAGCACCCTGCGCAAGGCAGTGCACGACCGCCCCGGCGCCTTTGTCCGCGCCACGCAGGACCTGCAGGCCGCCAGCTGGGACCGCATGAGGCTCGATGCCTACCTTGCCGACGTCAAGGTCACCACGCAGTTCGACCCCGCGCAACTCAAGGAGCGCGCCGAGAAATCCGCGCACAGCCTCGGCATCCGGCTGGACCAGCAGTGCTTTGACAAGCCCAGCGACCAGCAGGCGCCGTGCCTGGTGCAGCACACAGACGGCCTGGTGCTGGACGACGCCAACGCCCAGTCAAAAGTTGAGATGCTGGCCAACGGAGCCTCCGGCGACCTGATGAACCAGCTCAGCTACTCCACCCCTGGCGGCGGCGGCATGTACAGTCCCTACGTCGGCGCCATTCTGGACATGGTGCGCATTCTGTCAGATCTGCACACGGCCCATTTCCAGTACATTCCCGCGCTGGCGCTGCCCACCAAAGATACGCTCAACCTGCGCCTCAACGTGCCGCCGTCGTTCCGCGATCCCCGGTCGGTGGTGGTGGTTGCGCTGCCGCCCATCGGCCCTGCCGTGCCGCCTCCGCTGCACCCGCTGTCCGCGACGGAGAACTTCTGCGCTCCTAAACCCGGCGTGGCGCTGACCGCCGAGGGGGCGCCGCTGGTATACGCCACCCGGCTGGCCTATGACCTGCACCTGCATATTGAAACCCCCAACGGCCCCGTCGATCTGCCCGTCGCCGCCGACTCGTCGAAGGGCGGCCTGACCTTTGAACATCCGCCGGCCGCGCTGCCCGCGGGCGACTGGACCGCCGTGGTGCGCGGCAAGTGGGGATTCGACGACTGGGAGGGTCTGCGCTTTCACGTCCACGTGCCTGAGCCGGGCGGATGGGTTCTGGCGCCTGCCGACTCGTCGGCTCTGATCGTGGGCCGCGAAGACACCCTCCACTTTGCCGGCGCCAGCACGGTGTGCGTCGACCGCGTGGACAAGGTTGCCGCTGCCACCGCACCGCCCGTCAAGCTCACTTGGAAAGCTCCCAAGCCGGAAGTGCTCGAAGTCGCCGTGCCCATGAAGGATGCGGCGCCGGGCCCGGTAACACTGGAAGTTCACCAATTCGGGCTGTCCAAACCCGACACCCTCGCCCTGCAGGCCTATGGCGAAGCCGCATCGCTCGAGGACCTTACCCTCAGCGCCGGCGACTCCAGCGCCCAGCTTGAGGGCACCCGCCTCGATGAGGTGGAAACCGTCAATCTTAACGGCATCACGCTCACCCCGGCCGGGCTGAACCGCGTGGAAGACTCAGATCGGCTGGCCATGACCACGCACGACTCCACGCTGGGACTGACGCCGGGCAAGCGCTACTCCGCCAGCGTGAAGCTGCGCGACGGCCGCCAGCTCAAGGTGCCCGTCATCGTGGAGCCTTCGCGTCCGCAGGTCACGCTGCTCAGCAAGGGCGTTCAGGACGATGCAGCCGTCACGCCCTCGCCCGTGCACCTGGGCAGCCCCGAGGACCTGCCGCTGCAGGGCCGGCTCGTCTTCTTTCTCAAGTCGAAGCTGCCCGCCAGCTTTCCCCGCAATGAGACGGTCGAGGTGGCCGCGGTCGACGGCAGCTTCCACACCGTGCTCTCGCTGGCCGACAGCAGCCTGGTGCTTGAGGACCAGAACACCGCCTTGGGCGTGATGGATCCGCTGGCCCGCTTTGGCTCCTCGGCCTTCGGCCCCCTGCGCGCCCGCGTGCTCTCGGCCGACGGCGCTCCGGGCGACTGGTTTCCGCTCGGCACGCTCGTTCGCCTGCCCTCATTCAAAGACCTGCGCTGCCCGCGAACACCGCTGAAGCCCTGCACGCTGACCGGCAGCAATCTCTTCCTGGCCACGTCGATCGCCTCCACGCCGGACTTCGACAATCCTGCCGATGTGCCGCCGGAGTTTACCGGAACCCAGCTCAGCGTGCCCCACCCGGCCAATGGCGTGCTCTATCTCAAGCTGCGCGACGACCCCGCCACGGTGCAGACCATCACGCTGCCGGTGACGCTGACGCAAGCGTCAGTTCCGCCGCCGCAGCCTTCCGCGCAGTCGGCCTCCGCG
>Ga0302326_10009441_pt1 | contig 21325 bp, 16 predicted proteins | sample Palsa_T0_3_FD_202264 | JGI IMG/M metagenome (GOLD analysis project Ga0302326, IMG submission 202264) | Peat permafrost microbial communities from Stordalen Mire near Abisko, Sweden - Palsa_T0_3 | ecosystem: Environmental > Terrestrial > Soil > Palsa > Peat permafrost | place: Sweden: Abisko... | reverse complement strand
TCGCGCAGGTCAAACTGTTCAATGATATTGAGCATTTGCAGGGTTGCGAGGCCCTGCGTATTGGCGCCCATGGCGTACACATCGATGCCGCGGTACTTGGTGACGAGCGGCTCATCCCACTCGGCATGATGTTCGCGGAGATCTTCCTGCGAGAGCCATCCACCAATACGTTTGAAGTAGGCGTCGACTGTTTTGGCGATGGGACCGTCGTAGAAAGCATCGCGTCCGCCTTCGGCGATCATGCGATAGGTGCGGGCGAGATCGGGATTGCGGCGTACGTCGTATTCATTGGGCGCGATGCCGCCGGGGGTGTATGTATGTACGGCGTTGGCTGTCTCTTCAACGCCAGAGTCGGGGCGCAGAAAGATTGCCATGTTGCGCTTGAGATACCAGCCAATAATCTGCGGCACAGGAGCGCCGATCTCGCAGTAGTGGATAGCTGGTTCGAAGAGCTCGGCCCACTTGAGTTTGCCATAGCGCTGATGCAGTGCCCACCAGCCATCGAGTGCGCCGGGCGTGGAAACGCTGACAGCGCCCAGTTTGGGGAGAACACCATTTTTTGCCCGCGAACGGGCAGTGGCGAGGGACAGCGATTTTGGGGAGCGGCCGGAACTGGCCATTCCGGCCAGCTTGCCTACCTTGGGATCCCAGACGAAGGCGAAGCAGTCGCCACCAAGGCCAGAGCTGACAGGTTCTACAAAGCCGAGCATGGCATTGGCTGCGACGGCTGCGTCAACGGCCGAGCCGCCGCGCTTGAGCATCTCAATGGCTACTTGCGTGGCGAGCGGATGCGCAGTGCCCGCTGCTCCGGAGCAGCCGAGTGCGGGTGAGCGCGTGGTAAAGCTGGCTCCTGAAGGCCGGTCGCCAGCATGAACGTCCGGGCGTATGAAGCGCTCTTCGCCGGGTGCCTGAAATTTGGGAAGGCCGGAGGGCTGATCTGGTTGACTTGGTTGACCTGTGCCCGACGCACTGTGGGCGGGATTGCTGCCCTGGTTCTGCGCGGAAACAACGGACCCTGCGGCTGCCAGAGGCAGCGTTGCCAAAAAAGTGCGGCGGCGCATGGCAATCTCCTTTAGATGACTGGGGAAGGTTGGGATTTGGTGACGCTTTTCGTGCAGAGCGGGAATGCTGTGATGCGTAGTTTTGCGGCTGCGTAGGGTATGAGATTGATTGTCTCTTCGGGCTGGTCACTGGCGACTGGGCTCGGAGGCAACGGATTCGCGGCGCCGTCCTCGGCGCGCCACGCGGTAACCTTTCGCGCCTTCACGATGAGTTTGACTGGGGAATTTCGAACCGTGAATGGGCTTTGGCCTACTTCTGCTGCGGCTACCTGGATGCTTTCAGCAGGTGAGTTTGGATCGAGGATCAATGCGTAGTTCCACGCAGTCGTTGGGAAGATCTGCCAGTCTGCGGTCATGCCCCGGTCGCGAAGTTTGACCCAGCTTTCACCAATGCCGTAGGAGAAGACGAGCGGTCCGCGTTCGACGGCGATCGAGTTGTTGAACCAGCGGGAAACGCGCGGAGTCATGGGGAAGTTGATCACGACCTGATCGCCTGATTTCCATGTTCGTTCGATGCGAGCGAAGGAACCAGCCTCGGGGGCGGGCGCGTGTTGGCCATTGATTGTGATGGCGGCGCCTGTAGCCCATGCCGGTATGCGGAGTTGAAGCGGAAAACTGAGCGGGACTGCTGGATTGATTGTGATGCGTATACGGCCGTCGAATGGATAGCCGGTCTCTTCAACTAGATGGATGGCTGTGCCTCGGATAACTGTGCGCACTTCGCAGGGCGCATAGGCCGCGGCGACCAGTCCTTGTCGGGAGGGATTGCTGTCCAGGGCAGAAAGCATGAACAGGCTGTTAGCGAACTTAGGCCATCCTTGATGGAAGTTAGCAGTGCAGCAACCGAAGTTAGGTTCAAGGCCAAATAGATTGGATTCGGGACCATCCGTCGCCCATGGCTTGCGGTGCAGACTGCATTCCACCTGATTGGATTCCTGGTTGTATTGATGCGCCCACATATCGTCGGTCAGAGTCCCGGGCAGGGCGTTGAATGCGAGCCGTTCCAGTCTGTCGCCTAGAGAAGGATCGCCAAGAATGGCGAGCGAATTCTCGAGCGAGAACATGTACTCGACTACGGTGCAAAGCTCCGAGCCTTGCGATGGATCCAAGCCGGCAAGATTCTCGTCGCAGGAAAACATGCCGTTGGGCATGCCGTGATACTGATTCAGTTCTGCGATCATTTGGAGAACTGCGGAGCGGTCAGTCGCGGAACCGGAAACGATTGACCATACCGGGCCAGCTTTGATTGCCTGGCCATTGTTGACGCCGTGTGTCGGAAACCCTACGTCTTTGAGGCCTTCAGCCTCTTGCCGCTTGAGATCTTCTGCGGTGATGCGCTTTGTGTACTTGAAATCAGCGTATTGAGCCTGCCAGTTGTAGCCCTGCTGGTGAAGTAAATGCGCCAGGTCAAGCAACTCCGCCGAGCCAGTGCGATTGTAAAGCCAGATGACGCTGAGAAGCTCATCCTGCCAGCGAAACTTGCCCCAATCACGCAGCGGCCGATGAGGTAATTCCTGCAATTGATAATGGAAATATTTCTCCATCGCGGGTATGACACGTGGATCGCCTGTGAGCTCGAAGTATTGGGTGAGCACCTTGAGGATTACCATGCGGGGCCACCAATCGTCGTTCGACGAAGGGCCGATCATGCCGCCCGGGGCCTGATGATCGAGGACCCAGGCGATGTACTTCTGCGCTTTGGCCTTGAGGCGAGCATCGTCTAACAGATAGGCGAGAGGCACGAGGCCGTCGAGGTAATATGGTCCACGCTCCCAGGACTCGCCTGTTCCGCCGAGCCATCCACTGTTGGAGCCAACGTCGGCCCATGTCTCGTCCAGGTGGCCGCTGAGACCACTAGCCTGGATTTGGAGCTGGCCCTGTAGCCAGCCTCGTGGGCGTATTGAGCCGAGAGGCAAAAAGTAAAAAGCATTTGGGGTAAGTGGCGAGCGATTCTGAATGGCCGATGTCTGTGGGGCTCCTGCGGATGAAGCGACGAGGCGGTTCAGCGGCAGCGACGCACCGGCGCCAAGGAGGCTGAGATGCTTGAGCAACTTGCGGCGCGTGAATAGGATTCTGGAGAGCTCTGGCACCCTTGACTCCACATGGTGAGCGTGCACCTATCCTAAGCTAACTAAGCAGAGGTGTGCATTACTTAAATGGTCCAGCGGTAAAGTCAATAGCGAAAGACACCGGCAACTCACTGACCGATCGTAGACCATATACAATTTTGCAAATGAGCGAAAGCAAAGTGCATGCAGGGCGAATTCGGGCGGTTGACTCCCATACTGCGGGAGAGCCGACTCGCGTCGTTATTGAAGGCGGTCCGGAACTGGGTACAGGAGATTTGCGGAGCCGCGTGGAGATGCTGCGCGCGCAGCATGATGGGTTCCGAACTGGTGTGGTGCTTGAGCCTCGGGGTTCTGAGGTTGTAGTGGGCGCTTTGCTGTGCGAACCTGTCAATCCTGCGGCAGCTGCGGGTGTCATCTTTTTTAACGATGTGGGCTATCTCGGAATGTGCGGGCATGGGACTATTGGCGTTGTGACGACGTTGGCATATCTCGGCCGCATCGCTCCGGGCAAGCACTTGATCGAAACGCCGGTCGGAAACGTGGAGACTGAGCTTCATGCGGATGGCAGCGTCTCGGTGCGGAATGTCCCCAGCTATCGTTATCGCGAAGCCGTCGCGGTGGAGGTGCCGGGGTATGGACGAGTCGTTGGAGATATTGCGTGGGGCGGTAACTGGTTTTTCCTTGTTTCAGAACACGGTTATGAAACACATGGTTGCGAACTGAAGCTTGAAGAACGCAGCAAGCTCATTGCATTGACGACTGCTGTCCGAACGGCGCTTGCGGAGAACGGCATCACCGGGAAGGACGGAGCCGTTATCGATCATATCGAGCTGTTTTCGGAGCCTAAGAGCAGTGAGAATTCAAGCCGCAACTTCGTGCTTTGTCCTGGAGCTTCGTTTGACCGATCGCCTTGTGGCACAGGAACGAGTGCAAAGATGGCGTGTCTCTATGCGGCGGGCAAATTGGCCGAGGGAATTCAATGGCGTCAGGAGGGCATACTTGGAACGGTGTTTGCGGGCTCGGTTGTAGGCCATGGGGACGCTGTTCTTCCAACCATTACGGGGCGTGCATGGATTACGGCCGAGTCTACGCTGTTGCTCGATGCTACGGATCCTTTTCGTGAGGGGATTGCTTTTTGAAGCGAAGCTTTGATGTGCTCATCCTCGGTGCGGGTATTGTGGGGTGCGCTTGCGCATTGGAGTGTGCTCTCGCAGGACTGCGTGTAGGCATCTTTGAGCGCGATGTACCGGGCGGTGCTACTACTGCTGCCGGCATGGGGCACATCGTGGTGATGGATGATTCTGAAGCACAGCTTGCGCTGACTCGTTATTCGCGTTCTCTATGGCAGCGGTTGCAGGCGAAACTACCCGCGACGGTTGAGTACGAAAGTCGCGGCACGATATGGGTGGCGGCTAATGATGAAGAGATGCGCGAGGTCGATGCCAAGCGCAGCACCTATGCTTCGGCTGGAGTGGAATCGCATGTACTCGATTCGCACAAGCTTGCCGTTGCGGAACCGAATCTAAGAGCAGGGCTCGCGGGTGGGCTGTTGGTGCAGGACGACGCTGTGATCTATCCGCCAGCGGCTGCCATGTTCTTTCTTGAGGAGGCAGTTCGCGCGGGAGCGGTGCTGCTGCGCGAGCAGATGGCAGACCGCATCGGCAAAGGGATCGTCAGTACAACTGATGGAAGCAGATATGAAGCGGATCGCATTGTGGTTGCGACCGGAGCGGACATTCATCTGATACCGTGGTTGCCGATTCAGAAGAGGAAGGGGCATCTGCTTATCACGGATCGCTATCCGGGCTTCTTGAATCACCAGTTAGTTGAACTTGGATACTTGAAGAGTGCGCACAAAGTGAGTGCTGATTCTGTTGCATTCAACATTCAGCCGCGGATCACTGGACAATTGCTGATTGGATCGTCGCGGCAGTACGGAAGCGAAGACGCGACGATCGATCACAGGATTCTGCGCGAGATGCTGGAGCGCGCACGCAGCTATATGCCAGCGCTTGCTCAGCTCTCCGGCATACGCGCTTGGACTGGCTTTCGCGCTGCCACGCCGGACAAATTGCCGCTTATTGGAGCTACGGACGATTCATCGATCTTTCTCGCGATGGGTTTTGAAGGGCTCGGAATCACCAATGCTCCAGGAGCTGCCCGGCTGCTGGTGGATAACCTGTTGGGCCGCACGTCGGAGATAGACGCCGCGCCGTTTCTTCCGTCGCGCGTGACGTCGCTGAAGGCTAATCATGCCTGAGTGCTTGACTGTGACTATTTACGTCAATGGCAACGCGGCGGTGGTGCCGGTGGGTTCGGTGGTGAGCGTGGCTATGCTTGCCGCGGGTGTGCCGTGCCGGCTGTCTGTCTCAGGCGAGTCGAGGACTGCGCTGTGCGGCATGGGCATCTGCTTCGAGTGCCGCGCGATTGTGGATGGAGTTGCGCATCAGCGCACTTGCCAGTTGCTCTGCCGTGAGGGGATGCGCGTGGAGACACAGGCATGACGCGAAGAGTTGAGGTGCTGGTTGTCGGCGCTGGTCCCGCAGGCATCGCAGCGGCAACGGCGGCTGCGAGACATGGCCGCGACACAATTGTGATCGATGACAATGCGGCGGCAGGCGGCCAGATTTGGCGAGACGGCGTGCGGCGCGATCATGGCAATTACGATGCGGTAAAGCTAAAGGTGCTGGCTGCATTGCAGTCATCCGGTGCGAGGATTCTTAGCAATCGGCGAGTCGTAGATGCGCCGGCTCAAGGGGTTTTGCAGGCGGTAGTGGAGTCGCCAGAGGGAATCAAAGCAGAGAGCTTCGCGTGGGATCGTCTGATCCTGGCTACTGGAGCGCGCGAGCGGTTCTTACCCTTTCCTGGATGGACATTGCCTGGGGTGTTTGGAGCAGGTGGACTGCAGGCGTTGGTCAAGGGCGGATACGATGTCGCGGGCAAGCGCGTCGTCGTCGCTGGAACCGGACCGCTGCTGCTGGCGGCCGCGGCGCATTTGCGTGAGTATGGAGCGAAGATCGTTACGATCGCGGAGCAGGCTCCGCTGAGAAAGCTACTTCCGTTTGCGGCGTCGCTTTGGTCTAGCCCAGCGAAGATGCTGCAGGGCGCGCGCTATCGAGCATCACTTGGTAGTGCTTCTTATCGGACTGGTTGCTGGCCCCTCGCGGCTGACGGAGAGGCGTGGGTGCGAGCGGTGCGTTTGACCGATGGTAGACGCACGTGGAGCGAACCTTGCGATCTGCTGGCGTGTGGATTTCATCTTGTACCTAATACGGAGCTGGCGGCTCTGCTTGGCTGTAGCTTTCGCGACGACTTTATCGTTGTGGACAGCGAGCAGAAGACTACCGTTGCAAATGTCTTTTGCGTTGGAGAGCCTACAGGCATTGCGGGCCTTGATGCTGCGCTGGTGCAGGGCAAGATCGCCGGCCTGATTGCTGCGGGAGAATCGCACAAGGCTTCAGAGCTTTACAAGCGCCGCGACAAAGAGCTTGCATTTGCACATAGGCTGGAGTCGGCGTTTCGGCTGCGTGAAGAGTTGCGTTCTCTTGCTGCGCCTGACACTATTGTGTGTCGCTGTGAGGATGTTCGCCTTTCGCAATTACAGGGACGCGCGTCGTGGACGGAAGCCAAGCTTGCGACGCGCTGCGGCATGGGTCCGTGTCAGGGACGCATCTGCGGGCCGGCGGTGCAGACGCTTTTCAACTGGCGCCCTACGTCAGTGCGCCCACCTATCTTTCCTATACCCATCGGAGTTTTCAGCAATGAAGACTCTTCCAATTCATACGAATCGGAGATACATCAGGAGATTTCATGAAGTGGTTTGGAGTAATGCCTGCAATGACGACACCTTTCGACAGCAAACTCGCTGTTGATCACGCCTTTCTGGCTCAGCATGCAGCGTGGCTGTTGGAGAACGGATGCACCGGCCTGGTGATGCTGGGCTCTCTTGGCGAGGGCGCGACATTGGAGCATCCGGAAAAGATCGAGGTGCTCAAGACTGCGATTCGCGCTTCTGAGCGGAAGAAGACGCCAGTGATAGCAGCCATCTCGGCGCTCTCCACGGCGAATGCGGTGAAGCTCGCGAAGGGTGCGGAAGATGCAGGATGCGAGGGACTAATGGTGCTTCCGCCATATGTATACACGTCGGACTGGCGAGAGATGAAGCAACACGTTTCGACAATCATTGGGGCGACAAAACTTCCTTGCATGCTCTACAACAATCCGGTGGCATATAAGACGGACTTTTTGCCTGAGCAGATTGGGGAACTGGCAGAGGAACACGACAACCTGGCAACGGTGAAGGAGTCCAGCGCGGATGTGCGCCGTGTGGCGGCTATTCGCGAGGTGCTCGGAGCCAGGCTGGAAATCTTTGTCGGTGTGGACGACATGCTCGTGGAGGGTGTGAATGCTGGAGCAAGAGGATGGGTTGCGGGGCTGGTGAATGCATTTCCTGCAGAGTCGGTCGAGCTATTCAACCTGGCGCTTGCTGGTAAGCACGACGAAGCCTTTGAGCTTTACCGGTGGTTTCTGCCTCTGCTCCGTATGGATACGGTGCCCAAGTTTGTGCAGCTTATCAAATGGGTTCAGGGTGAGACAGGCACAGGGTCAGCTACAGTTCGAGCGCCGCGCCTGGAGTTGTATGGGGCGGAACTTGCCGAGGCTCAAGAGATCCTGAAGATTGCGCTGGCGAATCCTCCTTCGGTCAAGTCCACAGCGTTTCCTGCGCTTAAGGAAGTTTGAACTCAAGGATGGTAAGAGAAAGGAGCGGGAGCTTGAACATTCGCAGGATGACAATATTTGGACTGCCGCTTGGTTTGTTGCTAGTCTCAGCTTTCAAAGCAATCGAGTCTTGCGCAGGCACCCTCGCCGGCCGATGCGTCGAATGCAATGCGCGGCTGGATGCCTTTTTCATCGCGGCGTGGAATATCAGACGGATTGATGAGCAATCGAATTTGGGGAGATGAGGAGCAGGCATGAGCAAGAAAGGTGTTAGTAGGCGTGGATTCTTGAAGAGCTCCGCATTGGTGGCTGGTGGCAGCGTGGGGCTACCGAGCAGCCTGTGGGGCATGTCTGCCTGGACTGCTCAGGATGAGGCAGTGCACGTGCCGCGCTCGAACAATCACATCGGTTATGAAAAGGTTGCATGGAAGGCCAGGCCTTTTCCCATGGCGCAGGTACGGCTCATGCCAGGGCCGCTGAAGGATATGCAGGAGCGGGATCGCGTCTATCTTTACATGCTGCCCAACGACCGTTTACTGCACAGCTTTCGACTGACTGCGGGCCTGCCTTCAACAGCACAGCCTCTGGGCGGATGGGAGTTACCGGATGGTGAGTTGCGCGGTCACCTGTCTGGCGGCCACTATCTATCGGCCTGCGCGCTGATGTTCGCTTCGACAGGAGATGAGGCTCTCCGACTGAAGGCCGAGGCTCTGGTGGTCGAACTGGCGAAGTGTCAACAGTCGAATGGTTATCTAGGAGCGTATCCCGAGAATTTTTATGACCGCCTCAAGCGATATGAACAGGTCTGGGCGCCTTTCTACACGTACCACAAGATTATGGCCGGACATCTGGATATGTATACGTATTGCGGCAGTGAGGTTGCTCTCAGAACCGCGCAGCGGATGGCGGACTGGGCTATCGAGTGGATCGCGCCACTGAGCGATGAGCAACTGGCTCGGGTGCAGATGGTCGAGCACGGCGGCATGAACGAAGTCCTGTTCAACCTGTACGCTGTGACGGGCGAAAAGAGGTATCTGGAGGCAGGCTATCGCTTCGAGCATAAGCGATTCTTCGACCCGCTTGCAGCACATGAGGATAAGCTCGCCGGGCTGCACTCGAACACTAATATTCCCAAGGTGATCGGCGCCGCGCGCGGTTATGAGTTAACCGGCGACGAACGCTACAGGAGCATAGCTGAGTTCTTTTGGCAGACTGTGGTTGATCACCACACCTTCGCTCCCGGTGGTACATGTAACACTACGCCCAGCGAGGGATGGAGCGAGCCGGATACGCTCGGCACGCATCTGGGCAGGGACGGACAGGAGTGCTGTTGCAGCTATAACATGCTCAAGCTTACGCGGCACCTCTTTGGCTGGGAGCCGGATGCGCGCCGGATGGACTACTACGAGCGCCTGCTATGGAATGTGCGTGCGGGCACGCAGAGCGCCGACGGCATGTTGATGTACTACGTGACGACCGCGCCGGGCGGCTGGAAGACCTTTGGTACGCAGTACGACTCCAACTGGTGCTGCACCGGAAGCGGCATCGAAGAATATGCGAAGCTCGTTGACACGATCTATTTTCAGAGTGAGAACAGCGTGTATGTAAATCAGTTTGTGGCCTCCGAAGTGAGCTGGCCAGAGAAGCGAGTTCGCCTCGTGCAGCAGACAAACTTTCCCGAGGAAGAACACACGACGATCACGGTTCACGCTGAAAGGCCGGTGGCTTTTGCTCTGCGTGTGCGTGCGCCACACTGGGCTGAGGGCGTCGCGATAACTGTGAATGGCCATCCTGAGAAAGCGGTGCCTGGCACAGACGGCTATCTGGTCGTAGATCGTACGTGGAAGAGCGGTGACAAGATAGAAGTGAACCTGCCGATGAAGCTGCGCCAGGAGCCTGTAGCTGGTAGTCCGGAACTGGCGACGCTGGCTTATGGTCCACTGGTGCTGGCCGCGCGCCTGGGCCGCGATGGCTTGAGTCGCGAAATGATTGAGGCACATGCAGGCCCCGATGTTGACCGATTGCCGGCGTTACCGATGCCGCGATTCGATGCGAAACCGCCAGGATTTTGGGTCAAGAAAGATGATGATGGTGAATTGAGCTTCCACACTGTTGGTCAATTGCAGGAAACCAGGCTTCGCCCGCTCTATCAGATCACTGACGAACGATTCTCGGTGTATTGGCAGAATGTTGAGAAGGCGTAAGTGAGTGGCGATGAATCGGTTAGATGCGGCGAGATACTAAGCTCTGACAGATTCATCTGACATGAACGCAGTTACGCGAAGTGAGAGGAGCGTGATCGATGGCATTTTTTGAGAGCGATGATGTTCGCATCTACTACGAGTTTGACGAGGTAGCTCATGCTCCGGTACTGATGCTTTCGAATTCGCTGGGTACCAATCTCTCCATGTGGTCGCAGCAGATTCCGGAGTTTAGCAAACACTTCTCCGTTCTTCGATATGACAGCCGCGGTCATGGGCAATCGTCAGTGCCGCGCGGCCCCTATAGCATCGAGCGAATGGGTCGCGATGTGGTTGCCTTGCTCGATGAGTTGGGATTAAGCCGCGTTCACTTCTGTGGATTGTCGATGGGCGGGATGGTTGGCCAATGGCTCGGAGTAAATTCGGCTCATCGTCTGTTGAAGCTCGTATTGAGCAATACGGCTGCCAAGATTGGCGTCGAGGCGACCTGGAACGAGCGTATCGAGACAGTGCGGCAACATGGCATGGAAACCATTATTCCCTCCACTCTTGGGCGCTGGTATACGGAGGAATTCCGCGCGAGGTTTCCTGCTGAGGTAGCGACAACACGTGCGATGCTACAGTCTATGGACCTCGAAGGATATGCTTCGAGCTGCGCTGCCGTTCGAGATATGGATTACCGCGAGGAAGTGAAGAGAATTTCTACGCCAACGCTGGTTATATTCGGAACAGAAGATCCAGTTACGACGCCGAGCGACGCGAGATTTCTTGTAGATTGCATCGCAGGGGCAAAGACTCTCGAACTCCACGCTGCGCATCTCGCGAACATTGAAGCGGCTGACGCTTTTTCTAGAGGTGTGGTTGATTTTCTGCTTGGCAGCGAGCCCGATGATCCACAATCCAAATAAGGGGTTAGATATGGATGATCGCCAGCGTTACGCAGTGAAAAAGGGCCAGCGCGAACGCTGACCCCTCTTGGGCTCCCTTACACGCCGTTCACTCCGGAGCGGCGCGGCGCCTTGAGCCTGGGTTACTTTCCGAAGACCTTTTTTACCTCGCCGACTTTGTTCTCGACCTTGCCGTTGAACTTCTCGACTGTGCCTTCATCCTGAAGTTGGGGGTCATTGGTGAGTTGACCGACTTTTTCTTTGACCGCGCCCTTGGCTTCGTGAACCTTGCCCTCTACGCGATCGTGTGTGCTCGAAGTTGTGGTCGTAGACGATGTCATTTGAGATCTCCTTGGGTTCCTATCCCTGGGGACGGAACAGATTTGATTGAGCGCTAGCTCAGATTTGGGCGCGTGTTGCGTCTCAACTGAGTTGCCCCGAGTAAGCACCCCGCGGCAATTTCAGAAGCTACTCCTCTCTGTGTGGAAGAGTTGATCTCAATTGGGCACCCAAGTGATGAAACTTGAAGAATCGTCTCGCAAATTGTTGAGCATTTACGGCACCATCACGGCACCAGAGTGCTGATATTTTTAGCGGGGCGCGCATTCACACTTGCAACATTGCGATGGCTGAAGGCATTTGGAGGGACTTCGGCGAGGCTGAAGCCGGGACCGGCCCACTGCAACCTGGGGCTGGAGGGACTCATCGATTCCAGCGCCTCCAGACGCAGTAGATGCTTGCCCGAGCGCAGGCCAATTGTCCCGATGGCGTCGCGCACGGCGTTTATCTGGGATCCGCAGACCTCGCCAAAAGGTGGGCCGGTCTGCGCGACCGGCTGTCCGTCGATAACCAGACGCGCACCGTCCCTGGACAAAAGATGGAAAGTGTAACCACCGTCCGCAGGTACTTCGATGAGTCCGTCGTACACAACGGCATAGCGAGTGAAGCCTCCTGAATCCGGGGCGGCCAGCCTCAGGGCCACGCCTCTACGAGATGCGGTTTCGGTCTTGAATGTGGGCAGTTCCGGCCATGTACCCGGAAAGATTTGGTACTCCAGGCCCGGCAGCGTCGCATTCTTGGCAGTCAAGCCTCCGGCTCCATCGTTCCAATGGCCCACGACCACCAGGTCCTGGCCTGCCCAATCCTGGTGGCCCTGTTTGTCCTCCACATGCAGCAGAACGCGGAATCGCCCGGCGCCATTTGGACCTCCGCCGTCCAGTTCGGTGCCCAACGCGTCTGTGTAGCGATGACGGACGTGCTGGCCTGTGGCAGTCGTGCCGTCGCCAAACAGCCATTCGTAGCGCACGTGCGGGTTCGCGGTGTCGTCCGCGTCGAAATCTGCGCGCATTCCCGGTTCCAGCACCTCGGGTGTTATCTGGAATTTTGCGCGAACTGCCTTGTCTCCCGTTGCATAGGTTGGCGGAGGCGCTCCTTCGCTCACCACGACCGGCAAATTGCTGTTGGAGGTGACTACAGCCTGCCCATACTTCACGTTTTCTACGCGCACGTCCTTCACTTGTCCTTCCAGCCTGGAAGAAACCAGCGGGGGCTGCTCAAGCGCCCAGATGTTACGGAATGTGACGCCGTCGAGGCCGGGCTGTTCCTGCTCTATTTGAAAGAGCGAATACCAGTCGTCCAGCCACAGATTCTCAAACGTGAATCCATTGTGTGTTCCTTTGGCCCCGTCGGCACCCCAGAAGGTGAACAAAGCAAAGGGCAATCCGCAGGAGCCAATGCCTCCATCCAGAATGTCGGAGTTGCGAAGCGTGAAGTTGTGCGAGTTGAAGATTTTCTCGGGCCAGCCCGCACGCACAATGTTGGAAATGCTGGTGGATAGCACGCTGTTCTCTATCAGTATGTTGGAGACGTCGTGCCCTGGAGTCACCATTGCAGTGTGGCCATAGCCATCCCAGTTACCCTGCATTGCGAGCACATCGTCTGAAGCCCTGAAAAACGAGTCGCGGACGATGGTGTTCCCTCCGCCAAGCCAGTCCATGCCGTCCTGATTCGCATTGCCCGGGTTGCCGCCGATTACTCGCAGGTCGTCGAAGAGAAAATCGCTCGAATCTTTCATCTGCACGGACCATGTGCGGCTGCGCACCAGGCAAGTAACACCATGGATTTCAATGTGATGGGCGTCCAGCGCTCCAATGCAGTGCCAGTCCGGCTTCTGCATCCAGCCATCGTCGTCCTCTGGATTCTGGGGGCCGTTGTAGACAATCACGCCTCGGCCCAACACTTTGACATTGCTCACTTTCCACAGATTCAGGCTGCCATAGATCACCGCTCCCGGCGCCAGATACCAGGTTTCGCCGCTCTTTGGATTCAAGCTGCCTTTATGTACTCCGGGCTCTACAAAATGGAACTGAGGCCCCTGCACTTTAGGAGGATCGACTGGGCGGGAGACAAAAAAGAACAGCATCTTGGCATGATTGAGAAAATCGCCGGGGCGGGTGATCGAGAGCTTAACGGGGTCTTTCAGCTCAAATTCAATGGTGCGGCCAGTCCGAACCGGGCGAATCCCGAGCCGCCAGGGCTGAATATCGACGCCGCGATCCCAGAAACCATCATCGAAAGCGGTGATTTCGACCTTGACCGCAGAGGTGGCCTCGATGCTTACGTAGTCGTAGCTGGCTGCCGCGTGGGCCACGTCGACGGGCTTGCCGTTCACTTGTACCTGGTACTGCACTGAGCGCAGTTCCTTGGGCACAGGGACAGGGATTACCCGCGCCTCGGTTCTGAGACCGAAGCCGGTGAAGAGAAGCAGGACGATTGACATTACTTCAAGACGACGCAAGAGATACCCGAGCAGGGAAAACCGTGTTCCCGGAATTCGTACACGCAGTGTATCGCCGTGGGCCAAGGCGTGGCATCCCCCCTCCGCGTCATACCGGCGGCAGATCCCGATCAGCCGCGGCGACGAATGCTTACACACCTAAATTCTTTCACCCCTAAATTCCTTCACCCATAGACACGTAGTCGCGGAGTTTTTCCACTTCCTTGCGGTAATCAGCGCGTTCCTGATCTTCGGCACGGAAGGAGTCCTGTTCGCCGGTGCCGCGGCCAACCATGGCCTCTAACTGCTCCACGCGCTCGGCCAGGGCAATCAGCGCGTCTGAGAGTGGGTCCTTTACTTCATGCGGGTCGGTGATGAGCACCCGCTGCCCATTGCGATAGATGATGTGCGCCGGCACTCCGACCACAGTGGAGTTGGGCGGAACGTCGCGCAGCACAACGGAGCCGGCGCCGACGCGTGAGTTCTCGCCGATGGTGATGTCGCCCAGGATGTTGGCGTTGTTGCCCACGAAGACGCCGTCGCACAGCGTCGGATGGCGCTTGCGGCTGGAGTGATCGCTGTGACTTCCGGTTCCACCCAGCGTCACGCCCTGATAGAGTGTCACATCGCTACCGACGATGGCAGTCTCACCGATCACCACGCCCATGCCATGGTCAATCAGCAGCCGCCTGCCCAGGAGTGCGCCGGGGTGAATTTCAACCCCGGTCCAGAAGCGCGTCATCTGCGAAAGGATCCGCGCTGTGAGCCGCCAGCCTCGCATCCACAACCAGTGATGGAAACGGTGCGCCCATACGGCTTGCAGCCCAGGCGAGCAGACAAGGACCTGCAACCGCGACTGCGCCGCTGGATCGCGCTTTATCACCGAGTCGATGTCTTCGCGAATCCGCGCCAGCCACTCCATTCAAAGCCCTCAGCTCCCAGCCACTAGCCCATAGCTAACAGCTATGGGGCTAGTAGCCAGCGGATGCTCTTACAAATTTACCGGTTGCGCCTGCAGGGCCTGCACTTCTGCCCGCGTCGCTTCAAACAGCGCACTTGAGAGGTATCTCTCGCCGAAGCTGGGGATGATGGCGACGATCAACTTGCCGGCGTTTTCCGGCCTCGCGGCAACTTTCAGCGCGGCGTGAACCGCTGCTCCTGAGGAGATTCCGACGAAGAGCCCCTCTTCGAGTGGAAGACGGCGCGCCGTATTAATGGCCTCGTCATTGGTGACGGTAATTACTTCATCGATCAGCTTGGTGTCCAGGATCGCTGGCACAAAGCCTGCCCCGATGCCCTGAATCTTGTGCGGCCCAGGTTTGCCGCCGCTGAGTACCGGACTGTCAGCGGGTTCTACGGCAATAGCCTTGAAACTTGGCTTGCGCTCCTTGATATATTGGGCCACGCCAGTCAGAGTTCCGCCCGTGCCGACGCCAGAGATGAGATAGTCAGCGCGCCCCTCCGTGTCTGCCCAGATCTCAGGTCCGGTTGTGGCGTAGTGAATGGCAGGGTTGGCCGGATTGTCGAACTGACCCAGAGTAAAGCCATTCGGAGTCGCAGCCAGAATCTCAGCAGCCTTGGCAATCGCGCCCTTCATGCCATTCGGCCCGGGCGTCAGCACCAGCTCAGCCCCGAAGCTGCGCAGTACGATGCGCCGCTCCAGACTCATAGTCTCCGGCATGGTCAGGATCAGCTTGTATCCCTTGACAGCCGCGATGAATGCCAGACCGATACCAGTGTTGCCGCTGGTTGGCTCGATCAGAACTGTTTCCCCCGGCTTGATTTTTCCGTCGCGCTCGGCGGCTTCGATCATGGCGAGGCCGATTCGGTCCTTGACGCTGCTCATGGGGTTCTGGCTCTCCAGCTTTACGACCACTTCGCCGGGCAGGCCTTTGGCCACGCGGTTCAATCGCACCAGCGGAGTCTTGCCGATCAACTCCGTCACACTTGCTGCAATGCTCATAGCAAATACCTCTTCTTCCGAGATTGGATGAATTTTTGCGGTTTCTGGGTTCTTCTGGAATTGGCCGGGGCTGGAAGGCCTTGTCGCAGGATCGTTCTAAAGTTGCTGATCGAAAATCTGCGCAGAAACGCCTCGGCATAAGTACCAGACCGGCACTATCGACATCGAGACATGGCCAAAGCCTAACCCTTCAGGCCCCGCGAGCGCAACCGCGAGGATGAAAAAGTCCGATCGCAGGTATTGCAGCTACTGGCCCTATGTGGCCGACTCCAGCACCTCGTCCGAAACCACGAAGAAATTGGTCATCGTCGAACTGCCAAAGGAGGTCAGAAAAGCCACATCCGCTGCGTCCCGGCCGGTGGCCATCAGCACGCGCCCGATTCTGGGCTCATTGTTGCGTGCGTCAAAGGCCCACCACTTGTGATCAAGGTAAACCTCGAACCACGCGCTGAAGTCCATGGGCAGGCGCAGAGGAACGCCAATATCTCCCAGATATCCTGCCACATAGCGCGCCGGAATATTGAGGCAGCGGCAAAACGTCACCGCAAGATGCTGAAAGTCCCGGCAAACTCCAACACGCTCGGTGAAGACGTCCAGCGCCGTCTTGGTGGGGCGCGTCATCCCGTAGTTGAAGGTAACTTTGGCGTTGACCCAGTTGCAGATTGCCTGCACGCGGTTCCAACCGGGAGCAATTCCGCCAAACAGCTCCACGGCGATCGCTGAAAGCTGGTCTACTTCGCAGTAGCGGCTGCTTAGCAGAAAACACAGCACGTCGTCGGGCAGCTCCTGCGGCGGAATCTCGCGAGCGCCCCAGGCCACCAGATCAGGCAGACCGGAGTCCTCGATCAGCGTTGAGTTCGACAGCCTCAAATGACCTGCCGGAGCTAGAAACCGCGTACAGATGTTGCCGTACGTGTCACTATATTCATAGGAAGCGACGCGGCCGCTCTCGTGCTCGACCTGCACTACGTCTGGCTCACGCAGATCGGCAGTGCGGGACGGGTGAACGCGAAGTTGGGCGACAAAGGCCAACGGAGCGGGAACATCGAATTGAATGTCGTACCCTAAGCGAATGAGCATGGTCGTTGGATGCTCCTTCCTTTCAATCTGTTGGCGAGACGCGCCCGATGTAGCTTGAGACGGGCGCAGTTTGCGGCAGGCCATTTGAAAGCGGGCGGAAAGCGGGCGCGATCAAGAATTAGCAAGGCCACAACAACCGGGGATTTCATGACCTATTGTTTAAGCATCATGACACACGAAGGGCTGGTCATGGCGTCGGATTCGCGCACAAACGCAGGTTCTGACGATCTGAATGTGGCGCGCAAGATGCACACCTTCCTTCAGCCAGGCGAGCGGGTCTTCGTCGTTCTGTGCAGCGGCAGCTTGTCGCTGAGCCAATCCGTGATCAACCTGCTCCGCGCCAGCTTTGACGCAGGCGAGGGTCTGGCCCAGGCGAATTCCATGTATGAGGCCGCCCGCGAAGTCGGCGAGGCCGTCCGCCAGGTTTCGGATCTGGATCGAGCGGCGCTCGAACGCGACAGCTACAACTTCAACGTTCACCTGCTGCTGGGTGGGCAGGTTCGGGGTGAAAAGCCGTGTACCTTCCTGATTTATCCGCAAGGCAATCCGCTCAGTTCCACAGAAGACTCGCCGTTTCTGCAACTTGGCGAATGCAAATATGGGCGGCCGATTCTTGATCGGGGTATCGTTTACGACTCCACCAGCCTTAAGTCTGCGGCAAAATACGCGTTGCTCTCTTTTGACGCAACCATGCGCTCCAACGTGACCGTTGGGCCGCCGATAGAGCTCCTGCTTTACAAGAAGGACAGCTTCCATCTGGACAGCTACCGCAAATTCCGCGACAAAGATCCGGAGCTGGAAACCATCCACGCGCTGTGGGAGCGCTCACTGAGGAATGCCGTCGAAGATCTGCCAGACCTGAGCTTCAACCGCCATCCGGCTGAGGAACCGCAACCCGTTCTCCTCTAGTCGGGTCAAGATTTGTGGCGTCGTTCTATCGGTCAACCGCGTCTCGGGTCGTCAACATATACATTCAGGGCGAGAAAACCCCCTCCTGATAGAATGTAGAAGTGCCGCATTGTGCGGCTGCTCTCCGCTCTTTTGTTCCGGACGCGCTTTGGCTGGAGATTGTGTCTGATCCGGCCCCAAGGCAAAGCAGATTTATGGGCTACCTGCAACGTGGCCGCCTGCCAGCCTCGCCGGAATCCACGAACTGCGCTCAATAGCGTAACGAGTGATCGGTAGACCCACGAACCGGCATGACCGGACGAGACAAGAACGAAACAACCGCCCTGCCCGCCGAAACTCAAGGCTAAAAGGGAATTAAGGAACAGTTACACCTGTGAGCCAGACAATCCGCAACATCGCCATCATTGCCCACGTAGATCACGGCAAGACTACTCTCGTTGACGCCATGTTGCGTCAGTCCGGCACCTTCCGCGCCAATGAAACCGTTGCCGAGCGCGTGATGGATTCGAACGACCTTGAGCGGGAGCGCGGCATCACCATCCTTGCCAAGAACACCGCGATCTTCTTCGAGGGCGGCAAGATCAACATCATCGACACCCCTGGCCACGCCGATTTCGGCGGAGAAGTCGAGCGCGGTCTCAAGATGGTTGACGGCGTCATGCTCCTGGTTGATGCAGCCGAGGGTCCGCTGCCCCAGACACGCTACGTGCTGGCCAAGGCCCTTGAAGCGAAGCTCAAGCCCATGGTCGTCATCAATAAGATCGACCGTCCCGATGCCCGCGTCCAGGAAGTTTTGAACGAGATCTACGACCTGTTCATTGATCTTGACGCCGAAGAAGAGCAGCTTGATTTCCCAGTCCTCTACTGCGTAGCCAAGGCCGGCACCGCAACCACCGACATGGCTGTCGTGGGCACCGATCTGCAGCCTCTGTTCAAGGCCATTGTCGATACGATCCCCGCAGCCGTCGGCGATCCGGAAGCCTCGTTGCAGATCCTGGTCACCAACCTCGACTACTCTGAATACTTCGGCCGTATTGCGATTGCGCGCGTTTTTCAGGGGACTTTACATGCCGGCGATGAAGTGATGGTTTCGCGCCGCGATTTGTCGCTGCAAAAGGTCAAGATCACCAAGCTCTTCACCTTTGCCGGTCTCAAGCGGACTGAAACAACGGTGACCGAAGTAGGCGACATCGTGGCCATCGCAGGTGTTGAAGGCATCACCATCGGCGAGACCTTCACCAGCGTTGAAAACCCAATGCCGCTGCCGCTGATCATCATTGACGAGCCCACCATCGCCATTCAGTTCAGCGTCAACAACTCGCCTTTTTGCGGCAAGGAAGGCACTCAGGTTACGAGCCGCAACCTGCGCGAGCGGCTGGACAGGGAACTGCTTACCAACGTGTCGATTCGCGTAGAAGAGACTGGCAGCCCGGACAGTTTCAAGGTACTGGGCCGTGGCGAAATGCAGCTTGGCGTACTGATTGAAATGATGCGGCGCGAAGGCTTCGAGCTTATGGTCGGCCGCCCCGAGATCGTCACCAAGACGGTGGACGGCGTCAAGATGGAGCCCGTCGAGCACCTCACCATCGACGTTCCCGAAGAGCATACGGGCGTGGTCATTGAGAAGCTTGGGCCCCGCAAGGGCGAAATGACCAAGATGCATAACCATGGCTCCGGACGCGTGCGGATGGAGTTTCGCGTGCCCAGCCGCGGCATCATCGGGCTGCGCAGCGAAATGCTCACTGAGACTCGCGGCACCATCGTTATGAACACGCTTTTCGACGGCTATATTCCTTACCAGGGAGAGATTCCGCAGCGCCCTTCGGGAGCTTTGATCAGCGACCGCCAGGGCGTCACGACCACCTACTCGCTGCACGGCTTGCAGGATCGGGGCATTCTCCTGGTTGGCGCCGGCGTAGAGGTTTACGAAGGCATGATTGTCGGCGAGCACTCCCGCGATAACGACCTTGATGTGAACGTAGTACGCGAGAAAAAGCTGACCAACATGCGCGCATCGAGCTCAGATGAAGCGATCCGCCTGGTTCCTTACAAGATGATGAACCTGGAGCAGGCAATCGAATTCATCGCGGAAGACGAGCTCGTCGAGGTCACTCCCAAATCCCTGCGCCTGCGCAAGAAGATTCTCCAGGCCAACCGCCGTCCCAAGTCTCGCCAGAACTCAGGCGAGTAAGACGGCTATCCAACCCAGCAGCCCGCATCGGTCTTTCGAGCGGGCTGCTATGGTACCGTTCAATTACGGCGCTTTGCATGGGTCGACCATTTTCTGATGCCTGAGCAGCAAGAACCAACGCCTTTCGTGCTACACCCCCCGGCGCCTGATAACCAGGAACCAGGGCCGATACAAGACAGCCTCATGCAGCCGACCCAGAGTAACCTCAACCCCTCCCACTCAGACACTCCTCAGCGCATTCCCTACTGGCTCCAGCAGGCGGAGCGATTTCTGCGCGTCCTCGTCCGGATCTACCTTGGTCTTCTCGTCTGTTTCGCACCGTGGTATCCGCCCGCATGGGACGCTAACCCGTTGTTTTCTCAATCGCCCTGGCTCATGCACTTCATCACCTACGGGGCCGTTCGCGGTATCGTCTCCGGGCTGGGGCTGCTCAATCTCTGGATAGCCCTGAGCGACCTGCTCCGTCCAGGGCCAGATCCTGGTCCACGCTGAATATTCGCAGACGATTCGACAGATCCCAGTCAGAATCTTCGAGTATCCTTCAGTCTCGCCCATTCGAGCCCGGTCCAAGCCAGTAAACTCAGTGTTCAAGCTGCAGATGGCAACTGGCTGCGAGCAGAACTGACCTGGAAACCACAATGAGCGAACCAAACCAGACTGAGTGTAAAGCCTCGATAGCTTCCGAAGCCTCGGCCCCTGAAGCCGATTCTTCCTTGCGCGTCGATATAGACCTCGTACCGTCGAGCGCAGTCCCTCCGGTTCCCGTCCCTCCAGTTCTGGAGCGCGCCGAACTGGCTTACGAAAACCCTGCCTTCCTGAACAGCGCTGACGGCCGCGTCATTCGCATCCTGGCCGAGTACACCGAACCGCTCGCGCGCTTTCGCCGTGAGCGTATCCAGGACACAGTCGTTTTCTTCGGTTCTGCTCGCTTTCACGGCAGGGAAGAGGCTGACCGGGCTTTGGAGTTGCTCAATAATACTGGCTCCGTAGCCCCCGCGCCACAAAGCGAGCAACCCGCCAGCATTCCCGAAATAGCACAGGGTACAGCCAGCGAACTCGGCCGCCGCCGCGCTGTGGCCGCGGTTGAAATGGCCCGCTACTATGAAGACGCCCGCCGTTTGGCGCACAGCATCACCACCTGGGCAAAGACGCTCACGCCGTCAGAGTCCCGAGGATCGGGTGTGCGCGAAGGGTCGGGGCGTCACCGATTCGTCATCACCTCCGGCGGTGGTCCGGGCATCATGGAAGCGGCCAACCGCGGCGCCTACGAAGCTGGCGGCAAAACCGTCGGCCTTAACATCCGCCTGCCTTTTGAGCAGCGCCCCAACCCTTACATCACGCCAGAGCTCAACTTCGAGTTCCACTACTTCTTCATGCGCAAGCTATGGTTTGCGTACCTGGCGAAGGCGCTGGTTGTATTTCCGGGAGGATTCGGCACGATCGACGAGATGTTCGAAGTGCTCACCCTT
>Ga0302326_10009440_pt1 | contig 21325 bp, 16 predicted proteins | sample Palsa_T0_3_FD_202264 | JGI IMG/M metagenome (GOLD analysis project Ga0302326, IMG submission 202264) | Peat permafrost microbial communities from Stordalen Mire near Abisko, Sweden - Palsa_T0_3 | ecosystem: Environmental > Terrestrial > Soil > Palsa > Peat permafrost | place: Sweden: Abisko... | reverse complement strand
TAATTACCAAGCCGTGTACGCTGTCGGGGATGCGCTGGTGCAATACCTGACGCAGCGCTATGCCACTGCGGGACTCGGCCTGCCATGCACCTTCAGCCTGGTGTCGAGCGAGGATATTGCCAACGAAAGCACGACGAATCTCGACAAAATCGTCTCCCTCTACCTACACCGCATCACGACTGCCGAGTACTACCGCAACGTCACCCGCCTGCAAGACCTGCCTAACGACCAGCCGGTTCTCTACCTCGATCTGCACTACCTCATCTCCTATTGGGATACCGCGGCGCAGGGCGCGGAGGCCGAGCAAAAGATTCTTGTCTGGACCATGCAGCAATTGCAGTCCAACCCCATCCTCGACTACTCAACGCTGTTTCTTTCTTCCGCCGCCGCAGGGGCGGGGTGGAACAAGACGGATACGGTGCAGCTCATCCCCGCCGACTTGAGCCTGCAGGACGTGCTCGATATCTGGGACGGCCTCGGACCGAAGTACCGGCTCACGGTGGGATACGTGGCGCGCGTGGTGCGCATCGACCAGGCCATCACGCCGGGAGGGCCGGTGGTGGCTACGCGCTTTTCAATACAGAATGGGAGCGCGGCATGATTGAGAATGTCGACCGCCGGATTCTGGGCGCCTTCGTCTGCGTGGATGCCATCACCGGCAGTTCGGTGGTTCCCGCAATCCCGGTAACCGCGCCGCAGTGGACGGTGAAGCCCAACCGCAGCGGCACGTATGTCATTTTCGATGGGCCAGGCCTCGACCCCTATACCGGCCAATTCATTCCATCGGGAACCTGGCCGGCCGCGACGCCCTTTGAAGTCACGCTGCAGGATCCAAATCTCCGTTACCTGCCGCGCCGCGCCAGCGTGTCGGCCCCGGCAGCGATCCCGGTGATCCCTCCCGTTCCGGCCACACCCACGGGAGTCTTCGCGCCGCAACAGATCACCGTATTTCCCACGCCGGCTGCGCAGGTCGGTCCGAACTGGGCAACGATTCGCGTCTCGGTCACGCAGAGCGCCACAAATCCTTCGAAGGGATTGCCGTACGTCGTCTTGCGCCTGGTCAATACCACCACCAGCGAGATCATGGCGACCGGCCAGACCGATACCAACGGCGAAGCCCTGCTGGCGTTTATCGGGCAGACAGTCACGGTGAACACCGGGGCGGGCGGGACCGTGACCACGCCCTCGATCGCCGCAACCCTTACGGCGTATCTGCTGCCCACCAACCTCAATCAACCGTCCGGCTGGGTTCCCAACCCGGACGACATTTTGAACAATCTCACCGCCGCCACGCTTGTCTCCGGCAGCCAGGCAATCACTGTTATTTCAGGCCAGGAACAGTCGTTGAGTTTTTCCCTGACAGTTCCTGCTTAGCAATCGAATTCAATAACCGGACCAAGGAGGATGACCGTGCCAACTTATCTAGCGCCCGGGGTCTACGTTGAAGAAACAAGCTTCAGCGCGCCCACCATTGAAGGTGTAGGAACCACCACCACGGCGTTTGCCGGCCCTACCCTGACCGGTCCCGTCACCGGGACGCCTTATGGGGGACTGCCTGCGAACAACGAGCCCCTTGCCACCGCGCCGGGCCCCGGTGTTCCCCAGTTGCTGACCAGCTTCGGCGACTTCCAGAACATCTATGGCGGTTACAGCAACCTTTCGATGGCCATCTCCAGCTCGAATAAGAATCCGACCCTGGCCAATATCAATTACATGGCCATGGCGGTGCAGGCTTTCTTTACCAATGGCGGGTCAACGCTGTATGTGTCCAGGGTTTATGCCAACGGCGGCCCGGTCAAAAGCGCCCCGGCGGGGGCGGTGATCGACCCCGGCATCGCCATCTCCGGAACCGCTTTCGCAAACGTGACGGTGCAGGGACGGTTTCCGGGAGCCTTTCTCAACGGACAGACGGTTACCGTCACCCTGACACCATCCAAAATTCAGAACTTCAATAATCTAGCCAACCTTCCGGCCGGCTCGCTGCTTGGAACTCCGGGCGCCACTGGCGGAGCGGCCACGCTTTACGTCAATGGAACGACCGGCTTCTTTGCCGCCGTTGGCTCGACGACGCCCATGACCGCGGCAACATTTCCCCCAGCCCAGACACCGGCGCAGACCCTCTATGCGCTGACAGTGCAGGTGGTGGCTCCGGCTGCCGGCGGAACCATGATGGTCTTCAACGGCCTGGGGCTGGACCAGAACCATCCTAATTACATCGGCAACGTACTCGGGGTCAACCCTCCCCGGCCCGTGGATCAGCTGCAGAACCAGATCTGGTTCAACATCGGCTCCGCGCTTCTGGCGGGTAACGCGCTGTACGGCGAATTGTTCCCCAACTGGGTCGACCCGTCGCTTACTTTGTCCGTATGGAAGGCCAGCAGCACCGCTTATGCCAACGGAAACCTGATCCTCGACTCCAATGGAAACGTCGAGATCGTCACAGCGGTTGCGGCCGCAGGCTCTTCCGGTGCGTCGGTGCCTGCCTGGAATACCACGATCGGACAGACGACCACGGATAGCGGCGTGACCTGGAAAAACCTTGGGCCGGTGACACCGACAGCTTTGTTCACCCTGGGAACGGCCGGCGGGGGAACCAATGGCGACGACGGCGGCGAGCCCATGGAGGTCAACTACGTTACGGCCCTGCAGCCCCTGCAGGCTCTCGAAGATATCGCCATCGTCGGCACACCCGGTTCATCAATTTACGCCGACAGCGAAGACATCATGATCGGTGCGGTCATCCCGCACGTAGAGGCGCAGCGCGCGTACCGAGTGGCGATCCTCGAGGCTGGGCCGAACCTGCTCGACTCCGACTACATGAATGTGCGCGCGCAAATCGATTCCAGCTATGCCGCGCTTTACGTTCCGTGGGTGAAGACGCCGAATCCGCTGGCCGTTTCAGGCACCTCAACTCCGGCTCAGATTCTGGTGCCGCCCACCGGCTTCATGGCCGGCATCTATGCGCGCAACGATAACGAGAACAGCGTGGCCAAAGCGCCCGCCAACGAAGTAGTGCTCGGCGCTGTCGACTTCGAGCGCCATATCAACTTCGCCGAGCAGACCATTCTCAATCCGCTGGGCATCAACTGCCTGCGCTTCTTCCCCGACCGCGGATACCTGGTGTGGGGAGCGCGCACCGTCAGCAGCGATACCGAGCTGATGTACATCAACGTGCGACGCTACCTGATTTATCTCGAACACTCGATCGACAACGGCACGCAGTGGGCGGTCTTCGAGAACAACGGCCCATCGCTGTGGGCGCGCGTTGCAGACACCATCGACTCGTTCCTCAACAACGAGTTCGCGCAGGGCAACCTGCTCGGGACTTCAGCGTCGGACTCGTACTTCGTCCGCTGCGACCGCACCACCATGACGCAAAACGATCTGGACAACGGGCGCTTGATCTGCCTGATCGGAGTGGCGCTGCTGAAGCCGGCCGAGTTCGTCATCTTCCGCATCGGCCAGATGACGGCGAGCGCGCCAAGCTAAACGGGCAGTCGAACAAGCCCAACAAAAATGTCGATCAAGGAGAATCTCAATGCCAAACCGCACTGCGCCGTACCCAGCGTATAGCTATCTCGTCGATCTGAAAGGCCCGCGCGACCCGGAGAAGCCGCTGGGCGGCTTTTCCGATCTCGCCGGCATGAAAACGGAGCTGCACATCTCCGAGTACCGCGATGGAAACGACAGCGCCAACTATGTGCACAAGTACAGCGGCATGCACACCAGCGGCGACGTGTCGCTGAAGCGCGGCGTAGTTGACACGTCCGATCTGTGGGATTGGATCACCGACGCCCGCACCAACGGCTCCAGCGCGCAGCGCGATGTGACCATCACCCTGCGTGACGAAGCCAACAACCCGGTGCAGGTGTACAAGCTTTACAGCGTTACGCCCAAGGGCTACACCGGACCGACGCTGAGCGGCAAGGGCGCGGGCGATGTGGCAATCGAAGAGCTGGTGCTCGCTCCCGAGACAATCGAGATCACGCAGCCCAGCTAGTGTGACAACCAACAGGCCTCCATTGAGAGTTGATGCATCCCACCCTTGGCACAAATACAAGAACGTGCCAAGGATGGGGCGCCCAGCGAATGAATACGGGCGTCCCAGGTCTCGATCCTGACACCTGGGAACGTGTACGGAGAACGCAATGAGCCGGGTCCTCTTTCAGAACTCGCCCGCAGCGCCGGTCTTCAACCGGACGCGCGCGGACATCGCCTGCTTCGTCGGGCTGGTCCGGGTGCTTCCGGGAGCGGCGGCCCCGGCGAGCGTGGGTTCATGGCTAAGTTCTCTCGGCTATTCCTCCGGCCCGGCACCTTATCCCAACCAAATCGCCACGCTCACCAACATTCCCATCCCCGTAAACAGCTATGGCGAGTTCACGGCGCTCTTCGACGACGGAACCACGGGCGCGGGATTCGGAACCGACTATCTGGCCACCGGCGTGCGCAGCTTCTTTGCCCAGGGCGGCAGAAAGTGCTATGTGGTCCGCGTGGGCGATCCGGTGAATGCGCAAACCTCGCCGCAGGCGATGGCGGCACTGCTGCACGATTTGTTGCCCAATGCCGCCTTCGATCCCGGCAATACGCAGACCTGGACAGGCGTGAGCAGCCTCAGCGTGCTTGAAGATGCTTCATTCCTGCTGACGCCGGATCTGCCCGTGCTCAGCGCCTCGCAGCTGAGCGGGGCCATCGGCCAGATTCCCAATCCCTCAACCGGTCCCGAGGAGTTCGTTGTCTGCTCGCAGGGCAGCATGGTGGCGCCCACGCAGCGCTCCACGCCGGGCGGGGCCGCGCCGCGATTGGCTACCGCCGATTACGCGAGCTGGGCAACCAGCATCGCCGCCATCTTGAATTTTCTAGCCAACGGTGTCCAAAGCAACCTACTTCACCTGCGCGAAGTTCAATACATCGCGGCATTCCCCATGCCGCTGGATTTAGACCCGGCCACCGCCGCCGAGAACCCATCGAGCGACGAGATTGCGCAGGACATCCACGGCGTGATCGAGACTTGGATGAAAGAAACTCAATTCGTGGCCGGGAGTCTGCCGCCGAATATTTCGAGCGCATTCTTGCAGCTTGCCTACCCGTGGCTTATGACATCTGGCTCTGGGATCCTGCTGGAATCGCTCGAAGCTCCGGACGGCGCGCTGGCCGGACTGCTGGCGCGCAATGCGCTCGTCAAGGGCACTTTCACCAGCGCCACCAAAATCACCCCCGCCGAAATCTATGACGTTTCGCCCGCGCTTCCTGAGCAGGAGGTGCTCACTTCGGCGCAGCCTCTTATCTGGGGCGCAACCCCAGTGCAGCCCAAAGCGCTCATCGAGCGTTTCAGCATGTTCGGCTTTACTCCATCCGGCTTGCAGCTTCTCTCGGATGTGACCACCTATCCGGGCGAGAGCTACCGCTCCGGACCGGTCAGCCGGTTGGTCGAGATAATTTGCAGGGCCGCGCGCCAGATGGGTGAGAGCGCAATCTTCCAGAACAACGGCCCGGCGCTGTGGGGACGCGTGCAGCGCTACCTGCAAAATCTCATGACGCGCCTGTGGACGCTCAACGCACTCGACGGAGACACAGTGAGCAAAGCCTTCTCCGTCCGCTGCGACAGGACCACCATGACCCAGAACGACCTGGACAACGGCCGCTTGATCGCCTACGTCACGTTTACCGCCGCGTCCACCATCGAAACCATCACGGTGCAGTTGGCGATGGAGACCAGCGGAACCAGCGCGCAGCAAATCACGGCCAATCTCGCGGAGGCAAGCTGATGTCGACCGGCGCTTTGATTCCGCTCCATGTTTTCAAGTTCGAGGTGGACTTCTTCACCGATTCCCTCTCAAACAGCGGCAGCAACTCGCAGTTTCAGGTGTGTTCCGGTTCGTTCTCCGAATGCACTGGCCTGGAAGCGACGATGGAGCCGAAGGTGATCAAGGAAGGCGGACGCAACTACGGTGCGGCGCAGCGAGCGGGAGGCACCACCTTCGCCACCGTGGTGCTCAAGCGCGGCATCAGCAGCAACCAGAACATGTATCAGATTTTCAACACGCTCGCTACGGGAACCTTCGCGCCGCGCATGCAGGTCACCATCAATGTATTCGATGTGGACGGCACCGCGGTAATGGCCTGGCAACTGGACAAGGCGATGCCGGTGAAGTACAAGTTCTCCGACTTGAACGCAAAAAGCGCCGAGATCGGAATTGAGGAATTGCATTTAGTCCATGAAGGCCTGTGGTCGGTCACGCCCACGGTGCAGCAGATATAAGCCATGCCCCAGCAGCCGCCCCAAGTCGCCAAAGCCACACTCTCCGCGCTCCCCGGCGGGACACCGTTGACGGTGCATTTCAATCCTGCATCGCTGGTCTACTCGGTGGAGAATTCAAACCCTCCGCAGGCAGGCCAGCCGAAGAAGGCGCAGTACGTGGCGCAGTTCTCCGGCAAGCTGACCATGGATCTGCAATTCGACACTACCGACACCGGCGCCGATGTGCGCACCGTGACCAACCAGGTGGCAGCATTCATGCAGGCCTCGGTCAACGCCACGGCGGCCGCCGCCAGCGCGGCTCCGCCCAGCGGAAGCAATAACTCGGGTGCGCCGCCGCCCAAGGCTCCGCCAGTACTGATGTTCCAATGGGGAACCTATCAGTTCCAGGGCATCATGGACTCCTTCAAGGAGACCATCGACTTCTTCTCCGCGGATGGCATTGCGCTGCGCGCGCTGGTGAGCATCCAGCTCTCGCGCCAGGACAACGTTTTCGACGAGGGCGCAAATTTATCTGGGCCTTCGAACGCCGGCAGTCTAGTTCCCAGCTCCAGCGGCGACAGCGCTCTCTCCATGGCCACGCGCGGCGGCGATCCCAGCGCCCAGCGGCAGTTGGGCACGGACAACGGCCTGGACAGCCTGCGCTTCACAGCCGGCGCTTCGATGCAGGTCAGCGCGGGTGTTCAACTCAATCCGCCCGCAGCTTTTGTCACCGCTTCTTCAACCTCCGCGACCGCCGGATTGAATATCGCCATCTCCGCCGGCGCCTCCGCTGGCGGCTCAGCCGGGATCTCGATCGGCGCGTCTGCCGGCACGTCGGCCAGTGTTTCGTCGGGATCGCAAGTGAGCATCTCCACCAGCGCAACCAGCGCCCTCGCGCCCGCATTCGGCGCGTCGGCTTCGGCCGGCGTTCCAGCCACCGCGGGGGCATTTTCCGGCTTGCAAACGGGCCGCGCAACCGTCAGCACAACATCGAACCTGAACCCGCTGCAGATGCTGCCCGCAACCGTGGGCACAGATGTCTCGACATTTACGGGAGCCAGTTTCTCGCTCGGCGGCATGGCCAACAATACCGGCTCAGCCGGGCTTTCCACCGATGTCGGCACGGAATTCAGCTTCGCCAACCGGCTCACATTCAGCAGCGACGACTAGAAGTGTGCATTGAAGACAGGCTTTGTAACAGGGCATGACTTCAGTCGTGCCGAAGAGACGAAATAGGAATTGGGGGCTTTAGTCCCTGCGCAATTCGAGGGAGCAACATGGCGGTCACCATCGATGAAATGCACGTAGATGTCCAGCAGGCTCCGAAGGCTGCGAGCGCGCAGCCTGCCAACGCAGACCCCAAGAAGGATGTGGACTTGCACCAGGCATTGCAGATTCTTCACCAACGGAAACTTCGACTGCTGGCGGATTGACCCATGGCGGAAACCCCACTTACGCAGGATGCCGTTTACAGCGCGATTCCCACCGTGCAGATCGACGGCCAGGCCAACGATAAAGTCACGGCCCAGATGCTCACCATGGAGATGCGCGAGCAGGAGGGCGGCATGTCGTCCTTGGAGATGCGCTTCAGCAACTTCGGTTCTTTCACCACTGGGCTTGCCGACATGGTCTTCGAAGACGGAGCGATATTGAAGCTGGGTGCGGCCGTCTTGGTTTGCGCCGGGGACGCCAGTTCGCCTACGGAAATCTTCCGCGGAAAGATTACCGCGCTCGAAGGCCGCTTTCCTGATACCGGGCCGCCTGACCTCGTGGTGCTGGCTGAAGATGCGCTGCAAGGCGCGCGCATGGCCCGCAGTACCAAGAACTGGGATTCCGCCACGCTTACGCAAATCGCAACCCAAGTCGCGTCCAACCTTGGACTCAGCCCTGTGCTCGCCGGCCTCGACAGCAATGTCGGAACGCAGTTACAGTTCAACGAAAGCGATCTCGCCTTCCTCCGCCGCCTGCTGGCGCGCTATGACGCCGACGTGCAGATCGTCGGCACCGAACTGCACGCCTCGCCGCGCAACCAGGCGCAGCGCAATTCCATTGAGATCGATCTCAATAGCCAGCTCAAGCACGTGAGCGTGTTGGCCGATCTTTCCCACCAGGTCACGCAGATCACGGCCACCGGGTGGGATTACACCCAGGGGCAGGCCATCAACGTCACCAGCCAGACCAATAGCTTCGGTCCTGGATCGGGCAAGACAGGACCCGCATGGCTGCAACAGGCGCTCAACACGCGCTCAGAGCAGATTGGCCAATTCTCCAGCCTCAACGCGCAGGAAGCGCAGGCTCTGGTGGATGCCGAGTTTGCGCAGCGAACGCGAACCTTTGTCGTCGCACACGGAGTCTCAGAAGGCAATCCCAACCTGCGCGTAGGTACCTATCTCCAATTGGTCGGCCTCGGCGCGCGCTTCTCGAACACCTACTACACCACCGCCACCGTGCATCGCTTCGATACGCAGGGCGGCTATGAAACGCGCTTCACCGCTGAGTGCGCATACCTGGGAGGCAACTGATGAGCCGCCTCTTGCAGGAACACACGCTGGCCATGCTGAGCTCGGGCGCATTTCTGGCCACGGTGATCAACGTGCAGGATCCCGCCGGCCTTAATCGCGTTCAGTTGCGCGTATACAACGTAGATGGCGTCAACGGCCAGGATGGCCCGGTGTGGGCGCGCGTGGCAGTGCCGTTCGCGGGAGACAACCGCGGCTGCTTCTTCATGCCCGACGTCGGCGACGAAGTGCTGGTGGTCTATCTCTCCGGCGATTCGCGCTTCCCGGTCGTGATCGGCGGATTGTGGAATGGCCATGACACCGCGCCGGACAAGTTCGGCGGTTCGGGCGCAAGCGTCGATCGCTGGACAATCACCGGCAAGGCCGGGACGAAGATCGCCATCATCGAAGATTCCTCCGGCCCCACCATCCAGTTCACAACGCCTGGCCAGTTGACCGGCAAGATGACCGATTCCGACGGGTCCATCGAATTCAGTGATGCGAACCAGACTTCCATCCGGATCGACGCAAGCGGCGTCACCATCAACGCGCCCACCGCGGAGGTGCAGGTAACCGCGGCAGCCAGCATGAGCATCACAGCGCCAATGCTCACCGTGAGTGCGGGCATGACCAATTTCACCGGCGTCGTGACCTGCCCGACGATCATCGCCACGTCCGTAGTGGGAACAACCTATACCCCGGGAGCAGGCAACATATGGTAGGCCACGAAATCTCGGTGCAGGGTGTTGACCTGGGCGGCTTGCAGCACAAGAGGCCCGTCATCCTGCAAATGAATGACGACGATTTCCCCGCGAGATTCCTGCAGGACCTCGCGTCGCAGGAGCAGCCGAAGATATCCAATGCAGTTGTACTGAATGCGCAGCCGTTAATGCTCTATCAACCGGTACAGCGGATGCTGAACGTGGCCATGGTCGACTTGAACTGCGACAGCCTCTGCTCCCCGCGTCTCGATCCCAGGCGCATCGTCTCCGCCGGAGTGGTCATCCGGCGCGTGTATCGCGCAGCCGGGCCCGCAAGCGGTCAGGTTACGGAGGAGTTTCACACGCTCTCTGGCTGGATGCGGTGCCCAAAAGGCAAATACTCGTGGACCAGGCTGAGCCCCGACCAGGAAGACTGCGATCCTGATCCAACGCAGCGTCCGCAACTCCAGTCCGGGCAACCGGACCTCGACCTGCAACTTGCCGCGCAGGCGTTGTCAACAGCCAGCGCGGAAAGCGCCACGCCCGCATTCGCCGCGCCGCCTGCAACCTGTGCGGCGCTGGGCAGGACAGTCGTTTACGCAGTGATTCCCACGGCCAGCAGCGAAGTAAGCGACACACAACCCAAGTCTCCTCCGTCGATCGACCGGCATGGCCTGGTTACCAGCCTGCCCGCGTTGCTGCGCTCAAAGAAATACTCCTCCGGACTCACCGTTCCGTCTACCTCCGCCATCGACTACCGCTGGATGTCCGACGAGTTCCTGAATGACCAATACCCGCCCAACGTCACCACGTCCGCGACAAAACCGCCGGTGTCCACACCCAGTTCTGACTTCACCTGGTTTCATGGCTTCGCAACCGCGTTGCGTATGCTGCACACGGTCTTCAACGCCTTTGATAACCAGAACGAAGGCGCCGCAATTCTGAACTTGCTGAACCAGCATAACGTGAGCTTTGCGGATGGTCATAACGAGCAAATGGGCGATTTCTATCGCAAAGCAAAATCGAAGCTTCTCGACAACAACAGCTATCCCAGCGCCGGTCAAGCCGCGGCTTCTTCGAGTAACACGCTGACCATGCCCACAGCCTGGGACGCCCTGAGCCATGCGGGTGAAAAAACACTCGTCGATGCGCTCATCCAGGCTCTGGGCCCGGCTTCCAGCGGCATGCTCTCGCCGCAGGGCCGCTTTCAAGACAGCACTCGCTACTACAAACTGCGCATGTTCTTCCGCATTAAATCGGAATCCGGCACGTGCCCACCGAAGCTGGTCTGGAGCCAATACAGCCATCACTTCCAGATTGCGCCGTGGCACGCGACGGGCAATCGCCCTCATCCGCCAATTCCCTTGCCCGATCCCACCTCGGCATTTATTCAATCGGCAAAACCCAACTGCAGTTTCCAGGTTCCGGGCAACCTGATGAGCGCTATGCAGGGCACCACGCTCGCCGGCCTGATGAAAGGCGCCGGCGGCGGTGGCGGACTGAGTCTGAACTGGATCTGCGGGTTCAATATCCCGCTCATCACCATCTGCGCCTTCTTCGTGTTGAACATTTTCCTGAGCCTTCTGAACATCGTTTTCTTCTGGCTGCCGATTATCAAAATCTGCATCCCTCTTCCACTCCCCTCACCCAGTGCACCCGACGACGGAGCGCCATGAGCACAACCTATCAAGACCCCATCGGCTGGCCGTTCCTTCCTGTTCCGCAAGGGGGACAACTCGTTTTCCCAACGCTGGAGAAGAGCGTGCGCGATTCCATCCGCATCATCCTCATGACGCGCCCCGGCGAGCAGCTCATGCGACCGCGTTACGGAGCGGGCCTGCAGAACTTTCTCGACGAAGGCAACACGGTGGCACTGCGCGCGCAGATTCAAACCACCATCCTGCAGAGTCTGCAGAACTACGAGAACCGCATCACGGTCGATGCCGTGGATGTCGATCCGATCGCGGGCGCGCCCGCACAGGTCCAGGTCCAGATTCACTACCGGCTGCTGCGCACCAATGTTTCGCAGCAGATCGGTGCAACCATGAACGTGGGTTGACGCCATGCCGCTCATACCGCCAGCTCTAGACGACCGGTCCTACGACGATCTAGTCCAGGATCTGCTCGCCAACATTCCGGCGCACACGCCGGAGTGGACCAACCCGCAACCGGGCGACCCTGGCCGCACCCTGCTGGAGCTTTTCGCGTGGCTTGCGGACACCATTCTCTATCGCGCCAACCTCATACCGGAAAAGCAGCGCATTGCATTTCTCAAACTGCTTGGTCAATCCATGACGCCGGCCTCCGCGGCCACGGGCATCCTTTCTCTTTCGCTGGGACAGTCCTCCGTCGCGCCCGTAGGCATCGTTGCCGGCGCGACGGTGAATGGGCCGGTCAACTTCGAAACCCTGGGCGATGTCGACATTCTTCCCGTCACCGCGCAAGCTTATATCAAAGTCGCGTTGACTCCCGATCAGCAGAAGCAATCCCTGCCTTTGCTTACTGGCCTCAAGAAGCTCTACGGCCTCTCGAACATTCCAGCGGGCTACACCACCACGCCGGTATTCGCCAACAATCTTGCCGACCCAAATGGGATCGACGTTGTAAATGGCACCACCGATTCAAGCCTTTGGCTGGCTCTGCTTGTTGCGAGCCCGCAGAACCAGGGTCCGGTACTCAATGCCCTCGGCGCAACCGCCGGCCAGCAGACGCTGAATATCGGTTACGCGCCTTCGCTCTCCGTTCCCGGACTCTACTCCGTTCCGCAATCGTATACAGGTGCAGGCGTGCCAGCGCCTGTGATTGCAACGTGGCAGATGAGCCAGCCTCCTGCGGGCGCAGGCCAGCCCATTGCGTATACAACGCTGAAGGTGCTGGGCGACACCACGCAAGGCCTCACTCAGCCAGGCATCGTGCAACTAATGGTGCCGCCCGCCGGGGTCATCGGCGCGCCCTCGAACGACGTCCGCACCGACTCTCAGGCAGGCGTCGGCATGAAGCCGCCGCGCATCGACGATCCCTCGATCTCTTCGCGTTTGCTGGCTTGGGTGCGCTTGAGTACACAGAGTTCGTTGCAGGTGAGTTGGCTGGGCGTCAACGCAGTCCAAATCGATCAGCGCGCCACGCAGAGCCTCATCGTGATCGGCGTAAGCGACGGCAGCGCTAATCAGAAGTTCGCGCTGCCTGCGCCGCAAGTCGATCCATTGACCTTCCTGCTCGACGTCGACATGCCCGGCCTCGGTTTCCAACTCTGGCAACAAGTGGACGATCTTGCCGTTCTGCAGGGACCTGTCCAGGCCTTCCAACTCGATCCCGAAGCCGGCACGGTCACCTTTGGCAATCAGCTTCAAGGCATGATCGTTCCCGCTGGCCGCCGCATCCGCGTGCGCACCATGCGCGCCGGCGGAGGCTCGGACGGCAATCTGCCCGCGGGTTCTTTGGCCGCAATTCAAGCCAGGGACGCGTCCGGCAATCAGATCAACCAGACCATCTCCGTGGCGCAGCCCATCGCCACCACCGGCGGCGAAGACCCGGAGACGCTCGACGCCGCCCAGCAGCGCATTCCCTCGCTGCTCCAGAATCAGAGCCGCGCCGTCACCGCGGCCGACTACAGCAATCTCGCGCAGCAGACTCCGGGCGCTAATGTTGCGCGCGTGGAGGTTCTACCGCTGTTCAAGCCGCAGACATTCACTCCAAATGTTCCCGGTGTGGTCTCGGTGATGGTGATTCCGAATCAGGCGGGGTTCATGAATCCCTGCCCGCGCGCCGACCGCCCGACTCTCGAAACTGTCTACCAATATCTGAATCCCTGCCGGCCGGTTACGGCGGAAATGTACGTGATCGCCAGCGACTACGTGGGGCTGGGCATTGGTGTGGGCATCGAGGTCAAGACCGGCTTTGGCCTGCAAGCTGTTTCGCAGGCGGTGGAGACCGCGCTGCGCCAATATCTGTGGCCTATTGCGCCGTACGGGCCAAATAACACCGGATGGGTGCTGGGACGCAATGTGCGCAGCCTGGAACTGGAGGTTGCCGTCAGCCAGGTCCCGGGTGTGATCGAAGTGAACGGGATCAATCTTTTCAGCGTGCTCACCTCTGGCGCCTATCAACTCGTAGCCGCCGACTCCAGCGGATCACCGGAAATCGTGCTGGAAAGCTGGCAACTTCCTGAAACGCTGGATGTCGTTGTGATCGCCAGCCCGGACGGAACGCCGAGCGCCGTCCCCAACCCGTTGACGCCACCACCGGAAACCGACCCGGCGGTCGCCGTGCCCGTCGTGCCGAACGTCTGCTGAAGGAACGCATATGGATTCGAACGGTCTGCGCTTTTGGATGCTGAGCCAGCTCAATGACTGGCTGCCGCCCTGGCGCGCCGCTACGGCCTATCTCAGCGGACAAGGGATCGTCGATCCCAACGGCAATATCCAGATCGCGCAGAATGCGGGCACGTCCGGAGCGGGCGCTCCGGCGACATGGGACACAACACTCGGCCAGACCACGGGCGATGTTGGAATCACGTGGATGAATGCGGGCCCAGGCGCACCGATCAATCCAAAACTCGGCACTTGGAAGCCAGGTGCAAAATACTCCCCAGGCCAGTTCATCGTGGACTCGAACGGCAACCTTCAACGCGCAGTCACGCTGCCTTCGTGGCAGCCAAACACGGTTTATCCCGTGGGCCAGTACATCCAGTCTCAAGCCGGATTCGCGCAGCTTCTAGTTGCGGCCTCAGGCGCTGGAACCACGGGCGCAACTGCTCCCGCGTTGTCTGCGCTGCCCGGTCAGTACGTGACCGACAACAATGTGACGTGGTGCTGCATCGCCAGGGTTGCGAATCCCGGAATCACCGGCTCCGCGCCACCCGCATGGCCCACAGCGCTCGGCCAAAATGTCATCGACGGCAGCGCGGTCTGGAGTTGCGCCGGCCCAACGCAATCCGGACTTTTCTATTGCAGCGGCAACAACACCCTGCAACTGCGCAGCATGCGCACCGGCAGCGCTCCGGTGGAAGACTTCAATACAGCGTTTGGCCTGGTGGAAACCACGCCCATGACGCTCGACCAGTACGGCAACTACGCGCGCTGGGATATGTCGAGCGGCCTGGTGATGGCCGGAGGCAGCGGCCCGAGCGATGCGCAGCCTCCCAATGAAGTGCCCATTTATGCGCCCGGTCAGCCGGACATCACCGACCTCGCCATGGGTTACGACGGCGTGCTCTACATCGCCGCCGGCGGCTCGCTGGTGATGATCGATCAACGCAATCGCTGGCCCATTTTCACGCTGACGGTTCCCGACTTCACTTTCTGGCGTCTCGCCGCATTGCCCGAGGGCGGAGTTCTCGCGCTCGATCGCAGCAAGCCGCAACTGGGCAAGGTGTCCGGCATGCCGCTGCAGACCGGCCCCGTCGATACACCCGATCCCGGCGTGATGCGCCCCTGCCAGTCGAATACCAATCCGCCGCGCATCGTCTCGCGTTGCACGCTTCCTGCAAGTGAGACCTTCGTCGCGCTCGCGCCCATGGACATGAATGCGCAGCCCGCGCAGTTTGTCGTGATGTCGTGGGCCACCAACAGCGTCACCAATCAAGTCGCAAGCATCCGCATCTTCAACGAGACCACGCCCACCGGATCGCCGTTGCAACTCGGCGGGGTGCGTCTTCCCTACGCCATTGCCTGGCTCGGCGATCGGCAGTTTGCCGTCCTCGCCACCCATTTGAATGAAGCTCTCATCTACGACCTCGCCGATGCAGGCGACACGCTGGTGCCTGCGGGCGAAACCTACATCCTCGCCGCCAACAATGTCGGCCCCATGGTGCACGGCTTCGACCCGCCGCCCAACTACGCGAATCTCGCCGGCTTAAGGCCCCCCATGCTTCCCCTGCTGCCGCTCTCGCTCAACACGCTTGCCGCGGCCGGCGCCACCAACCCCACCGGCCCCGCCATCATCGACAGCGGCACCGCGCAATGCGTGTGGCATCGCATGTTCATTGAAGCCATCGTGCCTCCGCGTTGCGGCGCCATCATCTGGCTCACTGCCTCTGACGCGCTCACTGACCTCGTCAATCCGGCATTTCCGTGGTATCCGCACCTTCTCGGGGCAGCCGACACAACCGCCGTTCCGCCGGCCATGCTCCCCGGCGCGCCTGTCGCCGTGTGGCAGTCCATTCCGACCGAAGTCCCGTATGCGCCAACGCTGCTCGACGATGACCCAATCGAAAATACGCAGGGTCTTTTCATGGCTCTGATTCAGCGAGCCAACAAGGTGGTGCGCAACCTGAGCGGGCGCTATCTCGGCGTGCGCGTTCATTTGAACGGCGACGGCCGAAACTCCCCGCAGATCGCCGGCATGCGCGTCTACGGCCCGCGCTTCTCCTATGTGCAGAAGTATCTACCGGCCATTTATCACGAGGCCAAGTTTCCGCCGGCCGCGGACGTAGATGGCGACTGCACGCGCCGCGATTTCCTGGAGCGATTCGTGGACATCTTCGAGTCGCAATGCACGCGCATTGAAGACCGCATCGCCAATGCGTATTTACTCATGCGGCCGGAGAGCACGCCCGACGATTCGCTCGACTGGCTGGGCGGATGGATCGGCATCCAGCCCGGCAGTTATCCGCCTGACCGCAGGCGCGCCCGCATCGAAGCCACGCCCAGCCTCTATCAATGGCGCGGCACGGCGAAGGGCGTGACCGAAGCGCTCGACGTGGCTACCAACGGCGCTTGCAGCCGCGGGGCAATCATTGTGATTGAGGACTTCCGCCTGCGCCACATCTTCGCCACCATCCTCGGCGCCGACTTGAGCATTCAAAACAACCCGCTGCTTCCGGGCTACTCCGGCAGCAGCAATTCCATCGTCGGCGACACGCTTTTTCTCGGCGATCCGCGCATGCAGGCCGAACTGCAAGCTCTATATGAAACGAATCTCAACATTCCGGGAAGCGCACAGGCCGTTCAAAATTTCTATGACCAGCTCGCCTACCGCATGACGGTCTTCGTCCACAACCAGGTGGAGAATGTGAATCTCAAACTGGTCACGCGCATTGTGGAAGCGGAGAAGCCCGCGCACGTGCAGGCATTCGTCAAGGTGGCCACGCAGCCATTCATGATCGGCCTGGCGTCCCTGCTTGGAGTCAATACATACCTCGGTCCCGAACCGCCGGCAAACCAGGTCACCGTCGGCGTCAGCGATGTGGGCCGCTACGACATCGTCACCGAGATGCCGAGCCTCGACCCGCGCATGAACAACGGATGGAACACGGTGGGCTATGCCAATCCCATCGCCAGAATCACTGCTCCGGCCGCGATCAAGATGGGAGATTCGATCACCCTTGAAGGCGCGGCTTCCACTGCCCCGCAAGGCACAACCATCACCAAGTATGTCTGGACCCTGGTGCAGCCGCATAGCTGACGCCGCATTTCAAGAGGAGAGTTCACGTGCCAAAATCGCCGAATCCGCCCCCACCAAGCGATCCACTCGCGGCCACCACTCCGGCCGCGACACCCGATGCCGTAACCACAACCCCCATTGCCACCGCGGCACCCATCGCAACCGCCGCACCCGTGCTCGGCGCAGTGCCTGTGGCTGCGGCGCCGGTAGCTCCCATTGCGCCCGTCGCTGCGCCTCCGGTCACTCCGCCTCCTGTTACTGCGCCACCGGTCACTGCACCTCCTGTGACTGCGCCGCCGGGGACCGCTCCCGTAGCCCCACCCCCGCCCACCGGGGTGACTGCCTCAACAGGCACCGTCACGCTGTCCACCACGAGCCCCAGCACCACCACCGTCCCGCCAACGACGAGCGTGTCAGTTGCCGTTCCCGGCATCGGGGGAAAGCTTCAGTTCTCTCTGGTGGTGACGGACAACCTGGGCCAGGTGAGCGCGCCGGCCTTTGTGACTGTGACCGTGCAGGCCCCGCCAGTGGCAAGCATCACGGCGACGCCGACAACGATACTGGAAGGCGGCGCCGTCGAGCTGTCCGGAGCCGGCTCAACCTCGACCGGCACACTCACCAACTTCAAGTTCTCCTTTGTTCCGGTTGCAGGCACCTAAAAAACCTGTGAAAGGTCGACGATTTGAAAGGGCGCGACTTCAGTCGTGCCGTAAGCGCCCCAAAAATGAACCCGGGCTTTAGCCCCTGAGGGATGCTTAAGGCTGACGCAGAGTTCCCTAAACAACTTACCCGGCAAAACGACGAGAGACCATCATGGCAACCATGACCGCAGCAGTATCAACGCCCACCGATAATTTGAATCCGCCGCCCGCGCCGGCCCGCGTCTATTACTCTCTGGGCCGCATGCTTGGTGTTGACGACTTCCAGGCCGACCAGGATTATCACCGCGGCTCCCTGGCCCGCGCTCTGCTGCAACTTTGCGGCACCGGCACGGTCTCCGGCTTGAACGTCACCACCCCGCAGATCTGGCAGGCGAACACCGCGTATCCGGCGTGGGCCTTCGTGTATGACAACAAGCAGAATATCCAGGTCAACACCGGCGCAGCAGGAATCAGCGGCGCCGGCGCGCCTGCGTTCGCCGTCGCGCCGGGCGGCAACGTCGCGGATGGCCCAGGCATTGTCTGGACCAACATGGGGCTGCTCAACAACAACGGATGGATCCCCAACGCGCCCTTCCCTTACCCTTCCGCGATCATGGATTCGAACAGCAACATCCAGGTCCTCAACTGGCCACCCGTCTGGCAACCCAACGCCTCATTCGCGGCGTTTGCCTTCGTCTACGACACGAATCAACATGTGCAGGTCAACACCGGCGCCGCAGGAACCTCCGGCGCAGCAGCGCCCGCATTCGCCACCGCTCCCGGCGGCTCAGTGAAGGATGGGACGAGCATCGTGTGGACCAACCAGGGCCCCATTAACGCCAACGGCTGGCGTCCCAACACCAGCTTTTCCGCACCCTCGGCCATCGTCGACTCGAACGGCAACGTCCAGGTCTTCACCGGGCCGTCGCCCTTTTTGTCCGCCGGCGTTGCGCCCGCATGGAACACGGTGATTGGCGGCGTCACCTTCGATGGCAATCCCACGGTCGCCACGTGGACCTGCGCCGGCCCGGCGCAGAATATTCAAACACTGATCAACGGCACTTCCACCTTCGCCGCCGGTCCAGTCTCCCCCACATGGAGCACCGCCATCGGCGCAACCACGCGCGATGGAGCCCTGAATCTCTCCGCCTGGACATGCGTGGGACAACAGCAACTGGAGATCGCCGTCACGCCGGGATTGGCCGTCGACCGCGTAGGACGAATGCTGGTAGTCCCCACAACCGTGTGCATTCGAATTCAGAACTGGCTCAACAGTCAGACCGTCTCCGATCTGACCAGCGCCTTTGCTGCCGGCAATAAAACCAGCATCCTGGTGGATGTTTTCGCGACGTTTGCCCCCTGCACACAGGGCGTTACGCCGTGTTTCGCCTCGCAGGACGATTACGACGCCACCGATGCATTCTCCGCCAACCGCATGCTTGATTCCTTCGCCATGCAAATGGTTCTGCGCACAGACAACAACCCTCAATTGCCCCAGGACCCATGGCTTCCCGCAGGGGCAGTGCCCACCGGGGCCGTTACGCCCACGCTCACGCAAGCCCTGAAGCAGAGCCTGCTCTCCGCCAACGCGGGAGCGCAGGCGAACACACCCTTTACCAACGGGGGAACAGCTCCCAGAGAGATTCCGCCGGGGTTCGATCCAAGCTCGGTTTTCCTGGCGCGCATCACCGTCCCGGCCACGGCGGGCGCTTCCGGAAAACCGCCAAATTTCACGCTCAACAGCCTCGTCATCGACAATCTTTCTCGACTTTTTCTGTACCCGCCTTCGCTCGTGGCCCGCTCCATCGGGCTTATCTCCGGAGCGGAGTCTTAGGAGCCAGTCATGCCCAGTTACACGCAAGGCGATACGCGCATCACCCTCACCGCGGCCCAGCTTTCGACCGGGCAGATCACCGGTTCCCTGGTGCTCGACAGCAAGCGCACGCGTCCTTATTGGTTCGATGGCCGCTTCCTCGCCGCGCGCGACCTGGAACGCGAGCAGGACTACTTCCTTCAGCGCCAGGCGGATCTCGGCCAGGCGGCCGGCTTCAGCGTCATTCATGGGTTGTGGGTCAGCACTCCGCCGGCCAATGCGCCCACCGCGAACGGCGACACGGTGATCATCGGCGCAGGCCAGGGACTCACTCCGGCCGGCGAGCTGGTGCTGCTGCCCAGCAGCATTACCATCGACCTTGGCGACCTGCCCGACGAGCAGAACCTCGACGTGCAATTCAATGTGGCTTCGGCTCCCAATACGCCGGCGCGCACCCGCAGCGGAGCTTACGTGCTGGCGCTGCGGCCGGTCGAGTTCACTGCCAATCCCATCGCCTCCTATCCCACCAGCATTCAGGGCACGCGCACCACGCATGACGGCGACATCGTGGAAGCAACCGCGATCACACTGGTGCCCTATCCCGGCCCGATCAACTGGTCCGGCGCAAGCAGCCAGGACGCCGCCCAGGCGCGCGCGGCGCTGGCGCGACAGATCTTCCTCAACGCCAACCCCAGCCAGCTCTCTGACGCGCTGCTGCCGCTGGCGATGGTCTATCTGCAGCGCGGCGTGATCGTTTGGGTCGACCCGTATCTGGTCCGGCGCGACAGCGGCCCGGAATACAGCGGCCTGCGTCTTGGTCTGACCGATCCCGCCGCCCAGCAGGCTTTCCTCATGCAGTACGACTCCATGCTTCAGGACACGGTGTCGTCTCTCATCACCTCCGGCAAGACGGCCAGCTTTGCCGCGGCGAATTACTTCCAGGCGCTGCCTCCAGCGGGACGATTTCCGCTGGCCAGCCTCAGCATCACCAACCAGGGAACCGCGCAGACATTTTCGCAGGCCTTTTTCCCGCAACAGCTCGACGTTCGCCTGAGCATTATTCCCGTCGATGAGATTCAGGCATTGGTCGAAGACAGCATGGCGCTGCCACCCATCGATCTCACGTTGCCGGCAAACTCCTATGCCGACCTCTCCGTCTTCGCTTTGATCCCAGTGCCGCGCAGTGGTTTCGCTGCGCTCAAAAGCAGCTTGCAGACGCTGGCGCCTAATCCCACCGTTCCGCAGATTCTAAGCTTCCGCACGCCTGCGGCCCTGCTCAGCCTTTATCAAGGCGCGGTCGTCCTCAACCAGCCAACACAGAACCAGAATGCGGCTTGGCTCAAGGCGATCGGCAATCAGACCTACGGCTTCTATATCCGCAACCGCAGCTCGCCGGCTTATGTGAGCTTCTCCACCGGCATCAATTCCTGAACGGAGAAACGCTATGCCCGCGACACCTATCACCGATCCAGTCACCGGCGAATCGCTGGTTGGCACCGAACCGCAACTCGATCAGCAGGTCGATCCCAGCTATTGGCGGCAGCGCCTCAATCTCTATACCGGACGCGCGCTCACCGTCTCCGCCCTCGACAGCGAACAGGACTATCGCGGCGGCCTGCTCGCGACGATGGGGCAGGCGGTCTCTGCAGGCACGGTCACCGGCCTGGCGCTGAGCATGAATACCAGCGGCCCCGATCCGGTCTTCAGCATCACGCCGGGATACGGCATCACCGCCAGCGGGCAGGATGTAGTTCTCAACACAACGCTCAAGACCGCGCTGAGCTCGCTCACCGTCATTGACCCCGCCAGCGGCAACGACCTCTACACTTTTCATCAATCCGTCGGCAACCCCAAAAACGCGACCTATGCCGGAATCCTTTTGTTGCAGCCGGCCATAGCGCAAGTGAGTGGGCAGTTGCTGGATTCCGGCAGCCAGCCCGCCATCGTCAGCGGCAACCTGGGCGCCTCATGCAGCCAGGACCCCGCAGAGTATGCCTACGAAGACTGGCAGATTGCCGACGCCGTACGCCTGGTTTATCTCCCCTGGCCCA
>Ga0302326_10009439_pt1 | contig 21326 bp, 15 predicted proteins | sample Palsa_T0_3_FD_202264 | JGI IMG/M metagenome (GOLD analysis project Ga0302326, IMG submission 202264) | Peat permafrost microbial communities from Stordalen Mire near Abisko, Sweden - Palsa_T0_3 | ecosystem: Environmental > Terrestrial > Soil > Palsa > Peat permafrost | place: Sweden: Abisko... | reverse complement strand
AGCCGAAAAGAAACGCATCACCCGCCTGAAACCTCGCATCGGCGTAGGCGCGCGTGCCATCGGTCTCGACGCTGAAGAGACGCGCGCCGGGCAAAGCGGCGCGGCAGGCTTCGAGGTTCGCGTGCACGAGGACGTTCGCAAGCTCGGCGTAATCAAGTCCTGCACGGCGCACCCCCTTGTGGCTCAAATCGAAGCTGCAGGCTCCGATGAGATGCAGGTGGCAGCCGGTGTTGGCGCACAGCCGGATGATATTGCCCGCGTTCTGCGGGATCTCGGGCTCATGCAGCAGAATGTGAAACACCTTGGAATCGTCTGGACGGGGCGATTCGGGGATAATGCATGACATGGCTGCTTCTTCCCATGTGCCCGAGGATTCCCTGCGGCTGTCATTTTGCGGCCTCACTCTTTCCTCCCCGATCGTGCTCCTCTCGGGCTGCGTCGGATTCGGCGAGGAGTACACCCGCATCGAGGGTTTCTCCAACCGCGACGCGGGCGCCATCGTGCTGAAGGGCACGACGCAGAAACCGCGCCTGGGTAATGCCCCGCATCGGGTATTTGAAACGCCGGCCGGCATGCTGAACGCCATTGGCCTGCAGAATCCCGGCGTCGATCACGTCGTCGACGCGGTTTTGCCGGAGCTCGATTTTGACGAGACGCGCTTCATCGCCAACGTCTGCGGCTCGACCATCGAGGAGTACGTCGAGGTCACGCGGCGTTTTGATCAATCGCGCATCGATGCGATCGAGATCAACATCTCCTGTCCCAACGTCAAGGAGGGCGGTGTCGCCTTCGGCAACTATCCGGAGACTTCGGCGCGCGTGGTCGCCGCCTGCCGCGCCGTCACGAAGAAGCCGCTCATCACGAAGCTCTCGCCCAATCAGACCGACATCCGTGAAAACGCGCGCCGCTGCATCGAGGCAGGCTCGGATGCGCTCGCGGTCATCAACACCGTGATGGGCATGGCGGTGGACGTCGATAGCCGCCGTCCCGTCATCGGCAATGTTCAAGGGGGCCTCTCGGGCCCCGCGATCAAGCCCATTGCGCTCCTGAAGGTTCACCAGGTTTATGAGGTCGCGCGTGTGCATAAGGTGCCCATCATCGGGCAGGGCGGCATCACGAGCGTCAAAGATGCGCTCGAGTTTCTGATCGCCGGTGCCAGCGCAGTCGGCATCGGCACCGCGCTCTTTTACGACCCGATGGTGTGCAGGAAGATCAATCAGGGCATCGCCCGGTATCTGCAGGCGCACGGTTTTGCGAGCGTCTCGCAGTTGGTCGGCACGCTCAGCGCGGGTGCGGACACGCAGGACTGCGCGATTTCAGGTTGAGCGCGACTTGGCGGCGAGCTTGGGTGCCTGCAGGGCGTGCGTCACGAAGGCGATCTCGACACCCAATGCCTCGAAACGCTCGAGAATCCCGAGATTAATCGTCTGCTGCAGGTCGGCGTAGGTTTTGTAGTCGGACACCGTCACGTAGTAGACGACCTCGAACTGCAGCGCCCAATCTCCGAAGGCGAGGAAGTGACAGCGGTCAAAACGGGTGTTCGGCTGCGTCTCGATTTCCTCGCGCACCGCCTGCGGGATCGCGCGCAGCTTCTCCGCGGTGGTGTTGTAGGTGACGTTGAGGCGAAACGCCGCGCGGCGCTCGCGCATCCGCCCGTAGTTGCGTACGCGACTCTTCAGCACATCAGCATTCGACATGATGATCTGCTCGCCCGAGACGCTGCGCAGCCGCGTGCTCTTGACGCCGATGTGCTCGACGGTGCCCTGCAGATCATCGACCGAAAGCGAATCACCGATGCCAAAGGGCTTATCGAGCGCGATCGACATCGATGCCAAGACGTCCCCGAGCACGCTCTGCACGGCGAGTGCGACGGCGACCCCGCCGATGCCTAAGCCTGCAAGCAGGGGCTTGATCTGCACGCCCAGGTTGTCCAAGGCGAGAAGAAAAGCCAGCATCCAGATCGTAAGCCCGGCGATGAACACGATGATATTGATGGAGCCGGACACCACCGGATCCGGCCCCACGCCGGGACGGCGCCCGCGCCGCTCGATGGCGTAGCGCACCGCCGCCATGCCCCACACGCCCACCTGGAACCAGAAGGCGAACACCATGGTGATGTGCAGAATCCGCTCGATGCGGCTCGGCAGGGCGAGGAAGCTCGAGGCGAACCAGACCGCGACAATCCACAGAAAGATGCGGGTAGTGCGCGCGATGAGGAGCACCGCAAGCTCGATCGCCATCGGTTGCGTGCGCTGCGCCTCTTTCCACTTGCGGCGGCGCGCGGCAATGACGCGCCGGACGAGCGGCAGGACGGTAAACGTCCATAGAAAAGCGACCAGGGCGATCGTCCACAGCTCGACACTGTTTCCGAAGAATTGCGTGCTCAGGATCGCGGCCCAGTTCGGCATCAGAAGTCCGTCGTGAGATAACCGACGGATTATAGACGGTGCAACGCGCCGGTCGTGCTACGGCGCGCCGCGATCCATGTCCGTCATGCCGAGTTCCTTCAACTTACGGGTAAGTGTGTTGCGGCCCCAGCCCAGAAGCTTTGCCGCATCCTGGCGGTGACCTTGCGTGCGCTTCAGAGCAGCGCGGATCAGCACGCGCTCCATCTGCGGCTGCGCCTCATCCAGAAGCGGCCGCTTGCCACTCATTGCCCGGGCGTCCGCCCAGATCGCAAGCGCGCGCGCCCAGTCGGCATCGGCAAGTCCCGACGGAACCGCGGCGGTGAGTTCCGCGGGCAGATCCTCGACGCGCACCTCGCGCCCGGGAGCGAGCACTGCCAAGCGCCGGCATAAATTCACGAGCTCACGCACGTTGCCCGGCCAGTTGTAGCTTGCAAGCTTCGCGATGGTTTCAACCGCGAAGACTTTCGGTGCGACCGCAAGCTCCTGCGAGGCGAAGCGCAGATAGTGTTCGAGCAGATCCGGTATGTCCTCGGCGCGTGCGCGCAGCGGCGGCAGCTCGATGCGGATGACGTTCAGGCGGTGGAAGAGATCCTCGCGAAACTGCCCGTGCTCGACGCGGCTCTGTAGATTCTGATGCGTCGCTGCGATCACGCGCACGTCGACGCGGATCGGCGTCTGTCCGCCGACCCGGTAAAACTCACCCTCCGCGAGCACGCGCAAGAGACGCGTCTGCAGCGGAGTCGACATGTCGCCGATCTCATCGAGGAACAAAGTACCCCCGTCGGCCTGCTCGAAACGGCCGCGGCGCTGCGCATCCGCTCCGGTGAAGGAGCCTTTCTCGTGACCAAAGAGCTCCGACTCCAACAGATCCGCCGGAATTGCCGAAGTATTGAGCGCGATGAAGGGCTTGCCGGCGCGCGGGCTGTGATCATGCAGGGCGCGCGCGACGATTTCCTTGCCCGTACCCGATTCACCGGTGATGAGCACCGTCACGCTCGAGCGGGCGAGCCGCCCGATGGCGCGGAACACCTGCTGCATCGCCGGCGCCGAGCCGCGCAGCTGCGGGATGCGCGGCATCGGTACGGTCTCAACATTTCCCTGCGGGTGGGCGCGCGCTGCGCGGCGCACGAGATCGACCGCGTGATCGATGTCAAAGGGCTTGGGCAGATATTCGAAAGCGCCGCCGCCGTAGGCCGACACCGCGCTGCCGAGATCCGAGTGCGCCGTCATCACGATGACGGGGAGCGCGGGACGCGTCTCGTGAATTCTCTGCAGGAGCTCAAGGCCCGAGAGTCCCGTCATGCGGATGTCCGTGACGAGCACATCGGGAGATTCGCGCTTCAAGGCATCAAGGACGGGCTCGGCCGACTCGAAGGCGCGCGGGGACATGCCGCCGTCGCGCAGAGCGCGCTCGAGCACCCACCGGATCGAGGCGTCATCATCCACCAGCCAGACACGTAGGCCGCTCGTACTCATGCAACCTCCGTCAAAGGCAAAAGCAGGGTGAATACGGTTCGGCCCGGCTGGCTCTCGAATTCAATGAGGCCGCCGTGGCGCGTGACGAGATCCTGGGCCACCGCAAGGCCGAGTCCGGTGCCGTTCGCGCGCCCGGTCACGAGCGGGAAGAAAATGCTCTCGCGCAGCTCATCGGGCACGCCGGGTCCGTTGTCCTCGACCTGCAGGCTGCCGACGAGCCTGTGGCGCACCGACCCGATGCTGACGTTCGACAGTGCACGCGTGCGCAGCGTCAGCCGGCCGCGCTCGCCGATGGCCTGCAGAGCGTTGCGCGCGATGTTAAGGAGCGCCTGGATGATCTGGTGGCGATCGAGCATGGCGCTCGGCAGCGAAGGATCGTAGTCGCGCTCGACGAGCACGGTGGGGCGCGCTTCGCCGCGCAACAGGTGAAACACGTGCTCGCACAGCTCGTGCACGTTGACGAGACTCATGAGCGGCGGCCGTCCGGGACCTGCCATCGTGTCGACAAGCGCCGTCAGGCGATCCGCTTCACTGATGATGACGCCGGTGTACTCGCGCAGCGAATCCTCATGCAGCTCGCGCGCCAGCAGCTGCGCAGCACCGCGCAGGCCACCCAGCGGATTTTTGATCTCATGCGCGAGCTGCCGGATCATCGAGCGGCTGCTTTCCAAGCGCGCCAAGAGGTCGCTTTCGCGCGAGATGCGCTGGCGCTGGGTGGCATCGGCAAGTTCAAGCAGAAGGTGCGTGCCGGTGATCTGACCTTCGAGCGGCGTGACGGTGACGTCGAGCACGCGGGCGTCGCGTGACACGCCCGCAGGCTTCAGCACGATCTCCCGCTCGGCGACGCCTTCGCCCGAGGCGAGCACGCGCCGGAGCGTGACCATGAGCGCGTTGGGGTCGTGGAGGAAATCCCCGAACGGCCGGCCGCGCGCCTGATTGAGGCTGAAGGCGAGCACATCCTGGGCTGCGACGTTGGCGTAGATCGGACACAGCTGCGCGTCGAGGACGATGATGCCGGTCGCCAGGGCATCGAGAAGGTCCGCCGGATCAAAGTGCGACAGGACCGAGGGCAGGCTGAATTCAACGGCCACGGCGCCTCTTCGTGGCGCGCGCCGCCGGGCCGAGCGCTACTGGCGAGCAGGCGAGAGGAGAGTCGGCTGATGCACGTGGAAGGTCACGCTCGGGGTCTGGCAGATGACGTTGCCGGTCGCCTCCTCGATGACCGTGGCACTCAACGCATGCGTGCCGCGCACCACCGAAGTCAGGGTAAATTCGCTGTCGCTCGGCACGTTCGCCGGAATGGCGGCACCGTCGAGCGATACCGCGATCCGATCCCCGGGCCGTACCCCGGGCTCCAGATGCACGCTCGCCGGGACGGTCGAGGTGTTCATGAACACCTCGTCGTTGGTCGGGCGGCTGATCGTGCAGGCGGTGTAGACACCGCGGGGCGGAAGCACCGCTCCGGGCCGCTGTGCGGGTGCCCGCGGCGGCGCCGGCGTCGAGTAGGTCTGTGCAGCCTGCACGGTAATCTTCTGCGCGCCCGGATGCGGCTGGTCGCTGAAGTGGGTAACGCCATCCGCGTCCACCCACTTGTAGACCGTCGCCGAGTGCGCGGCCATGCAGGCGCCGATGCACATTAAGGTAAAGACGAGAGCGCGCATATTCCCTGAGCATAGCCGCGCCGGGGCCGAAGGACAAAGTTGGGGCAGAAACGGTTAACAACTGTAGTACATTTCCAGCTCGATCGGATGCGTGGACATGCGAAAGCGCGTGATCTCCTGCATCTTCAAACCAATGTAGGCGTCAATCACGTCGTTGGTGAAAACGCCGCCGCGCGTCAAGAATTCGCGATCCTTGTCGAGGTGCTCGATCGCCATGTCGAGCGAATGGCACACCGTCGGAATGTGCTTCGCCTCCTCAGGCTCCAGATCGTAGAGATCCTTGTCGGCCGGGTCTCCCGGATGCATCTTGTTCTGGATGCCATCCAGGCCCGCCATCATCATCGCGGTAAAGGCGAAATAGGGATTGGCGCAGGAATCCGGAAAGCGCACTTCGATGCGGCGCGCCTTGGGGTTCGACACCCAGGGGATCCTGATCGATGCGGAGCGGTTACGCGCGGAGTACGCGAGCATGACCGGCGCCTCGAAGCCCGGCACGAGGCGTTTGTAGCTGTTCGTGCCCGGATTGGTGATGGCGTTCAGCGCCTTCGCATGTTTGATGATGCCGCCGATGTAGAAGAGCGCGAGCTCCGAGAGTCCGCCGTACTTGTCGCCGGCAAAGAGCGCCTTGCCGTCCTTCTGCAATGATTGATGCACGTGCATGCCGCTGCCGTTGTCGCCGACGAGCGGTTTGGGCATGAAGGTCGCAGTCTTGCCGTAGCCTTGCGCCACGTTGTGGACGCAATATTTGAGAATCTGCACCTGGTCGGCTTTATAGACGAGACCGCCGGGTCCGATGCCGATCTCCGACTGGCCGCCGGTTGCGACCTCGTGATGATGCACCTCGACCGTTAAGCCCATCTCCTCGCAGGCCTGGCACATCGCCGAGCGGATGTCCTGAAAGGCATCCACCGGCGGCACGGGAAAATAGCCACCCTTAAGGCCCGGGCGGTGGCCGCGGTTGCCGTCGGCATATTCCTTGCCGGAATTCCATGAGCCCTGCACCGAGTCGATTTCGTAGAAGCAGCCGCGCACGTCCGAGCCGCTGCGCACGCTGTCAAAGATGAAGAATTCGTTTTCCGGCCCGAAGAGCGCGCCGTCGGCGATGCCGGTCGATTTCAAATATGCCTCGCCACGCTTGGCGAGCGAACGCGGGTCGCGCTCGTAACCTTGCATGGTCGCAGGCTCGATCACATCGCAGCGGATATCGACCGTCGTCTCCTCGAAGAACGGATCGATCACGGCGGTGTTCGGGTCGAGCATCAGGATCATGTCCGACTCGTTGATCCCCTTCCAGCCGCCGATCGAGGAGCCGTCAAACATCTTGCCGTCGCGAAACAGCTCGTCATCCACGAGGCGCGCAGGAATGGTCACGTGCTGCTCTTTGCCCCGCGTGTCGGTGAACCTCAAGTCCGCGAACTTGGCTTCTTTTTCCTTGATCAGCTTGAACACGTCGCTCGGGGTCATATCTCCTCCTACGGGGATGGGTATTGCTCAATTGCAGGGCCTATGCCAAGCGTCGATCTGCAATGAATCAAGCACTTGGCCCGGCAGTGCCCGTCAGTGCCGCTCGACGCTAGTGCATGGAAGTCCAGATCATGCACCATCGAAGTGCACATTTGTACCGTTGCGGAGCGTCCGGGATCCGCGCAGGAGCCTTTATACTCGCGGCCCCATGAAGCACCCACACGCGTCCGCAGCGCCGCGCACGTTCCAAGAGCTCATTTTCATCCTGCAGCGCTACTGGGCCGACCAGGGCTGCGTGATCCTCGAGCCCTACGACATGGAAGTGGGTGCCGGCACCTTTCACACCGCGACCTTTTTACGCGCGATCGGACCTGAACCCTGGAGCGCGGCCTACCTGCAGCCCTCGCGCCGGCCGGGCGACGGGCGCTACGGCGACAATCCCTTTCGCCTGCAGCACTACTATCAGTTCCAGGTGATCCTGAAGCCCTCCCCGCTCGACATCATGGATCGGTATCTGGGGAGCCTCAAACGCCTGGGGTTCGATCCGCTGGTGCACGACGTGCGCTTCGTCGAGGACAACTGGGAATCGCCGACGCTCGGCGCATGGGGCCTCGGCTGGGAAGTGTGGCTGAACGGCATGGAAATCTCGCAGTTCACCTACTTCCAGCAGGTGGGCGGTCTTGATTGCCGCCCGGTCAGCGGTGAAATCACCTATGGCCTTGAGCGCCTGGCGATGTATCTGCAGGGAGTCGAGAGCATCTACGACATCCTCTGGACCGAGGGACCCGAAGGTCGCATCACCTATGGCGACATCTTCCATCAGAACGAGGTCGAGCAATCGGCCTATAACTTTGAGCGCGCCGACACTGCCGTCCTGTTGCGCCACTTCATTGATCACGAGCAGGCCTGCACTCGCCTCCTCGAGGCCGGTCTTGCCCTGCCCGCCTATGAGCAGGTGCTCAAAGCCTCGCACACCTTCAATCTGCTCGATGCGCGCCACGCGATCTCGGTGACCGAACGGCAGGGTTATCTCCTGCGCGTGCGCACTCTGGCGCGCGCCGTGGCACAGGCCTATTACGCGAGCCGCGAAGCACTTGGCTTTCCGCTCTTGAAGGCCCAAGCCGCGGCGGCCGGCGCATGAGAATCGAGAGCCACGATTTTCTCGTCGAGCTCGGCACGGAAGAGTTGCCCCCGAAGGCGCTACTCGAGCTCTCGCAGTCGTTTGCCGCCGGCGTGCGCGCAGGCCTCCTCGCGGCGGGGCTTGCGCACGGCGAGATTCTGCCGTTCGCGACGCCACGGCGCCTTGCGATCTGGGTCAAGCGGCTCGCCGCGCGGCAGCCGGAGCAGAACGTCAAGCGGCGCGGGCCGCCGGTCAGCGCCGCATTCGACGCCGCCGGGCAACCGACCCGCGCGGCGCTCGCGTTCGCGCAGAGCTGCGGCACAAGTGTCGAGACGCTGCAGTCGCTCGAGGAGCCCAAGGGCTCGTTTCTCTTCTTCATCGGCACGAAAGCCGGCCTCGACGCGGTCTCGCTCCTGCCGGCAATCGTGCAGGCGGCGCTTGATGCCCTGCCGATCCCCAAACGCATGCGCTGGGGCGCAGGCTCCGCGGAATTCGTGCGTCCGGTGCACTGGCTGGTGATGCTTTACGGCAAGGAAGTCATTCCCGCGACCCTGCTCGAGACGAGCGCGGGCAACAGGACGCAAGGCCACCGTTTCCTCGCCCCGGCGCCCATCAGGTTGACGACACCTGCAAGCTACGTGCGCCTGCTGCGCGAACGCGGCTATGTCGTGGCCGATTTCACGGAGCGCCGCGAAAAGGTGCGCGCGCTTGCGGGCGCCGAAGCCGACGCGCTCGGCGGCCGGGCGTTGTTCGATGCAGAGCTCCTCGATGAAGTGACCGCGCTCGTCGAGTGGCCGGTCGCCGTCGCAGGAACATTTGATGCGCGGTTCCTCGCGCTGCCGCGCGAGGTCCTCGTGAGCGCGCTGCAGGATCACCAGCGCTATTTTCCGCTCGAAGACGCCCACGGCGTGCTCATGCCGTGGTTCATCACCATGAGCAACATTGAAAGCCGCGAGCCTGCGAAAGTCCGCGAAGGCAACGAGCGCGTCGTGCGTCCGCGTCTGGCGGATGCGGCTTTTTTCTGGGAGCAGGACCGAAAGCATCCGCTCGCCGAGCGCATCGCCGCCCTGGATAGCGTCACTTTTCAGGCGACGCTGGGTTCGCTAGGAGATAAAGCCCGCCGCGTACGCGCCCTTGCGGGTGAGATCGCCCTCGCCCTGCAGGCCGACCGGGCTATCGTGGAGCGCGCCGCCGAGCTCTGCAAATGCGATCTTCTGTCCGCGATGGTCGGCGAGTTTCCCGAGCTGCAAGGCGTCATGGGCCGCTATTACGCGCTCGCCGACGGCGAGCCGGTCGCAGTCGCCGATGCCATCCGCGAGCACTACCTGCCGCGCAGCGCCGGCGACGAGCTGCCGCTCTCGCCGGCCGGCACGGCGCTCGCGATTGCGGACAAGCTCGATACTTTGGCCGGCATTTTCGCGATCGGCCAGAAGCCCACCGGCACGCGCGATCCATTTGGCCTGCGCCGGGCGGCGATCGGGGTGCTGCGCACGCTCCTTGAACGGCGGCTGGATCTGGATCTACGCGTCTTTGTCGAGCAGGCGGTCGCGCTGCAGCCGGTGAGAAATGAGAAGAGCGCCGATGACGTATTCGCTTACATCATGGAACGCCTGCGTTCGTATTACCTGGAAGGCGCAGGCAACATCACCACGAGCGCCACGATCTCACCGGAGATGTTTGATGCGGTCCTTGCGACCCAGCCGCGCTCGCCGCTCGATTTTGATGCGCGCCTGAAAGCGCTCGCGGCGTTCCTCGAGCTTCCCGAGGCGGCGAGCCTCACCGCCGCCAACAAACGCATCGCGAACATCCTGCGCAAGGCCGAAGGAGAGCCGCAGAGCAAGGTCGACGTGGAAGCCTTGCGGGAAGACGCCGAGGTGCGCCTCTTCGATGCGATGCGCGCGCTTTCGAAAACCGTCGCCAACGCCACCCAGCAGCGGCAATACACCGCAGCCCTGGGGCATCTTGCGCAGCTGCGAAGCGCAGTCGACACGTTCTTCGATCAGGTGATGGTGATGGACCCCGACGCGAAACTCAGGGCGAACCGTCTCGCCCTGCTTGGCGAGCTGCGCGCGCTCTTCGCCGGGGTTGCGGACCTGTCACGTCTGCCGGGGTGACGCTCCGCCATGCAGCTCATCGGCTCGGTCGTCTTCACGATATTTCTGTTTCTCTGGACTTTTTTCTACGCGATCTTTTTCGTGATCGCCTGCCTCTTCCTGCCCTTCCCGCGGCGCTTCACCCTGGCCCGGTTCTGGGGAACCGTGCTGCTGCAGATGCTGAAGTGGACCTGCAGGCTCGACTACCGCGTGGAGGGCTTGGAGAACATGCCGCCCGGGGCACACGTTGCGCTCTGGAAGCATTCCTCGTCCTGGGAAACGATCGCCATGGCGGTGATCTTTCCGCGCCAGGTGTGGGTGCTCAAGCGCGAGCTCACCTGGATTCCGTTCGTCGGCTGGGGCATCCGGCAGATGCACGCCATCGCAATCGATCGCAAATCGGGCAGCTCGGCGGTAAGCCAGGTCATCGAACAGGGCAGCGCGCGCCTGCGCGAAGGCTCCTGGGTCATCATCTTTCCGGAAGGCACGCGTATGCCCCGCGGGCAGACCCGCAAGTACGGTGGCAGCGGAGCACTCCTCGCCCGCGAGGCCGGACGGCTGATCGTGCCGGTCGCGCACGATTCGGGCGATTTCTGGCCGCGCCGCGGACTCCTCAAAAAACCGGGCACGATCCGGGTTGCCATTGGTCCCGCGATCACGGCCGTGGGCCGCGAAGTGCGCGACATCAACGATGACGCGCAACGCTGGATCGAGGGCACTATCCGCAGTTGGGGCTAGCCAATTGAGTCAGAAAACGATTCGAACGTCGTCCAATACGACCTATTGACTCAAGTCTGAGTCAATCGACCGATTTGGCTGCCCTGCAGCACCTGCTCAGATGTCGAGATTCGTGACCGTGAGGGCATGCTTTTCGATGAATTCGCGCCGCGGCTCGACCTGGTCGCCCATGAGGGTCGTGAAGATATCATCCGCCGCCACCGCATCCTCGATCCTCACCTGCATCAGGCGCCGCGTGTCCGGATTGATGGTCGTGTCCCACAACTGCTCCGGGTTCATCTCACCCAGGCCCTTGTAACGCTGAATCGTCTGGCCCTTCTTCGCCTGCTCGAAGAGCCAGGTCATCGCCTCCTTGAAGCCGCCGACATCGTGACGCTCATCGCCGCGCGTCACATAGGCGCCCTCGCCGATGAGACCCGCCAGCGTGCGCGCAAGATCTGCGATGTGGTGATATTCCGCGGACTCGAAAAACTCCCGCGGCAGGTATTTGTCACTCGGGGTGCCGTGCTCGGTTTTGTGCACGATGACCCGCGCACTGTGTCCGTCGGTGGCGTTGCGCACCTCGACGCGGAAGGTGCGTGTGCCGTCATGGAGGGCGTTCAGCCGGTTGTGTAATTCCTGGGCCCAATCGCGCAACCAGTCACGCCGGTCGAAGTTTGCGACCGTGACCTCGGGCATGTAGATCAGCTGCTCGAGAAGCCGATCATCGTAACGGCGCGACCAGCGCCTGATAATCGCCTGCACTTCGACGTACTTGCGAGCGAGAATCTCAAGCGCGGTCCCGAGTACAGGGGGAGCCGCGGCATTGACGTACAGCGCCGCGCTTTCCAGTGCCGTGTTGAGAAGTACCGCATCCAGCTCGATATCGTCCTTGACGTAGTGCTCCTGTTTGCCGCGCTTCACTTTGTAGAGCGGCGGCTGGGCGATGTAGATATGGCCACGCTCTATGAGCTGCGCCATCTGCCGGTAGAAGAACGTCAGCAGCAGCGTGCGGATATGCGATCCGTCGACGTCAGCGTCGGTGTTCTTCGCCGCGATCCCGCCGAAGCCGCAGATAAAATTCTCATCGCCCCAGACCGAAAAGTCATAGACGTTGCCGTTCGAGGCCGCGACCGGCGTGATCGATACGATGGGCAAAGTCATGAGATCGCCATCGAGCTCGCCGAAGGCGCGATTGTTGGTATTCGCAGGCCTGTCCTCGCTGACGAAACTTTCCAGCTCCGCGGCCCCGGCATGATCCTGCCAGACCGATCTTATTTTTCTCAGGTCATCCTTCGCGCTTACGGAAATAATCCAATGCGGATGTTTGGTCTCGCAAGGCGTGCCGCGGATCTGGCGCGCGACGCCGTCAGGCTCGATCTTGTTAAGCGACGCCACGACATCAAGCGAGCTTAAGCAATACGAAATCCCGCTCGCGATGTCGTAGGACGGGGTGGCGAACGATATTTGACTGCCGCCTGTCGTACCGTCGCCCAGAAAGAAACCGCGCAAGAATGCCAGACGCATGGCGTCGGTGACGTTGAACGCCAGATCCGGAATTCGCTTTGTTATCGAGTCGACCCCGGCGAAGCCGAATAAATGCTGCCATGCCAAAACCGCCGCTCGGTTTACGAGCTTCAGTTCGCCGGCACCGCGCTCGATTTCGTAACTGCGGGGCGACAGTCCGAAAACATCAGTGAACGCCGCAGTCATTTCGTCGAGAAAACACGCGTTGCTCTTACCAATACTCAATCGTATTCCGGTGCGGTCGGAGCAGGAGCCGTCAGCCAGATAGAATCCGAGCAGGCTCATGAGCTCCGGCGTGACGTTGATGAAACGATGGATTGCCTTGTCCCCGTAATGCTCCGGGGTCAGCTCCAAATCGTCACGGCCTTCAAACCAGTCAAGGTCCTCTTCCTCGAGCGCCGAGAGGCGCACATAGGGTCTGACTCGATTGGCTGATGATGCGCGATACTGCTCTTCCCACACGCGCTCGAGTCGGCTCGGGCCGACGGTGACCCTGGGCATTACGCTCGCCGCATTCGCGCCTATTACTTCCAAATACATTTGGCAGTTCGGCAGCGTTGGCCGTGATGTTCCTTTCTCCCAAGCATAAAACGTGACCGGTTGACGGGTGCCGACGCGGCGGCACAGCTCTGTGTTTGAAATGCCACTCGCGCGTCGCAACGACGCGAGCTCGGTGCGCACGTCCTCGGGAAATTCAACGCGCGGAGCGGAAAATTCCGGCTGATCCGCATATTCCTCGACAATTCGAGTCCGATACCACTCCTCGACTGCCGCTCCGCGCACCCAGATCTGTTCGCCTGCCTCTTTGATGGCGTGCAGCTCGCGCAAAAGATCGATGCGCTTGGGCGCCGCCTGCGGCAGCCGAATTGATTTGGGCGCCACAACTTTGTCGCCAACACGCAGCGCATCGCCCCGCTTCAGGCAGACAGCGCCGTCCTCATGAACAAAAATACTGTGACTCGCCGTGACGCGCACGGACCGGCCATATGCGGTTTTGACTTCGTACAGAACCTCGTCGAGCGGATGGCGGATCACGCCTTTCAGCGGGCGGAAACGCACCTGGTGATCGTCGAGGCCGAAGCACAAGACCTCGCCCAGCGCGGAATCACGAACCCGGCGCGTCACGCCTTGCGCATCGGCAGCGATGCCCTCGAGCGCCGTATCGATGAACTTACCGATCGTTGTCATGCGCACGCCGTCTTTGCCGCGCACAAAACAGTGCTCCTGTGCATCGACGCTCATGATGATGATGCGGTGGTAGCGCAGCTTTTCGATATCAAATTCATCGCGGCCGATGCCGCAGCCGAGCGCAGTAATGAGCGTGCCTACTTCGGCCGATGAAAGCATCTTGTCGAAGCGCGCTTTCTCGACGTTCAGGATCTTGCCCTTCAAAGGCAGAATCGCCTGCGTGCGCCGGTCGCGACCCTGCTTCGCCGAACCACCTGCGGAGTCGCCCTCGACGATGAAGATCTCCGACAGCGCCGGATCCTTCTCCTGGCAGTCCGCAAGCTTTCCCGGAAGTCCCGCGATGTCGAGCGCGCCTTTACGGCGCGTCATGTCGCGTGCTTTGCGGGCAGCCTCGCGCGCGCGCGCGGCCTCAATGATTTTATTGACGATGGCGCGCGCATCCGCGGGATGCTCGAGCAGGAAGTCCTGCAGCTTCGCGCTCACCGCAGTCTCGACGATGCCTTTGATCTCGGATGAGACGAGCTTGTCCTTCGTCTGCGAGGAGAACTTCGGATCCGGGAGTTTTACGGACAGGATGGCGGTTAAACCTTCGCGCGCATCATCCCCGGTCGTTGCGACCTTCTCGCGCTTGGTCGACATTTCCTTTTCGATGTAATCGTTCAGCGTGCGCGTGAGCGCGCTTCTGAACCCCGCGAGATGCGTACCGCCGTCCTTCTGCGGAATGTTGTTGGTGTAGCAGTACATGCTCTCCTGGTAGGAGTCATTCCACTGCATCGCCACCTCAACATTGACGAGCCCTTCCTGGGTCTTGAAGCCGCAGACCGTGTCATGTACCGGTGTGCGGGCACGATTCAGGTATTTGACGAACGCTTTCAGGCCGCCGGCATGCTCGAACACGTCCGAGCGGTTCTCGCGCTCATCGATAAGCTCGATGCGCACGCCCGAGTTCAGAAACGACAGCTCGCGCAGGCGCTTGGCCAGCACTTCGTAGTCGAATTGAATGTGGGTGAAGATCTCCGCGCTCGGGCGGAAGCGGATGATCGTGCCGCGCTCGGTGCTGTCGCCGGCGAGGGCGAGCGGAGCGACCGGCACACCCAGGTGGTACACCTGCCGGTAGACCTTGCCGTCACGCATGATGGATAGCTGCAGATAGGCGGACAGCGCGTTGACCACCGATACGCCCACACCGTGCAAGCCACCGGAAACCTTGTAGGAGCTGTCGTCGAACTTTCCGCCGGCGTGCAGCACGGTCATGATGACTTCCGCGGCCGAGCGGCCCTCCTCCGGATGGATATCCACAGGAATTCCACGGCCGTTGTCCGACACGGTGACGGATTCATCGGCGTGGATAGTGACAACAATATTGTCGCAATGGCCTGCCAGGGACTCGTCGATCGAGTTGTCCACCACCTCGAAGACCATGTGGTGCAGACCTGAGCCGTCATCGGTATCGCCGATGTACATGCCGGGCCGTTTGCGCACTGCGTCAAGGCCCTTTAAGACTTTGATTTTACTGGAATCGTAGACGTCGGTAGCTGACATGGATGGGCCCGAAATAAGATCGGCCATTATAGCGGTTTGACCCTCCCGTGTTCCACGTGAAACACACGATCAGCCGGGCCAAAGGGCTCATCCAAAGGCTCAAGAGACGTGAGGACGAGCTGACAGTTGAGCGCTTTCACCTGGGCGACAAAACCAGAGAGCCGATCCGGATCAAGCTCTGCCGCGGGATCATCCAGCAGCAGGGTCGGCACGATGCCGGTCGTTTCGCGCAGCATCTTCAGCTGCGACAGAATCATCGCCGTGGCAAGAAGCTTCTGCTGTCCGCGGGAGAGCACGTCGCGGGCCGCCCGGCCATCCATCAGGATCTGGATGTCGGCTCGATGAGGTCCGGCATGGGTGACCCCCCTCGATGCGTCACGCGTCCAGGAGGCATCAAGCGCTTCGGCCAAAGTTGAGTGCTGCGGCCAGCCGGGCATGTAATGCAGGTCGGCTTTAAGGTCCGCGAGCGCCTGCACCGTCTCGTCCCAGTAGGGCTTCAGATGCGCGAGCAGCCGCCGGCGCAACTTGGTGATGGCGTCACCGCGTCGAACGAGCTCCACATCCCAGGCGCGGGCAACGCTCGCCGGTCCGCGCAGGGCGGCATTCCTTTGGCGCACCGCACGCATATAGCCCTGCCAGGTGGCCACAAAGGAAGGTTCCACGTGGAACACTGCCCAGTCGAGCCAGCGGCGCCGGCGGGGACTTCCCTCCTCGACCAGCCGGTGAACGCCGGGTTCGATGATCTGCACCGGGAAGACCTGTGCGAGGGCGGCCAGCGACGCCACTGGCACTCCTGCAACCAGAGCACGCGTGGGCTCACGCCGCGGCACATCGACGGTGATGATCTGCGCAGGTGGTCCCTCGATCCGGCCCCTCGCGCGGAGGAGATCTTGCCCGTGGCGAATCAAGCGCTCGGAATTGCGGGTTCTGAAGGACCTGCCGCGTCCGAGAAGATACATCCCCTCCAGAAGCGACGTCTTACCGGACGCGTTCTCGCCCCGAATGAGGTTGCTGCCGGCCGCCAAGGTGAGCTCAGCCCGATCGATACAGCGGAGGTTCTCGAGCACCAGCTCCGCGAGTGGCATTGAACGCCCGTCGTTACAGGCGCATCGGCATGACGACGTACTTGGTATTCGTCGAACCGGGGGCGCGAATCAGGCAGCTGCTATTGGAATCAGTCAGGCCGATCTCGACGCGATCGGTGTCGATCGCGCTCAAAGCGTCCAGTAAGTAGTTGACATTGAACCCGATCTCGCAATCTTCTCCCTTGTAGTTTATTTCGACCTCATCCTCCGCCTCTTCCTGCTCCGGGTTCTGAGCCTGGATCGTCATAAGGTCGGATTTCACCCCTACGCGCACGCCGCGGTACTTTTCATTCGACAGGATGGCCGTGCGCTGCAACGCCTGGCGCAGGCTCTGGCGGTCCGCATCGACGATCTTGGTCGGCGCTGCAGGAATTACACGGCCGTATTCCGGGAAACGTCCATCGATCAGCTTCGAAGTAAAGCGAATATCGCCGATCTGTGCGCGAACGTGATTTGTACCGATCGCAAGCTCGATTTTCCCCTCCGCGTTGAGAATCCGCTGTAGCTCAAGCACGGCCTTACGCGGCAGGATGACCTGCTGCGCGGATTTCACGCGGTTATCAAGCTGCGCTTCGCACAGCGCCAGGCGATGGCCGTCGGTTGCGATCGCCCGCAGCGCGGTGCCTTCGGTCTCGAGCAGCATGCCGTTCAGGTAGTAACGGACATCCTGCTGGGCCATCGCGAAATGCGTCTTGTCGATGAGCCGCCGAAATTCTCCCTGCGCGACCGTCAAAGTCTGCTGCGCATTGATTTCATCGACGACCGGAAATTCGGCAGCGCCGAGACTTGAGAGCGTAAAGCGGCTGCGACCGGCGCGCAGTGTCAGACGCTCCCCCTCGGTCGTCAAAGTGACGCTGGTCTTCTCCGGCAGCGCGCGAAAAATATCGAGCAGCTTTCTTCCCGGCACGGTGATCGCACCGTTTTGCTGAACGCCAATATCGGCGGTCGCAACGAGCTCGACCTCAAGATCGGTGCCGGTCACGCTCAGCCGGTTGTCCTGCGCCGATAACAAAACGTTGGCGAGAATGGGCATCGTCTGCCGGCGCTCCACAACACCAATGACACTTTGCAAGGGAGCGAGGATTTCTTCGCGAGAGGCTGTGAGCTTCATGAATAACTTCTTTCTTAAAGATTAAATCTTAGTAGTAGCTGCAATAGAGGCAGTGAATCCCGGGGATAACCCGGTCTTGTCTTCGAGCTCAACGGTTTGCGCGCTGCAACAGACCCTCAAACATATGGAACGAAATGCGTATGGCCTGTGGATAAGCTGTCGATGACTTTATCTTGCGGTTTATCCCCAGGAAATCCACAGGAAAATGCACTCAGCCAGCGAGAGTTCTCAACAGGTTTGAATAATCCTCGGTCATCCGTCGCTCACTATCACGCAGCGCCTTGATTCGCTTGCAGGCATGCATCACCGTCGTGTGGTCACGGCCGCCGAATGCATCCCCGATCTCAGGCAGGCTGTGTGTCGTCAGCTCCTTCGCAAGTGCCATCGCGACCTGCCGCGGCCGCGCCACCGAGCGGCTGCGCCGTTTTGAAAGGAGATCCGCCATTCTAAGCTTGTAGTAGTCGGCGACGGTCTTCTGAATATTCTCGATGGTGACAAGCTTCGCCTGCAAAGACAGCAGATCCTTCAGCGCCTCCTTGGTGAATTCTATGGTGATCGCGTGTCCGGTGAAGCGCGCATTCGCGATCACGCGCCGTAGCGCGCCCTCAAGCTCGCGGACATTGGAGCGGATGCGCTTGGCGATGAAGAACGCGACTTCCTCGGGAAGCACCACACCCGTGCCCTGCGCCTTCGTCATGAGGATAGCGACGCAGGTTTCAAGCTCCGGCGGCTCAATCGCAACCGTCAGGCCCCAGCCGAAACGCGACTTCAGGCGCTCTTCCAGCCCCTCGACCTCCTTCGGGTAGCGATCACAGGTGAGGATCACCTGGTGCTGGCCTTCCAGGAGCTCGTTGAACGTGTGGAAGAACTCCTCCTGCGAGCGATCCTTGCCGGCAAAGAACTGAATGTCGTCGATCAGGAGCGCATCAAGCGAGCGATACGCGGTCTTGAACTCGTTCATCTTGTTGTGTTGCAAGGCGCGCACCATGTCACTCACGAAGCGCTCGGAATGCACGTACGCCACCCGGGCTTCGCTGTCGCGCCCCTTCGCCAGGTGCGCGATCGCGTGCATGAGATGGGTCTTCCCGAGTCCCACCCCGCCGTACAGAAACAAGGGGTTGTAGGCACGTCCGAGGTTTTCAGCGACCTGCAGGGAGGCGGCTTTTGCGAGCTGGTTGCTCTTGCCTTCGACGAACGTCCCGAAGGTGAAATCAGGGTTCAGGCGCGCGCCGACCACGAGTCCCTCGGCGCGGCGCGGCCGTACCGGGGCGGAAATCGGGGCGCTCACCGGGGCGGTGCGCGAGCCGACCTCCACGGTGATGATGGGCGCATCGCCCGTGCTCTGGCGGCGCAGGAGCTCGCCGATCCGCGGCAGGAGATTGGCATTCACCCAGTCAACGACGAAGCGATTGGGCGCGAGAAGCTTCAGGGCGCCGGCGCCCTCGAGCACCTGCAGGGGTCGAACCCAGGTATTAAACTGCTGTTCAGGAAGCTCCGCCTCCAGCGCGCGTACGCAACGAATCCACAGCGACGCTTCCACGAGCTTCTTATCTCCGACGAGTGTCTCGTGACCGAGGGTGAGGGAAAAGGCTGCGCAGTCTATACCTTGAGGCGCGACGGGTTAAGACTTCGAGGCGCTGTCTAAAGATTGAATTTCGGCGTGGGCTCATTCGCCGTGCCGCAAGCGTCGTACGCGGCTCGCGGCAGCCGCCGGGCGGGCGCCCGTCGCCACCCGTGCTTCTGGAGGGGATATGACCCGCAAGCGCTGCCGGCGTCGGTATTGTGTTGACACTCTCGCGCCCGACGGCTTAGCCTTGCCGGCCTTTTCGGGAGCCCGTGGACCATGAAGCGCACCTACCAGCCGAGCAAAGTACGCCGCGCGCGTACGCATGGATTCCGTGCGCGCATGGCGACGAAGGGCGGCCGTCGCGTCCTGGCTCGTCGCCGTGCGAAGGGCCGCAGGAAGCTCATACCCTAAAGTTCACCGACTTGAACCTCGTCCTTGCGGGCCGGGAGCGACTGACTCATTCGAAGGAGCGGCGCCTGCGCAGCAAGCGGGAATTCGATGCGGTTTACGCCAACGGTCGGCGCTTCGGGAACGGTTTTTTCGGCCTGACGGTGCGTGCAAACGAGAAAGGCTGTCCGCGCCTGGGGCTCGCCGTTGCGGTGAAGACCGCGGGCAACGCGGTGCAGCGCAACCGTATTCGACGCCTGATTCGCGAGTCGTTTCGGCTGCATCAGCGCGAGCTTCCGGCGTTTGATTTCGTCGTGAGCGCCCGGCTGCGGGTACGCGGGGTGACGAGCGCTGAGCTGCGCGCGCAGCTTGAGCCTTTATGGCAGGAAGTGAGGACGAAATGCGGTTCATGACACAGCTCCTGATCCGGCTGTATCAGTGGACGGTGAGTCCGCTTCTCGGCCCGCGCTGCCGCTTTTATCCCAGCTGTTCGGCGTATGCGCACGAAGCCATCGGCCGTTTTGGCGTCGCCCGCGGCATGTGGCTTGCGCTGAAGCGGCTCTTGCGCTGTCACCCCTGGCATCCGGGCGGCCTTGACCCCGTTCCGTGTGGGCACCCCTACCGCCATGATGAATAACCCGCGCGTCTTCCTGTGGATCGCGCTCGCCGCGATCCTGGTGCTCAACTACCAGGCCTGGACACACGATTATGGCGCGATCGACGCGACGCCGGCCGCAAGCAGCGGCAAAAACGCCGCGCCGCCCGGCGGCAGTCTCGATCAGGCGGTGCCGCAGACTTTCAGCACCGACACCACCAAGGCTGCGAGCGCGACGCATCCGGTGACGGCCGCCGCCGCGGCGCCTGATGTGCCGGCGGCGGACTCCGCCACCCGTTCCGAGGGGGGCTCTCCCGTCGTGCACGTGCGTACCGACGTGCTCGACCTCGACATCAGCCTGCAGGGCGGCACGATTGAGAAGGCGGATCTTCTGCGCTACCCGAAGGTCAAGGGCGGAAGCGAGCCTGTGCGCCTCATGAACGAGGATAGCGAGGAGTCGTTCTTTGTTTTGAAGTCGGGCCTGACAGGGCCCGGTGAGACGCCGCGCCCGACGCAGCTTGCCACCTACTCCGCGGCAAACAATCAATATGACCTCGGCGGCGCGCGCGAGCTCGTGGTGCCGCTCAGCTGGACGGACGGGCAAGGCGTCACGGTCACCAAGACTTTCACATTTCGCCGCGGCGATTACCGCATCGGACTTGCCTATAAAGTCGACAACCGTTCAGCGTCTGCCTGGGAGGCCGCGGTCTACGCGCAGATTCTGCGCTTCGATCCGCCGAGCAGCCGCTCGATGTTCAACGTCGAAAGTTACGCCTTTCATGGCCCTGCGATCTACGACGGCACCAAGTACAGAAAACTCAAGATCGACGATGCGGATGACCGGCGCCTGGCGTTGGAAGTAAAGAACGGCTGGCTTGCCGCCCTACAGCATCACTTCGTCAGCGCCATCGTGCCGCAGCCGGATACCAGCAACCGCTTCACATTGAGTGCGCAGGGACGGCGTTATCAGCTCGCAACCGTCGGGCCGCTGCGCAGCGTGGCGCCCGATGAGACGGCGACTTTCCAGGAGACGCTTTTCATCGGCCCGAAACTGCAGTCGGACCTCGAGAGCGCCGGCCCGCGCCTGGAGCTTGTGGCCGATTACGGCGTGCTCACGATCCTCGCAAGACCGCTGTTCTGGCTCCTGGGACAAGTGCACTCCTTCGTCGGCAACTGGGGCGTCACCATCGTCATCGTCACGTTCCTATTAAAGCTCCTCTTCTATCCGCTGTCCGAGGCGAGCGGCCGCTCGATGGCCAAAATGAAGACGCTCGCGCCGCGCATTAAAAATCTGCAGGACACCTATAAGGATGACAAGGAGAAGCTCGGGCGCGCGATGATGGAGCTCTACAAGCGCGAGAAGATCAATCCGGTGGCCGGCTGCC
>Ga0302326_10009438_pt1 | contig 21328 bp, 14 predicted proteins | sample Palsa_T0_3_FD_202264 | JGI IMG/M metagenome (GOLD analysis project Ga0302326, IMG submission 202264) | Peat permafrost microbial communities from Stordalen Mire near Abisko, Sweden - Palsa_T0_3 | ecosystem: Environmental > Terrestrial > Soil > Palsa > Peat permafrost | place: Sweden: Abisko... | reverse complement strand
CAGCAAATTAAAGAGAACAAGCGACTTCGTATGCTGGTGCCGAGAATATACGGCTTGGGAGATCTGAGCCAAATTTTGGATGAGCGGGCGTATTTGCAAGCAAAGGCGTTGCTCGCTTCCCTTAGGGAAGAGCTTTCAAAAGTTGTGTTGACAGCCGCGTATCGTCGCGCTGCTGAGGCGTTGAACAAGCACGGTTTTGTGCTTTTGGTTGGAGAGCCAGCGGCTGGAAAGACAACGATTGCTGCAATGCTTTCCGTTGGGGCGCTCGATCAATGGGGTGCATCAACACTCAAGCTGGATACCGCTCACAAAGTTGTTGAACGATGGAATCCAGATGAGCCCTCGCAGTTCTTTTGGATCGATGATGCCTTTGGCGTGTTGCAATACGAATCGTCTTTGGTGCATGAATGGAATCATGCGCTTCCCCAAGTTCGCGCAATGCTGGGCAAAGGGGCAAAGATTGTCATGACTTCACGTGATTATATCTACAACCGCGCGAGAAATGATTTGAAGGAGGGAGCGTTCCCGCTACTTCAAGAGAGTCAGGTCGTGATTGACGTTCGCGACCTAACGACGGAGGAAAAGCAACAGATTCTTTATAACCATATTAAGCTTGGGAAACAGAAGCGGGCATTTCGTAAAGCGATCAAGCCTCATTTGATCGACATAGCCAATCACCCGCAGTTCGTACCTGAGACTGCCCGGCGACTGTCTGACCCAGTATTTACCAAGGGATTGACGCTGACGGACGACGAACTAGGTGATTTTGTGAACAAACAGGAACGATTTCTTCAAGAGGTAATAACGGGGCTGGATGCCGATAGCAAGGCAGCTCTCGCTCTCATCTACATGAGAGACAGCTCTCTTGAAAGCCCTGTGGAATTGGAGGATTCCGAACGAGAAGCACTCGAACGACTCGGCAGCGGTTTGGGGAAATGCATCACTGCGCTAGATTCGCTTAACGGCAGCCTCGTCCAGTTCGTCAACCTCGAAGGGAGTGCAATTTGGCGGTTCAAGCACCCGACTATAGGTGACGCCTACGCGGCGCTTCTACTTCGCCGTCCGGAATGGCTTGGCATTTATGTCCACGGCGCTTCGCTGGACAAATTGCTCGGACAAATCACCTGCGGAGATGTTGGACTCGAAAAGGCTGTAATTCTGCCAAAGACTCTCTTCTCTTTGATTCTAACGCGTTTGGATGAACCTTCTTCAGTGACGCAACTTAAGACCGCTTCGCTGAGGAACTGGCATTCACGCCATCGCGTCGATGATTTCTTAGCCTCCCGCTGCTCGGCGGAATTTCTGACAGAGTATCTATGCCGCCACGAAAATGTGTTTGGACGAGTATCAAGCCCTGGTCTTTCCCTCAATGCAGTGTCCGAGGTCGATTTGGCTGTTCGGCTGAATCAGCTTGGGCTTTTACCCGCGGAGCACCGCGAAAGGTTTGTGATGACAGTTGTAGATTACACCATTCAAGGTGATGACTTTTATGCGATGGAGAGCCATGGAATTCAAAGTATGTTTACACCCACTGAGCTTGCGGCTTTCCTCGATCGAGTTCGGAGTGAACTCGTACCTAATCTTGCCGATGTAAGGCGGAACTGGCAAAGCAATCACGACTCAGACTATTCGCCGACTGAGTTCCTGGAACCACTATTAGATGGCTTTTCGCAGTTAAAGAAGGCCTTTGCCGCTGATCCTAAAGTCGTTCAGGCGATCGATCGGGAGATTAAATTGGCAAATGATTGGATTGCAGACGAATCGAGCGATGAACTCGAAAGAGATCGTCCCGCCCGCAAATTTGGAGACGTCAATTCACCCGAGCAGCCAATTCCGACTTCCCGTAGTCTTTTCGATGATATTGACGAATAATTCTGTTCGCCAGCACGGGCGACGATAGCCGCTTCCGGCTTGACGATTTCTCCCACCTGCCTATTGTTCCGAATGCGACCTAAGTCTTTCAAGGGTAAGTTGTGCGCCTATTGCGCCGAATCGGTGTGCGAGAGTGCCGACCATGTTTTCGCTCGTGAGTTCTTCCCACAAGACGACCGAGGCAATACTCCCAAGGTGCCTGCTTGTAATCGCTGCAATAATTTGAAAGCAGGACTAGAACGCTATGCGACTTGTGTACTTCCTTTCGGTAGTCGCCACCCAACTGCCGTCAAGGTGATGGAAGAGAAAATGCCGCGTCGATTGCAGGAGAATCTGCACACGCGGCGTGAATTGCTTAAGGGCCAAGGTCGCCTATTAGTCCAAGAGCCTAATGGGCTATTGCTTCCGGTCACGACCTTCACAGTTGATGCAACAAAGATTGCGGAGTTGATGCGGTACGTCGTGCAGGGATTAGTCTGGCACCATTGGGGCTTCTACCTGAAAACTGCTGAAAACGACATTGGCATCCGGACAGCGCGCGTGGAGGGAGATGGGCTTACCCGTGCGATGTTCGATGCCTTGCTGGGTCGATATGTCGGCATCGCCCTCCATGCCCGACAAGATCTGGGTAATGGTACGGCCCGATACGAAGGCATTGGCGTACAAGTGCCCGACCAGCCGGTGGTGTCTATATGGCGACTTCAACTCCTCGACAGCATTTATTCCGTTCCTGGGGGCCCGGCCAAAGGTTTCTTGATTTCAACTACTCCTCGCGGAGCCGGGTTCGGCAGCGGCATACCGGTGCCGGTACCATCAAACAAGAAAGGCTAAGCTGCCCCACTTCCGGCCCATACCCGACAGAAGAGGCCAGCGACGGCAGTGTGCATAAGGTCGGAGCAGGCGACCGTTACGAACCTCTGAATACATTGCAACCGTTTCCCTCATGATTTCCCTGTCGCCAAATACTGCCGCGCCACGGCAAGTATTGCCGATCTAATGATTGCCGGCAGGGTGTGCCATTGCGCCGAAAGTTCCGCTAATTCTGGATCGATTGCAGCGCTTTTTGCAGCGCCTTTTGCGAAATCGCTTGATTTCTCGGTAGAATCTGCGATTGTTCGACCCCTGTCCTGGGCATCAAGATGCAGCAAGAGCGAGGGCGACCTTCAACGGGTCGCCTTCTTTGTTTGGATTTCGGAGGCGGGGACCTGGGCGTCACTTCGTTCTAGGGCTTGTATCCCGTTGTAATCTTGGGGCCGCGATGACGCCACTTGGGTTCCTTGTTCACCGTGGTATTGGTGAATGAGCGCAGTGAGCGAATCGTCCGGCCGTAGACGCTGATGGCGGTGGTGGAGAGCTTGGCTCCGGGAGGTTCATCCATGAAGGGCATGAATTTGTCGGGGAAGCCGGGCATGGTGCAGCCAATGCAGATGCCGCCGACGTTGGGGCAGCCGCCGATGCCGGCCATCCAGCCACGCTTGGTTACGTTGCAATTGACGACCGGGCCCCAGCACCCGATTTTCACGAGGCACTTGGGCGAGCCATATTCAGTGGTGAAATCGCCCTGTTCGTAGTAGCCGGCGCGGTCGCATCCTTCGTGGACAGTTTGGGAGAAAAGCCAGGTGGGGCGAAGTTGATCGTCCAGCGGGATCATGGGCGCGATGCCCGCCGATTGATAGAGGAGATAAAGGAGGGTCTCCATAAAGTTATCCGGCTGAACGGGGCAGCCGGGCACGTTGACGATGGGCAGCCCGGCCTTTGAGCGCCATCCCCAACCGAGGTAGTCGGCCAGGCCCATGGCGCCGGTGGGATTTCCCTGCATGGCATGAATACCGCCGTAGGCGGCGCAGGTTCCCGCGCCGATGACGGCAAATGCTTTGGGCGCGAGGCGATCGATCCACTCGTTGGTGGTGGTCGGCTGGCCTGTTTTTGGGTTGGTACCAAAGGCTGCCCAATAACCCTCTGCATTGAGCTCTTCGTTGGGGATCGATCCCTCGACGACGAGAACGAACGGATCGAGCTTGCCCTCTTCGGCGAGGTACCACCACCTCATGAATTCATCGCCGTTGTCGTAAGCGAGGACCGGATTGTGCAAGTGGACCTTGGGCAGGCCTGGGATTGCACCCATGACCACATCCTCGATGCTGGGCTGCATGGCGGCGGTGATGGAAACCGAATCGCCATCGCAACTGAGACCGGCGGTCATCCAAAGGATATGAATTTCCTTGGTTGCCGGTTCCTTCTGCGTCCGCCTGCCGTAGGGCACATCGAGCTGAGGCTCTGGTTCACTCATGAGCGTTTACTCCATTTCACGCCGACGTTCGCCCACGATACCACAAAGTATGGAAGCGATGAAGCAGATTATTGGACATCGACCCCTGATAGCTTGAAAGAAGAGTTATTATTGACGCGGATTTACCATAGTTCAGCGAAGATTGATCCAATTTGCGCAGAAACTGAAGCACGTATTTTTTCTGCCGAGCCGATGGCCAATGTTCAGCATTGTAAGGAATGGTTCGATGAAGGAAAAGAGCGGGAGCAACGCGGGGTACGAAGTTTGGACACCATGGAAGATTCCACGGACTCTGCCGAATACCGAAGCGCAATCGCTCTGCTGGAGCAGATGGCGACCTCTGGGTTCTCGCGAACGTCGCCGTCGGGTTCGAGCGGCGCGGATGCTGAGAACGCTCAGGAGACACCTGCGGCGCGCAGGAACTGGCAGCCGGACTTGCGCTACCGCTCGCTGGTGGAAAAGCTTCCCGCCGTCACGTTTATGGCGGCTTTGGACCAGGGGCTACAGGAACTGTACGTCAGTCCCCAGATCGAAAAGTTGCTCGGGTTCACTCAGGAAGAATGGCTCGACAATCCGATCCTCTGGTTTCAGCAACTGCATCCCGATGATCGCGAATCGTGGGTAAAGGCATTCGCCGAGACCTGCGCCCACGGGACGCACTTCCGCTCCGAATACCGGTTGCTGGCGCGCGACGGCCGGGTAGTTTGGGTGCAGGGCGAGTGCCAGATCGTTCGCGATGAATCGACTGGCGCTCCACTGTTCCTTCAGGGGGTCGCGTTCGACATCACGCATTTGAAGCACGCGGCTCGCGTCGAAGAAGAGAAGCGCGCCGCCGAATCCGCCAACAGCGCCAAGAGCGAATTCCTCGCGCGCATGAGCCACGAAATCCGTACTCCGCTCAACGGGCTGGTGGGGATGATCGATCTGCTGCGCGGCACGGAGATGTCCGAGACCCAGCAGCGATACGCCAACCTTGCCCACGACGCGGCCGACGCGCTGCTGGACGTCATTAACGACATTCTCGATTTTTCCAAGATCGAGGCAGGCAAAGTCGAAGTCGAGAAGCTCGAATTCGATCTCCACAAGGTCGTGGAAGACCTGACGGAATTGCTGGACCCGGTCGCCGCGAAGAAGGGCCTGGTCCTCTCCTGCTGCCTGCATAGTGACGTGCCGCGTTGTTTGATCGGCGATCCGAATCGGATTCGCCAGGTTCTGACCAATCTGGTGAGCAACGCGATCAAATTCACGGCTGCCGGATCGGTTCAGATTCAGATTTCGATGGCTCAAGCGCCGGCGGGGGCGCCGGCGGATCGAGCGATTATTCTGGCTCGCGTACAGGACACAGGCATCGGCATTCCGGCAGACCGGCTCGACCGGCTCTTCAAGAGCTTCTCCCAGGTCGACACATCAACCACGCGCAAATTCGGCGGGACCGGACTTGGGCTGGCGATCTCCAAACGGCTGGTCGAGTTGATGGGGGGAGAAATCGGCATCGAAAGCGCGGAAGGTCAGGGCACTACCTTCTGGTTTACCCTAGACCTGGGCGCCAGCACTGACCCGAACCGCGAAGCGCCAAACCACTGGGTGGCGGAAAAGCTGCGGGAAGTCAGGGTGCTGGCGATCGAATCCGATCCTGTTCACCGCCAGTGTCTTTCGGATCAATTCCAGGGGCGCGTCTCGTCGTTGAGCGCGGTCGTGCTTGCCGAGGATGCGCTCGCCGCTGCCCGCACGGCGGCGGCAGAGGGACAGCCGTTTGGCATCGTGCTGCTTCCATACCGAACATCCATTGGCGAGCAGTTAATGGCGATCTTGACGGCCGATCCATCCCTCAAGGACGCCAAGTTTGTCGCCGTGACCGAATCGAATGACGGGGTGGCTGCCGAAACGGTTGAGCGTGGCGGTTATGTTGCGCGCCTGCAACGACCGCTGACCCAGTCGCGGCTCCTGGACGTGGTGGCTGCCACGACGGTGAAGGCGTCTATTCCGGACGCAGTGGCACAGATCGCGCGCGCTTCGCAGAGCCCGCTCAAAGGGCTGCATCTGCTTGTCGCCGACGATAACGAAATGAATCAGTTCGTGGCCAGCGAGACGTTGGCTCGCGCGGGAATCACCTGCGACGTGGTATCCGATGGGATTCAGGCAATGCTGGCGGCGGCACGCAAGTCGTACGCCGCGATCTTGATGGATTGTCAGATGCCCGAAATGGACGGGCTGGAGGCGTCACGACGGATCCGCGAGCGCGAGGCCGCCACGGCCGGTTTACGCAGAACGCCGATCATCGCACTGACCGCCGAAGCGCTGGCAGGCGACCGGGAAAAATGCCTGGCTGCCGGCATGGATGGGTATGTCAGCAAGCCGATCAATCCCAAAGAACTGTTCGCTGCCTTGTCGGCTCTGGTAACTATCGAGCATGCGGCACCCCGGGTTTCAAATCTGATTGCAGCAAGCGTTGGAGGCGGCCCCGCCGAAGCAGTTGATGGGAACAACCAGAGCGATCGGCCGATCGACGTGCAGGGTCTGTTTATTCGCTCGATGCGCGACGTCGACTTCACCGCCAGGACGTTGGAGAAATTTGGCCATCGCGCCGTGGACGACATCGGCCGCTTGCGCAGCGCCGTCGTCGCCAAAGATGCGGACACAACGACGCGGCTGGCGCACAACCTCAAGGCGGTTGCCACGCACGTTTCGGCGAAGGCCTTGACTGCATTGGCGGCCGAGATCGAAGAGGCGGGAATCAAACACGATCTGGCGTTCATTGAGCAGGCGTTGATTCAGTTGGAGCAAGAGGCAAAACGATGTGCCGCCTACGTACCCCAGGCGATCGCGGGGCTGCGCGAGCATTCTAAAGCGGAGCAATAGAGCTAAAGCCGTTGCTCGAATCTGGTGAACCATGAATGTTCTGATTGTTGACGATGACGATTTCGCTCTCGATGTGCTCGAACAGACGATGGCCCGCATGGGTTACAATGTCGTTTCAGCACAAAACGGGAAGGAAGCGATGGGCGTGCTCCGCCGCGGGGACATCCATCTGGTCATTACCGATTGGGACATGCCGGCGATGAACGGCATCGATCTTTGTCGCGCCATTCGGGGCGAGGAGTTGGCCGGGTACGTGTACATCATCATGCTCACGGGGCGGGAAGGGGCCAAGCAGCGGATGGCGGGCCTTTGCGCTGGAGCGGACGCATTTCTCAATAAGCCGCTCGATCCGGAGGAGTTGCTCGTATCCCTCAAGAATGCCGAGCGCATTCTCGCGTTGGAAACCAGGGATGTTGCACTGTTTTCGCTGGCGAAATTGGCCGAGAGCCGGGATTCCGAAACGGGTACACACGTCGAGCGGGTGCAGAGCTATAGCCGGCTGATCGCCAGAAACTTGTCAGACGAAGTGAAGACTCGCCACGGAGTCGATGAGGAATACATCCGGCTGCTCTATCAGACCAGTCCACTGCACGATCTGGGCAAAGTGGGCATCCCCGACTCGGTTCTGCTGAAACCTGGCAAGCTGACGGCCGACGAGTTTGCGATCATGAAGACGCACACCTTGATCGGCGCCCAAACGCTCGATGCGGCTTTGCGCCGCTTCCCCAATGCGCGTTTCCTCCAGCTCGCGCGCAACATCGCGGCGACTCATCACGAGAGATTTGATGGTACGGGCTATCCGATGGGAATGGTCGGCGAGCAGATTCCGCTGTGCGGCAGGATCGTCGCCATCGCCGACGTCTATGACGCCCTGACGAGCCGCCGAGTTTACAAGCGCGCCTTCAGCCATGAGCAGGCGCGCGAGACAATTCTGGCTGAACGCGGTCGCCACTTCGATCCGGACGTCGTCGACAGCTTTATCCGTGCGGAAAGGCAGATTGTGAGCGTGAGTGACACGTTCCGCGACGTGCCCGCCTCACCGGTGGAATCGCAGATGGCGCTCGCAGATCCACCGGCTGTCATTGCCGGGCCCAGCCCGTGCAAAATGCTCATTGTCGAGGACGATCCGATCGTGAGGCAGAAGCTGATCAAGCTGCTGACGGCCACCGGCGAGCCCGTTTTCGCCGCCGCCGATGGTGAAGAAGCAATGCAGATCGTTGCCGAGCAAACGCCGCGCGTCGTTGTTTCCGATTGGGTTATGCCAAGGATGGACGGGGTCGATCTCTGCCGCCGAATCCGAAGCGCATCGGCGACCGATCCGACCCACTTCATCATGTTGACTGCGCATTCGGACAAGAGTCGATTGCTCGATGCGTACCAGGCAGGTGTGGACGATTTCGTCTCCAAGCCGTTTGATCCCGAGGAACTGCTTGCCCGCGTTCGCGCGGGGATTCGATCGGCAAAAGTTCGCGACGACCTGCATCGCAGAGCAATTGGATCGCAGGCGCGCAGCGGCGAATTGGCGCTTGTTAACAGCAGGCTCGAGCAACTCACCATTACTGATGAACTGACTGGCCTGTTCAACCGTCGCCACGCGATGAGCCGCATGGAGGAGCAGTGGTCATTGGCCGACCGCTACAATCGTCCGCTGACGATCGCGGCGATCGACGTCGATCATTTCAAGGAGATCAACGACACCTACGGTCACGATGCCGGCGACGCGGTGCTCAAGCAGATTGCGGCTCTGTTGCGCGAAAAGACGCGCACCAGCGATGCCGTCTGTCGTGTGGGCGGCGACGAGTTTCTCATCATTTTCCCTTCGCAGACGGTTGAAGAAGCTGCCGTCTGCACCGAACGATTCCGCATGGCTGTTAAAGCGCATTCGTTCAAGATTGGTGGACGGGACATCGCCACGTCAGCCAGTATCGGCCTGGCCTCTCGACAGCCGGACATGGCGCAATTTCCCGACCTGCTGAAATGCGCGGATATCGCGCTCTATGAAGCAAAGCGGGCCGGGCGGGGAGTTTCCCGTGTGGCGGATGAAACCGAATCGCAGGGTGCGCCGGGGCGCAATCTCGTTAGCGCGATCCCACCCGGCGATGCGACCGTTGACGTCACAGCGCGGGGCGCGGCTGTCAATCTGGAGGCTGTCATCGGACGGTGTGGCGGCGATTCCGCTTTTGCCACGGCCCTCTTAGACCGATTTGAAAAACAAGCCGGCGTGGAAGTTGACAAGATCCAGCAGGCTCTGGCCGCTGGAGACGCTGACGCGGTTCACCGCACAGCCCACCGTTTGAAAAGCATGGCCGCCTATGTGTCGGCTGACGAGGCTGCCCAACTGGCCGAAAAAATAGAAGTCCAAGGCCGATCGGGGAACTTGGCCGATCTTGGCGCGCTGGTCGCAGAACTGCGCAGTTCAGTCGACTCGGTAATCGCATGGATTGCTGCGCGTCGGCCAGCCAGCGCGGCCTAGATGGGTGGCTATACGGACGACGGCGAGAGCCACCGTTTTTAGGCGTTTCCCCAGTGGCGGTTGTCGCGCTTGAACGAATACTCGCCGACGGCGCAAGATCCACTGAAGTAACCGCCACTCAAGCCAGCCTGCGGCGAATGAAGCGTTTATTCACTGCAAAAAATGCGGCGATTGTTATGTGCATTATCGCTGATTGATACGGCTTCACGCGCAAGCCTCACTTCTGCTGTTGCTGTTCCTTCGCCCACGCATCCTTCAATGACACACTGCGATTGAAGACGAGCTTACCATCGCTCGAATCCCGATCGACGCAGAAATACCCGGTGCGCTCGAATTGGAAATGAGAGCCGACGGCCGATCCGGCGAGGCTCGGTTCGACTTTCGCATTCGACAGCACTTCTTCACTGGCGGGATTCAGATTCACTTTCCAATCCTGGCCCTCGGGAACATCTTCGGGATCGGGTTTGCTAAAGAGGTGATCGTAGAGCCGCACCTCGGCATCGATGGCATGCCTCGCGCTGACCCAGTGGATGGTGCCTTTGACCTTGCGGCCATCGGGCGGGTTTGATCCGCCGCGAGTGGCGGGATCATAGGTGGCGTGAACTTCAGTGATGTTGCCGGCGGAGTCTTTGATCACGTCGGTGCATTTGACGAAATAGGCGCTGCGCAGGCGCACTTCCTTTCCTGGGGAAAGGCGGAAATATTTGGGCGGCGGATTCTGGGCGAAATCTTCCTGGGCGATAAACAGTTCGCGCGTGAAGGGAACCTTCCGATTGCCGGCGGATTGGTCTTCAGGGTTGTTCATTACGTCGAACATCTCGACCTGATCCTGCGGATAGTTGGTGATGATGAGCTTGAGCGGTCGAAGAACAGCCATCTTGCGCAAAGCGCGCTTGTTCAGGTCGTCACGGAGAAAATTTTCCAGCACGCCGATCTCGACGATGCTATTGAATTTGTTGACGCCGATGTGTTTGCAGAAGTCGCGAACGGCTTCGGGCGTGTAGCCGCGCCGGCGGAAGCCACTGATGGTGGGCATGCGCGGATCGTCCCAGCTGCGGACGATTTTCTCGTTCACCAGTTGCAGCAGCTTGCGCTTGCTCAGCATCGTGTAGGAAAGATTGAGCCGGGCGAACTCGATTTGCTGTGAATGCCAGATTTGTTTCTCCGGCGGCCGGCCTTCGTTGACCGCGTTGATGAACCAATCGTACAGCGGGCGATGATTCTCAAATTCCAGCGTGCAGATTGAATGGGTGACCTTCTCGATCGAATCCTCGAAGCCGTGCGCCCAGTCGTACATGGGATAGATGCACCATTTGTCGCCGGTGTTGTGATGCGATTCGTGCAGGATGCGGTACATGACCGGATCGCGCAGATTGAAATTGGGAGAGGCCATGTCGATCTTGGCGCGGAGCGTTTTTGATCCATCGGGGAATTCCCCTTTTCGCATGCGATCGAAGAGATCGAGATTCTCCGCGATCGGCCGATTGCGATGCGGGCTCTCGCGTCCACCGGCGGTGAAGGTGCCGCGCCCTTCGCGCACCTGATCGGCGGTCTGCTCATCAACATACGCCTCGCCCTTTTTGATCAGTTCGACGGCATATTCGTACATTGTGTCGAAATAATCCGATGCCCAATATTTGCCGGTCCAACTGAAGCCGAGCCACTTCACATCGTCTTCGATGGAGCGGACGTATTCCTCTTCCTCTTTGGATGGGTTGGTGTCATCGTAACGAAGGTTGCACGCGCCGTTGTATTCGAGGGCGATGCCGAAGTTCAAGCAGATGCTCTTGGCGTGGCCGATGTGGAGATAGCCGTTGGGCTCCGGAGGAAAGCGCGTGGCGACGCGACCGTTCCATTTTCCCGTGCGCAGATCTTCCTCAACGATTCGGCGGACAAAGTCCAACCCAGCGGGTTCGGATGAATTCTCGGTCTTCTCTGGATCAACGGGCATGATTCGGTCATTCCTTTAAGATTGTCCACGAATGGCTAATGCCGTTGCGTCATCGCACGGCGAAGTTCGCGGTCCATTTCCTTCTGTTTGATGGTTTCGCGCTTGTCGTGCTGTTTCTTTCCCTTGGCCACGCCAAGTTCGAGCTTTGCACGGCCATCCTTAAAATAGATGGCGAGCGGAATCAATGTGACGCCGCGGTTCATGCATTCGCCGGCCAGTTTTTTCAATTCCCGCTTGTGCACAAGCAGGATGCGCTCCCGGATCGGATCGTGGTTGTAAACGATCGCGCTCTTGGTGTACGGATCGATATGACAATTGTGCAGGATCAGGCGGCTGCCTTCGACGCGGGCGAAGGAATCGTTCAATTGTGCTTTACCCTCACGCAGGCTCTTGACTTCGGTTCCCACCAGCGCCATGCCACATTCGACTTTGGCCTCAATAAAATAGTCGTGCAGCGCCCGGCGGTTGTTGATCCGCGGCTCGAGGTTGCGCGACTGTTTTCCATCCTTGGCCATCGCATGAGCATAGCTTCGCGGGAGTTAGAGGTGAAGCGGCCGCAGGCCCGGGATGTCACCGGCGATGCCTTGCTGAGTTTTACGAAAGCCATTGGCCGGCGGAGCGCGTCACTTCTTCCGTTTTGGATGCTGCGGCGACCATCCATCAATGGCGAGGGCGAATATCAATATTAGCACCAAAAAAGAATTGACGACTAGCGCCAGTGCCAGCGCTAATCGCGGAAAGTACCGGCCCCACCAGACGGCGTTTAATGTAATGATGAACCCAGCGGCAAAGACCCCAACCCATGAACAGTTCGTATGGCCGAGGTAGAAACACACCGCTCCCCAGCAAAGCGCTGAGGACGCGGCGATGATGATCAGCGGGTGGCCCATTGCGATGAATGACTTACGCTGCTACCAGCGACGCCCATTCTTGTCCTTCTCAAGGCGCTATTCATGCAGATAATGCATCAATGTGCCTCTGGCGTTTTGCTGCCGGCACAAGTCGTAGCTCAACCTTCTTATTAAGGGCCTCCGCAATACGGCGAAGCATGCCCAGTGAATGGCCATCGTAGTCGGCGTCTTCCAGGCGACAGATTACCGACGCGGTGGTGCCGACAACCTTGGCGAGCTGCCGCTGTGACAGGCCGGCCGCTGTCCGCGCATCGTAAATCATCTGGGCAACGTTCATCTGCTCTCGGTACACCGCGCGCTGGTCCAGATCCTCGGCGGTGGGCGGGTGCAAGCGATCGAGCAATTCTCCGGCACTAATCGATTTTTTTTTCATCTGGTTCCTCTCTTTGGTTGGTATGTCGCTTGGGATTAGCTTGGAATTTGTCTTTCCTCTTGACGGCCAAGGCCAAGTCGCGTTTGGGTATTTCACTTTCCTTCGTCAGGCCATGCGCGACAATCGCTACATTGCGGCCATGAAAAAAGTACAAGAGCCGATAATTCACATGGCCAACGCGGCCCCGCAATTCGTAAATGCCATCCCGCAGTAAATCCGCCATGGGGCGGCGTAGCTCGTGTCCAAATTGTTCCAAATGAGCGATCATTTCCCTGCATTTGTTGTACGCACGACGATCCTGCCGATGGAGGCCGCTTAGCCATTCGAGGACCGGCACGCTCGAATCCTCTTCACAGTAAAAAAGCACATCGGTCTGCGGCATTTTGGGTCCCGAATAACACGCTTATGTTCGCAGCTTTGCGAACAACGGTCAATAGTGACGTTTTTCTTTCACGTTACCGTCGCAGTCCTCAACTCCTTCCGGCTTTTCTTCAGTAAGGGAATGGTTAATTTGACCAGAGGCTGGCTCACGCCTAAAAATGACTGGTCGGTCATTTATGACCGATGGGTCATGTAATGCCATGTTAAGAGAAAGAGCAAAAGCATCCAGACGGCGGGCGATCCTGAGCGCGGCGGATAAGCAGTTCGCCCGCAGGCCGTATCACCAGGTGCTGCTGGAAGACATCGCGGCCGACGCGGACGTGGCGAAGGGGACGCTCTATCTCTATTTCGAGAATAAAGCCGATTTATATCTTGCGTTGATTGTGGAATCTCTCGCGCCGCTGATCGAGCGGCTTGAGGAAGAGGTGCCGGCCGCCGCGGAAAAATCGGCCTGGTCGGCTATTCGATTGGTGATCGAGGAACTGCTCGAGTTCAACGTCAATCATCCGGCGCTCCAGGATGTGCTGCGGGAAACTTCCCGGGCCTCGCTGGAAGCCATCTGCGGGGATCTGAAGCAATCGCTGGCAGCACTGCTGGAACAGACGCTCCGAAAGGGTGTCGCGCGCGGCGAAATCATTGATCCCGCGCCGGAGGTAACGGCCGATCTAATCCTGGCGACTATTCCGCGCGCGACACAATGGATGTCGCTCAAACGCCCCCGATGGTCTGCCGAGGCGGCGGCAACTCATGTACTGCGTTTGTTCGGAGAAGGTTTGCTGGCAAGAAACAAATAAGGAGGTTCAACGGCGGGGATTGGACAACGTGGAAATGGAAACGGTTGAACAAGACACATTAACTTCGCCGCCGCAATTGCCACTGGGCGAAAGGGATCTGACCGCGAGGCCGAATGGCAGCGACGGCAAGAAACAGCCGATGCCGGCGCGCAACGTAGAGACGAAAGTGCCGCCGCGTCCGTTCTATCTTCGTCGAGCATTCGTGATTGGGATAATCGCTCTGGCGGTCCTGTGCGCGGGCGGCATCGTCTATTGGCTCGATGCGCGCAATTTCGAGGAAACGGATGATGCCTATATTGATGGGCACGTCATTCCGATAACGCCGCAGGTATCCGCGCTCGTGTCAGCGGTTCACATTGGCGACAATCAGCTGGTTCACAAAGGCGATCTGCTGATCGAACTCGATCCAACGGATTTCGATGTCGCGCTCCAGCAGGCGCAGGGGGCCCAAGCGTCCGCGAGCGGAAAACTGGCGGAGGCGCGCGCGAGCGTCGATTCAGCGAAAAGCTCCGTCGTGGAAGCGCAGGCGGAGCTGGATGCGCAGCAGGTGAATTTCGAGAACGCCGATCGAGAGCTGAAGCGCTATCAGGGGTTGGACGAGCGCGCCAAATCACAGCAAACGCAGGACAACATGATCGCGAATCAAAAGACGGCGCTGGCGCAGGTCGAGCAGGCCAAGGCGAAGCTGCAGGCGTCGCAATCCCAAGTGAGCTCGGCGGAGGCGACTGTTCTGGCTGACGAAGGTGATTTGAAAAAAGCGGCGGCCGATACGCGGCGCGCGGAGGTGAATCTCGGATACTGTAAAATTTATGCTCCCGCGGATGGTCGGATAACAAATAAGAACGTCGATGCTGGGATTTATGTGACACCCGCCGGCTCATTATTTGCGATCGTGCCGGCGGATGTGTGGGTGACTGCCAACTTTAAGGAAACGCAACTTAACCAGATGCAGCCCGGCCAGCCGGTCACGATTTTGGTGGATGCCTATCCTGACAGGATATTTCAGGGCAAGGTGCAGTCGATGCAGATGGGGACCGGCTCGCGCTTCAGCGTGATCCCCGCGGAAAATGCGACGGGCAATTTCGTCAAAGTGGTGCAGCGCGTTCCTGTAAAGATCGACTTCGATTCTGATCCAAACAGCGATCCGAAGCATCTGCTTGTGCCGGGGATGTCGGTGAATCCGAAGGTGCGCATCGGTGATGACGGCTTTTGATATCTCTCGCGACCGATTTTAGCCTCGGCCAGAAGGCCGTGGAATTCGTACGCGGTTCGATACGTCTCGCTCCGAATAACCTTCCGTCGGCCTTCCGGCCGAGGCTAAAACGGACTCTCAATTATAACTTTCGCGATGGATTCGCACAGCTCACACGTTCCGCTTTCGAATAGCGCTGCCAAGCCGGGAGTGAATCCCTGGATCGTGGCGCTGGTCGTGTCGATGGCGACGTTCATGGAGGTGCTCGACACGAGCATCGCGAATGTTTCGCTGCAGCACATTGCGGGAAATCTCGGGGCAGGCCGGGATGAGAGCACATGGGTGCTGACGAGTTATCTGGTCGCCAATGCGATCATCATTCCCATTAGCGGATGGCTGTCGTCGGTGCTGGGACGGAAGCGATTCTACATGAGCTGCGTGGCGCTGTTCACGATCAGCTCGTTTCTGTGTGGAATCGCGCCATCGCTCACGCTGCTGCTGGTGTTTCGAGTGTTTCAGGGAGCGGGCGGCGGGGGGCTGGCGCCCAGCGAGCAATCGATCCTGGCGGACACGTTCCCGCCGGAACAGTTCGGGATGGCGTTCGCCATTTATGGAATTGCGGTTGTCGTGGCTCCGGCGATCGGCCCCGTATTGGGCGGCTGGATTACGGACAACGCTTCGTGGCGATGGATCTTTTTCATCAATATTCCTGTTGGCGTGGTGTCGTTGTTTTTGACGTATCACCTGGTGCAGGACCCACCGGCGGCGGTGGAGGCGACTCGCCGGGAGCGCGAGCGCGGCATTCGCGTCGATTACATCGGTTTTGCTTTTGTCGTCCTGGCGTTTGGCGCGCTGCAGATTCTGCTCGATAAGGGACAGGAGGATGATTGGCTCAGCTCGAACTTCATCCGCATCTTCGCGGTGCTGACGGTGATCGGCCTGGCGGGCTTGATCATTTGGGAAACCATGATCGTGGACGATCCGATCGTGGACTTGCCGCTGCTGGTGAATCCGGGTCTATCAACATCGATGGTGCTGCAGTTTGTCGTGGGCTTCATCCTCACGGCAACGACGGTGCTGATTCCGGAATTTGTGCAGCAATTGCTCGGCTACAATGCAACACACGCGGGGTTGGTTCTCATGCCCGGTGGGTTCGCGCTGATGTTCATGATGCCGATTGCGGGAAGATTGGTGACGCGCGTCCAGCCGAAATATTTGATGGCGGTGGGGCTGGGGATCACCGCGCTGTCGATGTTCTATCTCACTGGATTCGATACGCAGGTGGATTTCCGCCATCTTGCGTGGCTGCGCGCGGTGCAGTGCATTGGCCTCCCGCTATTCTTCATTCCACTGAACACGATTGCGTACAGCAACCTTCCTGCGGGAAAGAACAACAACGCCAGCGCCATGATGAATCTGATGCGCAACCTCGGCGGGGGCATCGGCATTTCAGTCGCCAGCACGATGATTATTCGCCGGTCGCAGATGCACCAGGAGCGATTGTCTTCCACGGCAACCCGTTACTTTCCGCCTTTTGTGCATTACATGAATTCGATCGGCGGATTCACGCAGAAGAATCTGATGAGCTTCTACGGCATCGTGCAACAGCAGGCGACGATGCTGGCATTTTTGGATGTGTTCAAAACGATGGCGATCGGATGTGTCGGGATCATCTGCCTGATTCTGATGACCAAGCGCGTTCAACGGCGCGCGAAGCCGGTCGCGGTGCATTGAGATTGAAAGGCATTAGGCATTAGGGGTTGGGCGTTAGGCGTATGAGGTTGGGCGCTGGTGGCGGCGTCTGCGATTTGCCAATGCCTAAAGCCCAATCCCCAACGCCCAAGGCAAATCGCCAGCTTTACATCGACCGGCCGTTTGCTCTAATATTCCTCCCTCGCCGCGGCCGTGGCGGAATTGGCAGACGCGCTAGATTCAGGTTCTAGTATCGAAAGATGTGCTGGTTCGACTCCAGTCGGCCGCAGTAAAATAACCCCGGAAGCCACTGTTTTGCAGCGGTTGCCGGGGTTTTTTGTGTGGCGGCGGGATTTGATCCAACAAAGAACCCCCGGCGCTGGGGCCGGGGGTTTGGAAATCAGAACAGTTGGGAATCAGAACAGGGAACGCCGCGCGGCGGAGGTCTCAAGCGGACGTTCTTTCGCCGAAGCTTCCACTTGACCGATCTTACCAATCGATCAGGGGAATACGCGGGTAGGTCACGGGGATCAAAAATCCCGCAGTCTGGCTGTTGGAGAACTCACTGGTCTCCTCGCCGAAGGTGATCAGGTGAGTCGTCGGATTGAAACTAACTCGCGTCACCGTTGCCGTGGCAGTGATCACGTCGCCGATATAGTTGCCAAAGAGCGCGTCACTGAATGAGGCGTTACCCAGGATATCTGTGGTGACGGTTTCGGCGCCCAGATAAGTTTGGCCTTGCTGCGTATCGCCGGCCGGGCTGGCGAAGAGTTCGACCCGGACGGTGGTATCGGCAAGGCTGTGGACGGTGCCGACAACCGATACAAGGCTTGTGTTGCCTTCCGCGGAAGTGATCACTGGAGCGGCCTGTCCGTTGTTGCCGCCGTTGTTGAGGTTGATCCCCCTCACACCACCGAAACAGGAGATGGAGTTGCTGAGGATGGCATCATCGATGGAGCCTTGGGAGACGGAGACACCGCCGTAACTATTGTCGGAGATTGTGTTACCCTGAACTGTGTCGTAACTGGATGCAATCCCATTGAGGGATCCCAGATCGACGCCGTACCCTTCATTGAAGGTGAAAGTATTTCCTGTGACGGTGTTATTGTTGCCTGTGATGAGAATGCCGTCGCCGCCGCTGGCGCTGGACGTTCCGGTCCCGGAGACCTTGTTACTGCTGATGGTGGTGTCGAAGCCATCGACTTCAATGCCGGTTGTGGTGCAGTTACTGACCACGTTGCCGGTCACCGTGCTGTAGCCCGCGCCTACGGAAAGATCCACGCCGATTGTGTTTTCGAGGATCTGATTATCGGCAATCGTGGTCGAGGTCGAAATGCCGGTGACCACAATTCCGACGCCCGTATTGCGGCCGCCGATTACGTTGTAAGCGATTGAGTCGTAGGAACTGTTGTGCACATAGATGCCTTGAGCTGTTGCGAAGTAGATGTCGTTTGCCTGGCCCAACTGACCGATCGTGCAATGACTGGCATCCTCCACGTCTATTGCGGTTCCTAACCCGCGGTTGCCGAGGTTTGCGCCGAAGGTGTTCCCATCGATGACATCTCCACCGGCCTGGTCGTTGATAGAAATGGCCGTGTTAAAATTGTCCATTGAGAGGCCGCGAATGGTTGTGTTCCCGCCGTTATCGATAAGGCCGTAGACGCCCGCCGGAGAGGACGGAATGTTATCGCCATTGATCTCGATCAGCGGAGAATTTGTATGACCGGGCTGGCTGTAGCCGTCGATGGTCACGGCTTGTTCCAACATCGGAAGTTGCGATGTGAGCTTCATTGTCCACATTCCCGTGCTGGCGTTGTAGCCGGGGTCGGTTTTGGGGACGTTAAAATCGATGACGTTGTCGTTGCCAGCGTTCACCTGGTTGATCGCATCCACCAGCGTATGTTGGGGACTGCTGGCCGGTGTAGCGATGTCGGCCGTGCTGTTGACGGTGTAGACCGAAAAGTGCTGCCGCTCTTCAAGCATTTCGAAGGCGGGCTTGCCGCTGATGCGGCGGGCCTGACGCAGGGGACGACGGACGGAAGACGATTGGCGTGTAGCGAACATGACGTTCTCCAGTTTCATTGTTTTCAAGTCAGAGGAATGACATTCATCCCTTCGATGCGGGAAGATTAGTCAGGTCCGTCCATGCGGAAAATTGCCCTGAATGGGGCCGCCCTGAACGGGGCTGCTCCGAATGGGCGGTCACAGCTGCACTGGCGGCGGGATTTGATCCAACAAAAAACCCCCGGCACTTGGCCGGGGGTGATTACCGTTTTCTGCCTTGCTGCTGTGATTCGACCAAGTGATTTACTTGGCGAAATCCTTGAGCGCCTTGAGCGGGCGGACCTTGATCACCTTGCGGGCGGGCTTGGCCTTGAACATCTGCTCAACCTTGGTGAAGGGATTGATTCCCTTGCGGGCCTTGGTGGCGGGCTTGTTGATGACGATGATTTTCATCAAGCCAGGAACGGCGAAGAGGCCCGGTCCCTTTTTGCCGACAGCAAACTTAATCTGCTCGGAAAGGGAATCGAAAACGCTGGAAACCTGTTTGCGGGACAACTGCGTCGCCTGTGAGATGTTGGCGAGAATCTCGCTCTTTGTCGCGGCTTTTGCGGTGCTTGCCATGGGTCTGGTTCTCCTTCGCTAGAGAAAAAGGGTTAGTCGAACGGGCCGGGAATATCTACGAAACAAGGGCATTCCGCAAGGGTGCGCGCAAAAAACACTGAAATTTCCGAGATATTTTTATGGGCGGCACCAGGAAACTGGTCGCTGAAGCGACCAGTCCGCTGGATATGCAGTGCTTAGGCGGCGTCGGCGCCATGGCATTTCTTGTACTTTTTGCCGCTGCCGCAGGGGCATGGATCGTTGCGACCGACGCGCGGCGTGTCGCGAACGATCGTCTTTACCTTGGTCCCTTCGCCCTGCGGCTGGGATGCTGCCTGCTGCATTTCGCCGCCCCCGGCCGTAATCGGAATGGCGGAACCCTGGCGGAGGTTTTCTGAAACGCCGTAGGCGGTGGAGGCTTCGTGCGTCGCGGCGGTGACGTTGTAAGCGTTCCTCCGCTGCTGAGGTTGACCGCCCACGCGGGCACGGAAAATCAGGTCGGTGACCTTGTCCCGAACGCCCATCATCATCTCCTTGAAATAGCGGTAGCCCTCCTATTTGTAACCAATGCGAGGATCCTGCTCGGCAAAGGCCTGGAGACCGATCCCGGCCTTGAGCATGTCCATCGCATAAAGGTGATCTTTCCAGCTTTGATCGAAAATCTGGATGAGGACAAACTGCTCCAGCTCCGTGAGCTCCCGTCGCAGGAATTGGCGGCCGGCGGCGACTATTCTCTCTTTTTTCGCCGAGGGATCGCCCTCCAGATCCTTGGCCGTGAGCTTGGCGGCGTAACGTTCGTTCACCGCTTTAAGCAGCGAGGCGTCGTTGGTATTAGCCTTGAGCAACGCATCAGCTTCCTCATCAAGCCCACCGTCTTCGTAGAGCTTTTCCTGGAGTGCGATCAGCTCTTCGCGCAGCTTCTTTGGCGGGGTGGAGCGGATGTGATCGAGCGGCAACTCGACGCGGAACTTGTTGAATGCCCAGGCCCGGACGAAGTCGGCGCCATAGGGATTGTCCGTTGAAGTCCCATCGCCAAAGGCGAACGCCATCACCTGATCGATCGGATAGGAGAGCTCGCGCAAGGCGTATGCATCCTTGGCGCGATGTTGCAGGAGATCCTTGATTTCCTCGGCGGGCTTGAGATTTCCTGTTTCGCTCAGTTCCTCGGGAGTCACTTCAATGTTGAACTTTTCCTTGGCCCAATTGCATAGTTCCTTGAGGGCGTAGTTAGGCTCCAGATATTTCATCAGCCCGGCGCAATCTCGTTTATCGACTTGTTCCAAAGCGGCGGCTTTGAGCATTTCCTCGACGCCGTGCGCATCGAGCTTGCGCATTTGCGCCTGGGAAAGATTCACATGGAATCTGCTCATGGCCCACGATTGCAGTCCCTTTGTGTCCCAGGCGGATGCATCCTCGGGATCTTCGCCGGTGAATTCGGCAAGATCGTTGGTGAGGCTGGTTTCAATATCGGTGCGCGTCTGGTCCTTGATGTAGTCTTCGAGATCGGCGATCGAGTGCATTCCTTTGAGGTCGTCGGGTTCGATGGCCACGTTGAAGTTGATCCGGGCCCACTCGGCGGCGGTTGCGGCGACGTAGTCCTCGGTGATGTATTTGGTCACCGCGTCGGAGATGGCGTCGCCGATCATTCCCCAGATGATCGAATCGATCTCGCGCCCTTCGAGGACCTTTTGCCGCATGCCATAGAAGCTGGTGCGCTGTTGATCCATCACCTCGTCGTACTCGAGCAGATTCTTGCGCGCGAGGAAATTGCGTTCCTCGACTTTTTTTTGTGCACGAAGGATGCCTTTGCTGATGCGCTTGTCTTCGATGGCCATTCCTTCTTCCATGCCGAGAAATCCCAGCACCTTGATCGTCCACTCTCCGGCGAACATTTTCATCAGATCGTCCTGGAGCGAAACATAGAAGCGGGAGCTGC
>Ga0302326_10009435_pt1 | contig 21336 bp, 14 predicted proteins | sample Palsa_T0_3_FD_202264 | JGI IMG/M metagenome (GOLD analysis project Ga0302326, IMG submission 202264) | Peat permafrost microbial communities from Stordalen Mire near Abisko, Sweden - Palsa_T0_3 | ecosystem: Environmental > Terrestrial > Soil > Palsa > Peat permafrost | place: Sweden: Abisko... | reverse complement strand
CGCGGTGAATTTATCGTCCAGAACACGGGAAGCGAGCCGGTGAAAATCCGCGCCGGTGAGGGGTCGGCAATTTTGCGCGCCCGTGAACCTGGCGCGGGCGCCGCGCCGAATCTCGGGATGGGCGAACCCTCGATCGATCCATGGTTGCAGGTTCACGTGTGGAACGAGCGGGCGAAGCTTCTGCCCGATATGGTGGGCGGTCCCATGTTCGTGCCGGCTGGGACGCCGGCCACCGTGACCCTCGCCCCGGGTGAATCGAAATCGATCTACTGTCCTTTGGAGCGCTACGTCGCGATCCTTGCGCGCGATATCTATACCGTCTCGGTGTGGAACGACTTGGGCTGGGAGGCCGATCGTGATCACCCGCCGCTCATGGCGACCGCGGAGATCGAATTCAGGCTGCCGAGTGCCCAATCCATCGCCACGCGCGTGCGCACGCTGTGCGCCAGGGACACCGAGGAAAATAACTGGGAACTCATGCACCTGTGGTCGCCGTTGTTTCTGCCTGCCCTGCGCGAAGAGGCCAGGGCCGGCCACGCGCAGGCGTGCCTGGGAATGAGTGGCATCATCTCGGAAGAGGCCAACCGGGTGCTGCTCGATCTTGCCGTTTCGAAGGATGCCACCGTGGCGCGAGCGGCGGTGTATGCGCTGAGCCTGCGACTGCCGGCGCCGGCCGACCCGGAGCAACCGGCTCTGCGGTTGTGGAATGGATGGTCTTCGCGCGAACAGATTCTCCGCACCTGGCAGCCCAGGTTCGACGCGCCACTGATGACTGCGGCGGTGGGACTCATGCAAAACCCGCCGCGTTTGATGCCCTCCCCCAGGAAGGGCGATGCGGGGTCTTCCGGCGGGCTCGCTCAACTCATGCCCAATGCCGTCGCCCTCGGCGCCCGGATCATCGAGGCCCGCGGCAGTATCGACCAGGTGCCAGCGGTGCTCGACGCCACCGAGCGTGCGCTTCGTGCAAATGTGGCGCCGAGGAAAGGTGCGCAAGCGATGTTCGCTCCCGCGCCGCTGGATGCACTCATCCAGGCCATCGATGCCCTGCGAAGCCGGGGTTGGCGCACGAACGGTCGTGGTGACACCGCCGCGATGCTGGCCTGGTTTCGCCAGCTTGCGGAGCCGAAGATTCCGAAGCCGGCAGACACTGCCTGGCAGGAAGTCGTGCGAGCCGCACTCGGCAGCAAGTCGCCGGTGCTCCGGGAGAATGCCGTCCGGGCCATGCCGCAGCCCCTGACGGATGATTGGGAACCGCCGTTGCGCACGGCTTTGGAGGACGAAGACGGCGGCGTGCTCTGCGCGGCGTGCGCCGCCGCCGGCGATTCGCATCGCAAAAGCCTCCTCGGACAACTCGTCAATGTCGTGGTCAATTTGCATCAGCCCGAGGCGCAATCGGCCGCCATGGATGCGGCGGTGCGACTCGGCGGCGGTGTGGAATTATGGACCGCATTGTGCGAAGTCATTCCCGAGCCGGCGATGACGGCGAAGGCGCTGGTGGAACTCGTACGTGGGACCATGGAAATGCCTCCCGGCGGGATCGTCGCCGATAGCAACCTGACTCCGGAGGAGGCCGTCGCCGCCCGCGACGCATGGAAGACGTTCATCGAGAGGAATCGCGAATTGTTGGATAATGGCCAGCGCGTGGGTCGCGGCGATCCGTCGATTACACCGGCGATGATGCTCGCGGTGAGAACAGTTCCGTCGCGCTGAGTAGTTATGAAATAGCCCGCGAATCACGCGAGGCGGCTTCGCCACAAGCAAAGAGCGGTCCGCGAAAGCCGAATCCCGACGTCGCAGGAGAGACGCCCGAGGCGCTGGGGCAAACCCGAGAGCGACAGGTGGTTTGGTTTTCAACCCGGAAAATCTCTTCCACCACGAAATACCAGGATGCAGGGTTGTCCTATTCGCGTTGTATGATTGAAACGCTCCGCTCCCCCCCCTCCTGCCTGCTCATCGTGGCCATCGCTTCATGCGCCGCGCGCGCTGCCGAAACTCCCGTGCCGGCGCGCCGTCCGAATGTCCTCTTCATCATGACCGACCAGCAACGCTGGGACTGCGTCGGCGCGAATGGGAATACGATCATCAAGACGCCAAACCTGGACCGACTCGCCGCGCGCGGGGCGAACTTCACACACGCCTTTGTGGCGTCGCCGGTGTGTGTGCCCTCGCGGATCAGTTTCTTCACCGGACGCTACGCGCACTCCCATCGCAATCGCGTCAACTATACGCCGCTGGATCGCTCCGAGATCCTGCTCCAGGCGCGGCTCAAGGACGCCGGCTACCGCACCGCTTCCGTGGGCAAGCTGCATCTTTTTCCGCCGACGCCCGAGGAAGCGCATCGCACCGGGTTCGACATTGTCGAACTGCACGACAGCGCGTCGTTTCTCGACCGCTATTCGGATTATGTGAAATGGCGCCGGGCGAACGACCCAAAGAGCAGCATCACCAACTACCATGCGCTGGCGAAAGACACCGAGCCGGGCAAAAACCCGTTTCGCGCGGCAATCGACGCCCAGTACACGGATACCGCCTGGACGGGTGAACGAGCGCGGCATTGGCTCGGCGAACTGGCCAAAGGTGCGCAGCCGTTCTTTCTTTACGTTTCGTTCTGGAAACCGCACTCGCCCTACGACGTCGCGGCGCCCTATGACGCGATGTACGATGGCCTGGAAATACCGATACCGGAGAGTGTCACGGAAAACGATTTGCAAACCCTGCCGCTCCCATTGCAAAAGCTCGCCACGCGCGGCGGCGGTCCACCGGCGCGTCCCCGCGAACGGGTCGAATGGGCCTACCGCAGCTACTACGGTACGATCAGCCACGTGGACCGCGAGATTGGATTATTGCTCGATGCGCTCGAGGCCAGCGGCCAGGCCGACAAGACGCTCGTCGTTTTCAGTTCCGATCACGGCGACCAATTGTTCGAGCATCATATTACGGACAAGAATTGCTTCTTCGAACCGTCGGTGCGTGTGCCGCTCATGGTGAGCCTGCCGGGACGCATCAAGCCGGCGCCGTACGATCAGCTCATCGAGACGGTGGATCTGATGCCGACGCTGCTCGAGTTCATCGGTATTCCCGAGCCGCGCGAGTGCCAGGGGCGCAGCTTCGCACCACTCATTGCGGATCTGGGCCGGCCGTACCCGCCGCACACGGAGATTTTTAGCGAAAACATCATTCCCGAAGTCATCACCGGCGGGAACCTCAATCTGCCCTTTGAGAAGGGCAAAGGCGTGGACGGCATCCGCCATCCCGACGCCAAGATGGTCCGCACGGATCGCTGGAAGTATTGCTACTACCCGGAAGGTTATGCCGAGCTGTATGATCTGGAGAAAGATCCCGGCGAGCGCACCAATCTCGCCGGTCGTCCGGAGTCGCACGCGATCGAGGAGGACTTGCGGACGCGCATTCTGAACTGGCTGATCGACAGTGCGGAGACCGATGAAATTGCGCCGCGGTGGTTGCAGCCGTAGGCAGGTCGGGCGCACTGGCCCTCGTGCGCCTTAAACGTTGCTCTAAGAAACCGCTCCCGAGCCTTCTCTTTCCGTTGGACTGGATTAACGCCAGAACCTCGCCCCCTCAAAGAACATGACAATGCGCCATCTCCTCCCTCTCACCCTGCTCTGCGCCACGACGATAGCCGCAGTGGCCGAAGCCCCGCCATCGCCCGCCAAAGTCGCGGCTCCCAGCCCTACGATCCCGGACTCGCTCAAGGCGGACCTGAACATCATCTACGGCCACACCCCTGAACAGGAATTGAAGATGGACGTGTATCGCCCCAAGGCCGGTGGGGACAGATTGCCGGCCTGCGTGCTCGTCCACGGCGGCGGTTGGGTGGAGGGTGACAAGGAACGATTCACGCCGCTGGCTGTGGGTCTGGCCCAGCGCGGTTACGTGGTGGCGAATATCGAGTACCGGCTGGGACCGGTGGCGAAGTATCCCGCCGCCGTGCAGGACTGCTCGCTGGCGGTGCGTTTCATGCGGGTGGAAGCCCAGCGCTTTGGTCTCGATCCGGATCGGATCGGCGCGTGGGGTGGATCGGCGGGCGGCCATCTCGTCGGGATGCTCGCCGCCGCGCCCACCGAAGCCAGGTTCCTCACCGTTGAACACAAGAACTTTTCCGCGAAGGTCCAGGCGACGGTGGTGATGGCGGGCCCGATGGAACTGGACAACGAAAAGTCGATCGAGAATTACCGCCAGCAAAAGGAACAGAGTTACGGATTCAAGTGGATTGGCAGGCTCTACGACGACGCCCCGGAGTTATATCACGAGGCCTCGCCCATGACTTATCTCAGCAAAGAGTCCGGCCCGATTCTGTTCCTGACCGGTTCCCTGGACAATCCTTCCCGTGACGCCCCGGCGATGGAAAAACTCAAGGCGCTCGGCGTGCCCGCACAGCAGGTCGTGCTCGACGGCGGCAAGCACGGCTGCTGGATGAAGGCCCCCTGGCAGGGGCAGTGCCTTGAGGCGGTGGATACTTTTTACAAGACTTATTTGAAATGAACGTGAAACGGATGCGGTTTTTTGTTTGGTTCTGCACGGCCTTCCTCACCGGCGCCGCGGTTTTCGCCGCACCCGCGCGGCCCAACGTCATTGTCATCCTTGCGGATGACCTGGGCTATTCGGACATCGGCTGTTACGGCAGCGAAATTCCGACGCCGCGGCTCGACGCGCTTGCGGCGAACGGGGTGCGCTTTACCCAGTTCTACAACTCGCCGCGGTGCAGCCCCACCCGTGCGGCGTTGCTCACGGGCCTCTATTCGCAGGAGGCCGGCATGGGGTGGCTGGACAACATGGTCAAACCGGAATCGCGCGGTTTTCACGGCAAACTGCTGCCCCGTTGCGTGACCATCGCCGAGGTGCTGCGCGAGGCCGGCTATTTCACCGCAATGTGCGGCAAATGGCATCTCGGACAGCAGAATGGCACGCCGCCGTGGGAGCGGGGCTTTACGCGTTCGCTCAATTCGCGTTTCGGCGAAGTCTATTTTCCGAAGGAGGACGACAAGCCCGGGACCGAGAGCCTGTTTCTCAACGGGCGCGAGATTTCCAAGGATTCGCCGGAGTTGGGGCACGACTGGTACTCGACCGATCTCTTCGTCGCGTGGGGCCTCAAGTTCATCGACGAGGCGCGCGCGCAGAACAAGCCGTTCTTCCTCTACCTGCCGCAGGGCACCGTCCATTTTCCGCTGCGCGCACCGGAGGATGTCATCGCGAAATACCGCGGCAAATACCTGAAAGGGTGGGACCAACTCCGGGAGGAACGTTACGCGAGGCAAATCCAAATGGGCCTCATCGACCCGAAATGGGCGCTCTCGCCGCGACCGGACGATTCGCCGGCCTGGGACACCCGCACGGCGGAACAGAAAACGCGCTTCGATGCGATCATGGCGGTGTATGCCGCGATGGTGGAATCCCTCGACCGCAGCACTGGCACGCTCGTGGATGGCCTCAAGGAGCGCGGGTTGCTCGATAACACGCTCCTCATTTTCCTGAGCGACAACGGGGGCAACGCCGAGAGCGGTCCGAACGGCCGGACGACGGGTCCGGGTCCGATCGGGAGTCCGCACTCGTACGTGATGCTCGGGATGAATTGGGCGACGCTCGCGAACACGCCCTTCAAGCGCTACAAACATTTTACCCATGAGGGCGGGATCAGTTCGCCCTTCATCGTCCATTGGCCCGCGGGTATTCCCGCCGAACATCGCGGAGAATTTGCAAGGGAACCGGCGCATCTCGTGGATATCATGGCCACGGCCGTGGACCTGGCGGGCGCGAAATATCCCGAGCGTTTTCACGATCATGACATCCTGCCGATGGAGGGCGTGAGCTTGCGCCCTGCGTTCACCGGGCAGCCACTCGGTCGCAAGCAGCCCATCTTTTGGGAGCACGAAGGCAACAAGGCCGTGCGCGACGGAAAATGGAAGCTCGTCCAAAAATGGCGCGGCCCGTGGGAACTTTACGATATGGAAGCCGATCGCACGGAACTGCACGACGTGAGCAAGGACCACCCGGAAGTCGTCTCGCGACTTCAGGCCTCATGGGATGGCTGGGCCGAACGCGCCTTCGTCGATGAATGGCCCGGGCCGGATCACACGAATTGGGGGGATGAGATTAAGGGGAAGCCGGTGGATTAGGGGTGTCTAAAGTTCTCAGTTCTCAGTACTTAGTCCGTAGTCTGCTGCGACGGCCGACGCCGCCTGATGCCTGGTTTTAAGGGTTCAGTTTTAAGACTCCGTGGCGGGGCGGGCTTTGGGTTCGAGTAGCAAATCGAGTTGCGCTTCGTGCAGCCGCAGGTGCGAGGCCATGAGGCGCAGCCAGTCCGTGGCGTTGAGCGCGCCAAACCAGGGATGCACATGCGTGGGGCCTTCCCACTGGTTGCCCGCCGATGCCGCGAGTTGCTGGCGCAGGCCACGATGAATGGCGGCAAACTCTTCACGGACGGCCAGCGGATCGCGGCCCACTGGCTTGACCGCTGCGGTGCTGACGCGACGATCGGAGTGGCCCCCATGGGAGAGGAGGATGACAACTTGTGCCATCGGCCGGCCCGTGAGGCAAAGATGCTCGAGCACCATCGACGGAGACCAAAAGCGCGAACTGTCCTCGAGGCCGCGCAGCCGTGGAATGAGCTTGGGCGTGGCCAGCTGTTCGGCGGAGAGCGGTGCGGTGCGTTGGAGCAGGCGTTCGGCGGTCTGCTCGAGGTCGGCCAGCGCAGTTTCGCGCGTAAATCGCCGGCGAAGGGCGGAGCGGCCGAAGAGGCGCACCACCCATGCTTCCAGCAGCGGAAGGCCGGCGCCCGGCGCGGCGAGTTTCGGTGCGGAGGTGGCGGGTGCATTCATGGCGCAGAATGAAAGGGATTTTTCGATCAATGACTTGCAGAATGCAAGTAGATTGAATCTCATGGAACTGCTTGCGGAATGCAAGTATGGTTTTGGCGATGATTCCCAGGTCCCAGTTGCGCTCCCAATGCCCCGTCGCCTGCACCCTCGACGTGATCGGCGATCGCTGGACCCTGCTCGTCATCCGCGACCTCTTTTTTGGCAAACGCCATTTTGCGGAATTCCTGGCGTCGCCGGAAGGCATCGCCACGAACATTCTCACGGCGCGACTGGCGTGGCTGGCGAAGCTGAAACTGGTGCGGCGGGTCCAGGTGAAGGCCGACCGGCGTCGCGTCGCCTACGAACTCACCCCAGCCGGAACGGACCTGAAGCCGCTCCTAAAGGAGGCCGGGCGCTGGGGGATAAAGCATTTCCATGACGGAGTTGCGCCGCCGGGCATGCGACCGCTTCCCGAGGCCAGGCGAAACGGGAAGAAACATGCCCGGCAGGCCGCTCGCAAAGGGAGCTAGTTCATCTTCTGCCGGGCGAGCGTGAGCCAATCCGGGGTGCTCGGGGCGCGCGGGCGGGTTGGACCGAGGTCGCGTTTGCTCGGAGGTCTTTCGTGTGTTTCGTCTTTTTCGTGGTTTTACCACTCTGTCGTTCCAGCTAAGAAAGGACTCCCGACGTGTATCCCAAGACGTTCCCCCTCATGAAAAACTCCCTTTCACGCCGCTCTGCGAATCTCTCCACGCCGCTCCTCGCCTTCGCAGCTTTGCTGGGATCGTACGCGCCCTCCCGCGCCGAGGGCGATCCGTGGGCGCCGTGGGTCGAACCCAATTTCCCATTCTTCTCCTCGACGCTCGATCTCCGGCCAGAGGATCCCACGGCGATTCCCTGGAACATTACGCCGCGCGGGATCGTGCTCAATCTCGGCTCCGACTGCTGGGCGTGCTTTGACACAGACCTTTTGCGCGTCTCGGCGATTTGGACGGGCAAGGGAGTGACCGAGGAGTCGCTGGCGCCGCTGTCGTATCAGAACAAGCCGTTGAAGACGGTCGGCGGGCAAAGCAAACTACCCAAGCCGGATGGTTCGATCCTGTTGCTGAACGGCATTTATCCCGGATGGCAGGTCGGCGACAAAGTATCGCTGGAAGACCCGCGCGAGCCGCAGCCGAGCGTGGAGGAACCGGGCCGCGGGCCGATTTCCCCGGAGATCGGACAATTCAAAAGCGTGCGTCTGAACGGCGCGACGGCAGTGTTGGAATATACGGTGGCCGGCGCTGCGGTGAGGGAGTGCATGACGGGATGGAAACGTGGTGATTCGCATACGGTGTATCTCGAATTCGAGCTTGCCCCCAATACGCATGCGATCTCGCTGGTCGTCGGCCGAAAGCCGGAGAAATACGCTGCGGACGGCGTGTCGGTTTTTCTCGATCATCCACCAGGCGCCTTCAATCTCTCCGAAGAGCAAGGGACGTGGATGGTACGGGTACCGGCGCATACCGACACCACGCGTCTCACGGTCTGCGTCTTGCAAGGAAACGATTTCTTCAATCAGAAGATGCACGCTTACGTCCCACCACCTGATTTTCGGAACATTCGGCGCTGGCCACAGGAAGTGCTCACGAAGGCGAGCCTCTCCACGGCAAAAGACGCCTATGTTATCGACGACATTCCTCTCCCGCTCGACAATCCGTGGCACCGTAATGTGCGGATGTGCGATGTCGCGTTTTTCAAGGATGGCACGGCGGCTGGCGTGACCGTCGACGGCGATGTGTGGATTATTCGCGGCTTGCGCGAGAACCTCGGCGAAGTGCATTGGCGGCGCTTTGCCTCGGGGCTGCACGAGCCGATGGGCCTTGCCATCCGCGATGAGCAAATTTACGTCTACGACCGCAACGGCATCTGGCGTCTCCGCGACACCAACGGTGACGGCGAGGCGGACGTGCACGAACTCTTCAGCAACGTCTTCCCGCAATCGGGCGAGAGCCGCGAATTTCCGATGTCGCTCAAGCTTGCGCCGGACGGTTCATTTATTGTCGCCAAGGGTGGTCAGCAGGCATCCACGATCAGCAAGCTCAACGGCAGCGTGCTGCGGGTCGCACCCGATGGACGGAGCTTTGAGATCCTGGGTGTCGGCTTCCGGCAACCGTTTGCCGGCGTCAATCCGCGGACCGGCGTGGTGTCCGCGAGCGACCAGGAGGGCAACTATACGCCGACGACGCCGCTCTATTTCGTGAACAGCGGCGAGTACCACGGCTTTCTGTCCGAGTTGCTCCCGAAGGAGAAATATCCCGCGCCGATCGCCGATCCGCTCACCTGGATTCCGCATCCGGTCAATCCTTCCGGGGCCTCGCAGGTGTGGCTCTACGGCGCGCATCTGGGACCACTGAACGACTCCATGATCCATCTCGCTTTCATGCGCCCCGAACTCTTTCGCGTGTTGCTGAACGAGCGCGCGGCCAAACCGCAGGCGGCGGTGGTGAGCGTGGTGCACGACTTCGATCTGCCCTTGCTCAATGCCGCGGTCAATCCCGCGGATGGGTGGCTTTATATGACCGGCTTCCAGGTCATCGGCTGGGGCACGACCGCGACCCGGGTCAGCGGCCTGATGCGGACTCGCTACACCGGCGCCACGTGTCCCGTGCCGCGTGAAGTGGTGCCGATGGACAAGGGCGTGCTGCTGCGTTTCGAGGCGGCGCTCAATCCGCTGAAGGCCGTGGATCTTTCCAGTTATACGGTCGAGAGCTGGCACTATCAGCGAACTTACAAGTACGGCTCGCCGCACTTGAAAGCCGATGGGACGCCCGGGCAGGACTGGATGACGCCGAGCAGTGTTTATCTTTCGAAGGACGGCAAGGCCGTGTTCGTTGGCGTGCCGGAAATGAAGCCGGTGCAACAGATGCGGATCGGGTGGGCCATCGCCGCCGCGGATGGCACGAAGCTGGAGAACAACGCCTATTTCACGCCGTACGAACTGACCAAATTCGATCCCGCCGCCGAAGGTTTCGGGGACATCACGGTCGACCTCACGCCGCGAGCGGCGGTCGTCCAGGCCACGGCGCCGCCGAGCGCGGAGGAAGGCAAACGCCTTTACCAACTCATGGGCTGCATGGCCTGTCACGCGACCGACGATACCAAACAGCCCAAGATCGGACCGACGTGGAAAGGCCTCTACGGAAAGAAGCGGCAATTCGCCAAGGGGCCGGAGATGGTCGCGGACGACGCCTATATTCGTGAGTCCATCCTCGTGCCGAGCGCCAAGATCGTGAAAGGCTACGAGAAGGTGGAAGCGGGCATGCCGGTGTATTCGGGCGTGCTCAGCGATTCGCAGATTCAGTCGATCATTTTATTCATCAAGACGCTCAAGTAGGGGCGGCTAACGCTGATCATCCAACAGCCGATAGCGAAGTCCTTGGTGCTCAGGGTTTGGTACTGAGTTGCCGCCTGGCAGCGGCGAAACCGAGATCGTCTTGGATCTCGCGTTCGTCGCGGCGACGCATTGGATGTTGGATGTTTCCCTCGGGTATTGGATGTTCTCCGAGACCTCGGTCGATTCCATGAATCTCATTCGCCGCTCCCTCCTCGCATTGTTCGTTGCTCTCCCGCTGGCACAGGACGCCGCTGCTAGTCCACTGCCACCAATGCCGGAGCCGGTCACGAGCTTTGGCGCGGCGATGAGCGACGGCTCGCTCTACGTTTATGGCGGGAACATGGGGCCGGCCCACGAGTTCAACCGCGAATGCGTGAAGGGCGATTTCTTCCGGCTGCAAATGCCGGCGGGGGTGGTGTGGGAGAAGCTGCCGGGTGGGCTGTCGCTGCTGAGTTGCTCGCTCGTGAGCTACGAGGGGAAGATCATTCGAGTTGGCGGGATGACGGCGCGCAATGAGAAGGGCGCGAAGAACGACCTGCACTCGACGGATGAAGTTTTGCAGTTCGATCCTGCGGCGCGGCAGTGGGCGCCGTTGCCGAAACTTCCGGAGCCGCGATCCAGCGGCGACGCGGTTGTTCTCGATCACACGCTTTATGCCGGCGGCGGCTGGAATCTCACGGGCGGCGACGACGATGGCGTGCCGGCGAAATGGTACGACACGATCGTGTCGCTTGACTTGAGCGCGCCCGAGAAGGGCTGGCACGCGGCGCCGCAGCCCTTCCGGCGGCGGGCGCTGGCCATGGTGGCGCAGGCCGGGCGCGTGTGGTTTGTCGGCGGGATTGATGACCACGATAACCTGCTGAGCGCAACCGATTGGTTTGAACCCGCGACTGGCAAGTGGGGAAAAGGCCCGGACCTGCCCGGTGAAGCGATGGCCGGCTTCGGCGCTGCGGCGTGCGCAGAGGGAAAGAACCTCTACGTCAGTCCGTTTTCCGGGAAGCTGTTCAGGCTCAGTAGCGACGGCACAAAATGGGAGGAAATCACCAAGCTCAATCCGACGCGTTTCTTTCATCGCCTGCTGCCGCTCGCCGATGGTCGGCTGGTGGCTGCGGGTGGTTCGAACGGCAAGGGCCATGTCGCTGCCCTCGAGATTCTGTCGGTCGACGGCAAGGCTTCGGCGCCGTCCTCGCTCCGGGTCGAAGCGACCGATGCGAAGCCGCCCGGCGAAGCGGTCGGCGCCGCGTGGCCGCAGTGGCGCGGGCCGCAGCGCGATGGCGTTTCCGCCGAGACTGGATGGCGGAAAGATTGGACCGCGGATGGCCCTCGAAAACTGTGGAGCGCGAGTGTCGGCCTCGGAATGAGTTCGCCGGTCATCGCGGATGGCCGCCTGATCACCGAAGGCAACGACGGCGAGGGCACGGATACGGTGTTCGGCCTCGATGCGGCAACCGGTAAAGAAGTGTGGCACTACTCGCTGCCGTGCAAGACCGCATCGCATGAAATGCCGATCGTTCCCAACGGCCCGTGCGCCACGCCAACGATCGTGGGCGGGCACGTCTACGCGCTCACCCGCGAAGGCGACTTGTTGTGCCTCGATACGAGCACCGGTGAGCTGGCCTGGCGCAAGAATCTCGTCACCGATTTAGCCGGGAAACGGCCGGTCTACGGCTATGCGCAATCGCCGCTGGTCGCGGAGGGCAGCGTTTATCTCGATATCGGCGCGGAGCCGGAGCACACGGGATCGACCGTCGCGCTCGATGCCGCGACCGGCGAAGTGAAGTGGCGCGCGGGCGCCGGTGAAGCCGGCTACAGCTCGGCGCGCATGTTCGAGCGCGACGGGCATCGTTATGTCGCCATGCTCAAGGGTGAAGCGCTCGATGTCTTCGATCCCGCGGACGGGCATGTCGCGTGGTCGTACCCGATCACCGGGGCCGATTACACGAATTCCGTCACCCCCGTGTTCGCTGGCCATCGCATCCTCGTGAGCAACACGAGCGAAGCGTTCGCGCGATTGCTCGATTGGGACATCGGTCCCGAGCCGAAGGTCCGCGTGGCTTGGAAAAATCAGCAGTTTGCGCTGCTCTTCAACAATCCCATCCTGCGCGATGGGACGTTATTTGCGTTTAACGAAAAGCGGCGGGATCCGGTGGAGTTCACCGCGCTTGACGCGCAGACCGGCGGGATCCGGTGGGTGAGCGATGCGGTGCCCATCGGCACATTTATCCTGGCGGATGGCCATTGGATTTTCCTGACGCGCGCGGGTGAAGTCGTTCTGGCGCCAGCGAGCGCTGAGGGATTGAAGCCGATCGCGCGATTTCAGGCGGTGGAGGGAAAGTGCTATGCCACGCCGGTGCTGGCGAATGGGCGGCTGTCCGTGCGGAGCAATTCGGGTGAGGTTGCCGTGTTTGATCTGCGATGAGTTGATGTTTTCACCTCCGGAAAGGCTGCCCGGGAGGAGGGGCGCCTCCTACCGGAATTTGATTTTTTCGAGGTACTTGATGCTGTGCGGGAGCGCCTCGACGACCGTCGGCGATTCATCTTCGATGAAGTAATACTTCACACCCGCGGCGGCGGCCTGTTTGAGGACCGCCGGCCAGTCGATCTGGCCCGTGCCGACGGGCACGTCGTCGGTCAACGGCGCCTTGCCGGTGAACACGCCTCGCACCGCGCCTTTGCGCATGTCCTTGAGGTGCATGAGGGCCCAGCGATCGGGATATTTTGCGAGCAGTTGCGCGGGATCGACTCCCGGCAGGTACACCCAAAAGACATCCATTTCGAAAGCGACGTGGTCCGGCTTGGTCTGCTGCACGAGGTGATCGAAGAAAGTCTCACTTGCGCCCTCGCTCACCGGGCGAAATTCATAGCCGTGTGTGTGATAGAAAAACTGAATCCCCGCCGCCTTGAACGCTTCGCCGAACGTTTCAAAATCGGCGGCGGCCTTTTTCACGTCAGCTTCGCCGAAATTCCCGATTTCATGCGGAATCCACGCCACGCCGGCGTATTTCAATCCCAGCGACTGCGCCTTCTGCACCGCACCCGGCAGGTCCTTTTTCAAGTCTTCATAGCCAAAATGCATGCCTACGGGGGTGACCCCGCGCGACTCCAATTCGGCTTTAATTTTTTCCGGCGGCAGCGGGATGGCCGCATAGACCTCGGCGTATTGGAAGCCGAGCGCCTTGGTCCGGTCAAAGGCGGAGGTCGGGTTCGTTTTAAACGTTTCGCGCAGGCTGTAGAGCTGAAGGCCGAGTGGCCCTTTGAAGTCGCCTTGCAGATCGATGGCGGAAGCGGTGGTCACAAGTGCGAGCAGGGGAAGGAGGAAGCGATTCATGGAGGTGCCTTCCTTTTCCCCAAGACGCGCGTGGCTGTCGAGTGAGTTTCCGTCCATCCTGCCCTCTTAGCCTTGGGCTGGCATTTTGTCCGGCCCATGGCGCCAGGAAGCGGCGGTTGGACCGAGTGTAGGTCACACTCTAGAGCAGCGATTCGATCATCCCGAGCGCACGCAGATAAATGGCGCTGGTATTGGCGCGACCCATTTCCTCGTCGAGCAAGCCCAGGATGTTGTCCGCGCACGCGGGATAGAGGTGATGGTACTCTTGTCCGCCCGGCAGACGGAGCGTGGCTTGATAGAAGCTCGACTTGGGCTCGTGGCGCAGCGCGAAACTGGCGTCGTCGCTGGCCAGGGTGACCCGGCTCAGGCCGGCGCTGGTGCTGGCCTGCAATTCAACGGCGACGTCCGCGCCATCGCCGTGGGTGAAGACGACGGGTGAAGAACTCTTCAGCTTCCATTTGAGTTGGGCCGCGAGCCAGCCGACGAAGAGCAGCGCGGTCGAGCGATTCGCCGGCGCATGCATCATCGACACACGGCGCAAACGCATGAGGTGCGGCAGATTATCGGGGTGATCGAAGATTTGCGATACGGCCTGGCGCAGGGCGAGGGAGCGGGTCCAGTTGAGATCGCGCAGGGCGAGTTGCGACTTGGCCTCGGCGAGCGAGGCGCGCAAGCGGGTGAACTGCGCCTTCGGGTCGTGCCAGGCGATACTGTCGACGATGAGCCGGTCGATCCACGCCCATAAATGCGGGTTCAGGTTTTCGGAAATATCCCCCTGCCACCAGAAATAGAGCGGCAGATCGGAGTCGAGATTGGCGAAGACGATATTGGTGAAGCGCCCCTTGATCTCGCCCTCGAGCAGAAAGCTGATCTGCTCACAGCAAACGTGCTTGGCGCCACCGGCGAGGTGACAGTGCGCGTTGACCCACGCCGAGGCGTTGGGCGCAGGCGCGTTGCGCACGACGGCGATGACCAGCGCCCGGCAGGCGTGTGTGCGCGTAAATTCCGAGATGAGTTCGGTATTCTCGAGCAAAGCCTCGATGCTCCGGCAATAAACCGCGAGATTGATGAGCGACGCGCGTGTGAGCGTGCCGTCCCCCGTGTCCCAAATCTTCTTCAACTCGCGGTTGATCTGCCCGATGGCGACGGGTTCGCCGAGGCTGGAAGTATCGAAGGTCGCGGGCATGGTGGAAAGGATGAGGGATGAATGATGAAGAGGACGGCCGGTGTGGGCGTTGCGGTTTCTGGTTTCTGGCTTCTGGTTTCTGGTTCACCGCTGCCAAACTTTCGCGTTTCGGAGTCTTGGGTTCGCCGCAGCCGGGCGGATACTGAGAACTAAGTACTGAGCACTAAGCACTTCGTGATTTGAAGTTGAATGTTTCCACCTCCCTCACAGCCTCCGCCAGGTGCGGCCGTCGCGGGCGAGGAGTTCGTCGGATTCCTTCGGTCCCCACGAGCCCGAGGGGTAAAAGGCGAGGGGCGGAGGTGCGGGGTTTTGATGCCAGGCGTGCTCGATGTGGTCGACGAAGGCCCACGCGCCTTCGACTTCGTCGCGGCGCGCGAAAAGCGTGGCGTCACCGGACATGGCGTCGAGCAGGAGCCGTTCGTAGGCTTCCGGGGAAGCTTTGCCGAAACTCGTGCCGTACTGGAAATCCATCTTCACCGGCTCGATGCGCACGGCCGCGCCGGGCATCTTGCATTGCATGCGGAGCGAAATGCCCTCGTCCGGCTGGATGCGGATGACCAGGACGTTTGGGCCCTGCGGTTCAGACGGCTTATTGAAGAGGACGCTCGGGGCGCTCTTGAATTGCACGGCGATCTCCGTTCCGCCCTTCGGGAGGCGCTTGCCCATGCGGATGTAGAAGGGCACGCCTTCCCAGCGCCAGTTGTCCACGTTCACCTTGAGCGCGACGTAGGTCTCGGTCATGGATTCCGGGCTCACGCGATCCTCGGCCCGGTAGGCCTTGACTTCCTGCCCGCCGATGGCGCCGGCGATGTACTGGCCCCGGACGACATTTTTGGCGACGTCTTCCGCCGACATCTGGCGCAACGAGCGGATGACCTTGACCTTCTCGTCGCGAATACTGTCCGCGCTGAGGTCCGTGGGTGGTTCCATGGCCGTGAGGGAGAGGAGCTGGAGGAGGTGATTCTGCACCATGTCGCGCATGGCGCCGGCGCTTTCGTAGTACGGTCCGCGCGCCTCCACGCCGAGCGGTTCGGAGGCGGTGATTTGGACGTGGTCGATATAGCGACAATTCCAGAGCGGCTCGAAAATCGCGTTGGCAAAGCGCAGCACCATGATGTTCTGCGCGGTTTCCTTGCCGAGGTAATGGTCAATGCGGTAGGTGTCCTTTTCCGCGAAGACCTTGTTGACCACGCTATTGAGTTCCTCCGCGGAAGGCAGGTCGGTGCCAAAGGGTTTCTCGACAATGACGCGGGTCCAACTACCCTGCCGCGTCGCGTTCAGCCCGGCGTTGGCGAGATGATTGAGGATGCCCTCGAATTCGCCGGGCGCGACCGAAAGATAGAACAGGCGATTGCCGTGGGTGCCGCGCTCCTCGTCGAGCCGGTTGAGGCGCTCCGCGAGGCTCTTGTATCCGTCGGCATCGCCAAATTCGCTGCGATGGTAGAAGAGCCGCTCGACGAAGCTCTTCCAGACTTCGTCATTGACCCCGGAGCGCGAGAACTTGCGCGCGGCTTCCTCGAGTTCGCTGCGAAAGGACGCGTCGGTCTTCTCGCGCCGGGCAAAGCCCACCACGCTGAGCGCCGCGGGCAGGTCGCCGTCGGCGGCGATATTGTAAAGCGCCGGGATGAGTTTCCGGTACGTCAGATCGCCTGATGCGCCGAAGATCACGACGCTGCAAGGCTGCGGCATCGCCCGGCTGGTCAGGCCCTCGCGGAGAGGGTTGGCGGTAGGTGAAGTGGTGGCGTTCAAGGTGGAGTACTTCTACCTGCGGACGGTGCCAGTGCCAAGACCCAAGAGCCATGAGCCAGGTGCTCGCGGCGGAAACGCAAACTTGTTTGCGACATTTGTTGACGGCTCGCACCGGGACTCGCGCGCGCTGCGGGTTCGTTACCTGGCTCTTGGCTCTCGCGGTGTCGAAGCACTCGACACGGCAAATCAGCCCGCTCATCCCGGCAGCGGGTAGCGGGCCGTGAGCGCGCGGACTTCGGTGCGGACTTTGGCGAGTTCGTCGGCGTGGTCCTTGTTCGACAGCGCGCGGTGGATGAGGTCGGCGATCTCGAGCATCTGCTCTTCCTTCATGCCGCGTGTTGTGACCGCCGGCGTGCCGATGCGGATGCCGCCGCCGAGGGTGATTTTCTCGGTGTCGAAGGGGATGCCGTTTTTGTTCACGGTAATGCCGGCATGGTCGAGGGTCTCACTGGCAATTTTGCCGTTCAAGCCCGATGGACGCAAATCGACGAGCATCAGGTGATTGTCCGTGCCGCCGCTGGTCAACCGGTAGCCGTTCTTGATCAGGCCCGCGGCCAGCGCCCTGGCATTGCTGACGATTTGCCGGGCGTAACCTTTAAAGGACGGCTGCAGGGCTTCGTGGAAACAAACCGCTTTCGCCGCGATGACGTGCTCGAGCGGGCCCCCCTGGATGCCAGGGAAGACCTGGGCATCGATCCCCTTGGCGAAGCGCTCCTTGCAAATAATAATGCCGCCCCGCGGTCCGCGCAGGCTCTTGTGCGTGGTTGAGGTCACGAAGTCGGCGAGGGGTACGGGATTGGGATGAACGTCACCGGCCACCAGGCCGGCGATGTGCGCCATGTCCACAAAGAGATAGGCGCCCACACTGTCGGCGATCTCGCGCATGCGCGGGAAATCAAGGATGCGCGGATAGGCGCTGGCGCCTGCGGTGATCATCTTCGGCTTCGTCTCGAGCGCGAGTTGCGCGAGGGCGTCATAATCGATCCGCTCGTCCTTCTCGCTGACGCCGTAGTGGACCACGTCATAGAAGCGTCCGCTGAAATTCGCCTTGTGGCCGTGGGTGAGATGGCCGCCGTGGGCGAGATTCATGGTGAGGATGCGGTCGCCGGGCTGAAGGACGGAGAAATAGACGGCGGTATTCGCCTGCGAGCCGGAGTGGGGCTGGACGTTGACGTGGTCGCCGCCAAAGAGCTGTTTCACGCGGTCGATGGCGAGTTGCTCGACCACGTCGACGTGCTCGCATCCGCCATACCAGCGGCGGCCGGGGTAGCCTTCGGCATATTTGTTGGTTAGGCAGGAGCCCTGGGCTTCCATGACCGCACGCGAGGTGAAGTTTTCGCTGGCGATGAGTTCGATGTTCTCGAACTGCCGCTTTTTCTCCGCTTCGACGGCCTGGAAAACGGCGGGGTCGACTTTTTGGAGCGACGGATGGGAGGCATTGGACGTGCCGAGATGTTCCAGTTTCTCCACACGGCGCTCGTGGCGCCCGCCCTCAAACTGCGCGTTCAGGAAAGCATCGACGATCTTGGGTGCGGCGCTCGGGTCGACGTGATTGGCGGCCAGGCACAAGACGTTGGCGTTGTTGTGCTGGCGCGTCACCGTGGCATCGGTCGCATTGTCGACCAGCGCCGCGCGAACGTGCGGGAAACGGTTGGCGGCGATGCTCATGCCGATGCCGCTCTTGCACGCGAGGATGCCAAAATCACTTTCGCCCGCGAGCACGTGCCTGGCCACGTCTTCCGCGTAATCGGGATAATCCGCGGATTCCGGCGAATTGACGCCGAAATCGGTGACGACGTAGCCCTTCCGCGCGAGGTGCGCGTGAATGGTCTTTTTTAATTCGAACCCGCCGTGATCGGCGCCAAGCGCAAGACGAAGAGTGCGGGTGATAGCCGGGTTGGCGGGTGGGGCCGTCGGGGATTGTGGCGAAGACATGGGTGTGGGTTGATCGAGGAATCGGAGAATACCGGGGATGCCGCGCTTGAGGGTTTCGCGGCATTCGTAATAGGCATGGATTCCGAGGCCGATGGGATCGGGTACGTCCAGGTTGCCATTGCGCGCGGTCTCATCGAACTCCCGGAACAGGTAGGTCTTTCCGTCCGCCTCCGGGAAGTACATCTGGACCGCCTCCCGGTGGCCGCGGGTCATCACGAAGATGTGCGTTGCCTCACGCACCAATTGATCCGTCAGTGGCTGGCTGCGGATCGGAGAAATATCCACACCCCAGGGGCGCAACACATCGACTGCGTGTTTGCTGGGCGGTTCCCCGTAGCCGGTCGCGACGCCTGCGGAACTGACTTCGATCTCCGGGTTGCCTTTCACGGCGGCACGGAAGAGGCCCTCAGCCATAGGGCTGCGGCAAATGTTTCCGGTGCAGACGAACAGGACGTGTTTCACAAGTTTGATGAGGAGGCGCAAAATAGGGACGAGGAAGGGCCAAGTCAACGAAGGCGAGGCGGAGGTTTCTGGTTTCTGGTTTCTGGTTTGCCCCCTTTGCGCTCCGGGGTCCCGCGCATGGCCCACGTCCACTAGGGCGTGGGGTTGGTTTCTGTTTTGTTTTTCCTGGTTGCCCCCCTTGGCCCGCCGGGCCCCCCCCGCCGCGTCCCCCCGGACCCCAAAGGGGGCAAACCAGAAACGCCGCCTCCGCATTCCCTCTTGAGCCCGCGCGCGGGACACCGCTATGGTAGCATTCATTGCAAACCGCCCCTTTTTCCAGTTCCACTCTCGCTGAATTCTACCGCTTTGCTCTGCTCCTGACCGGAAATGCGAAAAGCGCCGAGCAGGTCATGGCTGATAGTCTGTCGGAGGTGGGGTCGCAACTGACCCAGTTCCGCAATGAAACGAGCCGCCAGGCCTGGCTGGCCACTCACATTCGGGAGCGTTGCCTGGAGAACAACAAATCCGCCCCGCCGACGGCGCCACGCCTGCTGCGCGAAGATCCCGACCCCGGGACGCGTCCCGAGGTGCTGAACATCGAGGCGTTTCTCCTGGCGCAACGGTTCCACCTTCTGCCGGAGCCGGAGCGGAGCGCGCTGGGCTTGTTTTACCTCGATCTCTTTTCGGTCGAGGAAATCGCCGAGCTTCTAAAAATGGACCTCGAAGTGCTCTCCGACACGCTGGGTGCGGCGCGGGATCTACTCCAGAAATCCCTTGGGGCCATGCACGGCGAATCCAACCTGCCCTCATGAACGCCCGGACCGCCCAGACTCTGCTCCGCTGCTACCGTCCAGGGAAAGCAGCCGACTCGCGCACGGACAAAGCGGTACGGTTCGCACAGGACGACCCGGAACTCAGCAAAACCCTGAGCGAGCAGATCAGCTTCGACGGGCAGATCATCGACGCGATCCATTTTATCAAGCCGCCCGACGACTTGCGGAAGAAGCTTAGCGACCTCGGCGTCAAGCCGGGCGCTGGGAAAACGCGGTTGCGCTCGCAGATCATCAACCCGGCGGTGATCACGGCAATCCTTGGGGTGATCCTCATCCTCGGCATCGCCGTCTTTTTCGTTCTGGACCGAATGGAGAAATTTCCCGGACGCGAAGAAGTCGAGAACATGCTGACCGCGGCGGGCAAGATGACCGGCTCAGAACTGGAGACGGTTGGCGGTACCACCGGCCAGCTTGGCGACTGGCTCTACATGCGTGGCTACGACGGCTTCGAGGCGCCGCGGGACCTGGCGTCCCTTCAGGTGGTCGCCTCGCGCGTCTTCCGGGTCGATGGCCGCACCGTGGCGCAACTTGCCGTGGATGATGCGGGCACATCCCGCTGTCTCATCTTTGAATTTCACGCCAGCGAATTCGGGGTGCAGTTGCCTTCGGACGGCGATTGGAAAGTGCTCACGCAGGACGACTGGGTCGGGGCTATTCGCCAGCGCGGGGATCATTGTTTCCTGATCACGTTCAAGGGTGCAAAATCCGACATGCAAGGCTTTCTCAAAACCCTCCCCTCCAAATGATGAATCGTATATTCATCAGTTGTGCCCTGGTTTTTTCGCTCGGGCTGCTCAGTGCCTGTTCTTCGTTCGACCGCCAATGGAAGGAGGCTGCCTCAGGAAAGGAGGGTCTGACACGTTGGGACGGCGTGTGGAAGAGCGGGAAGAACGTCTATGTCAATGGCGCCTATCACCATGGGCGCCTGCGCTGCGTGCTCGCCGCTCAGCCGGACAAGAAGCTGAAGGCCTATTTTCATGCGAATTGGCTTATGTTCTCAGGGAATTACGATATGACCCTCCAACCGGTCGCCGCCGGTCCGCGGCGCAAAGATCCCGGCGACTACGAGGGAACGCACGAGTTGCCCGCCATGTTCGGGGGCACCTACCATTACCGGGCGACGATCGCCGGCGATCATTTTGAGGCGAAGTATACCTGCCAGATAGACCAGGGCATATTCGAGCTGCGTCGGGTCCGGTAAGGGACCGCTGGCGCCTTCTTTTTCAGTTTCTCCCGCCCCAAAACGCGAAGAAGGTTTTAGACGCCCTCTAAGAACCAGAAAAAGACCATCCTGCATCCCGAGCATTGACGAAGCGCAGATTTATCGCGTAGACGGAGTTATGTCCCGCCCCTTTCGCCTCCTTCTTCCCGGCGTTTTTCTGGTCGCCGCGCTCGTTCTTTCCAGTTGTGTCGGCACCATTTACGACCGGACCTATTCCTACCAAAAGAACTATTTCAAGCCGCCAAAGGAAAAGCAAACAGCCTCGGCGGAAACCATTCTTGGTCCCGGCGAAACGAAGACGGACCCGAACGCGTTGCTCGAAAACGGGGCTCCGAACGGTCTGCCACCTGCCGCGGATGTTCCGGGCCTGGCGCCACCACCGGGCCTGCCCGACCCCAATGCCGCTCCGCCGGGTGCACCCGGCGCGCCGGCGGCGCCGGCAATTCCGGGCATT